>CAJDTX010000013.1_pt1 | contig 49959 bp, 51 predicted proteins | sample 7390491 | NCBI WGS metagenome assembly CAJDTX01 (sample SAMEA7055669, study PRJEB34461) | soil metagenome | biome: terrestrial ecosystem; feature: Peninsula; material: soil | place: Antarctica | collected 2016
ACACCCCGGCAACCCACGACAGATGCGTAGGCGCCGACCACTCTCGCTAGCCAGCCGGACACCGCGCCCCGCGGGGCTACGGCTCCATCCTGTCTAGCCGAGCGGTACGAGTCTGGTCCCCGTCGCCTTGAAGCTGGCGACGACGGTTTCCCCCGGCTTGAGCCCGAGTCGCTCCGCAGATGCGGCGGTGACCTCCGCAGTGAGGGGGCCGACGCGGACGCGGACGCGGTTGGCGACCGGCACCAGGCTCTCGATCGGTCCGCGAACGTGGTTCTGGGTCGAGTCGGCGGGAAGCTCTCTGGCGAGCGCGATCTCCCATGGATAGACGACCACTCCGACCGGGCCGGCGGCTGCGTCGGTGGACACCAGGATCGTGCCGTCCTCGAGGGCAACTCGTGTCAGGTCGCCCGGGCCGGGCTCGGCGCGGCCCTCGAGCAGGTTGCCGCCGGCGAACTCGGCGACGAACGGACCGGCCGGATGTGCAATCAGGTCGGCGGCCGACCCCTCCTGGGCGATCCGGCCGCGGTCCAGGATTGCAATCCGCTCGCTGAGTCCGGCCGCGTCGGCGAAGTCGTGGGCGACGACGAGCGTTGGGAGGCCGAGCTGCCGCAGGAGCTCGCGGAGCTCGCCCCGGACACGGGCCCGTGTCCGGACGTCGAGTGCCGCCAGCGGCTCGTCGAGCAGCAGCAGCTTCGGCTCTCGAGCGAGGGCTCGCGCGATCGCCACGCGCTGGCGCTCTCCCCCGGAGAGCTCGTGCGGCCGAGCCTGGGCGAGGGGGGCGATATCGAGCCGCTCCAGGAGCTCTTGCGCCCGTCCGCGCCCGCCATAGGCAACGTTCTCTGCGACGCTCAGGTGCGGGAAGAGCGCGTAGTCCTGGAACACGAGCCCGACCGAGCGCCTCTCCGGCGGAAGGTTGATCCCGCTGCTCGAGTCGAACCAGACCTCCCCGTCCGCCTCGATCCGTCCCTGATCCGGCGACAGCAGCCCTGCGATTGCCCGCAGAGTGCTCGTCTTGCCGGCACCCGAGGGCCCCGCGAGAGCGGTTGTCCCAGCGCCGAGCTCGAGCGCTAGCTCGAGCCGGAAGGCGCGGAGGGGAGTGCCGATCTCGATGCGAACGGTGACCATGACGGAAGCAGCTTGACTGCGAGCAGAACGCCGAGGCTGACGAGCACGAGCAGCGCCCCGATCGCGAGCGCCGTGTCGAAGTTCAGGCTGAGCTGTGCATAGATCGCCAGCGGGAGCGTCTGGGTCACGCCCTGCAGGCTGCCCGCGAACATGATCGTCGCCCCGAATTCGCCCAGCCCGCGGGCGAACGCGAGCGACGATGCCACCCCGAGCCCACCGGAGGCGAGGGGCAGTGCCACGCGGCGAAACGTCCGCCACGGGCCGGCTCCGAGCGTGCGCGAGGCCTCGATCAGGCGCGGATCGACGGCCTCGAAGGCGGCGATCCCCCAACGGAGGTAGAACGGGCTCGAGACGAAGACGACCGCCAGCACGACCGCGGCCTGGGTGAACGGAATCGTGAGCCCGAGAGCGGAGAAGGTTCCGCCGAGCAGCCCGTGCCGGCCGAAAACCACCAGCAGGCCGATCCCGGCTACCGCCGGCGGAAGGACGAGCGGGAGCTCGATCGCCGTGATCACGAGCGAGCGGCCACGGAAGCGCCGCGTGGCCAACAGGTATGCGGCGGGCGTTCCGACCATGAGCACGATCGCGTGGGCGATCGCGCTCGTCTTCAGACTGACGAGCAGCGCGTCGCGGGCGGCGTGGCTCGTCAGCGCGGAGGCGAGCGTGGCCGGTGAGACCCGGACGAAAACCGCAACGAGGGGGAGAAGGAGGAACGCGACCGCGATTCCGGCCGCGACGTAGAGGAGGGGAAGGAAGAGGCGGCTCACTGGACGCCGAAGCCGGCTCGGCGGAGTGCCGCTCGGCCGGAAGAACCGAGCACGCGCTGGACGAAGCGCTTCGCTTCGTCGTGGCGCGGCGCATGGCGCAGTACCGCGATCGAATATCGAATCGCCGGCTGGAGCCGGGCAGGGACCGCGATCACCCGCACCTTGTCGCCGGCCGAGCGCGCATCCGTCGCGTACACGAACCCGGCGTCAGCTTCGTCGAGCGCGATCTTGGCGACGACACCCTTGACGTCCTGCTCCTCGCTGACGACCTTCGCGCGGGGGCAGCCGACGCCGTTGACGGTTGATCCGCAGACTCGTCGAATCACCGTCCTCGCGTAGTCGCCGGCCGGCACCCCCGCCGCTGCGAGGAGGAGCTTGACGCGACCATTCATAAGGGCCTCGTCGAACGAGGTCACGTGAGCCGGGTTCGACCGGGGAACGATGAGAACGAGCCTGTTCGTCGCGAAGACCCGCGGGCGCTCGGCGAGGCCCTTTGCCGCCAGCTGTTCCGGGTACTGGGTGCTCGCCGACGCGTAGACGTCGGGCTTTGCTCCCTGCTCGATCTGGAACGCGAGCTCGTCCGAGCCCGCGAAGTTGAAACGCGCCTTCGGATCGAGCTGCTGGAAGACCTCCGTCAGCGAGGAGGCGGCGTAGACGGTCAAGCGGCCACCGCTTCCGCCGCACCCCGCCGTGACGAGCGCGATTGCGGCAAGGGCCGCCGCCCTCTTCATCGCTCGACGAGAACCGAGGTCGCCTTCACGACCGCGGTCGCAGGCACGCCTGGCTCGAGCTCGAGCTGGTCGGCGGCCTCGCGCGTGATCACTGCGACGACGCGGAACGGCCCGGCCTCGATCTCCACCTGCGCGAGCAGGCCCTCGCGCTCGATCCGGCGCACGACGCCGGTGAGCCTGTTGCGGGCCGAGAGGTCGCCGGACCCGTTGCCTCCACGAAGCCGCTCGATCTCGCTCGCCGGAATCACGCGGCGATTGGCGTGGTCACGCCGCGTCCGGATCCTGCCCTGCCGGTCCCAGCGGCGAAGCGTGTCGATGCTGATCCCGAGCAGCCGGGCTGCCTCAGCGACCCCGTACGGATTCCTAGGCATTGCCTAGGAATAGTAAATGCGATCATGAGTCCGTGAAGGCTCGACTCGCCCTCCTCGTTCTTCCGCTTGCCCTATCCGCGTGCGGCAGCTCCGGCGCCCCGACCTCCACGGCGACCCCAACCGAGCCGCTGCCTGCGCCGCCCCCGCCGAGCACCGCAACCGAGACGACGGCACTGCCGGTCCCGCTCGAGGTCTTCTTCCTCCGCGACGGCAAGGTGGCTGCAGGGCGGCGCGACGTCGCCGCGACTCAGGCGGTTGGAGCGGCGGCTGTGCGCGCGTTGCTGGAAGGGCCAACATCCGAAGAGCGGCAGGCCGGGCTGACCACCGCCATCCCCGCCGGCACCGAGCTCAAGAGCCTCGCGATCGCCAACCGAGTCGCGACGGTCGACTTCTCGCGCGCGCTCGACCGACCGGCACTCGCACAGCTCACCTATACGTTGACGCAGTTCCCGACTGTTCGCTCGGTAAAAGTGGGCGGCCAGGCGGAATCGAGGGCCGGCTTCGAGCAGCTGACGACGGCGATCCTGATCGAGTCACCCGTCGTCGGCGACTCCGTCACGAGCCCGCTGCACGTCAGCGGGACGGCGAACACGTTCGAGGCCACCTTCCAGCTCGAGGTCCGCACCGGCGGCCGGCTGGTCGACAAGAGGACCGTCACGGCCACGTCCGGCTCCGGGGTTCGGGGGACGTTCAGCGAGGAGGTCCCATTCACCGTCTCCGAGGAGACGCCGGCCGAAGCGATCGTCTACGAGCTGTCCGCGAAGGACGGCAAGCGGATCAACACCGTCCGCGTGCCCATCGGACTCCTGCCCTAGGCGGTTACCGCGCCGAGCTCGCGGACCTGCGGGAGAGGATCTCCCGCTCGTACCCGCCGCGTTCCCGGTCAAACGGGTTAATCGAGCCTTAACGCAGCCCAACAAAAATTTAAGCGGGCGCCCGGTATAAGTCGAGCGCATGCTGCAAAGGCGCTCAGGACTCATTGCACGAAGCGCCGGACTCCTCTCCGTGACGACCGCCGGAGGAGCCATCGCCCTGCTGGGCGCATGGCTCCTCGGCGGCCTTGACAAGGGGACGACGACGGTTCGCGAGCTGTACGCCAGCCGGGCGACGCCGGCGCCGTCGAACGTCGCCCAGACACGCGCGATGACGATCGGGCAGATCTACCGCCGTGATGCTCCAGGCGTCGTCCAGATCACCGCGAGGATCGTCACGCAGCAACGCGATCCCTTGTTCGGGACGACGTTCGGCTTCCCGACGGAGGAGAAGGCCCTCGGCTCCGGCTTCGTGCTCGACAAGACCGGTCACATCCTCACGAACTACCACGTGGTCCAGCAGGCCCAGTCAATCCGGGTCAGCTTCTCGAACAACGACAGCCTGCAGGCGCATGTGGTGGGGGCGGACCCCTCGACCGACGTCGCAGTCCTGAAGGTCGACGCGAAGTCGCGCGCCCTCAAGCCGCTCACACTCGGAAACTCCGACCGGGTTCGTGTGGGCGATTCGGTCGTGGCCCTGGGCAATCCCTTCGGACTGAGCCGGACGGTCACTGCCGGGATCGTGAGCGCCCTCCAGCGCCGAATCCAGTCGCCCAACTCCCAGACGATCGACCACATCATCCAGACCGATGCGGCAATCAATCCCGGCAACTCCGGCGGCCCGCTTCTCGATGCAGAGGGGTTCGTGATCGGCGTCAACGCCGCGATCTCGACCGGGAACACCGGCGAGCAGGGGAACGTCGGCATCGGTTTCGCGATTCCGATCAACACGGTCAAGGACGTGGCGTCGCAGCTGATCAAGACCGGCAAGGTCGAGCACGCCTTCCTCGGCATCGACGTCCAGGGGATCACGCCGTCGTTTGCCCACCTCTTCGGCCTTCCGGTCACGCACGGCCTGCTCGTCGAGCGTGTGTACCAAGGAAGTGCGGCCGCGAAGGCAGGCATCAAGGCCGGGAAGTACGACCAGGTGGTCGAAGGCCAGAGCTACATGGTCGGGGGCGACATAATCGTGAGCGCCGACGGGGTTCCGATCAACTCGGCGACTCGGCTGCGCGACGTCGTCAACGCGAAGAAGCCTGGAGACACTCTCACCCTCGAGATCTATCGAGGCTCGACGAAGCAGAGCCTCGACGTGAAGCTTGGGCGGCAACCCGCGACGATTCCCCCTTCCCCCGGTTAGCCGCCTGACCGCCCGGCCTCGAGCCTAGCTCGGGGCCGGGCACCCCACATCCGGCACACTCTCCCCCGATGGAGGGGAGGCGCGAAGCGCCCGTCCGCGGAAGCGGACCGGTGGAGGGGGTCCGGGGGAACCGGGAGGTTCCCCCGGCTACCGAGGAGCTGTGGACCGAGGAGGGCGGAGGGGACCACGCGGGCTGGTTCTGCGTCCGTACGGATCCCTTCCCATGCCCGGCGGCGGGCTGCACCTACATTGCGGAGTTCATGACGGCCGCGCACCTGATCCTCGTGTGGGAGGAGCGCGACGATCCGAACCTGCTTCGGCACGCGCAGCGCGCGAAGGACGTGGGCCGCAACCCGTTCGTCGCCGACTACCAGCCCTCATTCGGCCCAGGCGCCTCGTACTACGCGTGGGAAGCGGCGGGCCGCCCCGTCCACGGAATCAGGCCGGAGTGACGATCGAAGCCCATTTCGGCGAGAGCCCGCCGCTCTCGCTCGGGGTCGAGGAGGAGATCATGATTCTCTACTCCGGGACGCTGATGCCGGCGCCCGAGGTCGCGAAGCTCGTCGGCGCCGCCGACGCGATGGATCTCCCCGGGCGGCTCAAGACGGAGCTGCACGCGTCGGTCGTCGAGCTGAACACGGGTGTCTGTGGAGACGGACGCGAAGCGCGCGAGGCGATCCGAACGCTCCGTCGGGCCGCGAGTGCGATCGCGGGGGAGAACGGGCTCCGCATTGCCGCCGCGGGGGCTCATCCTCGCGCCCGGGCGGAGGAACTCGAGATCGTCCAGGAGCCTCGCTACCTCGAGTTCGTGAAGTACGCCGGCGTCTCGGCGCGTCGCCAGGGTGTGAATGGGCTCCACGTCCATGTCGGAATGCCGGGCGCCGACGAGAGCCTGCACGCGCTCGACGGGATCCTGCCCTGGATGCCGCTCGTGCTCGCGCTGTCGGCCAATTCCCCGTACCTCAGCGGAGAGGAAGCCGGCCTCGCGTCGGCGCGTGCGGAGATCCTCGCCCTGCTTCCGCGCCGCGGCGCGCCGCCCGCGCTCCGCTCGTACGCGGAGTGGGAACGCCTGATCGAGCGCTTGGTCGCAACCGGGCTGGTCGCCGATTACACGGCGATCTGGTGGGATGCCCGCATTCACCCGCGCTTCGGGACGCTCGAGGTGCGCTCGCCCGACCAGCCGACGTCGATCGAGCTGACCATTGCCTTTGTCGCGCTCCTGCAGGCGCTCTGCGCCTACGCGCTCTCGGAGCCCCGCCGCTTCGCCGACCCCGGATCGCGCGTCGTCTACGACCAGAACCGCTGGGCCGCGTCCCGCTTCGGGCCTCGCGCGGAGCTGATTCACCCGGACAGCTACCAGGCGGTCTCCGCCGCGGAGCTGGCCGAGGAGCTGCTCGAGCGGATCCGGCCGTCCGCCCGCGAGCTCGGGACGGAAGACCTGCTGGAGGCGATCGATCCCTCCGGTTGCGAGGGTGACCGCCAGCTCGAGATCGGGCGTCGCGACGGCCTCGAGGCGGTGTGCCGTGACCTGGTCGAGCGGACGGTAGACGTTTGATGCGTGAGGTCGCACGCCTCGGGGCGGGAGCGGCCCAGAGGCGCCAGATCGTGCATCCGAGCGCGCGAGATCGCGGCGTCAATCGTCTAAAATTCGATTAGATGGCCGTTCAGACGGAGACGATCCAGGTCACCGGGATCCGCTGCGAGCGCTGTGTTCTCCGGCTCGGCGCCGCGCTCGAGGGGCACGCGGGGCTTCAGCTCGCGAACGCGAACCTGATGGGAGCCGTGACGCTGTCCTGGGACGACAGCGAGACGGATCGTGAGGCGCTGCTTGCGGCTATGACGCAGGCCGGTTTTCAGCCGGTCGCGGATCGCTAGGCTCGCGGCGCTCGGCGGCACGTCGCCGTACCCCTGGGCTGTCGATTCCGTTCCAGTACCCGTTCGAGCGGGGAATACACCGCTCACATAGCTCGTTGCAAGTCGTGAAAGCGACGTTGCTAGGGTGGCCCGGATGGGGGAGTCGCCGGACACCCAGGGACGGGAGCTTGCAGTCGAGGCGCGCGACCGCGTGCGCTTCGAGGAGGAAGCGCTTGAACTGGCCGATCAGGTTTATCGAGTAGCTCGCCGGCTCGTCCGGACGAAGGAAGAGGCAGAAGATCTGATGCAGGAGACATATGCAAGGGCGTTCCGGAGTTGGCGCTCCTACACTCCGGGCACGAACCTGCGGGCCTGGCTCCTGCGTATCCTCACGAACCTGAACATCGACCGCGGACGGCGGGCGCAGCGCGCCCCCGACACCGCGCACCTCGAGGAAAGCGACTACTTCCTCTACAACCGGCTCGAGGACGCAACACCGGAGAGCCTGGACGAGGAGCGCGTGATCGAGCGGCTCTCACAGGAGGACATCGTCGTAGCGCTCTCGGCCGTGCCCCACGACTTTCGTGACGTGATCGTGCTCGTCGACATCGGCGAGTTCTCGTACCAGGAGGCCGCGCAGATCCTCGACATCCCGGTGGGCACCGTGATGTCCAGGCTCCACCGCGGCCGGCGTATCCTCAAGCGTCATCTCGCCGAGGCAACAGTGGGAGAAGGATGATGGCAACGTTCGATCCGTGCGCCTGGTGTGAAGAGGTGCTGCAGCCGTATCTCGATCGCCACCTGAGCGAACGGGAGCGCGTGGAGGCGCAGGCTCACCTGGACGAGTGCGGCTACTGCGCCAAGCGGTACAGGTTCGAGTCCCATCTGAGGCAGTTCGTTCGCCAGGCGGCGACCGAGCAGATGGCTCCCGACCTGAAGCTGAAGCTTGCCGAGCTCAGAACGCCGCTGTTGTAGCTACAGGTCGGCCGGCCGGTCGACGTCGCCCGGGCTGCCGAGATCGTCGCAGGTGACCGGCACTGCCTCGAGGTTCCTGAGCCCCTCGTCCGGCACCGCGTCCCACGCGGAGCGCTCGATCAGAACGGGATGGCTGCTCTGTCCACCGTAGGTCGCGGCGACGATCTCGCCCCTCTTCCTCCGCCAGTGCTCGATCACGCGGTCGACGGCGGCGGGAGCGAGCTTCGGTCCGTCCGCCAGCACGACGACGGCTGCCTCGGCCTCAGGCGCTAGGGCGGCCAGCCCGCAGCGAAGCGAGGCACCCGGGCCCTTGGCCCAGTCGGGGCAGCGAACGACGCGCGCGTCCGTCTCGACGTCGTGCGCCCCGAGGACGACGACGATGTCGTCCACTGTGGTCTGCCGGACGCGCTCGAGCACCGATGGAAGTAAGAGTCGCTGCTTCGGTGGCCCGAACCGGGTAGACGCCCCGGCTGCGAGCACCACAGCCGCGATCAGGAGACCTGCACCGTCATCTTCTCGATCACGACCGGCCGCGTCGGCTTCTGGTCCATCACCGTGCCGAGCCGGCCGATTCGGGCAACGACGTCCTGTCCCGCGGTGACCTTGCCCAGGATGGCGTAATCCGGTGCGAGCTGGGCGTTCGCCCGCGTGACGACGAAGAACTGGCTGCCGGCCGTTCCGGGAGGTTCGGTGGAGGTCTTTGCCATCGCAACGGTCTTGCGGAGGTAGACGGTGTTCCTCGGAGGCCTGTCCACGGTGCTGTAGCCCGGCCCGCCCTCGCCGCTGCCGGTCGGATCGCCGGCTTGGATCACGAAGTCAGGGACGATGCGGTGGAAGCTCGTGTTGTCGAAGTAGCCCTTGCGCACGAGTGAGACGAACGAGGCGGTCGTGTTCGGCGAGGTCTTCTGGTCGAGCGTGATCGTGAAGTTGCCGCAGTTCGTCTCGACGAGGACGCGATACGTCGAGCCCGCGCTAAGTCGCTCGGTCGGAGCCTGTAGATGAGAGGCGGCGCGCGGCTTCGGCTTCGACACGTCGGCGCATCCCCCCGCCCCCTTGGCCTGGTTCGTCTCGCCGCCTCCGCCGCCGCAGCCGCCGAGCAGGAGCGCCGCGGCGAGCAGGACGATGCAGGTGCTAGCTGACCGCATCGAGCGCACGTCGGATCAGGGCCCGGGCAATCTCGAGCTTGTACTCGGTGCCCGGCAGCGGCGTCGCGTCTTCGAGGGCTCCGGCCGAGTCGAGGGCCCATGGGATCGGTGCGACGCCCGAGAGCCCCAGCCGGACGCCATTGGGAAAGCGGGCAGCTGCGACGCCGACGAGTGGGAACGCCCACTTTCGCCGGTCCATCGCCTTCAAGTACGTGCTCGCCTCCGGAGCCGGGACGTCCAGCTCGAGGATCACCTCGTCGGGCTCCAGGGTGGTCAGCTCGCGATTGTCGTCGTTTGGCAGCCGATACAGCTCGGCGAGGCCGAGCTCGCGGCGGTCGGTCCGGACGCGCGAATTCAGCGCTAGCAGCGCGGCGGCGGGATCCGACGGGTGAGCCGAAGCGCAGCGCCCATTTTCGAAGATCGCGTGCTCGCGGTGAACGCCTTCCCGAGCGTGGCAGCGCTCGCCGCCGTGGAGATAGCACGGAAACTGCAGGCGCCAGTACCAGCAGCGCGTCGCCTGAAGCAGGTTCCCGCCGATCGTCCCCATCGAGCGAAGCTGCGGGGACGCCGCCGACGCACACGCCTCGCGCAGCGCCTGTGGGATCTGCGGGTCGACCTCGAGCTCGGCGAGCGTCGTCCCGGCCCCGATCCGCCGCCCGTCGACGCCCCGCGGTACGACGCCTCGGATGTCCACCAGCGTCTCGGCGCGGACGAGCCCGTCGCGCAGGAGAGGCACCAGCTCCGTCCCTCCGGCAAGTAACACAGTGTTACTTGGTGGAGGGAGCTGCTCGAGACTAGACGGCTGCTGAAGCTCCACGGGCCCTCTCCTTCGCTTCGCGCAGCGCGCGCAGCATTTCCTCGCGAGTGATCGGCAGCGAGTGGATGTCTGCGCCGGTCGCGTCCCGAATTGCATTGGCGATTGCAGCCGCGGTCGGGATGATCGGCGGCTCCCCGAGGCCCTTGGCACCGAGATTGGTCAGGTGCTCGTCGGGGACGTCGATCAGCTCGGTGACGATCTCGGGGACGTCGGCGATCGTCGGCATCTTGTAGGCATCGAGTGTCTGGTTGAGGACCGTGCCCGATTCCGGGTCGATCAGCCGCTCCTCCGAGAGCGTGTGGCCGAGCCCCTGGATGATCCCGCCCTCGACCTGGCTGGACGCGCCGAGTGGGTTGATCACGCGGCCGACGTCGTGGATCGCGGCGATCCGGTCGACGCGGACCTCGCCGGTCTCGACGTCGACTGCGACCTCGGCGACCTGGACGCCGAACGTGAGCACGCGCATCCCGGTCGGGTTCGGCCCGCGCGCGCCCCTCCCGAGGATCTGAGCCTCCTCGAGCAGGCCCGTCACCTCCTCGATCGGCCAGGAGCGGCCGTCGGCGGAGACGACCTTCCCGTCCTTCAGCGAGAGAACACGCTCCTCCAGGTGGTAGCGCTGCGCGGCGATCTCGATGATCTGGCGTGCCGCGTCGTGGGCCGCCGCCCGAACGGCGGGGCCCATGCTCGGGATCGTCGACGAGCCGGCCGAGATCGACGCGTACGGACCTCGGGCGGAATCGCCGACGGCAACCTCGACGCGCTCGACGGGGAGCCCGAGCTCTTCCGCTGCGATCTGCGCCATCGCCGTCTTCGTGCCGGTGCCGATGTCCTGCATCGCGGTGATGACGGCCGCGCGGCCGTGCGAGCCGACGCGGACCCACGCATACGACGGCGGGCCGCCTCCGCCGAACCAGATCTGGCTCGCGAGCCCGACCCCGCGCTTCCACGGTCCCTCGGAGCTCGCCCTGACCTCGACGCGCCTATCCCAGTGGCGCTGCGCTCGTTCATAGCACTCGATCAGGTTCTTGGACGAGAACGGCCGGTCGTCGACGAGGTCGGTGTCCGCGTGATTCCGGCGCCGCAGTTCCAGCGGATCGACCTCGAGCTTCGCGGCGAGCTCGTCGAGCAGGCACTCGAGCCCGAACGTCCCCTCGACGAAGCCCGGCGCCCGGAACGCTGCGTTCGGGCCCGTGTTGATCTTCGCGCCGTGCTCGACCGTCGAGACGTTGGGGCAGGCGTAGAGCATCTTCATCGGGCCCGCCGTCCAGCTCTTGAAGCCGGTCCAGCCGACCGCCATCACGAATTCGCCGTCGAGAGCGGTCAGCGTCCCGTCGGCTTTCGCGCCCGCGCGCAGGCGCTGGATGGTCGCGTGGCGGTTCCCGCTCGCCAGGTTCTCCTCTCGGCGCGTGAGCGCGCAGCGGACGGGACGCCCGGTCCGCTTGGCCAGCTCGGCGGCGATGAAGGTGTACGCGCCCGGATGGTTCTTCGCCCCGAACCCGCCGCCCATGTAGTGGCAGACCACGCGCACCTTGTCCTCCGGCATCTCCAGCTTCTCGGCGATCTCTGCGCGGACGCCCCAGATGAATTGGGTCGAGGTGTAGACGGTGAGGACGTCGCCCTCCCAGCGGCAGACGGACTGGTGGGTTTCCATCGAGTTGTGGAGAACGGTCTGGGTGCGGTACTCGGCCTCGACGACGACGTCGGCCTCGGCGAACCCACGCTCGGCGTCGCCGCGCTCGTAGCGCTCGGCCTCGTCGATAAGCGAGCCTCGCCGGACGGCCTCGTCGGGATCGATGAGAGGCTCGAGCACCTCCCATTCGACGTGGGCCAGCTCGAGTGCGGCTCGGGCCAGGCCGAAGGAGTCGGCGGCGACCGCCGCAACGGGAGCACCCGGGTAGCCGGCCTCGCGGGTGAGAACGTCGAGATCGTCTGGCGTCAGCACACCGCGGACTCCCGGCGCGCTCTCTACCTTGGACAGGTCGAGCTCTTTCACGCGCGCGTGAGCGTGAGGGCTGCGGAGGACGGCCGTGTGGAGCATGCCGGGCAGTTGCAGGTCGGCTGTGTAGGTCGCTTCGCCCCGCGCGCGCGCTGCTCCGTCGACGCGGGCGAGCGGCTTGCCGACGACCTCGAGCGGTCCGGCCGGCCACTGCTCGACAGGGTCCTCCTCGACGACGATCCACTGCTCGGTGTAGTTGCCCTCGACTTCCTTCTCGGTTCGGATCAGTCTCGCCACGTCAGGATTGCCTCCTCGATCTTGGGATAGGCGCCGCAGCGGCAGATGTTGCCGGACATCGCGTGCCGGATCTCGTCCCGGCTCGGGCTCGGGTTCGCCTCGACGAGTGCCGAGGCCGAGACGATCTGGCCCGGCGTGCAAAAGCCGCACTGGAGCGCATCCGTGCGGACGAAGGCCTCCACCAGCGGGTGGTCGCGCAGGCCTTCGATCGTCGTCACCTCGCGATCGCCAACCATGTGGATGAGCGTGATGCAGGACAGCGTCGGGACTCCGTCCAGCAGGACGGTGCACGTGCCGCAGTGGCCCTCGCCGCAGGCGATCTTCGTCCCCGTGAGCCCGAGGTCATCGCGCAAGGCAGCCGCGAGGGAGCGTCCAACCGGGGCCTCGACCACGTACGTCTGGCCGTTGACCTCGAGCTCAGACATTCGCAGTCACTGCCCAGATGTCCGCGAGGTGAATCAGCCGGAACGTCAGCCGGGTGATCCTTCGTCGCTCCTGCTCGTCCTCGATCTCCGGTGCGGCGCGCCAGAGGTCGCGTGCCGTGGAAAGCAATTCCTTGATCCTGTCGAGCTCCTCCGGGACGTGCCCGTTTCGCTCGTCGCAGGTGTTCAGCGCAAGACCGAGCACGCCGATCGTGTCCGGCTGGCGCGTCCAGAGCAACGGCGTCGCCATCGACATGTACTGGTGGAGACGGGCGAGCACGATCGGCTGCGCGAACGTCTCGCTGCCCTTCGGCGGGGTGGGCTCGAGCGGAGGTTGCCCATCCGCGATCCGCGCGGCGTTCCCCGCCAGCATGTTGCGCAGCTCACCTTCGTCGAGCCCGGAGGCCATCGCCGTCCGAAGCGCGATCAAGAGCATTGACGGCTCCTGACCGTAGGGGTAATCGGAGGCGAACAGCACCTGTTCGGGGGAGACCTGGCGGTACATGTCGAGCAGGTCGACCGGGCTCCACGCGGACGTGTCGAAGAAGACGCCTGCCTTCCCCCCGAAACGACCCGCCAGGCCGGCCAGGTCGGCGATACCCGCGTGAGCGATGATCAGCTGGGCCGCGGGGTATGCGTCGACGAGCCGCGCCAGGTGATCGGCTATCGGCGGCAGGCCGCGGCCTCCGTGTATGAGGATCGGCACGCGCCGGTCGGCCGCAAGCTCGAACACGGGTGCGAGCCGCTTGTCGTTCAGGAGAAATCCCTGAGCGCGAGGATGAAGCTTGATGCCCTTCGCCCCCAGATCGAGGCACCGTGTCGCCTCGCCGATCGGATCCTCGGCGAGGTCGAGACGGACGAACGGGATCAGCCTGCCTTCTGAGCGGTGCGCGTACTCGAGCGTGCGGTCGTTCGGGGCCCGGAAGCCGGGGTGCCGGTCGGGCTCGTCCATGCAGAACATGAACAGCCGGTCCATCCCGTAGCGGTCGGCGATCTCGACCAGCTCGTCGTACACGCCGCGCATGCCGTCGATGTCGTCGCCGAGGTGGACGTGTGCGTCGAAGATCTCCGCGTTCGCCGGAAGCTCTCGCTCGAGCTCCGCGTCGTAGTCAGCGAATAATCGCTGTGCCCTTTCGAGCACCTCCTCCATCGGGCTCAGTCTATGCAGAGCGAGTAGCATGGCCGCCCGTGGCCGAGCAGGTCCTGATCTACGCCGACACCGTCCGCTCGCCCGAGCTGCGGCACGAGGTTCCGCTGCTCGTGCCCGACCCGTTCATGTACGCCGAGCGCGACGGCGCCCGCTATGTGCTGACCAACGTGCTCGAGGCAAACCGCATCGCGGGAGTCGGCAGCTACGAGGTGCACCTGAGCGACGAGTACGGTCTGGACGAGCTGATCAAGGAAGGCCGCAAGCCCGACGAGATCCGTAACGAGATCATGCTTCGGGCGTGTCGCGCCTTCGGGATCGACGACGCCGTCGTCCCTTTCTGGTTCCCACTCCAGCTCGCCGATTTCCTCCGCAAGAACGGGATCCAGCTGCAAGCCGACCGCGAGCTCTTCGACGATCGCCGCCGGGTCAAGAACGTCGCGGAGATCGAAGGCATCCGGCGAGCGCAACGAGCCGCCGAGGCCGGGATGGCCGCCGCCCGTGACCTGCTCGTTGCCGCCGAGCAGCGGAACGGGACGCTGACGGTTGACGGCGAACCGCTCACTTCCGAGCGGATCAAGCTCGCGATCGGCAGGGCTTTCACCGAGCTCGACTGCACGGCCGACGAGTTCATCGTCGCCCACGGGGCGCAGGGCGCCTCGGGTCACGACATGGGCTCGGGCCCGATCGCACCGGGCGAGGCGGTCGTGATCGATCTCTGGCCGAAGGATCGCGCCTCAGCCTGCTTCGCCGACATGACCCGCACCTTCGTCGTCGGCGAGCCACCCGAGGAGATCGTGGAGTGGCAGCGCCTGTGCAAGGAGGCGCTGGACCGCTCGCTCGACGCGGTGAAGGCCGGTGTGAAGGGCCGGGACGTCTACGACGTCAGCTGCGACGTGTTCGAGGAGCGCGGCTATCCGACCCAGCGGACGAAGGAGCTGGGGAAGCCGCTCGACGAAGGGTTCTTCCACGGGCTCGGCCATGGGGTGGGGCTCGAGGTGCACGAGGAGCCCGGCCTGGGATTCATCGGCCGGAAGGAGCTTCTGGCCGGCGACGTGGTCACGATCGAGCCGGGGCTGTACCGGCAGGGCTTCGGCGGCGTGCGGCTGGAGGACCTGGTGCTCGTGACCGAGAACGGCGCGGAGAACCTGACCCACTTTCCGTACGACCTCGCTCCCTAGTCGCGTCTCCATAGAGGTAGACGCGTGAAGCGGGAGCCCCCTGACCCCGCCCGCCAGCCGTCAGGCTAGCGGACAAACCCGTACACGTCTGTGCCGACTTCGAGAAGAATGGAACGCGCAAGCAGCCGCGAGCGACGGAGGAGCACATTGAGCACCGAGACCGGCGGACAGACGATCGACACCCTCTTCCTCGAAGAGCGCCGTTACGAGCCCCCGCCCGACTTCGCCGCGCAGGCGAATGCGAAGCCGGACATCTACGAGCGGGACTGGCGGGAGCTCTGGGAGGCCGAGGGCCGCGAGCGCGTCTCCTGGTTGGAGCCGTTCGAGACGCTGCTCGAGTGGGAGCCTCCCTACGCGAAGTGGTACGTCGGCGGCAAGCTCAACGTCTCGTACAACTGCGTCGACCGCCACGTCGAAGCCGGCCTCGCAGACAAGGTCGCCTACCACTGGGAGGGCGAGCCCGAAGAGGACCGGCGCACGATCACGTTCGGCGACCTCCGGCGTGAGGTCGTCCGCTTCGCGAACGCGCTGAAGGAGCTCGGCGTCCGCAAGGGAACGCCGGTCGGGATCTACATGGGGATGGTCCCCGAGCTGCCGATCGCGATGCTGGCCTGCGCGCGCCTCGGCGCTCCGCACACCGTCGTCTTCGGCGGCTTCTCCGCCGACTCGCTCTCGGGCCGCCTGAACGACATGGAGTGCGAGCTCCTGATCACCCAGGACGAGGGCTTGCGCGCCGGCAAGAAGGTCCCGCTGAAGCGAAACGCGGACGAGGCGCTCGCCGACTCCCGGGCCGTCGAGAAGGCCATCGTCCTGCGGCGCACCGGCGGCGACGTCGACATGAGGGACGGCCGCGACCTCTGGTGGCACGAGCTGGTCGACGGCGCAGACGAGGACCCCGCCTCATGCCCGTGCGAGCCCATGGACGCGGAGGATCTGCTCTACCTGCTCTACACGAGCGGGACGACCGCAAAGCCGAAGGGGATCGTCCATACGACGGCGGGCTACCTCGTCGGCGTCGCGACGACGCACCACTACATCTTCGACGTCAAGCCCGACTCGGTCTACTGGTGCGCGGCCGACATCGGCTGGGTCACGGGGCACAGCTACATCGTCTACGGCCCCCTCTGCAACGGGACGACCGGTGTGATCTACGAGGGCACGCCCGATTTCCCGGACAAGGACCGCTGGTGGCAGATCGTCGAGCGCTACAAGGTCGACATTCTCTACACCGCGCCGACCGCCATCCGCACGCACATGAAGTGGGGGCCCGAGCACGCGCAGAAGCACGATCTCTCTTCGCTCCGTCTGCTCGGGACGGTCGGCGAGCCGATCAACCCGGAGGCGTGGATGTGGTACCGCGAGCACATCGGCGCGGGCCGCTGCCCGGTCGTGGACACGTGGTGGCAGACGGAGACCGGGATGATCCTGATCACGCCGCTGCCGGGAGTGACCACGCTGAAACCCGGCTCTGCGACGAAGCCGTTCCCCGGTGTCGAGGCGGCCGTGTACGACGAACAGGGCAACGACGTCGGTCCGGGCGGCGGGGGCTACCTCGTCCTCAAGCGCCCCTGGCCGGCGATGCTGCGGGGGATCTACAAGGATCCCGATCGCTATGTGGAGACGTACTGGTCGCGCTACGGGAACATCTACTTCGCCGGTGACGGAGCCCGGATCGACGAGGACGGGGACTTCTGGCTGCTCGGTCGCGTGGACGACGTCATGAACGTCTCGGGACACCGCATCTCGACGATCGAGGTCGAGAGCGCTCTCGTCGACCATCCGGATGTTGCGGAATCAGCCGTCTGCGGCCGCAACGACAGGCGAACCGGTCAGGCGATCGTCGCGTACGTGACGCTCAAGTCCGGCGTCGAGGGCTCGCTCGAGAAGCTGGAGGAGCTGCGGAACCACGTCGGCAAGAAGATCGGGCCGATTGCGAAGCCCGCGAACATCGTCTTCACCCCCGAACTGCCGAAGACGCGCAGCGGAAAGATCATGCGCCGGCTCCTGCGCGACGTGGCCGAGCAGCGCGAGCTGGGCGATACGACCACGCTCGCCGACCCCACCGTCGTCGAGGAGATCAAGGAGCGGGCATCGGCGGAGCAGAGTCGAGAGCAATAGCGGCGACGGTCCGGGAGCGTCCGGATCTGGTCGAGCCTGCGTGGCAAGCGACTCGCGACGTCGTCCCGGAGTACAACAACCACGGCGACGTCCTCAACCGCTACTGGGTGCGCCTGACCGAGGAGCTGCCGGACTTCCAGTTCCACCTGGCCGAGGACGACCAGATCCTCGCGCGGGCGCGGTCGATCCCGATCCGGTGGGACTGCACGCTCGGCGACCTGCCGGCCGGGATCGACGGCGCGATCGAGCGCGGCTTCGAGGAGGGCAAGGCAAACGTCCTCTGCGCGCTGCTGATCGCGGTGCCGGCCGCGCGGCAAGGCCGCGGGGCGAGCCGCACGGCGCTCGAGGCCATGGTCGCGATCGCGCGCGGGCACGGGCTCGAGACACTGATTGCGCCGGTCCGGCCCTCGTGGAAGGAGCGCTACCCACTTGTCCCGATCGAGCGATATGCCGGCTGGCGGCGCGAGGACGGCTTCCTGTTCGATCCCTGGATGCGCGTGCACGAGCGGCTCGGCGGCACCGTCCTCAGGCCCGAGCCGCACTCCCTGCGCATCACCGGCACTGTGGCGGAGTGGGAGTCGTGGACCCAGATGGCGTTCCCGGAGAGCGGCGACTACGTCTTCCCCGGAGGTCTGGCCCCGGTCGAGATCGATCGCGAGGGCGATCGGGGGCGCTACTGGGAACCGAACGTCTGGATGCTCCATAAGGTTGCCGTGTGAGCGTTGATCACCGGCAGCTCGCCGTCGACCTCTTCAACCACGTCTGGAAGCTGATCGGAAAGCCCGAGCGGACGCCCGAAGAGGACGACGAGATGATCCACGCCGCTCATGCGTCGCGGCACCACTGGAGCGAGGTCGGGACGACCGCGAACCTCGCTCGAGGCGAATGGCAGGTCTCGCGCGTCTACGTGACGCTCGGACGCGCCGAGGCGGCGCTCTACCACGCGAATCGGTGCCTCGCCTACTGCGAATCGAACTCGGACGACCTGGAGGACTGGGATCTGCCGTACGCCTACGAGGCGCTCGCGCGGGCGAACGCCATTGCGGGCAACGGCGAGGAATCGCGACGCTTCGCGGCCCGCGCGCGCGAGCTCGGCGAGCAGATCCAGGACGAGGAGGACCGCGAGCACCTGAACGGCGACCTCGCCACGCTCCCTTGAGCCCACTGCTGATCGAGACCGAGCGGCTCGTGCTCCGGCGTTTCCGCCTCGAGGACGCCCCGGAGGTCCAGCGCCTGGCCGGCGCCCGTGAGGTCGCCGCCGGCACGCTCGAGATCCCACACCCGTACCCCGACGGTGCGGCGGAGGGGTGGATCTCCGGGCAACCCTCCGAGGACTCGCTCACGTTCGCCGTCGAGCGGAAGGAGGACGGCGCGCTCGTCGGTGCGATCGGGCTCCGGCTCGAGCGTGAGCACGACCGCGCCGAGCTGGGCTACTGGATCGGCGTTCCCTACTGGGGCCGCGGGTACGCGACCGAGGCGGGGCGAGCAATCGTGCGGCACGGGTTCGAGGCCGAGGGCCTGAACCGGATCTACGCCTTCCACTTCTCGAACAATCCCGCATCGGGGCGCGTGCTCCAGAAGATCGGCATGACCTACGAGGGCAGTCGCCGCTCCCACACGCTCAAGTGGGGCGAGTACCTCGACAACGAGGGCTACGGGATCCTGCGAGCGGAACTGGCTAGCTGATCAGCTTCTCGAACCGCTCGCTGTCCTCGAACGGCCCGATCACCGCCAGCGCGAGCCCGTTGCGCGCGATCACGTCCTGGGCGACCCGCTGGACATCCTCGGCAGTCACGGCGTCGAGCCCGTCGAGCACCTCCTGAGGCTCGACGGCCCCGCCCTCGAGCACCTCACGCCGCAGCCCGAACTGGAGCATCCCCTGCGGGCTCTCGGTCTGGAGCACGAACCGCCCCTTCGAGAAGCTGCGCGCCTTTTCCAGCTCGTCGCTCGGAACAAGCTCGTCGGCGATCTTCTTCAGCTCGCCGGCGATCGTCGAGACGGCGTCGTCGATGCGTTTGAGGTCGACGCCGGCCTGCGAGTAGAGCGTTCCGGCGTCGGTGTAGCTGTGGTTGACGCCGAAGACGTAGTAGGCGAGCCCACGCCGTTCCCTCACCTCGGTGAACAGCCGCGAGGACATGCCCCCGCCGAGCACCATCGCGAGCACGTGGAGGACGTACCGGTCGGGATGCGTCAGCGGATAGCTGGGGACTCCGAGGCAGAGGTGCGCCTGGTCGGACTCCTTCCGGTGCACCTTGACCCGGGGCCCATCAGCGGCGACCGGGTCGACGGGCGGCGGCCCTCCAGCGCCGTTCCCCTCCATGTCTCCGAACAGCTCTTCGACCCGCGGGAGCAGGTCGCCGTCGATCCGGCCGCCCACGCCGAGGACCATCCGCGGGGGCGTGTACCAGCGGTTGAGGTACTCGAGAAACGTCTCGCGCTTGGCGTTCTGAACGGCCTCCTTGTGCCCGATCACCATCCAGCCGAGCGGCTGGTCGCCGTAGAGCACCTCCTCGAAGACGTTGTCGACGAGATCGCGCGGCGTGTCGAGGTACATGTTCATCTCCTCGATGATCACACCCTTCTCGCGCTCGATTTCGTCGGAGTCGAACTTGGAGTGGCGGAGCATGTCGGTGAGGACGTCGAGCGCGATGTCGCGGGACTCGGCGGCGCAGCGGACGTAGTAGCCCGTGTACTCCTTGCTCGTGAAGGCGTTGAACTCGCCCCCGATCGCGTCGACTTCGCCGGCGATGTCACGGGCGGTCGGCCGCTTCTCGGTCCCCTTGAAGAACATGTGCTCGGAGAAGTGGGCGATCCCGTTCGTGTCCCAGGTCTCGTAGCGCGAGCCGGCCGCGAGCATCACGAAGCACGTGACGGACTGGGCCTGCGGCATCGGCGCGGTGAGGACGCGAAGGCCGTTCTGGAGCGTGTGCCGCTCGAAAGTACTCATGAGGTGAGCAGCTTACGCCACGCGTCCGGGAGCGGTTTCGATTCGCCCCGCTCGTAGTCGAAGGCGACGAGGACGGTCTTGGCCTCGGCCGCCAGCCGGTCGCCGACCCTCAGCTCGTATGCGAGCTCGAAGCTCTTTGTGCCGACGCGCGACGGCGTCAGCGCGATCTCGACCGTCTCGCCGAGCTCGAGCTGCGAACGGAAGTCGATCTCGCAGCGGGCGAGGATCATCGAGCTGATCTCGGCGCCGTGTGGGCTCAGGAATGTGACCCGGGCCTGCTCGAGATAGGTCAGGTAGACCGCGTTGTTGACGTGGCCCATCGCGTCGAGGTCCCGGAAGCGGACCGTCTCATGGTGAACGAAGGGAAAGGTCGTCATTCACTGCGCCCCATGAACTCGAGCAACGAGGCGAACGGGGCGAGCAGCCGGCGCGATTCGAGGTCCACGACCGCCACCCCCGGCAGCGGAATCGCGCGCCACTCCTCGACGGAAGGGGAAGGTAGACCGCGAAGGTGTGCGAGGTAGTGGCTGAGCACGAGCCCGTGGGAGACGATGCAGGCGGGGCCGTCGCTCTCGGACACGAGCCGCTCGATGCAGGCGACGACTCGTGCTCTCGCCTCGCCCGCGGGCTCCCACCCGCTCACGCTCTGGTCCGGAGCGGCGAAGTGGGCTGCCACGAGAGCGTGATACTCGTCCGCGCTGACGAGCGGTGTCGTTCCTCGGTTCACCTCCCGCAGATCCGGCTCGACGCGAACCTCGAGGCCGGATGCCTCCGCAATCGGTTGGGCAGTCGCCTTCGTCTTCTCCTCGGGGCTCGAGGCCACCAGCGCCACCGACGACCAGACGGGCGCGTGGGCCAGGTCGTGGGCATCCTTCTGGCCCTGCGGCGACAGCGGCCACTTCGGCGGCTCGCGGTCGCCGCGGATGATGACCTCGGCGTGGCGGACGAGGTAGAGCAGCGGTGCGGGCACCCGGGCAGTATCGTCGCTGCCGATGGCCGGAGAGCTGACGCGCGCGGCGATTCTCGCCCAGCCCGACTGGCTCGCGTGCGTTCCGACAGACAGCCGCCTGCCCGAGGGGCGGGTGCTCTTCACCGGTTGCGGGACGTCCTTCCACGCCGCCCAGACCGGGGGCGAAGCCGTGCAGGCCCTCGAGCTCGTGCTCGCCCCGCGCGATGCCGACCGGCTCGTCGTGGTGAGCCACGAGGGCGAGACGCCGCTCGCGCTCGAGGCGGCTCGGGCGTTCGTCGGTCCGAAGTGGTGTGTAACCGGCGCGCCCGGGAGCCCGGTCGCGGCCCTATGCGACGAGGTCGTCGTCGCCACGCCAGAGCTCGAGCGGAGCTACTGCCACACCGCGAGCTACACCTGCGCGGTGGCGGCGATCGCGGCGCTTCGCGGCGAGGACGTTTCCCGGCTGCCGGAGGCCGTCGCTGAGGCGCTCGACGACCCGTTCCCAGTCTCGGCGCACGAGCGCTGGCTCGTAGCGGGCGCCGGCGGTGACTGGCCGACCGCGCAGGAGGCCGTGCTCAAGCTGCGCGAAGGAGCATTCGTCCCCGCGGAGGCGCACCACACCGAGCAGCTGCTGCACGGGAACTTGGCGGCCGTCGACGAGTCGGTCCGCGCCTTCGTGCTCGAGGGCGAAGCGCGGGCAGCGGAGCGCGCCCAGGACGCCGTCGCCGCGCTCGAGGTGCTCGGTTGCGACGTCACGCTCGTCCGGACGACGCACCCCGTCGTGGACGTCGTACGCTTCCAGCTCCTTACGCTCGAGGTCGCCGAGGCTCGCGGGGTCGACCCGGACCGGATCCGGCGCGACGACGAGCGCTGGGCCCGCGCCCGCGCGGCGTACGCCTAGCGTTCTCTCTACACGTACTCCTCGGCCCGCAGGCCGGCCAGGCGCCGGTCGATTCGCCGTTCCCGGTCGGCATCCGGCAGGAACCACCGCTCTGCAATCGCCGTCGGGACCACGGCGGAGAGGACAACGACGGTGACGAGAAGTGAGAACTGCGTCTTGTCGATGATCCCGGCGGTCAAGCCGTACAGAGCCGAAATCGTGCCGAACGTCAGACCGGTGCTCATCAGGAGCGTTGTGAACGCAGCACGTCGCGGGACGGCCCGCCGGGCCAGCGGCATGATGAAGGCGATCTTCGGCACCATCTTCGCGGCGAGCAGGGCCGCGAGCAGCCCGAGGTTCGCGGCGACCGCCCCCAGGGAGACGTTGAGGCCGCCCTTCACGAAGAAGAACGGTGTCAGGAATGCGAACGCGACAACACGAAGCCGCTTCTGCTCCTCCCTGTGTTCCCTGTAGTGGCGACTCATGACCAACCCGAGCACGAATGCGGGGAGGACGGCGTGCCCGTTCGAGGCATCGGCCAGAACGATGAGGACGAGGAGGGACGCGAACACGAGTTTGATCTCCGGCTCGATCACGCGATCCCCGTAGCGGCGGAAAAACCAGGGCGCGACGCGGGGTAGCGCCAGGATCAACACGAGGGAGACGACGAGGAACACCGGGAACCAGATGTTCGGCTTGATGAAGATGGCGGAAAGCGCGAGCGCGGTACAGAGGTCGGTGACGAACGTGGCGCTCATGATGAGCTTCCCGACTCCGGTGTCGGTCAGGCCTCGTTCGACCAGGACTACGTACACGACGGCGAGCGACGTCGTCGAAAGCGCCGTGCCGGCGATCAGCGAGGCTTTTCCAGTCCAGTCGAGCAGGAAGTAGGAGACGGCAGAGGTGACCAGGAAGGGCCCGAGAAACGAGACGACGCCTATGCCGACGGATGCTTCCAGTCGACGACGCATGTAGCCGGGGTCGACTTCCATCCCGGCTAGGAATGTCAGGACGATCGACCCGAACTTGGCAATGAAGTCGAGCCAGCCCTGCGTCCCGAGCTCGAAGACGTTCCCCACGACGACGCCGAGGCTGAGTTCCAGTAGCGCGACCGTGATCCCAAGCTCGACGGACGCCATGCTTGCGACGAGAACGACTGCTGCGAGTACAGCGGCGAGTTGGACCGGCTCCACTCTGACCTCCACGAACCTCGAACAACGGGTTGGTAGAGGCCATCAGCCCCGGAGGGCGGTTAGGCGCGAGCCTCATCGCGCTGAAGCTAGATCGTAGCGGCTCCGGGGCGGCTCGAGCCTAAGAATCCGGGTAGAAAGCCTGCGCCACCTCTTCGGTCTGCCGGCGAACGCGCTTGATCTCTTCCTCGGTCAACCTCCGGGTCCACGTTTCCAGGTTGGCGCGGCTGTCGAGCTCGATCACGTCGGGCTCGGCCACAGCCGTCTCGGCCGGGTTCTCGGGGCTCGTCGTGCGCTCGATCGCCCTTCGGACGTGTCCTCCGAAGGAGAGCCCGAGCTCGTTGTACAGCCGCTCGAATTCATGCACGGGATCCCGCGACAGATCCTCGTGCCGGACGACCCGGATCTGCGGCAGCTCCTGCGCGTAGTCGTGGACGACCCCGTAGACGAGGCGCCAGAGGAGCGCCGCCTGGCCGATGATGTCGACCGGTGGCGACTCCAGCTCCGCGCGAAAGGGCGCGAGACGGTCGCGAAGAAGGAGCGGCTGCGCGAGCAGCGACCTCGTGTCGAAGCCCCAGTTGAGCCGCTTCGTGCTCCCCCCGATCGCGAGCGGATGCCGGACGATCACGACGACCTCGGCCCCGAGCCGACTCGCAAACCAGGGGGCGGAGAAGACGGCGAACGGATCCTTCAGCAACGCCCGCGCGTGGCTCAGTCGTGCCTGCAGGAGTCGGCCCAGTCGCCGCAGCCGCTGGCTGCGTCTTCGCTCCAGGAGGCGGGAGTCGAGAGGGAAGGCGAGCAGCCGCCGGAACGCATCGAGGTACTCGCCCTCGTTTTCCTCTGTGATGTAGAGGTACTGGGTCTCGAGTGAGCGCCGGAGCAGCGCGGGGGCGCAGCTGGGATTGAGCGGCTCGTGGAAGTAGACGGCCTCCCGCGAGGTCGCCAGCATGCGCCCGACCCAGGTCGTGCCCGACCTGTGCATGCCGGTGACCAGGATCGGCTTCTTGCTCAAGCCCCCCATGCCGCTATCAGCTCGGACTCGCGCTTCGAGTCCATTCCGGTGACGGGCTCATGGTCGCCTCTGCTCCGATCCCACTCGAGCGTATCGCGGGCAGTCTCCGCAACGGGCCGGAAGGCGAGCCCGGCGGCGACCGCGGCGGAGACGTCTGCCTCGTGAAGCGCGGAAAACTTCGCATCGCCTGTCCAGAGCGGAAGGTCATCCTCGCTGACGTCGTGCTGGAGCAGGAGCTCGTCGGAGGCCCAGACGCCCTCGGCCTCGCCTGGGCACTCGGCCAGAAACTCGTCCATCGGCACCCCTCGGTTCGTGGCGTTGAAGGCTCCCGATTTCCGCTGCTCGACCATTTCCAGAGCCCAGGCGGCGAGGTCGCGGACGTCGATGAACTGGATGGGGCGGTCGGGAGGGCCGGGCGCGATCATCCGCCCGCCGCGTGCGACGCGGCGCGGCCAGTAGGTGAACCGATCGGTGGGATCGTGCGGCCCGACGATGAAGCCCGGCCGGACGATCAGCGCACGATCTCCGTAGATCTCCTGAACCACTCGCTCGCAGAGGGCCTTCAGGGGCCCGTAGTTCTCGAATTCGGCTCCGAACTCCCCGATCGTCTCGTCCTCGATCGTCCCGAGCGGGCTCGACTCGTCCGGGGGCTTGCTCAGGTCCGCGTAGACCGAGATCGTCGAGATGAAGGTGTAGTGGTCGACCGAGTCGGAGAGGAGCTCGGCCGACACGCGCACGACCCTCGGGCAGTAGCCGCATGTGTCGACGGCCGCGTCCCATCTGCGACCTTCGAGCGCCGACAGGTCGCCGTCGCGGTCGCCGTGGAGCTTCTCCGCGTCCGGAAACAGCTCGGGATTCGTCTGGCCGCGGTTGAAGAGCGTGACCTCGTGCCCGCGTGCGAGCGCGGACTCGACGAGGTGCCGCCCGAGGAACTTCGTCCCGCCGAGGACGAGCAGCTTCACAGCTCGCCCAGCGCCGCCAGGAGCCGATCGACCTCCTCGGCCGTGTTGTAGTGGACGATCCCCGCCCGGACAGCTCCCTCCGGCTCGAGGTCGAGCCGGCGCATGATCTCGAGCGCGTAGTAGTTCCCGTGCCAGGCGGCGATGTTTCGCTCACCGAGCTGCTCCGCGACCTCGCGCGCAGTTCGGCCCTCGACGTTGAAAGCGAACGTCGAGACGCGACCGTCCATCCCCGGCAGCCCGTACAGCCGGCACGAGTCCGGCAGCCCCTCGAGGAACTGCTCGCCGAGCTCGCGCTCGTAGGAGTGGATCGCGTCCCAGCCGATCGAGCCGATGTAGTCGACCGCCGCCACGAAGCCGGCGAGCAGCTCGTGCGGCAGGGTGCCCGTCTCGAAACGGTGGCCGAGTGGCTCATTCGGGGCCGGGCGAACCTTGTAGGGCCGCCAGCGCTCCAAGACGTTGGCTCGTCCGAAGGCGATCCCCAGGTGCGGGCCGTAGAACTTGTACGGGGAGCAGATCAGGACATCGACGCCGAGCTCGCCCACGTCGATCGGCCCGTGCGGCGCGTAGTGGACGGCGTCCGCCCAGGCGAGGGCGCCCGCCTGGTGTGCGAGCTCGACGACCCGCTGCACGTCGACGATCGTCCCGACGGCGTTCGAGGCGACCGGAAAAGCGACCACCCGCGTCCGCTCCGAGAGCTGGCGTTCGAGATCGGTGAGGTCGAGCCGGCACTCCTGGTCGATGTCGGCGAAGCGGACGACCAGGCCGAGATCGCGCTCGAGCTCGATCCACGGCGAGACGTTGGCGTCGTGGTCGAGCTTGGTGACGATCACCTCGTCGCCCTCCGTGAATTCGCGCGCGGCCGTCCGCGTCAGCGCGAAGTTGAGGGTCGTCATGTTCGCTCCGAAGACGACCTCGTCCGGCGAGCAACCGAGGAACCCGCCCGCGGCGAGCCTTGCGTTCGAGATCAGCGTCTCGGTCGCCCGGCTCGTGGCATACGGCCCACCGACGTTCGCGTTCGACTCGCGCAGGTAGCCGGCGATCGCGTCGATCACCTCGTCGGGCACCTGCGTCCCTCCAGGCCCGTCGAAGAGAGCAAGCGGGCTCTGCAGCGCCGAGAAGCGCTGGCGAGCGGCCTCGACGTCCAGGCGAGACTCGACGCGCGCCATCACTCGACCTCCCGGCCGTTGACGACCCACCGGTATTGCGGCTTTGCGGTCAGCGACGCGCCGACGAAACAGCCGCGCTCGGCCTTCACGAGCAGCGCCGCCAGCTCGTCGCCGGGGGGGATCGGCTCGAGCTCGGCCTCGATGCGGCATTCGACCTCGACGAACGCGTAGCGGCCGTCCTCCTCACGCCGTGTGACGGTCCCAGACGCCGATGCCGTCGCGACGAGATCGAGGTTCGCTCTCCGCACGTGGTAGCGGAGGCTCGTCACCGAGCAAATCGCCAGGGCTGCGAGCACGAGGTGCTCCGGCGTCCACGGTTCTTCCAGGTCAACCAGTCCTCGTCCTTCTGCCGTCAGAGGGCCGGCGCGGTCGACCGCGATTGCGTAGTCACTTCGCTTGACCCTGGTCGGCACGGTCTAACCGTATCCTTGACCCGTTGCCCGAACCGGACAGACCGCTCGCCGTTCTCGGCGCCACCGGCTACACGGGGGGCCTCCTCTGCCGGAAGGCGCGCGAGCTCGAGCTCCCTCTGCGTCTCGTCGGCCGGCGACCTGACGCGCTCGAGGCGATGGCCGAGCCGGGCGAGGAGATCCGCGTCGCCGACGCGCGGGACGAGCAGGCTCTTCGCCGCGCGTTCGACGGTGCGTTTGCCGTCGCGGCGTGCGCGGGCCCGTTTCTCGAGGTCGGGACGGCGCCCGTGTCCGCGGCGATCGAGACGGGCGCGCACTACCTGGACACGAGCGGCGAGCAGCCGTTCGGCCGGCTCGTGTACGAGCGTTTCGGGCCCGAAGCCGAGCGCCGCGGCATCGCACTGCTCACCTCGTTCGGGTTCGACTACGTCCCCGGCGACCTGGCGGCCCGGCTCGCCGTCGAGGGGCTCGAGCCGCTCGACGAGATCGTCGTCGCCTACTCGGTGGCAGGAGCCGCGTCGAGCCGGGGCACGCGGCGGACGGTCGGCCGCGCCCTGCGCCAGCCTCTCGTCGCCTGGAGCGGCGGCAAGCTCGTCCCTTCCCGCTTCGGCGCGACGATCCGCCGCGTCCGTTTCCCGTTCGGTGTGCGTGATGTCGTCGAGTGGGGAGGCGCAGAGCCGCTCTCCGTGCCGCGCCACACGGATGTGCGGGAGGTTCGCTCGTACGTTCGTGGCCCGCGCATCGCAGCAAAGGCCGCGCCACTTGCCCGCGCCTTCGCTCCGCTCGTCCGCCTGTCGGCCTCGATCGGCCCGCCGGGCCCGTCCGAGGAGAGGCGGCGCAAGGCCCGGTTCACGGTCGTGGCAGAGGCGCGCGGCCCTTCCGGGGGGCGGCGGGCGACGCTCGCGGGCACCGATGTCTACGGACTGACGGCCCTCCTGATCGTCCGGGCTGTCGAGGCGCTGCTGAAAGGAGAGGCGAGCGGCGCCGGCGCGCTCGCTCCCTCGGAGGCCTTCGACGTCTACACGTTCGTCGAGCGGCTCTCGCCGCTGCTCGTGCTCGAGTCGATCGAGCCCCTCTAGAACCTATCTTCCGGTGGAAATGCGGGGGCGGATGGAGTCTGCGATGGGAAGTACGATCAGCGAGAGCGTAATGAGGGCTTCGAGATTCGCAACCCGCGCTCTCGTCGTGGGATCCGCCCTGGCGGCAACGGTACTGCCGTCCGCTGCGGCAACGCACGGGCAGGGATTCCCGTGGCCCGTCAAGCCGTTCTGGCACCAGCATCCGATCCGAGGCAACTTCGGCGATCCGCGCACGGTGTTCTTCGGCAAGCCCAGCCGCAGCGGGATCATGAGCAGCGGGGGCCACTTCTCGTTTCATTCGGGCATCGATATCGTCGCGAAGACGGGCCAGCCCGTATATCCGGTCAGATCGGGAACAGTGCGGCTCGTCTCTGGAACCGAGGTCGCCGTCGACTCACCTGACGGGTCGACGTTCGTCTACTGGCACATCCACCCCGCGGTCGCGAACGGGAGCGAGGCGGTCGCGCAGCAGACGATCCTCGGGCGGGTGCGCAGGCACGCGGACAATCACGTCCATCTGGGGGAGTTCGAGAACGACGTCTTCGTGAATCCGCTCGCGTCCGGGCATCTCCGCCCGTACAGAGACAGGGCCGCGCCGCGGGTGGTCGCGATCACGATCCGTCAGGCAGGGACCGGTTCGATCCTCGAGCCGCTCGGGGTCCACGGCCGGGTCAAGATCTCAGCCGAGGCGGTCGATCTGCCGTCGCCCGCTGTGCCCGGAGAGTGGGCGGGGCTGCCGGTCGCGCCCGCGCTCGTGAAATGGCGGCTCCAGGAATGGAAGGGGAAAGTGGCGGTTCCCGCGACGATCGCGGCGGATTTTCGCGGCGCTCTGCCGCCGCGGAGCGACTTCTGGAACGTGTACGCCCGCGGGACGTATCAGAACATGGCGGAGTTCGGGAAGCACCTCGGGTACCTCCAGCCCGGCCGCTACGTGTACAACCTGACGCCTCAGCCGCTCGATACGCGCCGGCTCCGGTTCGGCAACGACGTCTACGACATCGTCGTGACCGCGGTGGACATCCGCGGAAACGCCTCGTCGCTGACGCAGCGCATCACGATTCACAACGCCTCTCGCAAGCACGTCCGGGCCCGCTCATAGGCTTCCGGCCATGCTTCGCCGCCGCAGGTCGATGACCGAGGCCGAGTGCTACGACCGCTGTTACGGGGACTCGAGGCGGATCGAAGCTATTCGAGTCCGGCGCCCGCGGCTGGTCGCGACCCTATCCGGCGAGCAGATCCGGCGCCTCTTCGAAAAGCGGCTCGATTCCCGCGAACGGGAGGCGGCATAGTGCAACGGTGGAGGATCTGCCCGAAGCCGCGGACGCGCGGCCTGCTCCCACGGCCCCGACTCTGGATCGCGACGAGCCGACGGCACCCGCGCGGCCTGGTCGCGAGGCGTGACCGGCACGCCCACTGCCGGCAGCACTCCTAGCGACGTCCCGGACGTCCTCGCGCCCGATCTCCCGGTGATCTTCTGCGGGATCAACCCGGGCCGGGTGTCGGCGGATGCCCGCGCCCACTTCGCCAACCCGCGCAACGACTTCTGGCGCCTGCTCCACGAGGCGGCCCTGACCCCACGCCTGCTCGAGCCGGAGGAGCAGTGGGAGCTGCCAAGCCACGGCTTCGGCCTCACGAACGCGGCTTACCGCACCACGCCGGGCTCGGGAGACCTGCGCCGGTCCGACTTCGCCGGCTCGGCCGAGCGGCTGGAGCGGATCGCCGCCGAGCTCGAGCCGCGGGTGATCGCCTTCGTCGGTAAGGAGGCCTATCGCGGCGCGTTCGGCGAACGACCCACGCTCGGCCTCCAGAAGCGGCGGCTCGCCACAACGCGGCTCTTCGTCCTCCCCTCGACCTCCCCGGCGAACGCCGCCGTCCCGTACGCCGAGCGCCTCCGCTGGTTTCGCCGGCTCGCCCGGCTGCTCGGGTAGCAACGGTCTACGCTTGTCGCCGTGGGCGTCGGCAAGTCCATCGGCGAGATGTTCGGGGCCCTGTTCCCGGTCGTGAATCCGATCGCCGCCGTGCCGGTCTTCCTCGTTCTGACTGCGAACCGGCCCGCATCCGAGCGGACGGGGATTGCGCTCAGGTCCTCCCTGTACACCTTCGGGATTCTGCTCGTCTTCCTGCTCGCGGGTGAGCCCCTTCTCCACCACTTCGGGATCTCACTCGAGGCGCTCCAGATCGCGGGCGGAATCATCGTCGGGCTCTCCGGGCTGCAGATGGTGATGTCGCAGGTGCAGGTGAGCGGAGAGGAGAGGGCCGGGGACATATCGTTCTCGCCGCTTGCCATGCCGCTGCTCGCCGGGCCCGGAGCGCTCGGTGTCGAGATGGGTCTCGAGGGGCGCCGGGGGTCGGACGCGCCGTCGCCGGGCTTCGTGATCGCGATCGTGTTGGTCGCGCTCGCCGTCTTGGCCTGCCTCATGCTCGCCGGCCAGCTCATCCGCTTCATCGGGGATGCGGGAATCGACGCGCTCAGGCGAGTGTTCGGACTGCTCGTGATGGCGATCGGGGTAGAGATGGTCGTCCACGGGATCAACGAGCACGAGGCCTTCCGCAATGCGTTCGCCTTCAGGCTCTTCTGACCGTGGCCGAACTGACTCCCGAGCTGCGAGTCGCCGCGCGCGCGATCGTGCTCGACCCTGAAAACCGCATCCTGCTGGTCCTCTTCCGGAGCCCGCACACGGGCTCGGCTTGGTGGGCGACACCGGGCGGTGCGCTCGACCCGGGCGAGACGCACGAAGAGGCCGTGCGGCGCGAGCTGCTCGAGGAGGCGGGCATCCGGACACGCCTTCGAGTGGGGCGATCGGCTCGTGCGGCAGGTCGAGCGCTACTTCCTCGTGCGGGTCTCGAGCCCCGAGCTCGCCCCGCACTTCACGCCCGAGCAGCTCGAGGGCGAAGGCCTGCACGACATCCGCTGGTGGAGCCTGGCGGAGCTCGATGCAGCGGACGCGGTCTTCGCGCCGAGCAGGCTTCCCGTCCTCCTCCGAGATCTGCTCGAGGCTGACCCGCCTTCCGAACCGATCGACGCCGGCGTCTAGCCGAGGAAGCGTTCGAGGATTCTTTGATGTCGGCCGGCTCTCGACCACGGAACGTGAGCGGAGCCGGGAACCGCTCGAAGACAGCGGGGGATGTAACGCCTCGGCGCGTACCAGAAGCTGTCCGTGAAGCACCTTCCCGCCTACTTGGACGAAGCTGCGTTCCGCTGGAACAACCGCGACAACCCTAACCCGTACCTCTTCCGCGACACCATCCTCAAACTGGTTGAGGGCGGCCCGCTCCCGTCAAAGAGCTCGTAGCGCAGAAAAAGTAGTCGGACCAAACGATGGGTAGGACCGCTCATACGGCACCGCCCCTCGCTATGGGAGGAGTCGGAGCCGTTGGTGGCGCGCGCCGCGCATCGCTGACCAAACGTTCCAGGAGGTCGTCGCCATGCTGTTTCTGATCCGGGCTATCTCGTCGTCTCCGTATCCATCCTCCTTTGCGTCCAGCACTCGTAGCTGCGCGTCAATCTCAATCAGGGCCTGGGTATTGTCGCTCGCGCCGTGGGCGAGCAGCTGAGCAATGACGTTCGCCACAGTGGCTCGCCAATCGTGGTCTAACTCAGATGCAGACCGACGCTCCTGCCCGTCACCGATCACGCGCACGTGCTCAAGTGTTTCCCGTCTGAAGTCGTCCGCGATCTCACGGCGTCTCGCCCATTCCGCATACTCGCGGACGTGCGTTTCTAGGGCTCGGGCGTATTCACGAGCCTCTTTGCGCTGTCTGTAAGGCGCGCGCAGTGCGTAGTAACCGGAGACCGCGAATGCTGCGACGACCGCGACCGCGAGGCCAATCAACGCGGCGAGAAACACGCGCAGCGGCCACCAGAAGCCAGTTAGAGCGAAAAAGAGTCCGCCCAGTGCGAAGATCGGCGCGCAGACGATCATGAACAGGATCGCCCGTCCATTGGCGAGTTCGCTCGCCTCGCGCTTTCCCCGCTGCCACGCTGTCTCTTCCAGAAGCGAAAGCCCCCTGGCGGGAATGACGAAACCGCGAATCGCTCGACCGAAACGCACGACTCTCCCGCGCAAGCTCGGCTTCGATGGCGGCTGAGAAAACGCTGAGGGTTGAAACCCCACAGGCGCGCGTCTACCCGTAACCCTGCGTCAGGTATACAGTCATGACGCGAATGACCGTTAGTCGCGCCAGCGGTTGGTGATCGGCGTCCGCCGGTCGCGACCGAAGGCCTTCGGCCGCAGCTTCACTCCCGGCGGCGCCTGCCGTCGCTTGTACTCGGCCCGGTCGATCATCGCGAGCGCGCGGTCGACGAGCTCCGGCTCGAAGCCGTCCGCGGTCAGCTCCTCGCGTGAGCGGTCGAGCTCGACGTAGGCCTCGAGCACGCGGTCGAGCTCCGGGTAGGGCGGAAGCGAGTCCTCGTCGAGCTGGTCCTCGCGAAGCTCGGCGCTCGGAGCCCGGTCGATGATCGACTGCGGGATCAGCTCGCGGCCGGCCCGCTCGTTCAGGTGCTTCGCGAGCAGGAAGACGTCCGTCTTGTAGACGTCCTTCAGCAAGGCGAACCCGCCCGCCATGTCGCCGTACAGGGTCGCGTAGCCGACGGAAAGCTCCGACTTGTTCCCGGTCGCGACCACGAGCCAGCCGAACTTATTCGAGAGCGCCATCAGGATCACGCCGCGCGCCCGCGCCTGCAGGTTCTCCTCGGTCAGGTCCGGCTCCGTGCCCGCGAACGGCTCGGCCAGCACTTCGTCGTAGGCGTCCACGATCGAACCGATCGGCAGCTCGAGGAACGGCGCGCCGAGGTTCTCGGCCAGCCGCCTCGCGTCCGTCCGCGTCCCCTCGGACGAGTAGCGCGACGGCATCGAGACGCAGTGGACACGCTCCGGTCCGAGCGCCTCGGCCGCGAGCGCAGCCGTCAGCGCCGAGTCGATCCCGCCCGAGACGCCGATCACGACCTCCCGGAAGCCGTTCTTCTCGACGTAGTCGCGCAGGCCGAGCTCGAGCGCCCGTCGCATCTGCTCGAGATCGTCGGGAAGGGGGGCGACCGCCGCCTCCACCGGCTCAGCCGAGGCGGGCGCCGAAGAGACGTCCACGATCCGCGCCTCCGGCGCGTCCTCCCGCTCGCGCGCGAGCGCTCTCCGCCGCACGTCCCGCAGCCTGCGTCCCACGACTGCGTGCGGGTCGACGTCGACCACGAGCAGCGTCTCCTCGAACCCGGGCGCCCGCGCCAGCACCTCGCCCTCGCCGTCGAGGACGACCGAGTGCCCGTCGAAGAGCAGCTCGTCCTGGCCGCCGACGGCGTTGCAGAAGGCGACGAAGCAGACGTTGTCGCGCGCGCGCTGGACGAGCATCTCCTCCCGGTCGCGCTCCTTGCCGACGTGGAAGGGCGAGGCGGACAGGTTGACGATCAGCTCGGCGCCCGCGAGCGCGAGGTCGGTGGCCGGCGGGCCCGGCTGCCAGATGTCCTCGCAGATCGTCGGGCCGATCAGGCAGTCGCCGAGCCGCACGAGCACGAGATCGCGTCCAGGCGCGAAGTAGCGGTCCTCGTCGAAGACGCCGTAGTTGGGGAGGAAGCGCTTGCGGACGAACGCCTTCACCTCGCCGCCCGAGCAGATCGCGCAGGCGTTGTAGAGGTCGCCGTCGAAGTGGGGCGTGCCGACGAGCGCGACCACGTCTCGCGCCCCCTCGGCGATCTGCGCCAGCGAGCGCTCGGCCGCCCGGATGAACCCGGGCCGCAGCAGCAAGTCCTCCGGCGGGTAGCCGGTGACGGCCAGCTCGGGGAAGAGGACGAGGTCGGCTCCCGCCGCCCGAGTCTCCTCGAGCCGCTCGAGGATCTTCTCCCGGTTCCCGTCGAGGTCGCCCACGACCGTGTTGATCTGCGCGAGCGCCAGCCTCACGGAGCGAAGCCTATCAGTTTGCGCCTACGAGGCGAAAACCGATAGACCGAGTCATGCGAATGCTTTAGGCTCCTCGCCGGGGAGGGTTGCCGCTGAAGACAATCCGCATGCTTCGTCCGCTGGGCGTTCGCGACTTCGCCCTGCTCTGGACCGGGATGACCGTGTCCTCGCTCGGGGACGGGATCTACGCGGTCGCGCTCGCCTGGCAGGTCTACGCCCTCTCCAACACCCCGACGGCGCTTTCGGTCGTGGGCGTGGCGTGGATGCTCCCCCAGCTCGCCGCCGTCCTGCTCGGCGGCGTCGTCGCCGACCGCGTCGACCGGCGGCGCGTGATGATCTTCTCCGACGTCCTGCGCAGCACGGCGATCGGCGCGCTCGGAGTCCTCTCCGTCGCGGGCGAGCTCCACCTGTGGCACATCTGGATCCTGGTCGCGGTCTACGGGGTCGGGAACTCGGTCTTCTACCCGGCCTACACGGCGCTCGTCCCGCAGGTGCTGCCGAAGGACCAGCTCGTTCAAGCGGCCGCGCTGCGGCAGTTCATCCGTCCGCTCACGATCCGGATCATCGGCCCCGCGCTCGGGGGCGCGCTCGTGGCCACCCTCGGCCCCGGGACGGGATTCCTGATCGACGCCGGCTCGTTCGCAGCCTCGACGGCGGCGCTGCTGCTGATGACGGCGCGGCCGCTCGAGCGGGCCGCCGCCCGCACCGTGAGCACGGTGGCCCAGCAGGTGCGGGAGGGATTGAGCTTCGTCCTCTCCCAGCGCTGGCTGTCGGTGACGCTGCTGGCGGTGACGCTGGCGATGGTGTTCTTCCTCGGCCCGGTCTTCGTGCTGATGCCGTTCGTGGTCAAGAACCATCTCCACGGCGGCGCGGGCGGGCTGGGGCTCGTGCTGGCGGCGGGCGGAATCGGGGCGCTCATTGCCTCGGTCGTGACCGGCCAGCGAGGCGCCCCACGTCGGCCGCTGGTCATCATCTATGTCGCGTGGGCGATCTCGGCTTTCGCGCTGATCGGCTACGCAACGGCGGATGCCGTCTGGCAGGCGGCGCTCGTCAGCGCGGTCTCGGTCGGCTCGCTCGTGACGGGCCAGATCCTGTGGGAGTCGCTGCTCCAGCGCTGCGTCCCGGGCGAGCTGCTCGGGAGGGTCGCGAGCTTCGACTCGTTCGTCTCGTCGGGGCTCGTCCCGCTCTCGTTTGCGATCACCGGCCCGATCGCGGCCAGCCTCGGGCCGATCACGACGCTTCGTTGGGCCGGCGTGTTCAGCGGAGCGATCCTGCTCGGATTTCTCGTCCTGCTAACGGGTCTGGGCGCTACGCGCGTTCGTCATCCACAAGCCGCAGAGGGGTAGACCGAGAGGCCACCTGTGAGCGGGCTGGGTTCAGCGTTCCGGCAACGCCGAGCGCAGCCGGAAGCTGGGCAAAGGGATCCTCACCGGTCACCAACCGGTACGCGGCTGGGATTTGCCGTCGCACGCGGACACCGAGCTTTCGGCGGAGCGCGTCCGAGTGCGCTTTCGCGGTTCGCGGCGAAAGGCCAAGGCGCCTCCCGACTTCCTCGTTCGAGCAACCGGCCGCGATCAGCTCGACGACCTGGCGCTGACGAGCAGTGAAGGTCTTGCGCTGCGCTTCCATTCCTGCCTCCTTCCTGATTAGATCCACGCACAGCTTGCCGCAGTCCGCTTACAGGCGGCTTAAAGGCGACTGAACGGGGGCTGAACGGTTCCGATGCACGTGCATCTGGCGAGAGCGGTGATGGAATTCCGAGTCCTCGGGCCGCTCGTCGTCCACGTAGGGGGGCGGTTGGTCGAGCTCGGAGGTGCAAAGCACAGGATGCTGCTCGCGCTGTTCTTGCTTCGCGCGAACGAGCCCATTTCGTTCGATTACCTGATCGACGTGCTGTGGGGACAGGCTCCGCCCGAGCGGGCGCGGAACTCGCTTCATGTACACGTCTCGCGCCTGCGTAAGGCACTGCCCGCCGGACGCATCACCACGAGCCACAGCACCTATTCGATCGCTGTCCGGCCCGAGGAGCTCGACCTGGGCCGGTTTCGGGCCCTTGCGAACGAGGCGCGCCGCTCACGCGGTGAGGGCAATGCGAGCGGGGCCTCCGAGCTCTTGAGCGAGGCGCTTGCCCTCTGGCGGGGCTCCCCGCTTCCCGAGCTTGCCGGGAATCTGGTGTTCCGGGGCGAGATTGCGAGTCTTGAGGAGGAGCGGCTCTCTGCGATCGAAAGCCAGATCGATGCGGATCTCGAACTGGGGCGGCACTCCGAGTTGGTTCCCGAGCTCGAGTCGCTCGTCGCCGCCCATCCCCTCCGCGAGCGGCTCGTCGCTCAGCTGATGCTCGCGCTGTACCGGTGCGGCCGCCAAGCCGAAGCGCTGGAGGCCTATCGGTCGGCCCGGCGCGATCTCGTCGAGGAGCTCGGCCTCGAGCCTGGCCGGCTCCTGAACGATCTCCAGCAGGGAATTCTCGTGCATGACCCGACTCTCGAGCCTCCCAGGCTCGCAAGGCAGACCTTGGCTGGCCGACCCTCGCGAAGGCGAGTGACTTTGCTGCTCGCGGGCTTGTCACTGCCCTCGCGGCTCGACCCGGAAGTGGCTGCGCGCGTGCTCGCACGCGGCCGGGCCGCGGTCCGAGATGTCCTGGCGCGGCACGGCGCGGTCGCCGAGGAGCCTTTGGGCGACGCCGTGGTTGGCGTGTTCGGGCTCCCCGCAGTGCACGAGGATGACGCCCTGCGCGCTCTGCGCGCGGCTGCCGAACTGCCGCAGGCGCTCTCCCAAACGCAGCTCGGTCTTCGCGTCGCGATCGACGCGGGCGAGGCCCTTGTCACCGCCGATCGCCTCACCGATGACCAGATCGCCGGTTGGATGATGCAGCTGAAGGAAGCGGCGTGTGACAACGAAGTTGTCATTGGCGAAGGAGCGCGCCGGCTCGTCGGAGGAGCGGTCGAGCTTTGCGAATCCGGCGTCGCGGGTGCATGGACTGTCGTCGGCTTCGACCTGACTGCGGAGCTGATCGAGCGCCGTTTTGACGCCCCCCTTGTCGGGCGGGATGCGGAGGTCGAGCGGTTGCGCGAGGCGTTCACCTGGGTTGTCGGCACCCGCAGCTCCCACCTCCTCACTGTGCTCGGCCCTGCGGGGATCGGCAAGTCGCGGCTCGCCCGAGAGCTGTGTGACATCGTCTCGAGCGAGGCAGCGGTACTCGTCGGGCGCTGCCTGGCCTACGGGAGTGGCGCGTTCTTCCCTCTGGCCGAAGTGACCAAGCAGGCAGCCGGTGACACGAGTCCTGCCGCCCTCGAACGGCTCCTCGAAGGAGTCGACGACGCGAGACTGGTCGTCGACCAGCTCACAGCTGCGCTGGGCACTGGAGAACGGACGAGCGCTGAGGATGCATTCTGGGCCTTCCGTAGGCTCTTCGCCGCACTCGCCCAGGAGCGCCCGCTCGTGCTCGTTCTCGAAGACCTTCACTGGGCGGAGGAACGTCTGCTCGATTTCGTCGAGGAGCTTGTCGAGCGGGGAGACGAGTCACCGATCCTCGTTCTCTGTCTGGCTCGACCGGAGTTGCTTGACGAGCGGCCGTCTTGGGGTGGAGGAAGGCTGGATGCCGAATCGATCCGGCTCGACCCTCTCTCGGCATCGAGCAGCGAGGCGCTCATCGAGTTGCTGGAACAGGATGTGTCCGAGGAGGCCCGGCTCGACATCTTGGAGCGGGCGGAAGGCAACCCGCTCTTCATCGAGCAGATGGTCGCTCTCTACGCAGAGGATCCAGACGCGGCTAAGGAGGGAGTCCCGCCGTCGCTTCACGCGGTGCTCGCTGCTCGGCTCGATAGGCTCGCCGCCGACGAACGTGCCCTGCTCGAACGGGCATCCGTGGTGGGGCTCGAGTTCCCGCTCGAAGGCGTGGCCAATCTCTCGCCCGAAGCGGATCGGGCGGCTATTCCCGATGTCATAGGCCGACTCGTCCGTAAGGAGCTCATTCGCCGCGCGGAGACTGAGATTCGGGGTGAAGATCAGTTTCGGTTCCGCCACATCCTGATTCGGGACACGGCTTATGACTCGGTTCTGAAGTCGACCCGCGCGGAGCTGCACGAGAGGTTCGCTCGGTGGCTTCCCGAGGGTCCGGCCGGTGAGGTCGAGGAAATCGTCGGCTACCACCTTGAGCGCGCTTTCGAGCTGCGCCGCGAGCTCGATCCGGACGCCGCCGGCTTGAAGCAGCTCGCGACCGAGGCCGGCGAGCGGCTTGCGACCGCAGGTCGGATCGAGTTGGCTCGCTCGGATATGAAAGCCGCGATCGATCTTCTCTCTCGCGGCCTGAAGCTCTTGCCCCTAGACGCGCCGGCTAGAGGTGATGTCCTCGCCGAACTGGCGTACGCCTTCCGTCTTACTGGGCGGTGGACCTTGTCCCAGCAGTATCTCGATGAAGGCTTTGCTGTTGCGGATCAGCGCAGAGACGATGCACTGAGCGCGTATCTCTGCGTCAGCCAGCTTCAACTTCGACTGCATACCGAACAGCACTTCACGATTGACGACTTCATTTTGGAGGGTTCGCGGGCTTTGAAGTCCCTGGAACCTCATGCGCCGGGAACATATGCGGCGCGAGTGCGAACGGCGCTCGCTTGGCCACATGCTCTGCGTGGACAAAGCGGGATTGCCGAACGGCTAATAACTGACGTTCCCGCCGAACGTGGCTTACTCTTGCAGGCGAAGAAGCTCCTTCCCTCACTCTGGCTATATGGGCCCACTCCTGTCAGCAGTGCCATCGCGGAATGCAGAGCGTTGCTCGCAGAGCTTCCGCCACCACGCACGGTGGCCAGCTGTTATCGCTGCCTCGCAGCACTTGAGGCGATGAGCGGCCGATTCGATGAAGCTAGAGCGCTGTTGGAGAAAGACCAATTGATCCTGAACGAATTGGGACTCGTTGTGCTCGCAGCTGCCGCCTGCTCCGTCAGAGGGACCGTTGAGCTGCTGGCCGGGGACCCGGTTTCTGCTGAGCGCGTCCTCAGGGCGGGCACGGCGAGGCTGGCTGGGCTGGGAACGGCAATTCACCTTTCACCAGTCGCCGCGTTGCTTGCGCGGGCTCTCTACGAACAAAGGAAGGATGGTGAGGCTTGGTCGACAACCGACGTCGCTGCGCGCGGACCGAATCACGAGGTAGACGCTCGCGTTAGCTGGCGAGCGATTCGTGCGAAACTGCTCGCGCAGCAGGGGAGAGGGCCGGAGGCAAAACGGCTTGTCGACGAAGCCGTCACGATCGCTACGACTACCGACTCTCCGGATCTGCAGGGCGACGCGGCCGCCTACCGTGCGGATGTGCTCTTGCTGACCGGCGATCGGGGAGGTGCACGCGACGCCCTTCAGTCTGCGCTCGAGTTGTACGAGGAGAAGGGGAATGTCGTCTCGGCAACACGTGCGCGAGCACGTCTCGAAAGCTTTTAGCTGAGTTCCCTCTTCACTGCTGCCGTCAGCTCGCCGAGCGAGACCGAGCCTTCGAATTTGGCCTTGATCCGCGCCTGGCGCCCCACTAGGAAGATCCACGGCTCGGTGGGAAGATGCCATTGCCTTACCCACCGGTTGAAACCCTTAGTGGGGTCATTGTCCTCATAGATCTCCACGTGAATGAAGCGGATTCGAGGGAACCGCTTCCTAACAGAGTCGACGACGTCGACGACCGGGCCGCAGGTGCGGCTCGTGCAGAACTTGGGTGTCGCGAAGACGACGACAAACGGTTTGTGCTCCACCAGCGAATCCGCGATCGAGTAGCGGAGCAGCGCGCGGTCTGGAGGAATGCGCGTGGTTAGCTTCGCGAGGTTCGCATGCGTGCTGGCAAGCGTTGGCGTTCGGGAGGGATACGCCTTGGATCCAACAGCGGGCGAGAAGCTTTGCGGGTGAACTACTAGGTTGCCGAGCGCCTGGATCGGGGGACCCCCCGTTGGCTCCGCGAGAATCCAGTACGTCCCAGGTCTCGCGACGCGGACATGGGCAACGTAGACGTGTTTCACATCGCCCGTGTAGCCCCCGGGGACGCTGAAGGGCTCTAGGACTGCGGTGGATTGCTCGAAAGGTCTGGAGTCCAAGCCGTCAGCGACCCAGACCCGCGCATGCGGACGCTCGATGGATGCACCGTTCGGCGCTACAACAAGGAACGTGTAGCGGATCGGGCCGGGAGCGAAGTCGGACGTGCCGGCAACGACGGCGACATCAGGGCCCGGTGCGTTTGCGAGAGCGCGAAGAGTTTTCGGCGCGTCTTCGGTCGACTGCACTACGCGGTCCTTGTCCGAAGGGCTCGACCCGGAACATCCTGCGGCTAGCAGGAGAGCTGCGACGGGGACCAGCCAACCACGCACGTGCGAAGCCTAGAGGTCGCCGTCGTGGAAGCCGAGCTTGATCCTCAGCACGGCGCCAAGGAACGGCACTACCGTCATCGCGGTCGCGAATCCGAGACAAAGCTTGATCCAACGAGTCTTCAAAAATCTCACCTCCTTCCGATCAGAATCGCACATCTTGTAGTAGTTCTGCTGCGTTTTTGTAAAATCGCGCCGCCTCGGCGTGCTCGCCCCGGCGCGCGGCCAGATCGCCCCGCGCGACCAGCGCTGCGGAGCGGTGACCCGGCGAGCCGATCTGCTCGAAGCTCGAGTTCGACGCGCGCAGCCATTCGTCGGCCTCGTCGAGGCGCTCCTGCTCGAGCAGCGAGCGGCCCAGCACGAGCTGCGCGTTGCCGATCTCGTCGAGGTAGTCGGCCCGGTCGTCCAGGAGCTCGAGCGCTTTGCGAGCCTGCTCTTCGCCAAGCAGCGGTTGACCGGTCTTGAGGTGAACCTGCGCCAGCGAGGAGATCGCGTAGGCGGCGTCGACGTCGTTGTCGGTCTCGAGCGCGACCCGGAAGGCGTCCTTGAGCAGCCGCACCGCGACCTCGGGCTTGCCGAGCAGGAAGTTGAGGCCGCCGAGGTTGTTCAGCATCCGGCCGAGATTGACCTGGTCGGCGATCCGCTCGTACTCCGCCCTCGCTCGCTCGGCGTAGGAGCGGGCCTGGACCCAGTGGCCGTTGCGCTCGGCGATCAGCGACGCCTGGAAGTACGTGTCGGCGATCGCGCGGGAGTCGCCGACGCCGTCGGCGAGCTCGAGCGCCCGCTCGACGTCCTCGCGTGCAGCCTCCCAGTCGCGCTGCCGGCGGTAGCAGCGGGAGCGCCAGCCGAGGATGTCGGTGCGCAGGCGGTCGGCCGGGAGCTCAGTCTTGTCCGTGAGAGCCAGCGCTTCGGAAAACAGGGAGGCGGCGGTCTGGAGACTTGTGAGCTTGTACCGGCAGACGCCCATGCGGAAGAGAACGTCGGCCCGGTCGAGGTCCGAGAACCGCGGCCGCTCGGCGAGCTCGCGCGCGTGGACGAGCAGCTCGAGCGCCGGCTTCAGCTGACCGTCGTGCATCCGTGCCCACGCTTCCCCCAGCAGGGCGCGCAGCTCGAGCTCGGGGACGACCTCGTCCGAGACGAGCATCCGCGCGCGCTCGTACTGCTCGACGGCCTCGGCGAACTGCTTCGCCTCGATCATCGCCTCGCCGCGTGCGAGCGTTGCCTCGACGCGTCCCCGCTCGTCGGACGAGATCCCGAGCTCGAGGAAGAGCGCGTCGACGTCGAGCTGCCCGGCGAGCCAGTCGAGCGTGTCGCGCGTCGGGCGCGTCTTGCCGCGCTCGATCTGGCTGATGTACTCCTTCGAGAAGCGGACGCCGGCGAGATCCGTCTGTGTCAGCCCGGCCTGCGTGCGGAGTGTCCGGAGCCGTTCCCCCATGCCGTGGAGCACGGGAGTTTTCCCCAGACTCACGTCTATTGCAGCCATCGAATCATAGTCAAGCGCATTTCGGCCCCTGGTGCAAGTGTTTGTGAAGAAATCACTTCACTTTTCCACTTGACAAGTTGGCCAGAGGGGCCTATAGTGCCCGCAGCAAGGAGGTGCGCCACATAGTCCGCGCCGCATGTTCCTTCCGCAAGCTGGCTGGGCCGCAGAGCCAGGAACCGGAAGTGGCGCTCGGGAGTGGCAGCACCCTCATCACCAGGAGAGCCCCGGGGCCGCAGCCGGGGCCTCCGTCTTTAACGAGACGTTTCGGCTGGGCGGCCGGTCATCCAGCGCCGGCGCGAGGCCACGATCTGCGCGAGCTCGCCGTCCAGCAGGTTGAGCCGGCGGTCGATCGTGCCGAGGAGGCCGATCGACATGAAGACCCACGCCTCGGCGGCAGGGTCTCGGTCGGGGAGGACGCCGCCTGCTTCCTGGGAGTGGACGATCACGCCCTGGACGAAGTCGTGCACCTCCCGGATCTGCTTGCGCAGGTAGCGCCTGATGTGGGCGTCGTCGCTCGCCTCGGTGAGCGCCTGGATCCAGAGGTCGACGAGCCGCGCGCGCTTGTCCTTGGCGGACAGGTACGCGAGCCCGATCGCTTGCAGCCATGCGCTCGGATCGGGCTCGTCGGCGATCGCCTTCTCCCACAGGGCCTGCACGCGGGCCCAGGCCTCGTCGATGCAGGCGAGGTACAGGTCACGCTTCGACTCGAAGTGGCGGTAGAGGATCGGCTCGCTGATCCCGGCCTCGCACGCGATCTCCTTCGTCGTGGTCCCGCGGTAGCTGCCGCGCGCGAACACGCCGCACGCGGACTCAAGCAAAGCGGCGCGGCGGTCGGCCGCGGACATTCGGGTACTCATGCCGCCGCTTCGGCCGGCTCGGGCGCGTGCCGGTACTTGCGCACGGTCGCGATCGCGACGAGGGCGGCCGTGAACGCGATCACCGCAGCGACGACGAGCGCGTGCTGGAAACCTTGGACGAACTGGCCTGCGGCCTGCAGGCTGGTCGGACGGACGTGGACGGAGGCGGCCACGATCGCGCCCATGATCGCGATCCCGAGCGAGCCGCCGACCTGACGCATGCTGTTCAGGACGGCGGAGCCGATGCCGGCCTTGTCCACCTCGACCGATCCCATCGCGGCCGCGGTCGTCGGCGTCATCGTCAGCGCCATCCCGGCGCCCCCGATGAGCAGCCCGGGCAGCAGGTCCCAGAAGGTGCCGTTCAAGTCGAGCCGCGAGAAGATGAGCAGTGACCCGGCGACGAGCGCCATTCCGCCGCCCATCATCCAGCGCGAACCGATCTTGTCGGAGAACTTCCCGGCGATCGGAGCGATCAGGATGATCAGGATCGTCATCGGCAGGAACGTCGCGCCCGCCTTCGTCGGTGAGTAGTGAAGGATGTTCTGCATGTAGAGCGAGACGTAGAAGAAGACGCCGAACATCGCGAGCGCGACCAGCATCATCACGGCGTTCGCGCCGGCGAAGGTGCTGTTCTTGAACAGGCTCAGGTCGAGCATCGGGATCCGCTGGCGCAGCTCGAGCACGACGAAGGCGGCGAGCCCAACGACGGCGATACCCAACAGCGCGAGGATGCGCGCGGACGTCCAGCCGTAGCTGTTCGCCTCGATCAGCGCGTAGGTGAGGGCGAACAGGCCGATCGCGGACGTGAGCAAGCCCGGGAGGTCGAGGCGCTGCTCGGACGAGGTGTCGCGTGACTCCTCGATCACGAGCCGTGCGACGACGACCCCGAGGATGCCGACCGGCACGTTGATGAAGAAGATCCAGCTCCAGTCGATCTGCTCGGTGATCACCCCGCCGACGAGCGGCCCGATCGCGAGCGCCATCGCGGACGTGCCGGCCCAGATCCCGATCGCCATCCCGCGCTGGCGGGGCGGGAAGGTGGCGGTGATGATCGAGAGCGTCGCCGGGTTCATCAGCGCCGAGCCGACTCCCTGGGCGACGCGCGCGCCGATCAGGATGTGCGCGTCCGGCGCGAGCCCGCAGGCGAGCGACGAGGCGGTGAAGACCAGGAGCCCGACGATGAAGATGAGCCGCCGCCCGAACAGGTCGGCGAGCTTCCCTCCCGTCAGCATCAGCACGGCGAACGTCAGCGCGTAGCCGTTCACGATCCACTCGAGCTCGGAGATCCCGATGTGGAGGTCGCGCTGGATCGACGGCAGCGCCACGTTCACGATCGTGTTGTCGAGCATGATCATGAACAGGCCGAAGGAGACGGCCGCGAGCGTCCACCACTTGCGGTTCTCCGGTGCGAAGATCCGCGCCCTCACGCGGATAAGTTAGCAAAGGCTAACTTCTCTAGGGTGTCCGCGTGGCCGAGCTGATGTGGACGCCCGGGAAGGAAGTGCTCGCGCACGCGAACGTCGTGCGGCTGATGCGGCGGCACGGAATCGGCGACTACTGGGAGCTCGTGCGGCGCTCGCAGGAGGAGCCGGAGTGGTTCTGGCCGGCCGCGATCGAGGACATGGGGCTCGAGTTCTTCGAGCCGTGGCAGCAGGTTCTGGACGACTCGCGCGGTCCCGAGTGGGCGACCTGGTTCGTGGGTGGCAGGCTCAACATCGCCTGGAACTGCGTCCACCGCTGGGCGCGGGGCGGGCGGGCGAATGCGGTCGCCGCCGTCTTCGCGGGCGAGGACGGCTCTCGCTGGGAGGTCACGTTCGCGGAGATGTCGGACGCAGTCACACGCTTTGCCGAAGGGCTGGCGTCGCTCGGGGTCGGCGAGGGAGACGTCGTCGCGCTCTTCCTGCCGATGTCCCCCGAGGTGGCGATCGCGTCGCATGCGTGCGCGCACCTGGGTGCGATCCAGATGCCGATCTTCTCCGGCTTCGCCGCGCCGGCGGTGGCGGCGCGGCTGCAGGACTCGGGCGCCAAGGTGGTCGTCACCGCGGACGGCTCGCTGCGGCGCGGGCGCGAGGTGCCGATGAAGGAGATCGTGGACGAGGCGGTGGCGGAGTCGCCTTCGGTCGAGCACGTGGTCGTCTGGCCGAGGCTCGGAGGTGACGTACCGATGCAGGAAGGGCGCGATCTGTTCTGGGACGAGCTGATCGCGGATCAGCCCGGCGAGCTGGAGCCGCTCCCGGTCGACTCGGAGACGCCGTACCTGCTCACCTACACGTCCGGCACGACGGGGAAGCCAAAGGGGGTGCTGCACGTCCAGGGCGGCTTCCTCGTCTCGATCGCGCGCGAGGTCGCCTACCAGGCCGACGCCCACCCCGACGACGTCATCCACTTCTCCACCGACATGGGCTGGATCATGGGCCCGTGGACGGTGGTCGGGGGCGGTGCGCTCGGCTGCACGCTCGTGTTTGCCGAAGGCGCTCCCGACTGGCCCAAGGACCGGCTCTGGAAGCTGATCGAGGCCGAGCGCGTCTCAATCCTCGGCGTCTCGCCGACGCTGATCCGCGCCCTGATCCCGAACGGCGACCCGGACGCCGACCTCAGCTCGCTGCGCGTCTTCGTGACGACGGGCGAGCCGTGGAATCCGGGGCCGTATCGGTGGCTGTTCGAGCAGGTGGGAGGAGGCCGCTGCCCGATCATCAACTGCTCGGGCGGCACCGAGGTCGGCGCGTGCTTCCTCTCGCCGACGCCGACGATCCCGATCAAGGAGTGCTCTCTCGGCGGCCCGGCGCTCGGGATGGCGATGGACGTCGTCGACCCGGAGGGTCGCTCGATTCGCGGCGAGGTCGGCGAGCTCGTCTGCCGGAAGCCGTTCCCGGGGATGACGCGCGGGTTCTGGCACGACCCCGAGCGCTATCTCGACGCGTACTGGCGGAGGTTCCCCGGTGTGTGGGTGCACGGCGACTGGGCCTCCGTCGACGAGGACGGCTACTGGTTCCTGCACGGCCGCTCCGACGACACGCTCAACATCGCTGGCAAGCGGATCGGCCCCGCCGAGCTCGAGTCGGCCGCGGTCGGCCATCCCGCGGTTCAGGAGGCTGCGGCGGTCGGCATCCCGCACCGCGTCAAAGGGGAAGTGGCGTGGATCTTCTGCGTGCCGGCCCCGGGCGCCGAGCCAAGCGAGGAGCTCGCGCAGGAGGTGGTGGACGCGGCCGCGGCGGAGCTCGGCAAGGCGTTCCGGCCCGAGCGGGTGCTGTTCGTGCCGGCGCTGCCAAAGACGCGCAGCGCGAAGATCGTCCGGCGGGCCGTGCGGGCGAGGGCGCTCGGCGAGGATCCGGGCGACCTCTCCTCGGTCGAGAACCCGGAAGCGCTGGACGAGATCGCCCGTCTAGTGAGATAAATACGGAGCTGGAATCAAAGGAGGGGATATGGCGGAGAACGGATACGCCAAGCCGGTGCTCGTCACGACCGACTGGCTGGCCGAGCACCTGAACGACGACGGCATCGTGATCGCCGAGGTCGACGAGAACCCGGACCTCTACGAGGAGGGGCACGTCGCGGGCGCGGTCAAGCTCCACTGGCAGGACGACCTCCAGGATCCGGTCGAGCGCGATCTGATCGGTAAGAAGGAGTTCGAGCAGCTGCTGAGCGGCCTTGGGATCTCGAATGACTCGGCGCTCGTCCTTTACGGCGACAAGAACAACTGGTTCGCGGCTTACGCGTACTGGTACCTGAAGATCTACGGGCACGAGGACGTCCGCATTCTCGACGGCGGGCGCCAGAAGTGGGTCGACGAAGAGCGGGAAATGACGACCGACGCGCCGTCCCGCGAGTCCGCGAGCTACCAGGCCCAGGAGCGCGACGAGTCGATCCGCACGTATCGCGACGCGGTGCTCGAGGGGCTCGGCGGGGAGGGACCCACGCTCGTCGACGTGCGCAGCCCGCAAGAATTCAGGGGCGACCTGATCTCTCCGCCGGGTTACGAGCAAGAGGGCGCGCAGCGCGCCGGGCACATCCCGTCGGCCCAGTCGATCCCGTGGGCCTCGGCCGTGCGCGACGACGGGACGTTCAAGGCGGCCGACGAGCTGCGCGAGCTCTACGGCGGCAAGGGGGTCACGTCCGACAAGGAGGTGACCGCGTACTGCCGGATCGGCGAGCGGAGCGCGCACACCTGGTTCGTGCTCAGCGAGCTGCTCGGCTACGAGAAGGTGCGCAATTACGACGGGTCGTGGACCGAGTGGGGCAATCTCGTCGACGTCCCGATCGAGAAGGGCGTTTAGGGAATGCCATGAAGGGCCTCCCCGGTGGCAGGCTCCTGTCTGTCACCGAAGCCCAACCAACGAGGCTCGGCCATGTGCCACGCCTTAGTTGCGTAAAGCCGCCCGCCCTGGAATCGACGGACTCCGGAACAGCGCCTACCATCGGTGGAGACAGCGTCCGGAGGGGAGGCAGATGGAGTTCCGGATCCTAGGACCACTCGAGGTCTTGGGGGATGCCGGTCCGATCCGGATCGACGCGCCGAAGCACCGCGCCCTCCTTGCAATCCTGCTCCTCCACGCGAACCAGGCCGTCTCGGCGGAGGCGCTCGTCGGCGCACTGTGGGGTGAGCGGCCCCCGCCCTCGGCGCGGAAGCTGCTGCAGATCTACGTCTCGCGGCTGCGCAAGGCTGTCGGCGAGGACGTCATCGTGACCCGGACGCCCGGATACGTGCTCGAGCTGAGCGGCGCTCTACTCGACAGCGCCCAGTTCGAGCTTCTCTTCGAGGAGGGACGGCAGGCGCTGCGGGAGGGGAACGCCCGCCTCGCCTCCTCGCTGCTGGCACGCGCGCTTCGACTGTGGCGAGGACCCGCGCTCGCGGACTTCACGTACGCCGACTTCGCGGAGCGCGAAGCGGGGCGGTTGGAGGAACTTCGGCTGACGGCGCTCGAGGAGCGGATCGACGCCGACCTCGCTCTCGGCCACCACGGCGATCTTGTCAGCGAGCTCCAGCTGGTCGTCTCTCAGCAGCCGCTAAGAGAGCGCTTCCGTGGCCAGCTCATGCTCGCGCTCTACCACTCCGGCCGGCAGGCGGAAGCGCTCGAGGCGTACCAGGAGGCACGACGGACACTGGTCGATGAGCTCGGCCTCGAGCCGAGCCTCGAGCTGCGGGAGCTCGAGCAGGCAATCCTCAACCAGGATCTCTCCCTCAAGCTGAGCTCGGACGAGCCTCTGCCGCGCGTCAGGCTGCCCGTTCCGCCGACTTCGCTGCTGGGCCGGGTGTTGGAGCTGGGGCGGATCGCTGCGCTGCTGAGACAGCCGGACGTCCGCTTGATCACGCTCACCGGTCCCGGGGGAATCGGGAAGACACGGCTCGCGCTGGAGGCGGGCGCTCGCGCGGTCGACGCTTTCGCGAACGGCATCTGGTTCGTCGAGCTCGCCTCGATCACCGATCCGGCGCTCGTCCTCGAATCCGTCGCGGAGGCGCTGGGCGTCAAGGAGCAGGCCGGCCAGCCGCTGCTGCAGACCCTGTCGGCATTCGTTGGCGCGCGCGAGCTCCTGATCGTCGTGGACAACTTCGAGCAGGTTCTCGACGCTGCTCCGGCCGTGGCGGCGCTCCTCCGGGATGCGCCGCGGCTGAAGCTGCTCGTCACGAGCCGGTCCTTGCTCCGGCTCTCGGGGGAGCGCGTCTACGCGGTGCCGCCGCTCTCGCTCCCCCCACCTTCCGACGCCGGCGATGCCACGCGCGCTGCGCAGTACGCGTCGATCGCCCTCTTCCGCGAGCGAGCACAGGCGGTGGAGCCCAGCTTCTCGCTCACGACAGAGACGACGCCGGTCGTGTCCGACATCTGCACGAGGCTCGAGGGCATCCCGCTCGCGATCGAGCTCGCAGCGGCCCGGATTAGAGTCCTGTCGCCGAACGCGCTGCTCGAGCGGCTCTCCCAACGCCTGCCGCTCCTCGGCGACGGCGCCTGGGACCTTCCGCCGCGCCAGCAGACACTGCGCGCGACGATCGACTGGAGCTACGAGCTGCTGGGCGCCTCGGGCCGACGGCTGCTCGCGCGGCTCGCGGTCTTCGTCGGCGGCTGGACGCTCGATGCCGCCGAAGCCGTGTGCGGCTGCGATCTCGATACGTTCACCACACTGCTGGACAACAGCCTCGTGGCCGCAGATCGCGAACGGTCCGACTCGCGCTACCGAATGCTCGAAGTCGTGCGCGAGTACGCCCTCGAGCAGCTCGCGGCCACGACCGAGGAGGACCCGCTGCGACAGCGGCACGCGCAGTACTTCCTCGCGCTCGCGGAGCAGGCGGAGGCGGAGCTCAGCGGTGCGGAGCAGTCCGTCTGGCATCAGCGGCTCGAGCTCGAGCACGAGAACCTGCGTGCCGCTCTCGGCTGGTTGCGCGCCTCGGGACAGACAGAGCTAGAGCTTCGGCTCGCGTCATCACTCGGACGGTTCTGGTACGTCCGCGGCCATCTCCAGGAGGGAGGGCGGCGGCTCGAGCAGATGCTGGCCGCCGATCGAGAAGGCGTGGCACCGCAGCTGCGGGCGAAGGCACTACGCACGGCGTCCGCGTTCGCGCACGTCCAGGGCGATCAGGCGCGCGCCCGGGTGCTCGCCGAGGAGGGACTGGCGCTGTACCGGATTCGCGGACGACCGCGCGGGGATCGCGCGATCGCTCAGCAACATCGGCGCGATGCTCTTGGCCGAAGGCGACGTCGATCGCGCCGTCGGCGTGCTCGACGAGAGCGTCGCGCTCTCGCGGGATGTTGCGGATAAGCGACTGGAGGCTCTCGCGCTCAACAACCGCGGCGACGCCGCGCTGGTACAGGGCGAGTATCAGTCGGCCGCGACGCTCTTTGCCCAGAGCCTCGCGCTGCTTCGCGAGCTCGGCGATACCGCAAACGTTGCGCGCTCGCTGTTCAACCTCGGCGCCGCGAAGCTCGAGCTGGCCGCGACGGAGGACGCGCTCCGGCTCTTCCGTGAGAGCCTTGCGCTCTGCCGTGCAATTGGAGACAAGGAGGACGTCGTGTGGTGCCTCGTCGGCCTGAGCGCCGCGGCGACCCGCGCCGGCGCCGTCCGACGAGGAGCGGTCGTGCTGGGAGCGGCGGCCGCGCTGCTCGAGGAGATGGGTGCCCTGATGAAGCCGTTCGAGCGAGGCCTCCAGAAGCGAACGCTCGCGACGATCCGCAGCCGGCTCGACAACTCGGCCTTCGAGGCGGCATGGAGGGAGGGCCAGACCCTCGGTCTGGACGATGCGGTCGCGCTCGCGCTCGCCGAAGGCAACGGACCGTAGACGCCCGGCCTTACTGCGGTAGAAAGTTGTGCACGTCCAGCGGCTCGAAGACCGGCTTTCGCTCGGGCTCGTCTCCTGCGCTCGCCTTCACCGCCGGGCGGAGACGCTCGTTTCGGAACCGCTCCCATGCCTCCTGCGAATCCCAGACCTCGATGATGCGAAAGCCAGTGGAGGTCGGGCCCGCAACGTGCACGACCAGGCCGGCCGGCGTTTCGTTACCGAGCGCTTCCGCCACGCGTTCGTAGTTCTCCCACGCGGCTGCAACGTCCTGGACGTAGGCGTAGATCATCTCGCTCCTCCTTGTCGGCCGCTCGTCACGTTCGGCGCGAGCGCCCGCCGGTGATCGGCCGGCGGGCATTCGCGAGGGGTTCAAGCAGGGCAGCTCACGGTCGGGTTGAACTGCGCGAACATCCCGCTCGGATTCGACTGCCAGACCCAGACGTGGAGGTCGTAGTGAGCGCCCATGCCCGGGTGAT
>CAJDTX010000036.1_pt1 | contig 47125 bp, 56 predicted proteins | sample 7390491 | NCBI WGS metagenome assembly CAJDTX01 (sample SAMEA7055669, study PRJEB34461) | soil metagenome | biome: terrestrial ecosystem; feature: Peninsula; material: soil | place: Antarctica | collected 2016
GGGCTCCGCTACTTCTGCCTCGACGGCACCGACCACCCCAACCACGACACCCAGACACGGCTGATCCTCGACTACATCGACTGGCGCAACACCCACCGCGACAACCCCAAGCTCCGCCACCTCACCAGACGACAGCTCCTACGGAAACCCGTCCGCCTCAACACGGCAAACGTTGCCTGACGATTCACTAGTCACGCGCTCCATCCTGCACGATCGGTAGGAGAGCCCGCGATGCCCATGCCTCATCGCATCCAGATGCAAGTGATCAGGCGCCGCCTCGTCGGGAAGGAGGGCGCCGAGCGAATCCGCGAGCTGCGGCGGATCCTCGACGAGCTGCCCGGCTACCGCAGCGGCCCGTACGCCGACATCCGCAAGTGGGTCAACGCCCAGATCTCGGAGACGCGCACTCGCGCGCGCGTCGTCCACCGCGACTCGATCGCGGTCCGGCGAGAGGGCGCTGCCCAGATCGCACTCGTCGGCCCGCCGAACGCCGGCAAGTCCTCACTTCTCCAGGCGTTGTCCAGCGTTCAGGTCAAGACGGGCGACTACCCGTTTACGACCACGCGGCCGGTGCCGGCGCTGACCCGGATCCACGACGTGCTCGTGCAGCTCGTCGAGATCCCGGGCCTGATCGAGGGCGCGAGCGAGAATCGTGGCGGCGGGCGGGCGCTGCTCGGCGTCCTCCGGGGAGCGGACGCGATCGTCTTCTGCCAGAACGCCTCGGCGCCTCCGGACGAGCTCGAGGCCGTTCGCGCCGAGCTCGCCGCCGCAGGGATCGAGCGGCCGGCGGTCCTTGCCGCCACAAAGGTCGACGAGGCTCCACGCGGCGCGATCGAGCGTCTCTCGGTTGCAGGCCTCGAGGTCGTGCCGGTCTCGATCCTCGACGACGCGAGCCTCGAGGCGTTCCGGGACGCCGTCTGGAACCTGACCGGACTGATCCGCGTGTTCCTGCGCAAGCACGGCGAGAGCGAGACCGAAGCGGTGGCTCTCCACCCGCCTGCTTCGGTCACCGATGCCGCGCGCTCGATCCACCACGAGCTGGAGGAGCGCTGCCAAGGCGCGCACGTGTGGGGGCCGTCAGCGCGCTTCGGGGGCCAGCGCGTCGGCCGGGATCACGTCCTGGCAGACGGCGACCTGCTCGAGATCATCGCTGCTCGGTAGCGAGCTGGATGCCGAAACCGATGAGAACGGCGCCGGTGAGGGTGTCGAGCGCGCGGCGGATCCTCGTTCGGCGCAGGAAGTCGCCCGCGCGGGCGACCGCGGCGGCGTAACAGGTCAGCCAGGTGAGCGTCATCGAGCAGAACACGAGCCCGAGCAGCAGCAGGGCCGGAAACGACGATCCTCCGACCTGCGGAAGGAGGCTCGTGAAGAACACGGCCATCTTCGGGTTGCCGAGGTTGCTAGGACGTGGCCGAACACGCCCCGGATCTTGCCATGGCGCCGGCGGCTCGCCTGTCGAGCGCCCACCGGCCCGGACCGATCCAGAGCACGGCGACCATTCCCACCAGCAGCGCGGGGGCGAGCACGAGGTTGATCGCCCCGCCTTCGACGCGTCCCGCGGTCACGATCGCGCCGACCATGTCGCCGGCGAGGACGAGAGCCGCGATGCGAGTCCCGAGGCCGAGCGCGAGCAGGATCCCGAACACGATCTCGACCACGCCGATCGCGTACGCGAAGGCTCCCGGGGCAGGCAGGCCGTACTTGTCGAACGAGGCTGCCTCCGTCGCGTGGTCGGTGAACTTGCCGATCCCGAAGACGATGAAGATCCCGCCAGCGGCGATCCGGATCGCGGTGGCGGAAGCGGCGGCCCAGGGGCCGCCGCGCGTCGCCGTCAGCCGGAAGAGGAGGGCGTTCAGCTCGCCTGCGCGAGTGACGCGGTGCATGACGCCCGGCCCTGCTTCTCCAGGTAGCGCTGGTGGTAGTCCTCGGCGCGGTAGAAGGTCTGCGCCGGCTCGATCTGAGTCACGACCGGCTTGCGGTAGCGCCCCGAGGCGTCGAGCTCGGCCTTCGAGCGCTCAGCCGCCTCTCGCTGCTCCTCGTCATGGAAGAAGATCACCGAGCGGTACTGGTCGCCGATGTCCCAGCCCTGGCGGTTCTTCTGCGTGGGGTTGTGCTTGTCCCAGAACGCTTCGAGGAGCTGCTCGTACGAGACCCGGTCGGGGTCGTATGTCACCTGGACGACCTCTGCGTGGCCGGTCGTGTGCGAGCACACGTCCTGGTAGGTCGGATTCTCCAGGTGCCCGCCTTCGAAGCCGGCTGCCGTCCCGGTGACGCCTTCGATCTGGCGGAACGCCGCCTCGACGCCCCAGAAACAGCCTGCTCCGAACGTAGCCTTCTTCTCCACCTATTCCTCCTCGAGTTCGAGTGCCGCCGAATTGATGCAGTAGCGCTGGCCGGTGGGCGCGGGGCCGTCCTGGAAGACGTGGCCCAGATGCCCACCGCAGCTCGCGCACATCACCTCGGTGCGAATCATGCCGTGGGTCATATCGGATTCCGCGTCGATCGCATCCTCGCTCGCGGGCGCGTAGAACGCCGGCCAGCCGCAGCCCGAGTCGTACTTCGCGTCGGACACGAAGAGCTCGGCTCCGCAGCCTGCACAGCGATAGGTGCCGGGCTCGAAGACGTGGTCGTACTCGCCCGTGAACGGAGCTTCGGTGCCCTTCTGCCGCAGGACCTGGAACTGCTCGAGCGTCAGCTCCGCTCGCCACTGTTCCTCTGTCTTCTCGATCTTTTCCATGCTCAATAGTCTCGCGAATCGGTGAGGTGTTACGCCGGATCGCGGCTGCAGAAAGGTGACGGCCGGAGCATTTGCCCCGGCCGTCGTACCTCGTCACGGTCCTACCTTCTAGGCGCTGGGTCCCCAGTTGGGCGCATTGCCCCCGGACATCCCGGGCGGAGCGCCACCGCCGCGCCACATCCCCGGTCCGGCTCCCGGAGGGCCGCCCGGGCCGAAGCCGTCCTCGAACTTTCCGTTGACGAAATCGCTGATGTGCTGCTTGACGTTCGTCAGGATCGACTGCTCCTGGGCTTGCGTCAGCCGACCTTGCGAGACGGCGTCGTCCAGATGCTTCTTCGCGTCGTCGACGAGCGCCTGGATCAGGCCGTCGACGGACTTGCTCTGATCCTTAGCTACCTGCGCAAGCGTCTTTCCTCCCACAACGGCCTTCTGAAGATCGGCCACCGAGAGCCCGAGGTAGGACGCTGCGGCGTCCAAGCCCCGGAAGGCTCCTTCCATCGGGCCTCCCCACTGGTCATGAGACGGGCCGAAATGGCCTCGCGGGGGCCCCGTGAAGAAGAGCGGGGCGTCGCCGGACTGGATCCGGGCCTTGATCGCATCGCCCTCGTCCTTCGTCAGCTTGCCCGCCGCGACGGCGGCGTCGATCCGGTCGCTCAGCGACTGCTTGAGCGCGTCGCTGAGCGCGCCGGGCTGGATTCCGAGGCGCTTGGCGGTGTCGTTGATGATCGCCTGGTTCTCCTCCTTGGGATTGCCGAATTGTGTCGCCGCGATCGCGGCCCCGGCCCCCACAGCTGCGAGACCTACGACAGCGCCGAGGACGAGCTTGCGGTTGAGGCTCATCGTGTTTCTCCTTCCGGTCGGTCCGCCTCGAGGCGGATCACTTCCTCGCGGTTGAAATTCGTCATGCACGCAGGGAATCACGCGGCCCTGAAAGTGGGCTAAGAGCCCTCTAAGAAGTGCCTAAGACGTGGGATTTCGGCCGTTCAGGCGCAGGATCATCAGCGTTCCCCCGCCCTCGGCGCGTTCGGCCACGACTTCTCCCCCGTGGGCCTCGGCGACCTGCCTGACGATCGCGAGGCCGAGCCCGGATCCCGGCATCCCACGCGCGGAGCGGGCGCGGTAGAAGCGGTCGAACACGTGCGGAAGATCCTCTTCGTCGATCCCGGGGCCGTGATCGCGCACGCTAACGCTGGCGTCGTGGACGGCGACCTCGACCTCCGCCCCGGGCGGGCTCCACTTGGCCGCGTTGTCGAGCAGGTTTCCGACCGCGCGCTCGATCGTCGCCGGGACTCCGCGGATGAGCGACTCCCGCAAGTGGGCCTTGAACTCGACGCCCGGGCTGTTGCGCCGCGCGCGCTCGACGGCCTCGGCGGCGACGAGATCCAGGCGCACGTCCTGCGCTTCCTCCGGCTGCTGCTCGCCCCGGGCGAGCTCGATCAGCTCGGCCACGAGGACGGTCATCTCACCGAGCTGCTCGACGACGTCGGTAAGCAGGCGCCCGCGCTCGCCGGCCGGCAGCGTCCGCTCGCTCGCCAGCACTTCGATGTTCGTCCGCAGGCTCGTCAGCGGCGTCCGCAGCTCGTGCGACGCGTCCTCGACCAGCTGACGCTGCACCCGCCGGGATTCCTCGAGCGCGCCCAGCATCGCGTTGAAGCTGTCTGCGAGGCGGCTGAGCTCGTCCCGGCCGCCGGCATCGATCCGCTCGGAGAGATCGCCCGTCTCGGCGACGGTCTCGGTCGCCCGCGTCAGGCGGCGCACCGGAGCGAGGGTCGCGCGCGAGACCGCGAGGCCGAGCGCCGCCGCAACCGCGACCCCGCCGGCGGTGATCAGGATCAGGAACAGCCGGATCCGCGAGAGGGAGTGGTCGACCTCGGTCAGCGGCCGGGCGATCTGCACCGCCGTCGCGGGGATGTAGGGGAACGTGAGCACCCGCAAGTGGGTCCCCGAGACGTCGACGTCCGAGAGGTACGGGCCGCTGTTTCCCCGGGCCACGTCGAGCGCCTTGTCGCCGAAGGGTAGGAGGCACTCGGCCCCGCCCTGGCTGCGGCAGTTCCGGTCTGCTCCGAGCACCTGAACGTAGCCGGCGACGCCGAAATTGGGCTCGGGCGCGAAGAAGATGCGCTCGGGGGGCTCGTGCGAGATCTCGACCTCCCGCACCCGCAGCGCGTCGTCGACGGATCCGCGCAACTGCTGGCGGACGGCGAAGTAGACGACGAGCGAGGCGACGACGACGGCCAGCGCCACCGCCGCAGCCGCCACCAGCGTAAGACGCGCGCGGAAAGTCACAGCTCGCGCAACGCGTAGCCGACACCGCGGACCGTCTGGATCAGCCGCGGCTTCCCGCCCGCCTCGGTCTTCCGCCGCAGATATCCGATGTAGACGTCGAGCGAGTTGGAGGCATAGCCGAAGTCGTAGCCCCAGACGCGCTCGAAGATGATCGAGCGGGTCAAGACCTGGCGCGGGTTGAGCATGAACAGCTCGAGCAGTGCGAACTCGGTCCGCGTCAGCTCGATCTGCTGGTCGCCACGCCGAACCTCCCGCGTGCCCGGGTCGAGGTCGAGATCGGCGAAGTGGAGGGCGCCGTCTCCCGTCGTCCGGCGGAGCAGCGCGCGGACTCGCGCGAGCAGCTCCTCGAGCGCGAACGGCTTGGTGACGTAGTCGTCGGCGCCGGCGTCGAGGCCTTCGACCCGGTTCTCGACCGCATCCCGCGCGGTCAGCATCAAGACGGGCAGCTCCTTTCCCGCGCGGCGAAGGCGCCTGCAGACCTCGACCCCGTCCACGCCGGGCATGAGAACGTCGAGGATGACCGCGTCCGGCTCGTCGTCCTCGATCTGCTGGAGTGCCTCCTGCCCGTCGGCAGCGAGGTCGATCTCGTAGCCCTCGAGCTCGAGCGCGCGACGGAGCGATTCGCGCACAGCCCGTTCGTCGTCCACGACCAAGATCTTCATCCGCGCAATTGTGCGCGATGACTCTATGACGCGGCTAAGAAAGCTCTAAGGCTTGGAGATCGCGAGGTGGAAGGGGCCCAAGCCGCTGACGCGGACGCGCAGCGCGCGCTGCCCGCAAACGGTCGCGGAGACGGAAGCTGCCCGCCCGGCGGCGTGGCCGAGGCGGGATGACGACGGCGCGAACAGGTCGAGCTGTTCCTTGGACGAAGAGCGCAGCGTGAGAGTCAGCCGGCCGTCGAGGGGGGTCGAGACGACGAACGTCCGGGTCGGCCTCGACCTCGTCACGGAGCCGGTTCTGACCGCCCGGGTCGCCTTTCGCCACGGTGACAGCACGTCCTGCTCGAGCGCGGTCAGCGCCCTCGCGTCGGGATAGAGCGACTGCGTCACGATCTCCCAGGGCGCCTCGGCAAGGCCGAGCCGGTGCTCGTTCAGGACGCGGTAGCTCTCCGCGAATCCCTCGCCGGGATTGAGCTCGTAGTGCTGCTCGTCCTCGGCGCCCGGGAAGAGCCGTCCGCTCCTGGCCTTGGCACAGACCTGCTCGTAGGACGCCCACCGCTTCGGCCCGGTCTCGAGCGCAACCCAGGGGTCGTTCCGGCGGTGCGCCGCGACGTGATGCCCGTACTCGTGCGTCGCGACGGCTTCCGCCGACAGGTTGATGGACGGGTCATCGGCAGGGGCGACGAGCCGGTCGGTTCCGTAGCACGCGAGCGCCTGCCGGCCGCAGATGCTCTGGACCTCAGTCAAGGTCAGGAAGTACGCGGACAGGTCGGAGAGCTCGGAGCCGTGGACAAGGCTCGCGAAGAAGTCAGCCCACTTCTGGGCCGTTGTGGGATCGTCCGGATACCTCTTGGACAGATGGATCAAGACGGTCTGCCCGCCGGCGACCGTGGGTGTGTAGCTCCAGGTGTCGGGGAAGCCGGCCGCGAGCCTCCTGGACAGACGCGGCAGCGTCGCATCGCGAAACGCGGCGCCCCGCGCGATCTCCGAAAAGCGGGGAGCGTCGAGCCTAGTCGTATCCGGTTGAGCCCCGGCCGCCGCCGTTCCAATGACGACGGCGGCCGCGACAGCGGAAAGGAGAATCCTCACGGGAGAGACGAGATTCGCACTCCGGCCTAAGAACGGGGTAAGAGAGCTGTAAGAACTGTGTGAAAGAACAGTCTTAGCGTGTTCTTACCCGGATTCTCATACGGCTCTTAGGAACCGTTGCTCTCATCGAATCCGATGAAGCGCACATTCCCTCTCGTGGTCGTGCTCGCAGCCGCGATCGCTCTAGGTGCAGGCGCCGGCGTTGCCGCCTACGCGGCGCTCTCGAACGGTGGCACCAAGACGGTCGTCCGGCAGATCACGGTCCCGAGCGGCCAGCCGGCCGTGAGCGGACGCGGTCTCTCCGTCAAGCAGATCTACCGGCAGGCTCACACGGGCGTCGTCGAGATCGCGGTCACCAGCGGCGGCCCGTCCCAATTCGCACAGCAGGGGCAGGGCTCGGGTTTCGCGTACGACACGAACGGCGACATCGTCACCAACCAGCACGTGGTCGCCGGCGCCTCGACGATCTCGGTCAGGTTCTCGAGCGGTGCGACCTACCGGGCCAGGCTGATCGGCAGCGACGCCTCGACCGATCTCGCGGTGATCAAGGTGGACGCGCCGAGCTCGGTGCTCTCCCCGCTCACGCTCGGAGACTCGAGCCGGCTCTCCGTCGGCGACGGCGTCGTCGCGATCGGCTCGCCGTTCGGACTCGAAGAGACGGTTACGAGCGGGATCGTCAGCGCGCTCCATCGCCAGCTGAGCTCCCCCAACGGTTTCGCGATCAACGACTCGATCCAGACCGACGCCGCGATCAACCACGGCAACTCCGGCGGCCCCCTGCTCGACACCCAAGGCCGGGTAATCGGCGTGACGGCGCAGATCAGAAGCGACTCGGGCGGGAACGAGGGCGTCGGCTTTGCGATCCCCTCGGACACCGTCCGGTCGATCGCCTCGCAGATCCTGGCGAACGGAAAGGCCGAGCACGCCTACATCGGGATCAGGCTCGACGCGAGCGCCCGGGGTGCCCGGATCGCCCAGGTGCTGCCCGGAATGCCCGCTACCGCTGCAGGTCTCCAAGCTGGAGACGTGATCACCTCCATTGAGGGAACGAAGGTCACCTCCGCGCAAGGGCTTCAGAACGCGATCGCGAGCAAGCGGCCCGGAGACACGATCTCAGTCACGTACGCGCGCGCCGGCCAGAGCCACACGGTTCAGGTCAAGCTGGCGAACCGGCCCTCGCAGCTTCCCTAGTCGGCCCGGCCGTCGCGTTGGCTATCGTCCGCGGCCGTGCGATCGTACGCTCGCCTGCTCGTTCCGCTCGCCGTGATCGTCGGACTGCTGCTGATCGCGGTCGCGATCGTCTACTGGGCTGAGCCCGCGAAGTCGTTGCCCGGCTTCTTCCCCGGCCACGAGGCAGGCTCGAGGCACCACCACGTCAAGCACGGCATCGCGGCCCTCGTCGTCGGGTTGGCGGTGCTCGTCTTCGCCTGGTTCCGGAGCGGACGCAGTCGCACGCCGGCACGCACCTCTTGATCGTCGCGTCGCTCATCTCCTACGGTCAGGCGATCGTGCTCGGCCTGCTGCAGGGTTTCTCCGAGCTCTTCCCGATCTCGAGCCTCGGCCACAGCGTGATCCTGCCGCGGCTGCTCGGCTGGAACATCCACCAGAACGACAGCTACTTCATCACCTTCCTCGTCGCGACGCACCTCGCGACCGCTCTCGTGCTGCTCGGGTTTTTCTGGCGCGACTGGGTGAGGATCGTCAAGGGCATCGGCCGGAGTCTCCGCGACCGCGGGATCGCAGAGGACGACACCGACGCCAAGCTCGGCTGGCTGCTCGTGATCGGGACGATCCCGGCGGGGCTCCTGGGTCTGCTGCTCGAGCACAAGCTCCGCCACGTTTTCGCGTCGCCCCGCTCGGCCGCGTTCTTCCTGATCCTCAACGGCTTCCTCCTGTTCGGCGCGGAGGTGCTACGGCGTCGCGCCGTCCAGGTGGAGAAGGACGACGACGCCCGCGTCGCGCGCCAGGTGGGATGGCTCGGCGCGTTTGGGATCGGAGCCGCCCAGGCGCTCGCGCTCATCCCGGGCTTCTCGCGCTCGGGGGCGACGATGGGCGGCGGCCTGCTCGTCGGGCTCTCGAACAAGGACGCCGCCCGGTTCGCGTTCCTGCTGGCGACGCCGATCATCGGCGCCGCCGCCATCCTCAAGCTGCCGGAGCTGTTCGGGCACCACGGGGACGGCGTGCGCGGGCAGGCGCTTGTCAGCGCCCTCTTCTCCGCGCTGACGGCTTACCTGGCCGTCCGGTTCCTGATGCGCTTCTTCGAGACGAACACGCTCGTCCCGTTTGCCGTCTACTGCTGCCTTGCGGGACTGGGCGCGACGCTCTACTTCGCTATTTGACGCTGAAGAACCCGTGCATCGTCGACTCGTGCACCGAGCAGTAGTACTTCCACTTCCCTGCCTTGAGCTTGACGACGACGGTCTTGTTTCCGACGAACGAGGTACCCGTCAGGTGCTTATCGAACTTCCCGCCCTTCTGCTGCTCGAGCGTGAAGTTGTGCGCGGCGGATTTGTCGGAGATCTTGAACGCGTACGTGCCGGCCGTCAGGCTGGTGACCTTCTTCCCGCCCTTGGTCAGCTTGATCGTGAAACCGGGGCCGACGGTCCCGTTCACTGTGGTCTTGGAGGACCGGCTCAATGCGGTCGACGCGATCGCGAGGGCGACGGCGGCCACCAGGAGGCCGGCGAGAACTGTTCGGAACATGTGACGCTCCTTTTGGTCGAGGGGCTGACACCGATCTTACGACGCCCGAGTACCGGCGGATTAAAGAGGATAGGCCCGGGGGAGAACCGGGCCTCTCGTTCGATCACTGTGGGTGGCCGCTAGCAGCCCGTCGCCGGAGCGCGGAAAGCCCGGATACGGATACGGGTTCAAGTCCCCCATCAGCGTGTAGCGACCGATGTTCGCAGACGGGCTCTGCGTCGCCTGCCGGTGTTCGTCGAAGGCGGCGTTGTGCTCGGCCGTGATGTGCTGGTCGGCGCCCGCCTGCAGCGCGAGGATGGGCGCCTCCATCTCGCCGGCTCTGTCAGCCGGGCCGGCCGAGCCGTCACGGCTTCCCGGAAACCCGTAGAAACCGACGGCGCCTGCGAGACCGTGCCCGCCGGCCGCGGCGATGTCCGCCGCACGTCGGGCAGGACGACGACGCCGACAACGCTGGGATCGTCGGGAGTCGCTGCGAACGCCGCGAGCCGGTTGCCGTCCCGCGCCTCGAGAACGAGATCGTGGTGCGAGACCGCCGCCCCGGCGATCGCCGGGATCGACGGGAGCGAGTCGAACTCGAAGCACACGGCGAAAGCCTAGACGCCGTGTGCTTCGATCGATCAGGCTGCGCGGGCGAGATCGAGCTCGGCCGCGAGGGTCCGCATTGCGGCCCCCTCGAGCTGACGCACACGCTCGCGCGTGAGACCGAGCTCCTTGCCGATCGTCTCGAGCGATGCCGACTCGCCGTCGAAGCCGAACCGGAGCTCGAGGATCCGCCGCTCGCGCTCGGGCAGCTTCTGCAGCGCGCGCCGCACCTCGAGCCGGCGCACCGCATCCGAGGCCTCCTCGGCCGGATCGCCCGCGGTCGGATCGCCGAACAGATCGCCGAGCTCGCCGCCGTCGGCCTCGTTTCCGATGCTCTGATTCAGCGAGACGGGCGCATCGGCCGCGTCGAGCGCTTCTTCCACGTGCCGGAGCGCGAGGCCGGAAGCCTCGGCCAGCTCCTCACGCGTCGCAGGGCGCCCGAGCTTCGCTTCGAGCCGGTTCGCCGCACGAGAGATCTTCAGCCGCCGCTCATGGACGTGCGTGGGCACGCGAATCGTGGTCGACTGGTTCGAAACGGCCCGCTGGCAAGCCTGCCGGATCCACCAGGTTGCGTAAGTGGAGAACTTGAAGCCGCGCCGCCAGTCGAACTTCTCGACCGCGCGGTTCAGGCCGATCACGCCCTCCTGGACGAGGTCGCCCAGGGGAAGGCCGTGACCCTGGTAGCGCTTGGCGATCGAGATCACGAGCCGGAGGTTCGAGTTGATCATCCGCTCCTTCGCGGCCCGGTCACCCCGCTCCACACGCTTCGAGAGCTCGACCTCCTCGGCCGCGGTGAGCAGCGGAAAACGTCCGGCGTCGCGCATGAGCAGTCCCAACGAATCCGTCGGGACGTGAGAGTGCTCTACCGCAGGACGTGCGTCCGGGGCAACGATCTCGACGTCTCGCTCCTCGAGCTCGGCGCGCAACGCTGCGACCTCCTCCTCGCCGAGGTCGTGCTCGATCGCGTACGCCTCGAGGGCGCTCTCCTCGATTGTCCCGCGCTCCTCGATCTCGTCGAGAAACTCGGGGACAGGCGGGTCAACGCTCAGTTCAGTCACTTCCTTTCTTCGATCGTGCGGCGGCGACGGCTTGCTTACGCGCGGTCGCCGGGCCGCACAAATGAGAACGCTCGGAGAGGCCCTCGTATTCCGGAAGGTGTTACGTTCCGCCGGACACCACGAGCGAGGAGGTAATGATGACAGACGCGAAGAAAGTCGGCGCCGACTTCGTCGAGGCCTTCAACGCCCACGACGAGACGCGGATGCGGGAGCTGAACACCGAGAACGCCGTCTTCGAGGCGCCCGGTGACGTTCGCCTGGAGGGCGGCGAGGCCGCGACGCAGTACGCGATGGTGTGGCTCAACGCCTTCCCCGATGCGCGGATCACCGTCCACAACGAGATCGTCTCCGGCGACTGGGTCGTCCAGGAGTTCACCTTCGAGGGCACGCATCAGGACACGCTCACGACTCCGGCGGGCGACGTCCCGGCCACGAACAGGCAGCTCAAAGGCCGCGGGACGCAGATCTTCCGGGTCGAGGGCGAGCAGGTCGCGGACACCAGGCTCTACTTCGACCAGGTTCAGGTGATGACGCAGCTCGGATTGATGCCGGAGGGAGCAACGGCGTAGGCGTTACCTGGACGGCTTCGCGCCGTCTGCGCTTCACTATCGGGGCACGATGACCGCTGAGCCCCGCTCGCTTCCCCTCCCGGAAGCCGGTTCGACCACTGCCCCGTGGCGCGTGCTCTCGCGCCTGCTGCTCGCGCCGCTGTACAGGCTCTACACGAACCGACTCCGGCACGAGGTCCAGGGCTTGCCGCTACCGGACCACGTAGCCGTGATTCTCGACGGCAACCGTCGCTGGGCGAGCATCGTCGGCCTGCGCCAGCCTGCGGACGGCCATCGTGCAGGTGCCGACAAGCTCGACGAGCTCCTGGACTGGTGTGTCCGGCTCGGAATCGGCCAGGTGACAGTGTGGGCGCTCTCGAACGAGAATCTCGCCCGCCCTCGGCAGGAGCTGGAGGGGCTGCTCGAGGTCGTCGCCCGCAAGCTCGAGTCGCTGGCCGAGCTTCACGGCCGCCAGTCGGTCCGGATCCGCGTCTACGGCCGTCTGGACGACCTGCCCGAGCGCGTGCGGCGCTCGATCCGGACGGTGGAAGACGCAACGGCGGGAAACGAGGGGCTGCGGCTCAACATCGCGCTCGGGTACAGCGGCCGCGACGAGCTCGTCGACGCGACCCGCGCGCTCGTCCACGGGCTGGCGACCGAAGGGCTCGCGCCGGAGGAGATGACCGAGCACATCACGCCCGAAGCGCTGGCGGCTCATCTCTACACGGCGGGCGAGCCGGATCCCGATCTGATCATCCGGACGAGCGGTGAGGTGCGGCTGAGCGGCTTCCTCCCCTGGCAGGGAGCGCACAGCGAGCTTTACTTCACCGACGTGTACTGGCCCGAGCTCCGCGAGCTGGACCTCCTTCGCGCGCTGCGGACGTACCAGCACCGGCGCCGGAGGTTCGGGCGCTGACCGTGCGCGTGCTCGTCGGTCTGGCCGGGGGCGAACGACGCCGCACCCGGGTCCTCCCGTAGGGCCCTACGAAGCGACCGCCGCCGCTCACTCGTCCGGCGTGACCTTCTTGATGTGCTGGGCGAAGTACCAGTGGTGCCCCTCCGGATCACGGGCGCTGTAGCGGCGGTCACCGTAGTCCTGGTCGGCCGGCTCCTCCGTGATCTCGGCTCCGGCAGCCGTCGCGCGCTCGTAGTGCGCGTCGACGTCGTCTACGAGCACGTAGATGCCGACGCTTTCGTGGCCCGTCTGCTTCGGATTCCGGTACTGCTCGCCCGGATCGCCCATGTAGATGCTCCCGTCGCCGACGCGCATCTCGGCATGGTTGACGTAGCCCTCGGCACTCGTGTAGCGGAGCACCTCCTCGAAGCCGAACGCGCGGGAGAGGAAGTCGAGCGCCTGGTCGCACTCGGCGTAGAGGAGATAGGGGGTGACGGTCTGTGGCATGGATCCTCCTTCAGGTGTCGTTGCGCTGCCGGCGGCGAAGCTCGGTCCCGAAGGCGTCGAGCCGGTTCGTCCAGAACGCCCGGTAGCGCCCGAGCCAGTCGTCGAGCTCGGCCAGCGGGGCCGGATCGAGCGAGTAGAGGCGCCGCTGGCCCTCTGCCCGCGCCTGGACGAGGCCGTGCTCGCGGAGCACGCGTAGATGGCGCGAGACGCCTGGGCGGGTCATCCGGAAGTGGGACGCGATCTCCCCCGCACTCCGCTCGCCTTCGCTGAGCAGCTCGAGGATCCGGCGCCGTGTCGGGTCCGCCAGGGCGGCGACGGCGTTCACTGCCGTGCGCCGAGCGCCGAGCCCAACCGCGCAAGGCTCGCCGTCCAGCGGGATATGTAAGCCATGCCCACCGGCTCCCGTACCTGCCTGTGGTCGAGGACGAGCCTTGTTCCGTCTCCGTCCGGGGCGAGCTCGAACCGGACGATCGACGGCTCTTCTCCCGGATAGCGCCAGTCGAGCTCGAGCACGCGCTCCCGCTCGACCTCGCGCACCTCAGCCCGTACCTCTCCGACCTCGAACGTCCCGCCGGCGGAGAGATCGACCTCGCCCGCAGGCGCGAGCCAGCGGCCGAGCGACTCGGGCTGGGTGAGCACCGCCCACACCTCGGCGGGGGCGGCCGCGTAGATGCGGGTGAGGCGAACTTCGCAGTAGCCGGTGCTCATCGGCGACTAGCGTAACATCTTTGTTACGTAACAAGATTGTGACGTCAAGTGAGAACGCGCACGCAGCTGTGCGAGGATTTCCGGGAATGGCCGGCTCCAAGCTCGAGCGCCTGCGCAAGCTCTGCCTCGTCCTCCCCGAGACGACCGAGCGCCTGAGCCACGGCGCGCCGACGTTCTTCATCCGCGACAAGAAGACCTTCGTCATGTACCTCGACAACCACCACAACGACGGGCGTCTCGCGATCTGGTGCGCGGCGCCCGAGGGGATGCAGGCCGCGCTCGTCGAAGCCGATCCCGAGCGCTTCTTCGTCCCGCCCTACGTCGGCCACCGCGGCTGGCTCGGCATGCGGCTCGACCGCGCCTTCGACTGGAACGAATTGGCGGGGATCGTCGAGGACGCCTATCTCACGGTCGCGCCGAAGCGCCTCGCCGAGGCGCTCAGCACTGAGACGGCCGCTGGCCCGGAAGCCGGCCGAGCCTGATCCCGTAGCGCTTCGCGAGGCTGCGGAGCTTGCTGCGGTAGATCGTCATGTCGGCGTAGTTCCAGTCGCCGTGGGTCTGGCAGCGCCACGGCTTGTAGAGCTCGTGGTGGTACGGGCTCGCGAGGCTCTCGTTGTGGCCGATCACGTTCGGCAGCTTGATGTCGAACTTCTGCATCAGATAGAGCGTGAGCCGGAGCGACGAGGAGAGCTGGTGCGAGTCGTGGAGGATCTGCGAGTCGCTCGTGCCCACGTTCTCGATCCCGATCGCCGTGTAGTTGAGCCCGACCGTATGCCGGCACATCGTGTTCAGCGCGACGAGCTGGTAGATCGTCCCGTCGCTGTCGACGATGAAGTGGGCGCACACGCCGGGCAGCTCGTGCAGCTCGCTGTCGGGGACGTCGGCGGCGAACGTGTAGTACGCCGAGGAGAATGTGCTCGAGCCGGTGTAGTGCTCGACGATCACGCGCGGGCGAACGAGCCGCCAGGTGTTGATCCCGTAGTGGCGTCTCGCGTAGGAGGCCATCTCCGCCCGGCGCTTGGCCGGAAACGGGATCGGCTTCCAGACGATATGGGGGCGCGGCACGCTGGCCGAGCCGCCCGCGAAGGCCGTCCCGGCGAGCGCCACGACGAGACCCGCGACGACAAACAGGCGCTTCCGCAAGCGACCAAGCTTAGACACACGGGTCGGTTAGCTTGCGGTTGTGACCTCCGAGCGGACGCTGACGCAGCGCGAGCTGAATCGCGCACTGCTCGCCCGCCAGCTCCTGCTCGAGCGCGCCGCCCTGCCGCTCCCGAGGGCACTCGAGCGGATCGGCGGCATCCAGGCGCAGTACGCCCTCGATGTACATGGGCCTCTGGTCGCGCGTGTCGGGCTTCGAGCGGGACAAGCTGACGAAGGCGCTCGAGCGGCGGAGCGTCGTCGAGGGGACGCTGATGCGCACGACCATCCACCTCGTCTCCGCGTGCGACTACTGGCCATTCGCGGTCGGGATCCGGCGCGGCCGACGGGCACATTGGCTCCGCAACCATCCACGGCACCCGGACGCGAAGGCGATGGCGGCAGCCACCGCAAAGCTGCGCCGGGGGCTCGCCGGCGGGCCCCTGCGGACCGCCGAGATCGACGAACTGCTCGGCAAGGAGCGCTCGATCGGCGTCGTGTTGTGGCTCGACCTCGTGCGCGTGCCGCCTTCGGGAACGTGGGAGCGCCGCCGCGCCGACCTGGACTGGCTCGGCCCGGCCGACGTCACGGCCGAGCCGGGCCTCGAGCGGCTAGTGCAGCGCTACCTCGGCGGCTTCGGCCCCGCATCGCGCAAGGACATCGCCGGCTGGGCCGGGCTGCCCGTCGGTGAGATCGCACCTGTACTGGACCGCCTCCGCCTGCGCCGCTTCCGGGCCGAGACCGGCGAGCTCTTGCTCGACCTCCCTCGAGCTCCACTTCCGGATCCGGACGCTCCGGCGCCCGTCCGCTTCCTGCCCGTGTGGGACGCGACCCTGCTCGCGCACACACGCAGGACGGGAATCCTTCCCGAGGTCTACCGCCCGCGCGTTTTCAGTACGAAGACGCCACACTCGGTCAACACGTTCCTCGTCGACGGGGCCGTGGCTGGAACGTGGAAGTACGCGCGCGGCGGCGTCGAGATCGAGCCGTACGCCCGCCTCGACCGGTCGGCTCTCCGCGAGGCTCGTGAGGAGGCTGAGCGGCTGACGGCGCTGTTTACGGATCCATAATTAGCGATCTAGGATCCCAAAGTAGGGATCTGTTGCAAGTTTTGGCCGAAAAACCTATAATTCGGATCCGAAATCCGAGGAGGAGGATCCAAGATGGACCGCCTGATCGCAAAGATCCTGAGCCGAACCGAACTTCTGAGCACGAACGGGCACAGCGGACAGCGAACGGGGGCTCGGCCAGGGTCGAGCTACGTGACGACCAGAGCTGAGCTTGCTCCCTGCACGTGCCCGGACTTCTTGCGAACGCGACCACGAGAACGACTGAACCGGGCTTGACGGTCGCAGCCGGAACAGAGATCGCGGCGGCGGTCGACGGGGCGCAGCACGTCTTGAGCGCCGAAGCGCTCGGCTTCATCGCCGAACTGCACCGCCGCTTCGACGGCCGCCGGCTCGAGCTCCTCGCCGAGCGCGCCGAGCGCCAGGAGCGGCTCGACGCGGGCGTGCTGCCCGACTTCCTCGAAGAGACGCGCGAGATCCGCGAGGCCGACTGGACGATCGCCCCGGTCCCGGACGACCTGCTCGACCGCCGCGTCGAGATCACCGGTCCGACCGACCGCAAGATGGTGATCAACGCGCTCAACTCCGGCGCCCGCATGTTCATGGCCGACTTCGAGGACGCGAACTCCCCGACGTGGCGGAACATGGTCGAGGGGCAGGCGAACCTGATCGAGGCCGTCGACCGCACACTCGAGCTCGACACCCCGGAGGGCAAGCAGTACCGCCTGAACGACGACGTTGCGACGCTGCTCGTCCGCCCGCGCGGCCTCCACCTCCCCGAGAAGCACGTGCAGGTGGACGGCAGCCTCGTCGCCGGCGCGTTCTTCGACTTCGGCCTCTACCTGTTCCACAACGGGCGCCGGCTGCTCGATCGCGGCACGGGCCCCTACCTCTATCTGCCCAAGCTCGAGAGTCACTTGGAGGCCCGGCTTTGGAACGACGTCTTCACCTTCACGGAGGAGGCGCTCGACCTTCCTCACGGGACGATCAAGGCGACCGTCCTGATCGAGACGATCCTGGCCGCGTTCGAGATGGACGAGATCCTCTGGGAGCTGCGCGACCACGCGGCCGGGCTCAACGCGGGCCGCTGGGACTACCTGTTCAGCGTGATCAAGAAGTTCCGCGCGCGGCCGGAGTTCGTTCTTCCCGATCGCAACGCGGTGACGATGACGGCCCCGTTCATGCGCGCCTACGCGACGCTGCTCGTGAAGACGTGCCACCGGCGAGGGACGCACGCGATGGGCGGCATGGCGGCGTTCATCCCCAGCCGGAGGGATCCGGAGCTGAACGAGCGGGCGCTGACCAAGGTTCGCGAGGACAAGGTGCGGGAGGCGAACGACGGCTTCGACGGCACCTGGGTCGCCCACCCCGATCTCGTCCCGGTCGCGCTCGCGGAGCTCGACCGCGTGCTCGGCGAGCACCCGAATCAGCTCGAGCGGCAGCGCGACGACGTCGAGGTCGACGCCGCCGACCTCCTCGGCGTTTCCTCCACGCCCGGCGACGTCACCGAGGAGGGGCTGCGCAACGACACGAGCGTCGGCCTGCAGTACATCTCCTCCTGGCTGAACGGCGTCGGCGCAGCCGCGATCTTCAACCTGATGGAGGACGCCGCGACCGCGGAGATCGCCCGCTCGCAGGTCTGGCAGTGGATCCGCCACGGCCGCTTCGAGCGCGGGCACGTCGCCCGGGTGATCGACGAGGAGGCTCGAGGCGACGTGACATCCGAGGCCCGCGAGCTGTTCGAGCGGGTCGCGCTCTGCGACGACTTCGTCGAGTTTCTGACGCTACCGGCATACGACCACCTGGACTGAGGAGGGAGCATGAGCCACAACGGCAAGCCACACGACGATTCCCGCTGGCACGGCATCGACCGCGTCTACACGCCCGAGGACGTCACGCGCCTGCGCGGAACCGTCACGGTCGAGCACACGCTCGCCCGGCTCGGCGCCGAGCGGCTCTGGGCGCTCCTGGCCGAACGGGACTACGTGCCGACCCTCGGCGCGCTCACCGGCGGCCAGGCGATGCAGATGGTCAAGGCCGGGCTGGAGGGGATCTACGTCAGCGGCTGGCAGGTGGCGGCCGACGCTAACCTGGCCGGCGCGACCTATCCCGACCAGAGTCTGTATCCGGTCAACAGCGTCCCGGCGCTCGTACGGCGGCTGAACAACGCGCTCCTCCGCGCCGACCAGATCCACGCCGCCGAGGGCGACACCTCGACCCACTGGCTCGCGCCGATCGTCGCCGACGCGGAGGCCGGCTTTGGCGGGCCGCTGAACGCGTACGAGCTGATGAAGGCGATGATCGAGGCGGGCGCCGCGGGCGTCCACTTCGAGGACCAGCTCGCTTCCGAGAAGAAGTGCGGCCACCTCGGGGGCAAGGTGCTCGTTCCGACGAGCCACTTCGTCCGGACGCTGAACGCCGCCCGGCTCGCGGCCGACGTGTGCGGCGTCCCGACGGTGCTGATCGCGAGGACGGACGCCCTGAGCGCCGCGCTCCTGACGAGCGACGCCGATCCCGCAGACAAGGAGTTCATGACCGGCGAGCGCACTCCCGAGGGCTTCTTCAAGGTCCGGGACGGGATCGAGCCCGTGATCGCGCGCTCGCTCGCCTACGCGCCGTATGCCGACGTGCTCTGGTTCGAGACCTCGACCCCCGACCTCGACGAGGCGCGCACGTTCGCGGAGGCGATCCACGCCGAGTTCCCCGGCAAGCTGCTCGGCTACAACTGCTCGCCATCGTTCAACTGGCGCTCGCACCTCGACGACGCGACGATCGCGAGGTTCCAGCGCGAGCTCGGCGAGATAGGTTACAAGTTCCAGTTCGTGACTCTCGCCGGCTTCCACGCGCTGAACGCCGGCATGTTCGAGCTCGCCGCCGGCTATGCGTCAGAGGGGATGAGCGCCTACGTGCGTCTACAGGAGCGTGAGTTCGAGCTCGAGGAGGCCGGCTACTCGGCTGTTCGCCACCAGCGCGAGGCGGGGGCGGGCTACTTCGATCTCGTGACAGCCGCGGTGAGCGGCGGCGAGAGCTCGACGCTCGCGCTGCAGGGCTCGACCGAGGCGGCGCAATTTCGACGCTGACGGCGAACGGCGACGCGCACGGCACCAAGGCCGACGAGATCGCGCTCGCGCTCGAGGACGCGATCGTCTCGGGCGAGATCCCGCCGGGAACCGTCCTCCGGCAGGAGCAACTATCGGAGCAGTTCGACGTCAGCCGGACGCCGGTGCGCGAGGCCTTGCGCCGGCTGGCGGCGACGGGCCTCGTCTCGTTCGTTCCGAACCGGGGCGTCCGCGTCCGCACGATCTCCCGCGGTGAGCTGCGAGAGGCGTTCCTGATCCGGGCCGAGCTCGAGGCGCTCGCGACCGAGCTCGCGACTCCCCGGATGACCGCCGACGACCTCGCCGCGCTCGAGGAGGTGGAGATGCGCTTCGCCAAGCTGACCGGGGCGCTACTCGATCGCAGCCGCAACGAGAGCGAGCGCTTCCGGCTGACGAGCGAGTGGATGCGGGCGAACTACGCCTTCCACGACGTCATTTACGAGGCATCGGGCGCCCCGCTCGTTGCCCGGGCGGCCAAGAGCGCGCGGCGGACGTTCCTGAGCCAGTGGCGGCCGGGGGGCCCGGAGATCGACGAGCTCTACGAGCAGAACGTCCGGCAGCATCGCGCCATCCGCGATGCGATCGCGGCGGGAAGCGCGGCGGGTGCACGAGCCGTCGCGCACGAGCACGTCCTCCACTCCTGCCGCATGCTCGAGCTGATTCTCGACCACGTCGCCGGGCCGTAGACGCGAAGATCGCCTGGTAACCGCCGGAAAAGGGAAGTAGGATCCGCCCGTGAGCAGGCGGCCCTCTGTCTGACTCGGAGATCCGGCCCATGTCCGACCTCGAGGCGCGCGAGGGTGAGCTCGAGGCCTTCAAGGGACGGCGATCGGCCTTCAGTGAGCTGATCGAGCGCGAACGCGAGCTGCGCGCGCAGACGAGGGAGATTGCCTCCCGCGACCGGGAGCTTTCGGCCGCGCGGCAGGAGCTGTATCAGCACGAGAAGGCGCTCGCCGAGGAGCTCGAGGCGCTCGTCCACGAAGAGCTCGCGCTGACCGAACAGCAAGAGAAACGTGCGGAGCAGCTCGTGGCCGGTCTGGCGGAGCGGTCGGTGACGCTCACCGACCGCGAGCGCGCGGTTGCGGCTGTGGAACGGAAGCTGGTCGAGGCACGGGCGGAGCTCGAGAGCCGCGCGCACCGTTTGAGCGAGCAACGGGCGAAGCTCGACCAGGAGCGCCGTGAGCTGACTGAGAGAGTCGAGCATCGGAGCGCCCAGGAGCAAGCGCTCGAGGCCGAGCGGCGTCGAGAGGCCGTCCGACTCGGCGAAGCACTAGACGCCGTCGCGCAGCGAGAGAAGTCTCTCGGCGCGCGCGAGGCCGAGGTCCAGAAGAACGAAGGAGTGCTGGCGGAGGCGCTGGAGCGTCAGACCGCGGCGTCCGCTGAGCTCGACCGGCGATCGGCGGACCTGGCCGAGCGCGGGCAGGCGCTGGCCTCCCGGGAACGGGAGATCGCAGCGGGCGAGCGGAAGCTGCAAGCGTCGACAAGCGCACACGAATCGCGCGCGAAGCAGCTCGAGTCGCGTGAGGCAGAACTGGCAGGTCGGCTCGAGCAGCTGCAGACCCGCACCGAGGCGCTCGAGGGAGAACGGAAGGAGCCTGAAGGGGCACGAAGTGCGGCTGGCCGCGCGGGAGGCTGCGCTCGGCCGGCGCCAGTCGGAGCTCGAGTCGAAGCAGCGGGGGCTGGCGGAGGAGGCCGAGCGCAAGCGGACAGAGGTGGCCGAGCGCGGGCAGACGCTGGCCTCACGGGAACGGGAGCTCGCAGCGGGCGAGCGGAAGCTGCAAGCGTCGACGAGCGCACTCGACTCGCGCGCGAAGCAGCTCGAGTCGCGTGAGGCAGAACTGGCAGGTCGGCTCGAGCAGCTGCAGACCCGCACCGAGGCGCTCGAGGGAGAACGGAAGGAGGAGCTCGATGCCGCCGCAGCCGCGAGCAAGCGCGAGCTCGCAGAGCGGGAGCAACAGCTCAAGGCGGCCTCTGCCGACCTCGACAAGCGGCGGGCCGCGCTCGACGAGCAGAAGCGATCTCTCGACCAGCGCGTGAAGCAACATGGCGCGGACTCCGAGGAGCTGAAGCGGAAGGGCGCCCAGCGGGCGCGGCGACTAGAAGAAAAGGAGGCCGCGCTGGCCGCTCGCCGCAAGACGCTCGACGAAGCCGAGCGCGCGGCGCGCGAACGAGAGCGGCTGCTCGAGGAGGGGCAGACTGAGCTCGAGAACCGACAACGGAGTCTCGAGCAGGAACGCGAACTCGCTCAGCAAGAGGAGCAGCGCGCACGGACCTCAGCCCCGACCGAGACGATCGACACCGCACTCGCCGAGCGAGCCGCGGCTGCCGGTGGCGCGCGCGCCCCCCGGAAGCGGTCGTCGCCCGGCGCCTGGAACCTGAACACACTCAATCGCCTAATTCGCGAGCGCGGGAGCGAGTTCCCCGAGAGATGCGAGGAGTGGCAGGCCTACGCGTTCCATCTCCGCGATTTCGCCGACCCCTGGGGCCAGCTTCCCAGCTCGTTCGACGCGCTCGTCGCAGACGTGTTCGACCCCATCGCGTGAGCTTCGCGCGCGGCTGGTCGCTGGAGCGCTTAGCCCTTGTACCGGCGCACGAACTTCCACGCCGCTGGCAATAGCGCAGCCGCCAGGTACAGCTTGAAGGTGTCGCCGGGGACGAATGGGTAGAGCCCCTTCTCGAGCGTGCTCTCGAGACCCGTACCAAGGACGACGGCGAGCCACGGCAGTCCGAACAGGTAGATCACGACGTTGCCGGTCAGCATCGCGCCGACCGCGGAGGAGAAGCGGCGATCCCACTTCCGCTCGGCGAGCCAGCCGGTCAGCGCGGCGACGAACGGGTAGCTGACAAGGTAGCCGCCGCTCGCGCCCGTGATGATCTCCCAGCCGTGATTCCCGGAGGCGTACACCGGGGCGCCGACAATCCCGATCAGGACGTAGAGGAGTGCGCTGGCGCCGCCGCGCACCGTCCCGAGCGATGCGCCGACGAGCAGGACGGAGAAGGTCTGCCCGGTGATCGGCACGGGCGTGAACGGCAGCGGGATCGAGATTTGCGCGGAAGCGGCGATCAGCCCCGCCCCCAGCGCCACGAGCACCGCGTCGGTGAGCACGTCGGTGCGCGGGACTAGAGCGAGACGGAGGGTCGCGGCGTCGCTTCGCACGGACTCCGGAGGTTAATAGACGCTCGGCGCGTTCGCCACACCCAGTTCGCCGATCAGCGTGCCAATCCCTCCGCCCTCATGGCGCGCCGGTACGCGACCGCGACGGCATCGAATTTAAGGTGAAGCTCGGCGGCGAGGTCGAACGGAACCTGCTCGGGACGCTGGGACTCGACGATGCGCTTGTCCTGGTCGAAGATCACATCCTCGAAGTCGCGCAACACGGAATCGGGTTGCTCGAGGTTGTAGTTGCGCGCGATCCTGAGATAGCCGACGCATTCGTCCTCACGCGCCGGCTGAGAGACGAAGAAATAGACCATCCCCTCTTCGCCGCCCCAGCCCAGGCGCAGGACGATGGTGTACGGGAGGTGGAGCTCGTAGCGGCTCCGCCGTTCCGGCTGCTCGTCGTCCTCGTTCGCGAAGACCGGGAAGTCGTCCGTGTTCGGCGCCTCGGGACGGACGATCTCGTAATGGAGGACATGGCCTTCGACGGTGACCTCGTGGTGCGGGACGACCGGGCGTTCCGGGTCGCCGAGCAGGCCGGGATGCACAAAGGGGAAGTGGCCGAAATCGGTGAAGTTCTCGACCTGCCGCGGCGAGTCGCACTTCCACTCGTACGGGCCGCAGGTGACCGTCCTCCAGGTCGGGGACTCGATCTCCGGGATCTCCGGGAGCGGCCAGCGGGGCTCCTCCAGCGCGACCCAGACCAGCCCGTAGCGCTCTTCACAGCGGAAGGACGTCGCCCGCGCCTTCGCGGGGACTCGGGTCGGGTCCGCGAGCTGCGGGATCGTCGTGCACGCGCCGCTCGGCCCGTAGCGCCAGCCGTGGTAAGGACAGACGATCTCGTCTCCCTGGACGGCGCCGAGCGAGAGAGCCGTTCCGCGGTGGATGCAGAGATCGGAGAAGGCGTGGGCGGTTCCTCCCGCGTCCCGCCAGAGCACGAGCGGCTCGGCGAGCAGGTCGGAGGGGATCGGTCCTTCGCCGAGGTCGTCGGAGTAGGCGACCGGATGCCAGCAGGAACGGAGCGCCGGGTGGTGAGCCCTCGCGGAGGGAGAGTGGGTCTCGATCTGTTCCGCCAAGCGCGCCACCCTAGCGTCCATTGTCAGGGTGGCAACGAAAGCGGGTCAACTCCAACTCCACTCTGCCGGCGCTACTTGACCAAAACTTGACTACATTGGGAAGGCGCGGTTTAGGAAACCACGCCCCGATATAGCCATTTGCAGGGCAAACCGCACCTTCAGGCTCTTGCGCGCCAGTCTCTGTGCGCCAGTCCCGATCGTTCCAGCAGCATCCTCGGGCTTGAGCACTGGAGGCGCCGGACCAATCACGCCTACTCCGGTTGCGTCATACGATGCGCCCGTGAGCGCCTTCGAGGGCAGCCTCGTTCAGAACGCCATCTACATCGCGGGCGAGGCGGCGTGGCCGATCAGCGCGGAGGAGTGGGAGGCGAAGGCCGAGGAGATCCTCGAGCCGGGGCCGTTCGGGTACATCGCCGGCGGCGCAGGCAGCGAGGGGACGATGCGCGCGAACCTCGAGGCCTTCGAGCGCTGGCGGTTGCGGCCGCGGATGCTGCGCGGGAACCGCGAGCGTGACATCTCGGTCGAGGTGCTGGGGACGCCGTCCGCGGCACCGTTCCTGCTCGCGCCGATCGGCGTGCTCACGATCGCGCACGCGGAAGGCGAACTGGCGGCCGCGCGGGCGGCGGCGGCGAGTGGAATTCCGTTCGTCCTCTCGAGCGCGGCGTCGCACTCGATCGAGGAGATCGCAGAGGCGTTGGGCGACGCGCCGCGCTGGTTCCAGCTCTACTGGGTCAGCGATCGCGAGATCTGCGCGAGCTTCGTAGAGCGGGCGGCCGCGGCCGGTTACGGCGCGATCGTGGTGACGCTCGACACGCTCACGCTCGGCTGGCGGCCCCGCGACCTGCGCAACGCCTACCTCCCGTTCCTCACCGGCCAGGGCTGCGCGCAGTTCTTCACCGACCCGGTGTTCTGCAGCCGCCTCGAGAAGCCGCCCGACGAGGACACGCTCACCGCGGCCGCGACGATGCTCTCGACGTTCCCGAACCTCGAGCTGACGTGGGAGGACCTTGCGTGGCTGCGTGAACGGACCGAGTTGCCGCTGCTCGTCAAGGGCGTGTTGACCTCTGAGGACGCCGCGCTCGCACGCGATGCAGGAGTTGACGGCGTGATCGCCTCCAACCACGGCGGTCGACAGGTGGACGGCGCGGTGGCGGCGCTGGACGCGCTCGTCGAGGTGCGGGCAGAGCTCGGCGACGATTTCCTGGTGCTGATGGACGGCGGCATCCGCCGCGGCGCGGACGTCGTCAAGGCGCTCTGCCTCGGCGCGGACGCGGTCCTGCTCGGCCGTCCCTACGCGTACGGTCTCGCCGTCGGCGGGCAGCCCGGCGTCGAGGAAGTGATTCGGAACCTGATGGCGGATACGGACCTGACGCTCGCGCTCATCGGCGCCCGCTCCGCTTCGGAGCTCGACGAGACGTGGATCGCGGCGTCGTCCTGAGCGCGCCCGGCGCCTTCGCCGTCGAGGAGATCGAGCTCGACGGCCCCGGCCCCGGCGAGGTGCGGGTCCGGATCCTCGCGACCGGCGTCTGCCACACCGACCTACACGTGATCGAGAACGACGGCTGGGGCCATCCGCTGCCAGTGCTGCTCGGGCACGAAGGGGCAGGCGTCGTCGAGCAGGTCGGCGAAGGGGTGAATGGCCTGGAGCCGGGGGATGCGGTCGTGCTCGCGTGGCGGTCGCCCTGCGGTGCCTGTGACCCGTGCACACGTGGACAGCCACGACGCTGCGCCCGACCGCTGCGCGCGCGCCGCCGCCTGCGCCGCGCGAACGGCGAGGTCCTCACGCAGACACTGCTCTGCGGAACCTTCGCGACGAGGACGAACGTCCACGCCGGCGCGGCGATCAAGGTGCCGCCGGAGCTGCCGCCAGAGCAGGCCTGCCTGCTCGGCTGCGCGGTCGCGACGGGCGTTGGCGCCGTCCTCCATACGGCGCGGGTGTGGCCCGGCGCGAGTGTGGCGGTGATCGGCTGCGGCGCGGTCGGCCTCAGCGTCGTCCAAGGTGCGCGCATCGCCGGTGCGGACCGGATCGTGGCGGTCGACCTGGATCCGCGCAAGCTCGAATCGGCGGCGCGCTTCGGCGCGACCGAGACCGCGACCCCGGGCGAGCTCGAGGAGCTCGAGGTCGACTTCGTGTTCGACGTCGTCGGCCGTCCGGAGACCTTTGAAGAGGCGCTGCGATCGCTCGCGCTCGGCGGCACGGCGACCTTGATCGGGTTGTCGCCTCCGGGCGCGAAGGCGTCCGTCGAGCTCGCCCCGTTTTTCGACCGGCGCTCGACCGTCTTCGTCTCGCACGGCGGCGACCACCTTCCGGCGGAGGACTTCCCGCTGCTCGCCCGGCTCGCGCTCGAGGGAAGGCTCGACCTCGCGGGCATGGTCAGCCGCGTGATCTCGCTGGACCAGGTCGTGGCCGCGTTCGACGACATGAAGCGCGGCGACGTGATCCGGTCAGTGGTGCGGCTGCCGTGAAGCTGTATTCGGCGTAGACTCGCGTCGTGAACCTCGGAGACACGCCCGAGGAGGCGGCCTTCCGCGCAGAGCTCCGCGCATGGCTCGACACCAACTTGCCTCGGGAGCAGCGCGGGCAGCGCGGCGGCGAGCGGCGCTTCGAGGAATTCGGCCGCGAGCGGAGCCGCGAGCTGTACGAGGCCGGCTACGCAGGGCTGACCTGGCCGAAGGAGTACGGCGGCGCCGGCGCGCCCTACAGCCACCAGGCGATCTTCCTCGAGGAGATGGCGCGCGCGGAGGCGCCTGGGCACGTCGGCGTGATCGGCCTCGGCATGGCGGGCCCGACGATCATGGTTCATGGCACGGAGGAGCAGAAGGCGCGCTACCTGCCGAAGATCCTCTCGGCCGAGGAGATCTGGTGCCAGGGCTTCTCCGAACCGGACGCCGGCTCGGACCTCGCCTCGGTGCGGACACGCGCCGTCGACCGCGGCGACCTCTTCGTCGTCGACGGGCAGAAGGTCTGGTCCTCGTTCGCCCACATCGCCGACTGGTGCATCCTCGTCGCCCTCAGCGACCCCGACGCGCCGCGCTACGAGGGGCTCACGTACCTCCTCGTCGACATGCACGCGCCGGGCGTCGAAGTGCGGCCGCTGCGTCAGATCACGGGCGAGGCAGAGTTCAACGAGATCTTCCTCACCGGCGTCGAGGTGCCGAAGGAGAACGTCCTCGGCGAGGTCGGCCAGGGCTGGCAGGTGGCGATGACGACGCTCCTGCACGAGCGCGGCACGCTCGGCTTCGCGCTCACCGCGGCGCTCGAAGTGAACGTGCGCAAGCTGATCGCGCTCGCGAAGGAGCGCCGCGTCACCGACCCGATCCTGCGGGACCGGATCGCGCGCGAGTGGATCGAGCTCCAGGCGCTCCGCTACACGAACTACCGCGCGCTGACACAGCTGATGAAGACCGGCATCCCCGGGCCGGAGGGCTCCGTCTCGAAGCTGCACTGGTCGGAGCAGAACCAGCGGCTGACGAAGCTCGCTCTCGAGCTGCTCGGCTCCGAGGCCCAGCTCTGGGACGGCGACGGCGCCGAGCGCGGCTACTGGCAGTACCAGCAGCTCCGCAGCCGGGGGAACACGATCGAGGCGGGAACCTCGGAGATCCTGCGCAACATCATCGCCGAGCGCGTCCTCGGCCTCCCCAGGAGCCGTTGATGGACTTCTCGTTCACCCCCGAGCAGGAGGAGCTCCGCCGTGAGGCGAGCGCCTTCCTCGAGGCGAATCGCGGGCCGACGATGGCGCAGCTCGCGGGGCTCGGCTGGGTCGGCGCCTCGGCGTCCGAGGAGTTCTCGTTCCTGGACGTCGCGGTGCTGTTCGAGGAGCTCGGCCGCGCCCTCTATGCGGGCCCGTACCTCGTGAACGAGGTCGTGGCGCAGCCGGGCGAGGAGATCTGGTCGCTCGAGCTCGACGGACTCGTCCCGCACCTCGGCGAGGTCGACCGCGTGCTCACCGCGGACGGCCGGGCCGTTCCCGCCACGGGCCGCGTGCTCGAGACGGTGGATGAGACGCGGAAGCTGGGGCGGCTGGACGTGGACGGGGCCGAGCCGGCCGGGATCGACGTCGACGCCGTTCGCATGCGCCTGCTGGCCGCGCTCGCGCTCGAGGCGGTCGGGATCGGCCAGAAGGCGCTCGAGCTCGCCGTCGAGTACGCGAAGGAGCGCGAGCAGTTCGGCAGGCCGATCGGCGTCTACCAGGCGGTCTCGCACAAGCTCGCCGACACGTATGTCGAGCTCGAGCTCGCCCGCTCGCTCGCGTACTGGGCCGCCTGGTGCGTGTCCGAGGGGGACGAGCAGGCGCCGATAGCCTGCGCGGCCGCGAAGTCGCAGGCGGCTGAGGCGGCGGTCGCCGCGTGCGAGCGCTCGATCCAGATCCACGGCGGGATCGGCTTCACCTGGGAGCACGTCCTGCACCGTTACTACAAGCGGGCGCTCTGGATCGAGGCGGCCGGCTCCGGCGCGTACCACCGCGCCGAGGTCGCCGCCGCACTGCTCGACGGTTGAGGACCGTCCTCGTCACGGGCGCCTCGTCGGGAATCGGCGAGGCGTGCGCGCTGCGCCTGCGCGACGCCGGCTGGCGCGTGCTCGCCGGCGTGCGCCGGGCGGGCACGGCGCCTGAGGGCACGGAGGAGACGATCCTCGACGTTACCGATCCGCCGGCACTCGCCCTCGACGAGCTGCACGGCCTCGTCAACAACGCCGGGATCGCCGTCGCCGGGCCGCTCGAGTTCCTCTCGCCCGACGAGCTCCGGCGGCAGCTGGAGGTGAACGTGGTCGGACAGCTCGCCGTGACCCAGGCGCTGCTGCCGGCGCTGCGCCGGGCGCGCGGACCGGTCGTCAACATCGGCTCGATCTCGGGCCGGAGCGCGCTGCCGTTCCTCGGCGCGTACGCGATGTCGAAATTCGCGCTCGAGGCGCTGACCGACTCGCTGCGCGTCGAGCTGGCGCCCTGGGGAATCCACGTCGCGATCGTCGAGCCCGGGACGATCAAGACGCCGATCTGGACACGCGAGCGCCCCGAGCCGCCGCCCGCGGCCCTGGAGCTGTACGGCGAGCGGATCGACGCGTTCCGGCGCGCCGCGGTCGAGCGGGGCACGAAGGGAGCGCCGCCCGACGACGTGGCGAAGGCCGTCGAGCACGCGCTGACGGCGGCCCGTCCGCGCACGCGCTACCTCGTCGGGCGCGACGCCACGCTTCGCGCGCGTGTCGAGCGGCTGCCCGACCGGCTCCGCGACCGGCTGATCGCGGGGCGGCTTCTGCGCGCCTGATGCGCCTGTACGTCCACGAGTGGTCCGATTCGAGAGCCGAACTAGTGGCTCAGAGCCGCAAAGTCAGCATGCCGACGCTCGTTTGCCTCCACGGCGTGACGCTCCACGGCGGCCACTTCCGGCAGCTCGCCGAGGAGCGGCTCGCCTCGCGCTACCGCGTGCTCGCGCCGGACCTGCGTGGGCACGGGCGCTCGGGCTTCGAGCCGCCGTGGACGCTGGAGACTCACGTCGAGGACGTGCTTGAGACCGTCGGCGATGAGCCGCGCGTGTGGGTTGGGCACAGCCTGGGCGGCAGGATCGTGCTCGAGCTGGCCGCGCGGCGCCCCGAGCTCGTCGAGCGGGCCGTCCTGCTCGACCCGGCGATCCGGCTCCCACCCGCGCTCGCCCTCCGGCTCGCCGAGACGGAACGCACCGACGAGTCGTGGCCGCCGAAGGTGCGCTCCCGCCTCTTCCACACCCCACCGGAGCTGCTCGAGGAGAATCGCCGCGACAGCCCCGGCTGGTGCAAGAGCGCCGTCGTGACCGCCTTCTCCGAGCTCGCGCGCCGGCCGCCGCCCTTCCCCCGCGTGTCGACGCTGCTCGTGCTAGGGCGCGACGAGTCGGTCGTCGGCCCGAACCGGCGCGCGGCGTACGCGTTCGCGCTCGGCGCTCTGCTGACGGTGCGCGAGGTACCCGGCGGCCATACTGTCCTGTGGGACGCGTTCGACGAGACGGCCGCTGCGATGGAAAGCTGGCTCGCGGCGGACTAGAGTTTGACCACCCCGGATCGGAGGTGGGCTTTGACACACAGCTTCAGCTCGATCGGCGAGCTCGGCGAGGGTTACGGCTTTCGGAAGGTGCGGCGAGCCCTCGGCGTGACCGCGTTCGGCGTCAACGTGATCGTCTACCCGCCGGGCGCGGAAGGGATCGAGCACTACCACGACGCCCAGGACGAGCTCTACTTCGTCCACTCGGGCACGGCGCGGTTCGAGGTCGACGGGGAGGAACGGATCCCCGGGCCGGGCGGGCTCTGCCACGTCGAGTCGAAGAACCCGCGCAAGTCTCGAACGCGGGCAACGACGATCTCGTGCTTCTGATCGTCGGCGGGAAGGGCGGCTACGTCGGGCGCGACGGGCAGCTCGTGAACCCCGAGGACCTCGAGCGCCGGCAGGCGATGTTAAAGGGGGAGATGTAGGTGAACGGTCTGATGATGGACTTCCAGCTGACGCTGCCGCCGATCCTTCGGCGCGCCGAGACGTTCTTCGGCGACAAGCAGGTCGCGACGCGGCTGCCCGACAGGAGTTTCCATCACTACACGTACCGCGACATGGCCCGGCGGGCCAAGCAGCTCGCCGTCGCGCTCCAGAAGCTCGGCCTCGAGCGCGGCGACCGGGTCGCAACGCTCGCGTGGAACCACTACCAGCATCTCGAGTGTTACTTCGGCATCCCGTGCGGCGGCTTCGTCCTACACACGCTGAACCTCCGCCTGCATCCGAGCGACCTTGCCTACATCGCCGACCACGCGGGCGACCGTGCGGTGGTCGTCGACAAGAGCCTGCTGCCGCTGCTGGAGCAGTTCAAGGACCAGACGAAGATCGAGCACGTGCTCGTCGTCGAGGACTCGTACGAGGAGCTGCTCGCCACCGCCGACGCGGACGAGTGGCGCGACCCCGAGCTGGACGAGTACGAGGCGGCGGGGATGTGCTACACGAGCGGGACGACGGGCCTGCCGAAGGGCGTCGCCTACTCGCACCGCTCGACCATCCTGCACACCCTCGGCGTCGCCTCCTACACGCCGCTCGGGCAGAGCATCACGGAGGCGGACGCGATCCTGCCGGTCGTGCCCATGTTCCACGCGAACGCGTGGGGCTACCCCTACCTGGCCGCGATGCTGGGCGCGAAGATCGTCTTCCCCGGCCCGTTCCTCGACCCCGAGAGCCTGGTCGACGACTTCGTCCAGGAGGGCGTCACGTGGACTGCCGGCGTCCCGACGATCTGGCTCGGCATCCTCCAGCTGCTCGACGCGAACCCCGGCCGGTGGGACCTCTCGAAGATGAAGGGGATGCTCGCCGGAGGCTCGGCGGTGCCGCGCGCCCTGATCGCCGCGTACAAGCAGCGCCACGGGCTGACCGTCGTCCAGGGTTGGGGGATGACGGAGACCTCGCCCGTCGCGTCGGTGACCGATCTGATCGGCGATCTGCGTGACGCCGACGAGGAGAGGCAGTTCGACTTCGCCGCGATGGCGGGTCTACCGCTGCCGTTCGTCGAGATCCGCGCTCGCACCGCCGACGGCGAGGAGATCCCCTGGGACGCCGAGACGATGGGCGAGCTCGAGGTGCGCGGGCCGTGGGTCGCGTCCGGCTACTACGAGGCGCCGGAGCAGGCGGACCGCTGGACGGACGACGGCTGGTTCCGCACCGGCGACATCTGCTCGATCCATCCGCGCGGCTTCATCCAGATCAAGGACCGCTCGAAGGACGTGATCAAGTCGGGCGGCGAGTGGATCTCGTCGGTCGACCTCGAGAACGCGCTGATGGCGCATCCCGCCGTGGCCGAAGCGGCCGTGATCGCGATTCCCGACCCGAAGTGGGGCGAGCGGCCGCTCGCCGTCGTCGTGCTCAAGCCGGAGCAGACGGCGACCGCGGAGGAGCTGCGGGAGCTGATCGCGCCGAGCTTCCCCAAGTGGTGGCTGCCGGACCGCTTCGAGTTCGTCGACGAGATCCCGAAGACATCCGTCGGCAAGTTCCGCAAGACCGCCCTGCGGGAGCAGTTCGCCCAGGTCCCGGCCGGCTGATGGAGATCGCGGGGCGGAGCTTCCTCGTCACCGGCGGGAAGTCGGGGCTGGGCGCGGCGACGGCGGCGCTGCTCGAGGAAGCAGGCGGCCGGGCGATCGTCGCCGACCTGCCGGAGACGGACGTCACGGACGAGAACGCCGTACGCGCGCTCGTCGAGAGATGCGACGAGGTGCACGGCGTCGTCAACTGTGCCGGCATCGGCGGCTCGTCGCTCGTGCTCGGCCGTGACGGCGAGCCGTTCCCGCTCGATCTGTTCCGGAAGATCGTCGAAGTCAACCTCGTCGGCACGTTCAATGTGATCCGGCTCACGGTGGGCAAGCTCGCGCAGAACGAGCCGGATGAGAACGGCGAGCGCGGCGTGATCGTCAACACTGCGTCGAACGCCGCCTTCGACGGGCAGATCGGCCAGGCCGCGTACACCGCCTCCAAGGCAGGCGTCGCCGGGATGACGCTGCCGATCGCCCGCGAGCTGGGCCGGCACGGGATCAGGGTGATGACGATCGCGCCGGGGCCGTCCGACACGCCGATGCTCGCGAGGCTGCGCGAGGACCTCCGCGAGTCGCTCGAGGCGCAGATCCCGTTCCCGCCGAGGCTGGGCCGGCCGCAGGAGTTCGCCGCCCTCGTCAGGCACATCGTCGAGAACCCGTACCTCAACGGCGAGGTGATCCGGCTCGACGGCGCGCTGCGAATGGCCGCGCGCTGATGAGCGACCTCGTCAAAGTCGAGCGCGAGGGCCGCGTCGCCGTCCTCTCGCTCGACCGGCCCCCCGTCAACGCGATGAGCGGGGAGGTCCTGCGGGAGCTCGTAGCCAGGTTGCGAGGGGCTGCCGAGGACGACGGCGTCGGCGCGATCGTCCTGCGCGGGGAGGGCGAGCGCGCGTTCAGCGCGGGGGCAGACATCACCGGCTTCGGGCAGATCTCGGACGACCCGGAGACGCCGCGAGGAATCCAGCCGGTCGCCGACCTGATCGAGTCGCTGCCGAAGCCGGTCGTCGTCGCGATGCACGGGCACTCGCTCGGCGGCGGCCTCGAGCTCGCCCTCGCGTGCGACGTCCGGCTGGCCGCCGAGGACGCGCGGATCGGCCTGCCGGAGGTGAAGCTCGCTCTCCTTCCCGGCGGCGGCGGGACGCAGCGGCTCCCGCGCATCGTCGGGCCGGCGCGCGCGGCGCTGATGATCATGAGCGGCGACCCGATCTCGGGCCGGCAGGCATACGAGTGGGGACTCGTCGAGCAGGTCGTCCCGTTTGCGGAGCTGCGCGAGGCGGCGGTCGCCGTCGCGGTGCGGCTCGCCGAGCGCTCACCGTACGCGCTCGCGAAGATCAAGGAGCTGCTCCGCGAGACGCGCGAGCTGCCCGACCATGGCCGCGAGTTCGAGGCGTTCGTCGAGTGCCTCGGGAGCGAGGACGGGCAGGAGGGCGTGGCGGCCTTCCTCGAGAAGCGCGAGCCGCGCTGGACCGGCCGGTGAAGGCGGTCGTGTTGAGGGAGGTCGACGGCGACCTCGCCCTCGAGGAGGTGGCCGAGCCGGAGGGAGACGCCGTCGTCGACGTGCGCGCAGCCGGGATCAACTTCCTCGACATCCTGATCCGGCGCGGTCGGTATCCGGAGATGCCCGACTTCCCCCACGTGCTCGGGGTGGAGGTGGCCGGCGAGCTCGACGGCCGGCGCGTCCTCGCGCTGACGCGGAACCGCAGCGGCTACGCGGAGCGCGCCGCGGTCGATCCGCAGTGGACGTTCCCTCTGCCGGACACCGCGTCGTTTGCCGAGGGCGCCTCGTTCCTGATGACGTACCTGACGGCGTACATCCCGCTCGTGCGGCAGGTGCGTGTGACGAGCGCGTCGACGGTGCTCGTACATGCCGGCTCGGGCGGCGTCGGCACGGCAGCGATCCAGCTCGCCAAGAGCCTCGGCGCACGCGTGATTGCGACCGCGAGCTCGGAGGAGAAGCGCGCGTTCGCTCGTGACGTCGGAGCGGACGAGGCGCTCGGCTACGACGAGGTCGGAGACGTGAAGGTCGACGTCGTCATCGATCCGGTCGGCGGCGACGTGTTCGCGCGCTCGCTTCGCCTCCTGAACCCGCTCGGGCAGATCGCTGCGATCGGGTTCGCCGGCGGTCTCTGGGAGGACGTCAACCCTGCGCTCCTCGTCGGCCGCAACATCGGCGTCCAGGGCGTCTATCTCGGCCGGCTGATGGAGCTGCAGCCGCGGTACGTGCACGAGTGCGCGACGGAGCTGATCGGGATGTGGATGCGCGGGGAGATCCGGCCCGTCGTCGGCGGGCGCTTCCCACTCGCACAGGCGGCCGAGGCGCACGCACTGATCGAGGCGCGCAAGCACGTCGGCAAGGTCGTGCTGGAGCCGTGAAAGCGCTCGCCACGGGTGCGGAGGGCGGAATCGGGCGGGCGATCTGCGCACGGCTCGAGCGGGAGGGCTATGAGGTCACCGGGCTCGATCTCGTCGGCGGCTTCGACGTCGCCGAGGCCGCGGGGTGGGAGCGGATCCCGGACGTCGAGCTCGCGTGCCTGAACGCGGGCGTCCTCACCGGCGAGAGCGACATCGCCGCGGTGACCGACGAGCAGTACCGGCGGATCCTCGGGGTCAACGTCGACGGCGTCGTCCTCGGAGTGCGCGCGCTCGCCCGCCGGATGCGGCCCGGCGGCGTGATCGTCGTGACCGCGTCGCTCGCGGGCCTGGCCGGCACGCCGAGCGACCCGCTCTACTCTTTGACGAAGCACGCCGCCGTCGGCTTCGTGCGCAGCGTCTCGCCGCAGCTCGAGGAACGCGGGATCAGGATCAACTGCGTCTGCCCCGGGTTCGTCGACACGCCGATGATCGATGGGCAGCGGGAGGCGTTCGAGCAAGCGGGTTTCCCGCTGCTCGCGCCCGTCGACGTCGCGGAAGCCGTCTGGCGCGCGGCAACGAGCGACGGGACGGGTGAGGCCTGGGTCGTCCAGCCGGGCCGGGAGCCGCTGCAGTTCCGCTATCCGGGCGTGCCGGGGCCGCGCGTCCCGGGCGCCGAGGGCGTTCTGCCGCCGCTGCGGTGAGCAACGAGACGCGCAACCCATGGGAGGACGAGCAGCCGGGCGGCGCGCACATCTGGCGCACGCTCGGCTACCGCCGCGTCGCGCAGGAGCGGGGCTTCACGGCGATCGAGTGGGACGCCGGCGACGAGTACGCGTTCCCGGCTGCCTCGGGCGCGATCGTCCACGGCGGCATGGTCGCCACCCTTCTCGACACCGCGATGGGCGGCGCGTGTTGGACGACGCTCGAGCCCGGCGAGACGTTCCTCACCGCCGATCTGCGGGTCGAGTTCTTCCGCGCCGCACGTCCCGGGACGCTGCGCGCGGAGGGTCGCGTGCTCCACCGGACCCGCCGCGTCGCCTTCTGCGGCGCGGACCTCCACGACGCGGACGGCGCCCACGTCGCGAGCGCCCGCTGCACCCAGATCCTCCGGTAGCGGCTTCGCGCCCGTGCCCAAAAGGTGCTGCGCGGATCGTTCCGCTCCGGGCATTGGTTGGCGGCGGCGCGGCAAAAGCCGCGCCTTGTTCGAGACGTACAGTCGCCGGCGGCGAAGCGAGCTAGGCGACCTTGACCAGTTGTTTGCCGCGGTTCTCGCCGCGCAGCATGCGCAGGAACGCCTCGGGCGTGCGCTCGATTCCTTCGACGACGTCCTCGGTGTACCGGAGGCGCCCGTCGGCGAGCCAGCGGGCGAGTCGCGGGATCGCCTCGCCGAAGCGGTGAGCGTAGTCGCTGACGAGGAAGCCCTCCACGCGCGCCCGAAAGACGATCAGTGCGCCGAGGTTCCGGGGCGCGAGCTCCGGCTCCTCGAGGTTGTACTGCGAGATCTGCCCGCACACGGCGATCCGCGCGCCGATCGTGAGCCGGCGGAAGACGGCGTCCGTGATCTCGCCGCCGACGTTGTCGAAGTAGACGTCCACGCCGTCCGGGCACGCGTCCTTCACCGCCGCGGTGACGTCCTCGTTCTTGTAGTCGATCCCGGCGTCGTAGCCGAACGTCTCGACGAGCTCTCGCACCTTCTCCGGCCCGCCGGCGATCCCCACCGCCCGGCAGCCGGCGATCTTCGCCAGCTGTCCGACGACCTGGCCGACGCCGCCCGCAGCCGCCGAGACGACGACCGTGTCGCCGGGCCGCGGCCGGCCCGCGTCGAGAAGCCCGAAGTACGCCGTCAGCCCGTTCGTCCCAAGGACGTGTAGCGACGCCTGTAGCGGCGCGCCCGGCACCGTCTTGCGCAGCGGGCCGGCGCGCGCGACGGCGTACTCCTGCCAGCCAAGCTGTCCGACGACATGGTCGCCAGGCGCGAAGCGCGGATCGTTCGACTCGACCACCTCGCCGACGGCCTGCGCGGTCATCACCTCGCCCAGCTCGACCGGCTTTGCGTAGGACCGCGCCTCGCTCATCCGCCCGCGCTGGTACGGGTCGACAGAGAGGTAGTGAGCGCGGACGAGCACCTCGCCGGACCCCGGCTCGGGCACCTCCGACTCGCCGAGCGCGAAGTCCGACTCCTTCGGGAAGCCGACGGGACGCGCCGCGAGCGTGACCTGGCGGTTCACGCGAACCGCCAACCTTCTCCCTCCTCGAACGCCTTCAGGATACGCCGCGCGACCACCATCCGGTGCACCTCGTCGGGGCCGTCGTAGATGCGGCCGCCGCGCGCCATCGCGTACATCTTCCCGAGCGGCGTCTCGTCGGTGAGCCCGAGCGCGCCGTGCACCTGGATCGCGCGGTCGATCACGTCGTGTAGCACGCGCGCCGCGTAGAACTTGATCACCGAGACCTCGACGCGCGCCTCGTCGCCCTCGTCGATCTTGCGCGCCGCGTCGAGCGTCATCAGCCGGCACGCCTGGATCTCCGCAGCAGAGTCGGCGATCCAGTTCTGGACGGTCTGCTTGTCGGCGAGCCGCGAGCCGAACGCCTCGCGCTGCAACGCGTACGAGCACATCAGCTCGAACGCGCGCTCCATCTGCCCGAGCCAGCGCATCACGTGATGGATGCGCCCGGGCCCGAGCCGCTTCTGCGCGATCCGGAAGCCGTCGCCGGGCTTGCCGAGCGTGTTGGCGAGAGGGACGCGAACGCCGGTATAGCGAACCTCGCAGTGGGTCGTCCAACCGCGTCCGCGGTGGCCGAAGACGGGGACGGCGCGGACGATCTCGACCCCCGGCGTGTCGGCCGGAACGACGATCTGGCTCATGCGCCTGTACGGGGGTGTCTCGGGCTCCGTCACTGCCATCACGATCCCGAACGCCGCGCCCTCGGCGCCGGACGAGAACCACTTGTGGCCGTCGATGACCCACTCGTCGCCGTCGCGGGCGGCCATCGTCCGGAGCCCGGTCGGATCGGCGCCGGAGACCTCCGGCTCGGTCATCGAGAAGAAGGAGCGGACCTCGCCGGCGACGAGCGGCCGCAGCCAGCGCTCCTTCTGCTCGTCCGTACCGAACAGGTGGAGGATCTCCGCGTTCCCCGCGTCCGGCGCCTGGCAGCCGAAGATCAGCTGCGCCCAGGCGCTTCGCCCGATCTCCTCGTTCAGGTGCGCGTAGGCGAGGAAGCCGCGGCCGGTGCCGCCGGCTTCCGGCGGGACGTGAGGCGCCCACAGCCCCTCCGCCTTCGCCTTCGCCCGAAGCTCCTCGACGAGCGCGTCCGCCTGCTCGTCCTCGCGGTCGAGCGCTGCCTCGTTCGGATAGACGTGCCGCTCCATAAAGGCGCGGTAGCGCCCCCGAAGCTCCCCGAGCCCCGACGACAGCGCGAGGTCGGCGATCGCCATGGGGTTAGCATCGCACTTATGCGCCTCGGCTACTACATGGGCTACGCGCAGCCGGGGACGAACCCGCTCGAGCTCGTGGCGCTCGCGCAGGAGGCGGAGCGGCTGGGCTACGACTCCGCCTGGGCCGCCGAGGCGTGGGGGACGGATGCGGTCACCGTCCTGACGTGGATCGCCGCGACCACGAGCCGGATCAAAGTCGGCTCGGCGATCCTGCAGATCTCCGGCCGCTCGCCGGCGAACACGGCGATGACCGCGGCGACGCTCGACCTGATGTCGGACGGCCGCTTCCTGCTCGGGCTCGGCACGTCGGGGCCGCAGGTGGTCGAGGGCTGGCACGGACAGCCCTGGGGCAAGCCGCTGAAGAAGACGCGCGAGTACGTCGAGATCGTGCGGACGGTCCTGCGCCGCGAGACCCTCGAGCATCACGGCGAGCACTTCGACATCCCGTACAGGGGCCCCGGCGCGACGGGACTCGGCAAGCCGCTGAAGCTGATGACGCGGCCGCTCCGCGCCGAGATCCCGATCTACCTCGCGTCGATCTCGCCCAGGTCGGTCGCGCTCGCGTTCGAGATCGCCGACGGTTGGATCCCGATCTTCTTCGTCCCGGAGAAGGCGCGCGACTTGTTCCCGCTCGAGGGCGCGCGTGACGGCTTCGACGTCGCGCCGAGCGCGCCGGTCGTCCTGATCGACGACGTCGAGGCGGGCCGCGACGCGCTGAAGCACTACTACGCGCTCTACGTCGGCGGCATGGGCTCGCGCAGCAGCAACTTCTACAACGATCTCTTCGCGCGCTACGGCTACGAGGCCGAGGCGCGCACGATTCAGGATCTCTTCCTCGACGGCAAGCAGCGCGACGCGGCTGCGGCCGTGCCGGACGCTTTCGTCGACGAGGCCGCGCTCGTCGGGCCGAAGGAGCGGATCGAGGAGCGGCTCGACGCCTTCCGCGAGGCGGGGGCGACCACGCTGCTCGTCTCGACCCGGCAGCCGGAGGCACTGCGCGCCGTGGCGGAGCTCGTGCTGTGAACGCGCTCGAGCTCTTCGACCTCTCGGGACGCGTCGCGATCGTGACGGGGGGCGGCAGCGGGATCGGGCGCCAGATGGCGACCGCGCTCGCCGAGGCCGGCGCCGAGCTCGTCCTCTGCGCCCGCAAGGTCGAGCGCTGCGAGGAGGCGGCCGCGGCGATGCCGACCCGCGCGCTCGCGCTCGCGTGCGACGTCACCGATCCGGAGCAGGTCGAGGCGACGGTCGCGCGCACGCTCGAGGAGCTCGGCCGGATCGACGTGCTCGTCAACAACGCGGGCACCGTCTGGGGCGACTCGCCGGAGGACATTCCGCTCAAGGGCTGGCAGAAGGTCGTGGACGTGAACCTGACGGGCGTCTTCCTCTGCTCGCAGGCCGCCGGGCGGGAGATGATCGCCCGCGGCGGCGGCAAGATCGTCAACATCGCTTCGGTCGCCGGGCTGCGCGGCGGCCCACCGGAGGTGATGAACGCGCTTCCGTACAACGCGACGAAGGGCGGCGTCATCTCGTTCACGTGCGACCTCGCCTGCAAATGGGCACAGCACGGCATCTACGTGAACGCGATCGCGCCGGGGTGGTTCCCGAGCGGCATGTCGCGCTTCGTGCTCGACCAGCACGAGGAGCGGCTGCTCGAGCACATCCCGCTGCGGCGCTTCGGAGGAGGTGACGACCTCAAGGGGGCGATTGTCTTCCTCGCGTCGCGCGCCTCCGACTACGTGACAGGCCAGACACTCGTCGTCGACGGCGGCGAGTCCTCGTGGTAAGCGCGACCCGCGGTCACGAAAGCGGAAGTCCAATCGCGTTCGCGGCCGCCTCGGCGAGGTAAGGCACCCCGAGCTCGAAGCGGGCGGCGCGCGTATCCTCCGCCCCGAGCTCGCCGCGGATGTAGCGTCCGTAGATCGCCTCGCAGAAGACGGCCGCCTTCCAGAGCGCCAGCCCCTCGAACCAGTGGAGCGGCTCGACGGCGCGCCCGCTCCGTTTGACGTAGAGCTCGACGAGTTCCGCCTTCGACGGAAAGCCCGGCGTGGCGGTCACCGGCGACGTCCCGAGCGGATTCGACCCCCCGCCGGGCTCCGTGTAGGTCGCGAGCAGGTAGCCGACGTCGGCGCGCGGATCGCCGATCGCGCCCATCTCCCAATCGAGCATGGCGATGATGCGGGACGGTTCGTCAGGCGCAACCATCATGTTGCCCAGCCGGTAGTCGCCGTGGACGACCGACGGCGGCAGCGGCTCAGGCAGGTTGTCCTTGAGCCAGCGCCCGACCTCGGCGACGGCGGGAATCTCGCGAGTCTGGTTGATCTCCCACAACTGCGCGAAACGCCGCACCTGGCGCTCGTTGTAGCTCCCCGGGCGCGCGAACGCGGCGAGCTCCGGAGTGGTGATGTCCGCCGCATGGATCTCGACGAGCACGTCGACGAGGTCCTCGCCGAGGCGGCGGCGCGCCTCCTCGCTCTCGAGCCCGGGCGGAAGCGTGTCGGTGACGACGTGGCCCTCGAGGTAGTCCATGACGTAAAAGGGGACGCCGAGCACGGCTTCGTCCTCGCCCACCGCGGCGATCGTCGGCAGGCGGATTCCCTGCGGCGCAAGTGCGAGCTGGAGCCGGGCTTCTCGCACCATGTCGTGCGCCGACGGGGGTAGGGGCGGCCGCGGCGGGCGCCGCAGCACGAATCTGCCCACGTCTCGCTCGAGCAGGAACGTGAAGTTCGAGCCGCCACCTTCGCCGATCCGCTGCGCCCGCACCGGTCCCGAGCCGAGCCCGTGCTCGTTGAGGAAAGCGCGCACGCGCGCGAGGACGAGCAGCGGCGGCTTGGCGAGGCGCTCCGCCTCGGCGGCGGTCTCGACGATGTCGCCGGAGGGCATCGTGCGATCCTACGTCGCTCATGCGCCGTCGCCTCTACCTCATGCGTCACGCGGAGGTCGCCTACTTCATGGACGGCACTCCAGTGCGTCCGGACACGGTCGTCCTCACGGCGGAGGGATGCGAGCAGGCGCGTGCCGCCGCCGACGCGCTCGCGGCAGTCACGTTCGACCGGGTGTTGACGAGCGGGCTCGCGCGCACGGTCGAGACAGCCCAGATCGTCGCGCCGGACGCCGAGATCGAGGAGTGGCCCGAGCTGCGCGAGCTCGAGCCGGGACGGCTGTCCGACATCGAAGACGTCGAGCAGGCGTTCCTGACCGCCTTCCACGGCATTTTGCCGTAGGACGCGCGCTTCCTCGGCGGCGAGACGATCGGCTCTCTGTTCGACCGCGTCCTGCCGGCGCTTGACCGTCTGCTCGCCGATCCGGGCTGGGACGTCGTCCTGGCCGTCCTGCACGGAGGCGTCAACCGCGCGATCCTCTCCTACGCGCTGACCGGTGGCCGGACGTTCCTCGGCAGCTTCGAGTTCGCGCCCGCCTCGATCAGCGTCGTCGACGTCGGCGAGGCGGGTTGGATCGTGCGCGCGGTCAACGTGGCACCATACGATCTCGTGCACGCGCGGGGCCGACTGACGACGATGGAGGAGCTGTGGAGCCAGTTCAGGAGCACGTAGAGCACGACGCGGTCGTCGAGCTGATCCGCCGCGAGGTGACGCCGGAGCTGTACGACGAGATCCGCGAGCTCTGGAAGAAGCACTCACTCGCGGAGGACGCGCGCGACCTGCCCGGCCTGATCTCGACGCTGTCGGAGGACTGCGTCTACGAGCTCGTCCAGAGCGGCCACCGCTGGGAAGGCCACGAGGGTGCGAGGCGCTTCTACACCGAGCTGCTGACCGCCTTCCCTGATATCCACTTCGACCTAACGGACATCGTGATCGGGCCGCAGGGGGTCTGCGAGGAGGCGCGGGTGACGGGGACGCACGCCGGCCGCTGGCTCGACCACGAGCCGACCGGCGAGCGGTTGACGTGGCGCGTCGTGATCTCCTTCCCCTGGGACTGCGAGCGGCGCCTGTTCAAGGGCGAGAGGGTTTACACGGACGAGCCGTTCTTCAGCCAGGCCGCGATGCGCTGACCGACCTCCTCGCCGGCGTCCTCTTGGAGGAAGTGGCCGCCGTGTACGGTGCCGCCGAACTCGCCGCCGGGGATCAGCTCCGCGTAACGCTCGCCGACTGGGGGCGGGAAGATCGGGTCCGAGTCGCTCCAGAGGACGAGCGTCGGCTTCTCCCAGGACTTCAGCGCGGTCCTCACGCAGATCATCGTTGCCGCTGAGGGATGCTCCGGCTCCGTCGGGACCAGCTCCGGAAACATCACCGGCCCGATGCGCGACTCCGGCGACGGGAACGGGGCGTCATAGCCGGCCACGACCTCGTCCGCGAGCTCGCTCACGCACGTGATCCGGACGAGCTGGCCCGGCCGCAGCTCCGTGTCGACACGGCGGACGAACTCGCGGAAGCGGAGCCATTCGTCGTTCGGCGGCCGGCCGGAGTAGATCCCCGTGTTGAGGACGACGAGCCGCGCGACCCGCTCCGGCTGCTCGACCGCGAGGCGGAGCCCGATCGGGCCGCCCCAGTCGTGGACGACGACGGTCGCGTTGCGGAGGTCGAGCTCGTCAGCGAAGCGCCCGATCGACCCGTAGTGGCGGTCATACGTGTACCACTCGCGCTCGCTGGGCTTGTCCGAGCGGCCGAAGCCGAAATAGTCGGGCGCGAGGACGCGGCCGACGTCGAGCAAGGGTGGAATGACCTTGCGGTACAGATACGACCAGGTCGGCTCGCCGTGCAGCAGCAGGACGGGATCGCCCTCGCCCTCGTCGAGATAGTGCATCCGCAGGCCGTCCTGCTCCACGTAATGCGGCTCGAAGGGGTAGCCGGGCAATCTCTCGAAGCGCTCGTCCGGGGTGCGGAAGGCGCTCACGCGAGGAACTCCAGGACGAGCCGGTTGAACGTTTCCGGCTCCTCGAGCATCAAGTTGTGCCCGCGCCCGGCCAGCTCGACGTAGCGCGCGTTCGGCAGGCGCGACGCGAGCAGCCGGCCGTTCTCGACCGGGACGATCAGGTCCGCGTCGCCGTGAATGACGAGCGCCGGGGCGTCGATCTGCTCGACCTCGCAGCCTTCGGCGTAGAAGCGGTGGCAGGCCTCCACGTGCGCGAGCAGCGTCTCGTACGGCGTTGGATGCTCGAGTCGCGCCGCGAAAATCTCCTCGAACCGCGCGGGGTCGCGCTCGGCGAAGCCGGGTGAGAACGTGTACGGCATCGTGACCCGCCCGAACCCGTCCAGTGGTAGCCCCATCGCCGCGGCGAACGCCTTCCGCACGCGCTCCGGCCGCCGTACGCGGCCGGGTCCGCCCGCGCCTGTCCCGATGAGGACGAGCGAGCGAACGAGCTCCGGCCGCGCAAGCGCGACCGCGAGCGCGACGTAGCCGCCCATCGAGAAGGCGACGACGTGCGCCGCGCGGCCGCCGAGGATCTCGGTCGCGTCCTCGGCGAGGTCGGCGATCCCGTACGGCTCGGGTGGCACGGACGAGCGCCCCGTTCCGCGCGTGTCGAGCACGATCGTGCGGAAGCGCTCTGCGAAGACGGGCACCTGGTAGCGCCAGGCCCACAGCCCCTGGCCGAGCCCTTGGAGCAAGAGCAGCGGCTCGCCGTCGCCGTGCTCCTCGACGTGCAGCTTTGACGGCGCGGGCGCTTGCATGATACGAACCGTAACCTCCATGCCTTCGCTCGACGGCAAGGTCGCGATCGTCACGGGTGCAGGTCGCGGCATCGGCTGCGAGCACGCGCACGCGCTCGCGCTCGCGCGCGCCGGCGCGAAGGTCCTGGTCAACGATCTCGGCGCCACGCTGGCCGGCGAAAGCGCCGACGCCACGCCCGCGCAGCAGGTCGTCGCGGAGATCGAGGCGGCCGGCGGCGTCGCGGTCGCGAACGGCGACGACGTCTCGGATTTCGCCGCCGCCGAGCGGATGGTGCGCCAGGCCGTCGAGGACTTCGGCCGGCTCGACATCCTCGTCAACAACGCGGGCATCACGCGCGACCGGATGCTCGTCAACATGAGCGAGGACGAGTGGGACGCCGTTATCGCCGTCCACGTCAAGGGGCACTTCGCGCCGGCCCGTCACGCGGCCGCGTACTGGCGCGAGCGGTCGAAGAGCGGGGAGCAGGTGCGGGCGGGCGGGCGCTCAGCGTGAGTTAGTGGTTGGTCGCCACAATCTCGCGCGGGTCGCCGAGGAGTTCTTCGCGCGGAACGGCGACTACGAGTCGCTCTGGTTCGAAGGACGCTGGTACCGAAGCGGGGAGCTGCTGGAGCGCGCGGCGCGCGTCGCGGCGGGGCTCCAGGAGCTCGGGGTGCAGCCGGGCGACCGCGTCGTCGTCATGGCCGGGAACTCGCCGGCTGTGCCGGTCGTCTACAACGCGATCTGGCGAGCGGGCGCGGTCGTGACGCCGGTGATCTTCCTCACGCCGCCCACCGAGCTGGAGCACATCCTTGCCAGCTGCGAGCCGAAGCTCGTGATCGCGTCGCCGGAGTTCGGCATCGAGGGCGTGAGCATCGACGATCTGCCCCAGGCGGATCCGGCGCCGATCGTCGAACGCGCGAACGACGAGCTCGCGGCACTGATGTACACGGGTGGCACGACCGGCGCGCGAAGGGGGTGATGCTGACGCACGAGAACCTGTGGCACGCGGGCAAGGCGGGGCACGACGCCGGCTACCTGCCCGAGATCGTGCGCGGGCTCACCGCGCTGCCGCTCTCGCACTCCTACGGCCTGCTCGTCACCGTCGCCGGCTTCCATTCGCTGCAGCGCAGCAGCGCTGTGCTGATGCGCTGGTTCGAGCCGCAGAGCTTCCTCGAGCTGGCGCAGGAGCACCGGATCCAGATCAGCGCCGTCGTCCCGTCGATGCTCCAGATGCTGCTCGCGGAGCCGCTCGAGGACTACGACCTGTCCGAGCTGCGCCACCTCGTGAGCGGAGCGGCGCCGCTGGCGCGGGACGTGGTCGGCGAGCTGAAGCGCCGGCTGCCGCACGTGGAGGTGCGCGAAGGCTACGGGTTGACCGAGACCTCAGCGCTCGTGTCGTCGAATCGGCCGGGACGCGTGAAGCTCGGCACCGTCGGTCTACCCGTGCCGGGCTGCGAGGCGCGCATCGTCGACGACGAGGACCGCGAGCTGCCGCGCGGCGAGGTTGGGGAGATCTGCGTCCGCTCGCCGTTCGTGATGCGCGGCTACTGGCGCGACGAGCAGCTGACGGCCGAGGCGATGCGCGGCGGCTGGTTCCACACAGGCGACCTCGGCACGCTCGACGAGGACGGTTACCTGACGATCGTCGACCGCAAGAAGGATCTGATCATCCGAGGCGGCTTCAACGTCTTCCCGCGGGACGTCGAGGACGCGCTGCTCGAGCACCCTGCCGTGTCCCTTGCCGGCGTCGTCGGCCGTCCGGACGAGCGGCACGGGGAGGAAGTGGTCGCGTTCGTCTCGTTGCGTCCGGGCGCGGAGACGACGCCCGGCGACCTGGTCGCCTTCGCGAAGGAGCGAATCGGCGGCTACAAGTACCCGCGCGAGGTGCGGATCCTCGCCGAGGTCCCGCTGACGCCGGTCGGGAAGATCGACCGGAAATCGCTGCGCGCGATGCTGTAGAACACGCCGCATGGCAACGACACTCATTCCCGAAGACGTGGCGGCGGCCGCGCGCCCGCTGCACGTCGGCCGCGCCTTCATCGTCGTCCGGACGAACCTGTCGGACGCGCAGGAGCGGCCTGTGGCGCTCGTGACACAGACGCAGGCCGTCCTGGCGCGGTCCTAGACAGCGCCGTCGAGCCGCTCGGCGAGCATCGCCATTCCCTGGCCACCGCCGACGCACATCGTCTCGAGCCCGATCGTCCCGTCGAGCGTCTCGAGGTCGTTGAGCAGGGTGCACATGATCCGCGTGCCCGTCATGCCGTAGGGATGGCCGAGCGCGATCGCGCCGCCGTGCGGGTTGAGCTTCTCGCCGAACGGGTCGATCCCAAGCTCGCGGCAGACGGGCAGCACCTGCGCCGCGAACGCCTCGTTGAGCTCGACCACGTCGACGTCGTCGATCGTCATCCCTGCCTGCGCCAGCACGCGCTGCACGGCGCCGATCGGACCGACGCCCATGATCTCCGGCTCGACGCCGGAGACCGCCGAGGCGATGATTCGCGCCCGCGGCTCGATCCCGAGCTCGCGCGCCCGGGTATCACTCATCACCACGACCGCCGCTGCGCCGTCGTTCAACGGGCACGAGTTTCCCGCCGTCACCTTGCCGCCCGGCTTGAAGGCGGGCTCGAGCGCCGCGAGCTTCTCGAGCGTCGACTCGCGCCGTGGCCCGTCGTCGGCGGCCACGCCGTCCCACGGCGTGATCTCGCGGGCGAAGAAGCCGGAGTCCTGCGCCGCCACCGTCCGCTCCTGCGAGCGCTGCGCAAAACGGTCCATCTCCTCGCGCGAGACGTCCCACCGCTCCGCCACGTTCTCCGCCGTCATTCCCATCGGGATGTAGACGTCGGCGATCTCGCCCGTCAGCTTCGGGTGCAGCTCGTCCGCGTCCTTGGGATAGCCGTCCACCTGCGAGATCGACTCGACGCCCGCCGCTACGAACGCATCGCCCTCGCCCGACCGCACCGCGTGAAATGCCATCCGGATCGTCTGGAGCGACGACGCGCAGAAGCGGTTGACCGTCGTCCCGCCCACGCTCACCGGTAGCCCCGCGAGCAACGCTGCCCGCCGAGCGAGGTTCATTCCCTGCTTCTGCTCGGGGAAGCCGCAGCCGACCATCACGTCGACGACCTCTGCGCGATCGAGCTCAGGCACCTGCTTCAGCGCCGCGTCGATCGCGAAGGCGACGAGGTCGTCGGGGCGCGCGTCGACGAGCGAGCCCTTTCGCGCCCGCCCGATTGGCGTGCGCGCCGCCGCGACGATCACCGCGTTAGGCAAACGCGCTCTCCCCGGTCAGGGCGCGGCCGATGATCAGCTTCTGTATCTGGCTCGTCCCTTCGTACAGCGTCGTCACGCGCGCATCGCGCAGGTACTTGCCGACAGGGTACTCGTCGACGTAGCCGTAGCCGCCGTGCACCTGCACCGCCGCGTTCGCCGCGCGCACGGAGACCTCGCTCGCGTAGTACTTCGCCAGCGACGACTCGAGCGTGTGCGGCCTGCCCGCGTCCGAGAGCGCGGCCGCCTGCCAGGTCAGCAGCCGTGCCGCCTGCGTCTCGACGGCGATATCGGCGAGCAGCTCCTGCACGAGCTGGAAGGAGGCGATCGCGCGCCCGAACTGCTTCCGCTCGCATGCGTAGCCAACGCCTGCGTCGAGGCACCCCTGCGCGATCCCGACGCAACCGGCGGCGAGCGAGATCCGCCCGTTGTCGAGCGCCGACAACGCTACCTTGAGGCCCTCACCCTCGCCGCCGAGGCGGGCGGCGTCCGGCACGCGAACGCCGTCGAGGAAGAGCTCCGCGGTGTCCTGCGCACGCAGCCCGAGCTTGCCCTTGATCGGCCGGGCCTCGAAGCCCGGCGAGTCGGTCAGGACGAGGAAGCACGTGATCCCATGCGCACCCTCGCCGCCCGTGCGCGCGAAGACGAGCGCGAGCCGCGCCCACGTCCCCTGCGTGATGAAGATCTTCGAGCCGGTCAGCACCCACTCGTCGTCGTCGCGCTCCGCCCGCGTCGCCAGCGAGGCGGGATCCGAGCCGGACCCCGGCTCCGTTAGCGCGAAGCAGCCGAGCTCGCCCGCCGCGAGCCGCGGGAGCCAGTCCGCGCGCTGCTCGTCGGTTCCCCACTCGAGCACGGTCTTGCCGACGAGGCCGACGTTCACGGAGACGATTCCGCGTACGGACGAGTCCGCCCGCCCGAGCTCCTCCATCAGCAGGCAGTACGAGACCGTGTCCAGCTCCCACGCGCCCAGGTAGCCGGCCTCCGCGAGCTTGCGGACGATCCCGCGGTCCATCTCCTCGGCGCGGTCCCATTCGCGCGCGTACGGCTCGATCTCGTGCGCGACGAACTCGCGCGCCGACTCGCGAATCAGCTCCTGCTCGCTGCTGAGCGTGAAGTCCACCGCGACATCC
>CAJDTX010000016.1_pt1 | contig 45755 bp, 42 predicted proteins | sample 7390491 | NCBI WGS metagenome assembly CAJDTX01 (sample SAMEA7055669, study PRJEB34461) | soil metagenome | biome: terrestrial ecosystem; feature: Peninsula; material: soil | place: Antarctica | collected 2016
CTTCAACCAGCTTCCCTCGGCCGGGCGCTACTACGTGTCCAGCCGCACCCCCAACCGGTCGATCGTTCTGAAGAAGAACAAGTACTACAAGGGCCCGGTTCCGGGGCACGTCGCCGAGTGGGACTACAAGGCGCAGATCGAGGCCGACCAGGCCTTCCTGCTGATCAACAGCGGTCAGTCCGACTGGGCCGCCGACGGGCTTCCTCCGGCCGTCCACCAGCAGCTCGGCCGGCAGTACGGCACGAAGAAGGGTCGTTACCGTGTCCTTCCGACATCTTGCGTCTTGTACGTGACGATGAACACGACACGGCCGACGTTCTCGAATGTCAACGCTCGCAAGTCGGTCAATTACGGCATCGACAGGGTCCAGCTCACACGGCTCGCCGGTGCTTTTGCGGGCACGCCAACCGACCAAGCCCTAACGCCGGCGATCCCGGGCTACCGGAACGCGAAGATCTACCCGAACACCCGCGATCCCGCGAAGGCACGAAAGCTCGCGCTGGGCCACACAGGTCACATCAATCTTTGGCACACAACGCGGCAAGACGACAGTCAGTCGGCGCAGCTGATCTCACTATGGCTCCGCCAGATCGGCTTCACGGTCGATGCACGCGCGATCTCGAGCGGCTACTTCACCCAGCTCGGAAAGCGCGGCACCGACTATGACCTGGCGATCGCGGGCTGGTGCCAGGATTTCCCGGATCCCTACGACTACCTGAACAAGCTTCTGTCCGGTGACTCCATCCAGGACTCGCAGAACAGCAACCTGGCCTACTTCAACAACCGGAAGGTCAACAAGCAGCTGAGGACAGCTGCCCGGCTCAAGCCGCCGAAGCGGTACAAGGTCTACGGGACTCTCGACATCGAAGTAATGGGGAAGTACGCGCCCTGGGCTCCGTTCGTGATCCTGAACGACCGCGACTTCTTCTCGGCCCGGGTCGACACGAAGTCGATCAAGACGAATCCCGTCTACCTGCTCGACCTCGCCCGGTTCGCTCTCAAGTAGCAAAACCGTGGCCGAGCTCCCCACCGGCACGGTCACGTTCCTCTGCACCGACATCGAGGGCTCGACCAAGCTGCTCGAGCAGCTCGGCGACCGCTACGCCGAGGCCCTGGCCGAGCATCGCCGCGTCCTGCGCGCGGCCTTCGCCAACCACTCCGGGGTCGAGGTCGACACGCAAGGCGATGCGTTCTTCGTCGCCTTCCAGCGCGCCTCGGACGCGCTCTTGGCCGCCGAGGAGGCTCAGCTCGCGCTCCAGCTGCCGGTGCGGATGGGGCTCCACACCGGCGAGCCTCGGCTCACCGACGGCGGCTACGTCGGGATCGACGTCCACCGGGCCGCCCGCATCTGCGCGGTCGCGCACGGAGGGCAGATCGTCGTCTCCGAGACGACGCGGCGGCTGCTCGTCGGCGACGACCTGCGCGACCTGGGCGAGCACCGGCTCAAGGACCTCGCTGCGCCCGAGCGACTGTTCCAGCTGAGCGGGGGTGAGTTTCCGCCGCTGCGCTCGCTCTATCGGACGAACCTGCCGGTGCAGGCGACGCCGCTCGTCGGACGCGAACACGAGGTGTCGCAAGTGCTCGAGCGGCTGGGCGAGCGGAGGCTCGTGACGCTCACCGGTCCGGGTGGAGTCGGCAAGACGCGGCTCGCGCTCCAGGCTGCGGCTGAGGCGAGCGACCAGTTCCCGGATGGGGCCTTCTTCGTCGCCCTCCAGGCCGTGCGCGAGCGCGAGCTGACGATGCCTGCGGTGGCGAAGACGCTGGGCGCGGACGAGGACCTCGGGAAGTGGATCGGTACGCGGGAGCTACTGCTCGTCCTGGACAACCTGGAGCAGGTCGTGGACTGCGGCTCGGATCTGGCAGGGCTCCTCTCGCAGGCCCCTCGACTGCGCCTGCTCTGCACGAGCCGCGAGCCGCTTCGGATCTACGGTGAGTCCGAATTCGCGGTGGAACCGCTCCTCGCCGACGAAGGTGTCGAGCTCTTCCGTCAGAGGGCAACCGATTCCGAGCCTGCAGAGGCAGTCCGGGCGATCTGCGTGAGGCTCGATGGCCTGCCGCTTGCGATCGAGCTTGCGGCCGCCCGCACCCGAGTGCTCGCTCCCTCCGCGCTGCTCGAGCGGCTCGACCGAGCGCTGCCGTTGCTGGCGCACGGCCCGCGGGACGCCTCTGCCGGCGGACGCACGCTGCGCGCGACCATCGAGTGGAGCTATGCCCTGTTGGATGCCACGGAGCGGACGCTCTTCGCCCGGCTGGCCGTGTTCGCCGGCGGCTGTACCCTCGACGAGGCCGAGCAGGTCGCGGACGCCTCGCTCGAGACCCTCGAGTCGCTGCTCGAAAAGGCCATGCTCCGCCGCTCGGGTGACCGGTACTCGATGCTGCAGGTCATCCGTGAGTTCGCCCTGGAGCGGCTCCGCGAAGACGGCGAGGTCGACGAGCGCATGAACCTGTTCGCCGAGCTCTTGCTCGTCGCTGAAGATGAGGAGTCCCTTCGAGAAGACCTCGACAACTGGCGCGCCCTCGTCGACTGGGGAGTCTCGAGGGCGGAAGCCGACACAGCAATGCGTCTCGCGCGATTGGGCAGGAAGTTCAGGCCCGAGCCCGCCGAGGCGCTGTTCTGGGGGTATCGAGCGCTCCAAGAGCGCGGTTCGGACGCGTCACCCGCTGCTCGCGCCAGGCTGCTTGGCACGATTGCTCTTTTCCATCTCTTTCGCGGCGAATTCGACGCCGGTGTCGCCGCGAACGAGCGGGCTGCGGAGATCTTCCGGCAGGTCGGCGACGAAGTAGGCCTCCAGGACGCGCTCACGTCGCTCGGGGGGACCCTGAAACACTTAGGACGCATAGAGGAAGCGGAACGCATGCTCGGCGAAGCGCTCGAGGTCTCGCTTGCCCTAGGGCCGCACGGGAGCGCCTGGGCCGCACTCCACGCGCTCGGCGAGCTCGAGCGGGATCGTGGCAACCTCGTTGCAGCGCGTGAGCTGCTCGAGCGCGCCGTCGCGGCGTGTAAGGAGGGCGACCGCTGGGAGCACGATCATTCTTCGATTCGGCACGGCCTCGGCGATCTGGCACTCGAGGAGGGCGATTTCGATGAGGCGCGGGGTTGGTACCTCGAGGCGCTCGCCGTCGCCCGGGAAGACGACGCCTTCTACTCGACCGTCCATTGTGTGGCCGGGCTTGCCGCGGTGGCCGCCGTCGAGGACCGGCTCGAAAAGGCGGCCGGCCTGTGGGCCGCGATGGAACGTTACTCGGAGCTCCGCGGCGTCGAGATCGGTGCCACCGAGCGGCAGCGATATCTCTCCCGCCTCGCGGTCGTGCCGCGAGAGCTGATCGCAGCGGCGGAGGACGAGTGGAGGAACGCCACGGTCGCTGCCGTCGAGGAGGCGGCACTCGCTGAGGGCCACGATGGCTGAGCTCCCGACCGGCACCGTCACCTTCCTCTTCACCGACATCGAGGGCTCGACCAAGCTACTCGAGCAGCTCGGGGACGCATACGCCGACGCGCTCGCCGACCACCGGCGCGTGCTGCGTGAGGCCTTCGAGCGCCACTCCGGAGTCGAGGTCGACACGCAGGGAGACGCCTTCTTCGTTGCCTTCCAGCGTGCCTCGGACGCGCTCGGCGCCGCCGAGGAGGCCCAGCGTCAGCTCGAGCTCCCGGTTCGGATCGGGATCCACACCGGTGAGCCGACCCTGACCGGAGAGGGCTACGTCGGCATCGACGTCCACCGCGCCGCCCGGATCTGCTCGGCGGCGCACGGCGGTCAGGTCGTCGTCTCGCAGACGACCAGGGACCTCCTCGAGATCTCACTGCGCGACCTCGGCGATCACCGGCTCAAGGACCTGGGCCGGCCGGTGCGGCTCGCTCGGGGAGCAGGAGTTTCCGCCGCTTCGCAGCCTGAACGCCACCAACCTGCCTGTCGCGATGAGCCCGATCGTCGGACGCGAGCGAGAGGTCGCAGAGCTCGTGGAGCACTTGACCGACTCGACGCGTTTGGTGACGCTCACGGGGCCCGGCGGCACCGGCAAGACGCGTCTGAGCCTCCAGGTGGCGGCCGAGCTCGTCGACGACTTCCCCGGCGGTGTGTTCTTCGTTCCGCTCGGAGGCCTCCGCGAGCCAGAGCTCGTCCAGTCGACGATCACGTCCACCGTCGGCGTCCAGGCGCTCAACGAACTGAACGACCGGGCAGCGCTGCTCGTGGTCGACAACTTCGAGCACCTGCTCGAATCGGCGCCCGTTGTGGGGACGATCCTCGGGGAGACTGGGGCGAAGATCATCGTGACGAGCCGGGCGCCGCTTCGGGTCGAAGGCGAGCAGGAGTACCCCGTCGATCCACTGCCCGACGAACAGGCGGTCGATCTCCTGACGCAGCGGGCCCGTGCCGTCCGGCCCGACTTCGAGCCGGACGAGAATGCACGCGAGATCTGCCGGCGTCTGGACGGGCTCCCACTGGCCCTGGAGCTGGCCGCCTCGCGCCTCCGCTCGCTCGGCCCCGCAGCCCTGCTCGAGCGGCTCGACCGCCGCCTGCCGATTCTGACCGGCGGGCGCCGGGACGCTCCTGAACGGCAGCGGACGCTCCGCGCGACGATCGAGTGGAGCTACGACTTGCTCGACCCCGAGCTGCAGCACCTCTTCTCACGGCTCTCGGTCTTTGCCGGCACGTTCTCGCTCGAAGCGGGCGAATCGGTAGCGGACGCGAGCGTGGACGAGCTCGACGCCCTCGTCGAGACGAGCCTCCTCAAGGCGATCGGCGACGATCGCTTCCTGATGCTCGAGACGATCAGGGAGCTCGCCGCCGAACGGTTCGAGGAGAGCGGCGGGGCCGACCGCGTCCGCCTGCGGCACGCCGAGTTCTTCACGAATCTCGCGAAGCGAGCGAACCTCAACATGGAGGCGGAGGGACCGATGCGGCACGACCTCGTGATCCCTGAGCACGACAACTTTCGGGCCGCTCTACAGTGGACGATCGCGGCGGGGCACATCGAGCTCGCGCTGCGACTCGCGATCGCGCTCGAGAACTTTTGGGTCACTCGCGACCAGTCCGAGGGCAAGCAGCTGTTCGAGCAGCTCGTCCCTCTCGCAGAGGATGTCGATCAGCGCTTGCATGCATTCGCGCTTCGCTGTTACGGGAACTGCGTGGCCTTCTCCGACAGCGAGCTCGCCGAGCGGCTCTACGGGCAGAGCCGCTCGGAATTTAGCGAGCTCGGAGATGATCTGGAGGCCGCCATCGTCCTACTCCGAATCGGTGCGCGTGTTGCGTTCAGAGGCGACAAGGAGCAAGCGAAACAGCTCGTCGAGGAAAGCCTCGACTTCTTCTCCAGCACTGGTTTCAAGAAGGGCGAGGGACAGGCCCTTAGCTTCCTCGCCGGTTTCGAGCGCGAAAGCGGAGAGCCCGAGCGGGCTCTCGGGCTGCTCGAACGCGGTCTCGCGCTCTCACGGGAGACCGGCTTTACGTGGCAAGAGCAGAACACGCTGGTCAGCATGGCTGAGGCTTTCTTCGAGCTCGACCGCTCGCGCGACGCCGGCCGTAGCGCGGCCGAAGCGCTCGAGGTCGCGCGCCGAATCGGCGACCGGGGCATGATGATCGGAGCGTTGATGCTCCTCGCCCGGGCGGAGTCCGAACAGGGCCGCGAGGAGCGCGCCGGCCGGCTGTGGGGCGCGCTCGAGGCCGAGGTCGAGCGTGCGCCGGTGCGTTGGTTCGAGGAGGACCGCCAGAAGGTCGAGCCGCCGATCCTCGCGCGCTCGGGCTCGGACTTCGAGCGGGCCCGCGTCGCAGGGCGCAAGCTGCTGCTCGACGAGGCCGTGGAGGAGGCGCTCTCCCATGGCTGAGCTCCCGACCGGCACCGTCACCTTTCTCTTCACGGACATCGAGGGCTCGACGAAGCTGCTCCGGGAGCTTGGCGACCGGTATGCGGACGCGCTCGCCGAGCACCGGGCTGTCTTGCGAGCTGCCTTCGAACGCCACGAGGGGGTCGAGGTCGACACCCAGGGCGATGCCTTTTTCGTCGCCTTCCAACGTGCCTCCGACGCGATCGCCGCCGCACAGGCGGCTCAGCGCGAGCTCGAGCTCCCGGTCCGGATGGGGATCCACACGGGCGAACCGGCTGTGACCGCCGAGGGTTATGTGGGGATCGACGTCCACCGTGCGGCCCGCATCTGCTCGGCCGCCCACGGCGGTCAGGTCGTCGTCTCGCAAACGACCAGGGACCTCGCCGAGATCCCGCTGCGTGACCTCGGCGAGCACCGGCTCAAGGACCTCGGCCAGCCCGTCCGGCTGTACCAACCGAGCGAGGAAGAGTTCCCGCCGCTTCGAAGCCTCAACCAGACGAACCTCCCCGCCCAGCCGAGCCCGCTCGTCGGCAGGGAGCGCGAGCTCTCGGAGCTGCAGCCGCTGGTGCGCGAGTCGCGGCTCGTGACGCTCACCGGCCCGGGAGGGAGCGGGAAGACGCGCCTTGCGCTCCAGACTGCCGCCGAGCTCGTCGAGAGCTTCGACGGCGGCGTCTTCTGGGTGCCGCTTGCCGCGATCAGCGATCCCGAGCTGGTCGAGCCGACGATCGCGCAGACGATAGGCGCGCAGGACGGCCTGATCGAATACGTGGGCGACGGGGAAATGCTGCTCCTGCTGGACAACCTCGAGCAGCTGCTCGAGGTTGCGCCCGAGCTGGCGGAGCTCCTCGAGCGCTGCCCGAACCTCCACCTCCTCGTCACCTCGCGGGCACCACTGCGCATCGCCGGCGAGCAGGAGTACTCGACCGAGCCGCTGCCAGAGGACGACGCTGTCACCCTCTTCCGCGAGCGGGCCGCTGTCGCGGAACCGGTCGAGGCGGTGGCGGAGATCTGTCGCAGATTGGACCGGCTGCCGCTTGCGATCGAGCTCGCCGCCGCCCGAACAAGGCTCCTTCCGCCCGACAAGCTCCTGGAACGACTGGAGCAGCGGCTGCCGCTCCTGACCGGCGGCCGTCGCGACGCCCCCGAGCGCCAGCGAACTCTCCATGCCACGATCGAGTGGAGCTACGACCTGCTTTCCGAGCGAGAGCGGGTCCTGTTCGCCCGTCTGGGCGTCTTCGCGGGCAGCTTCACGCTCGAAGCGGCCGAAGAGGTCTGCGACGCCGACCTGGAGACGCTCGACTCGCTGCTGGAGCAGAGCCTCGTCCGGCGCTGGGAGAGCGGACGGCTCGGGATGCTGGAGACGATTCGGGAGTACGCGGTCGAGCTGCTCGACCGATCCGGAGAGGCCGCGGAGATCAGGCGCCGGCACGCGGAGTTCTTCCTCGCGCTTGCCGAGTCGGCCAACCTCTCGAGCGAGGCATTAGAGCGCGGCGCGCAGCGCATGGACCTCGTCCTGCCCGAGCAGGCGAACCTCCGCGCCGCGATCGACGGTGCGCTGGCGGCGGGAGAGACCGAGATCGCTGGGCGTCTCACCAACGCACTCGAGCTCTTCTGGGCGTCGCAGAATCCGTTCGAAGGGATGCGGCGGATGCAGGAGGTGCTCGACACAAGCCCCATGCCGCTGCGGCTGCGGGCGCGCCTGGTTCGGGGGTTCGGAAGCTCCGCGGATCCGGCCGGAGAGATCGAGTCGGCCGAGCGGGCGTACGAGCAGAGCCTCGCTCTCTTCCGCGACCTAGGCGACGAGGAGGCGATCGCGCACATGCTGATGCGGCTGGGCGCCAGCGCGCTCAAACGAGACGACCTCGAGGCAGGCCGTGCTCTGCTCGAGGAAAGCCTGGCTCGGAACCGTTCGCTCGGCAACCGGATTACCGAGGCGCAAGTGGTCAGTCTGCTCGGCACGCTGGCTTGGATGGAGGGAGAGAGCGAGCTTGCCCTCGAACGGCTGGAGCAGTGCGTCGCCATCGTCCGTGAGAGAGGCTTCACGTGGTGGGAAGCCGTCACGACCGGCACTCTCGCCGAGTACACGCTCGACCTGGGACGGGCACGTGACTCCGAGCGTTGGGCTCGCGAGACGCTTCGGCTCGGACACGGAATCTCCGACAGGCAGTTATGCGTTTTCAGCCTGGCCCAGCTGAGCGCCACCGCCGCCGCGCAGGGGAGCCTCGAGCGCGCTGGGCGACTCTGGGGCGCGGTGGAGGCCGAGGAGGCGCGGGGGCCAGTTGGGGCTTGGGAGCGTGAGCGGGCCCACTTGGAAGAACGGATCCTCGCTTGCGGGAACGGTGAGCTGGAGCGCGGCAGGACCGGGGGTCGGTCCCTGTCCCTTGACGACGCTGTGGAATACGCGCTCAGCGACATAGACTGACCGCGCTTTGGCCCCGCCTCGCGACCTCCGCGCGTGGATCGCGCTGCTCGAGCGCGAGAACGAGCTCGTCCGCGTCTCCGCCGAGGTCGATCCGTACCTCGAGATCACGGAGATCAACGACCGCGTCGTGAAGTCGGGGGGCCCGGCGCTCCTGTTCGAGAACGTCAAAGGCTACGAGCACCCGCTCCTGATCAACCAGTTCGGCACCGAGCGGCGAATGTGTCTCGCATTCGGCGCGGCCAGCCTCGACGACGTCGGGCGCAGGCTCGGCGACGTGCTGGAGATGCAGCCGCCGCAGGGGCTCGTCCAGAAAGTGAAAGGGCTCGCCAAGCTGAAGTCGATCGCCGACTCGATGCCGAAGTCGGTGCGAGGCGGGCCGGCGCAGGAAATCGTCCTCGAAGGCGACGACGTCGACCTCGGGCGCCTTCCCGTCCAGACGTGCTGGCCCGGCGACGCCGCCCCCTTCGTCACGCTTCCCGCGGTGATCACGAAGGATCCCCGCGCCGGCACCCGCAACGTCGGCATGTACCGGATGCAGGTCCTGGGCCCTCGCGAGACCGCCATGCACTGGCAGATCCACAAGGACGGCCGGATGGACTACCTCGCGACCGACGGTCGCCTAGAGGTCGCGGTGGCGCTTGGGCTCGACCCCGTCACGACGTACACGGCCTCGGCGCCCCTCCCGAAGCACGTCGACGAATTCATGCTCGCCGGCTTCCTGCGTGGCGAGCCGGTCGAGCTCGTCCGGTGCAAGACGATCGGCCTCGAGGTGCCGGCGAACGCCGAGATCGTGCTCGAGGGCTACGTCGAGCAGGGTGACCTCACGGACGAGGGCCCCTTCGGCGACCACACCGGCTACTACACGCCGCCCGAGCCCTTCCCCGTCTTCCACGTCACCGCGCTCACGATGCGTCGCGACGCGATCTACCCCTCGATCGTCGTCGGCAAGCCGCCGCAGGAGGACGCCTGGCTCGGCAAGGCGACCGAGCGGATCTTCCTGCCCGCGATCAAGATGAGCGTCCCGGAGATCGTCGACTACGACCTCCCGGTCGCCGGCGCCTTCCACAACTGCGTGCTCGTCTCGATCCGCAAGCGCTTCCCGGGCCACGCGCAGAAAGTGATGCACGCGATCTGGGGGCTCGGCCTGCTCAGCCTGACGAAGTCGGTCGTGGTGGTGGACGAGTGGGTGAACGTCCACGACTACGAAGAGGTCTTCTTCCGGGTGGGCGCGAACGTCGACCCGAAGCGGGACGTTCTCCTCACCGAAGGCCCGCTCGACCACCTCGACCACGCGCCCACGCTGCAGTTCTACGGGGGCAAGATCGGGATCGACGCGACGCACAAGGGGCCGCAGGAGGGGACGCGGCCCTGGCCAGAGGAGATCGTCATGAGCGAAGACGTGAGACGACTGGTGGACGAGCGGTGGGTCGAATACGGCATCTAGGCGAAACGCGAATCGCGTTTCGCCTATGTTTCGCCTGTTACGTCTTTGGCGTCAGCCCAAAGGCCTGATTGAATCCAGCTAGCGTGACGAGTCCGGGGGGCGAATCGTCGCACGGGCCTCCGCCGAGCCTTTGGCCGGTGGGGTTTGCGGTTGGCATCGTGTGCATCCTCGTCGGCCTGATCGTGAGCTGGCCTGCGGTCGCCGCCGGAGCCGCGATCACCCTCGTGTTCGGGTTCCTCTGGGTGCGCGACGTCACGCGCGGCTACCGGACGGTTCCGGAGCCTGAGCCTGCCGAGGTGGTCGAGCCGGCGCCGGCGATCCCGGCGCACAAGGGCGAGGCGGCGATGCCGGAGCCCGAGGAGCTCGCCAAGTATCCGCGCAGCAAGTTCCTCGAGGGGGCGACGCTGGGGCTCGGCGCCGTGATCGGCGGAGTCGTGACCGTGCCGGCGATCGGCTTCGCCGTCGTCCCCGCCTTCCTGCATCAGGGCCACCCGGACATCGACCTCGGGCCGATCTCGAGCTTCCCCGAGGGACAGTGGCTGATCGCGCACTTCGATCTCGACCCGAAGGAGGGTGGCATCAGCCGCCGCACGGCGTACATCCGCTACAACGGGCTGCTCCAGAACCAGCCGAGCTTCACGATCGTCTCCAACCGCTGCGCCCATCTCGGCTGCCCGGTCCAGCCCGGCGGCCTCGTCCAGTCGGAGAAGACGAAGGACGAGAAGACCGCTGGGGGCCAGGTCGTCCAGCTGATTCCCGTCCTCGGGCTCTCGAGCTTCACCTGTCCCTGTCACGGTGGCGCCTACGACTCCGAGGGGAACCGCACCGCCGGCCCGCCCGTGCGCGCTCTCGACCGCTACGACTACTCGATCCAGAACGGCCGGCTGGTGCTCGGCCGCGCCTACAGCGTCGGCAAGGTCAAGGGCACCGGCGCACAGGCCAGAATCGGCAAGTACGACCTCGCCGGCCCGGGCGAGCACGTCGACGGCCCCGAGCAGTGGTTCTATCCACTCCAACCTCCTCACTAGTTTGTGACCCACCAAGCGACATATGCCGGTCTCGGGAGCCCGATAAGCGGCGCCATGCGTCGTCCTCAGTCGCGCCCGTATCCTCCGGATACGAACGCTCCCTGCGTCCTAGCCTGGCTTGCTTCTCGAACTCCCGAGAGGCGGCAATCTCACTTGGTGGGTCACTGATGCCGAGAAAGAAATCAGCCCGCCGTCAGCAGCTCGAAGCAGCGGTCCTGTACCCGGTCGACTGGATCGAAGAGCGGTCGGGCCTGATCGGCGGCCTCCGCTACTTCCTCTTCCGCAAGGTCCCCGGCGACACGAACTGGTTCCACACGCTCGGCTCGGCGACGTTGACCGCATTCCTCGTCCAGACGATCACGGGCGTGATCCTCGCGATGTACTACAAGCCCGACCCGGACAAGGCGTACGAGTCGATCCGGCACATCACCGACGACGTCACGCTCGGCTGGCTCGTGCGCGGGATGCATCGGTGGGGCGCGAGCGTCTTCATCATCCTGATGTTCTTCCACATGGCGCGCGTCTTCCTGTTCGGCGCCTACAAGTACCCGCGCGAGCTGAACTGGATCATCGGCGTGCTCCTGCTGGCGCTCGGCATGTTCGAGGGCTTCACCGGCTACCTGCTCCCCTGGGATCAGACCTCGTACTGGGCGACCGTCGTGGGGATCAACATCAACGGGACGGCTCCCTTCCTCGGCCCGTTCATCGCCTCGCTCTTACGCGGGGGGTCGGAGATCGGAACCGAGACGCTGGCCCGCTTCTACTCGATTCACATGCTGGTCCTGCCCGGGGCGATCATGGGCCTGATCGGGCTGCACCTGTATCTCGTGATCCGGCTCGGGGTCTCCTCGCCGCCCTGGTCGAAGGATGCGGCCGGCGCCGACCGGCCCGAGCCTGAGGTGACCGCGCGACCCGGGTTGACGCGTCCGGGACCCCGCGGGGGGGCACGCTGATGGCAGCCAACCGCCCGAGCAAGCGGATCGTCGAACGGCGCGAGCAGTTCCAGCGCTACAAGCGGGACGTCAAGGAGCGCGGGAAGCCGTTCTACCCGTTCGCCATGTTCCACGACACGGTGATGAGCCTGGTCGTGGTCTGCACGATCGTCGTGCTGGCGGTCATCTGGAAGTTCACCGCCGGCGAGCACCCCGGCGACTCCGGTTGGCTCGGCCCGCTGTACCAGGACAAGGCCGATCCCGGGACGACGAACTTCGTGCCGCGTCCCGACTGGTACTTCTACTTCCTCTTCTACCTGCTCCGGATCTTCAAGTGGCCGGAGTCGGTGATCCTCGGCACCGTCGGCGTGCCGACGATCGCCCTGATCCTGCTGCTCGCGCTTCCGTTTATCGACCTGCGCCGCGAGCGGCGGCTCGGGCGCCGCCCGGTTGCGGTCGTCGCCGCGATCCTGACTGTGCTCGCAATGGGCGTCCTCACGTACAAGGGCGCGGTCGCAAAAGAGGCGCTCGCGAGCGAGAACGTCGCGGCCGTGCCGTCCTGGATCACGCGCGAGCATCTTCCACCGCAGGCGAAACCCGGCGCGGAGCTCTTCGCCAAGCTGCCCTGCTTGAGCTGCCACACCTATCTCGGCGCGGGCTCGTCAAATCTCGGCGCGCCCGAGTTGTCGTCGATCGGGACGAAGAACCTCGGCATCGACTTCCAGATCAAACACCTCGAATGCCCAGCCTGTGTGGTTCCCGGGTCGCCCATGCCTGCGTTCAAGGACCTGGGGAAGGACAACCTGCGGAAGCTGGCGGTCTTCCTCGAGGCGTCGAAGGGCGGGTAGGGTGACCGCCCGCCCGTGCGCGTCTTTCTCGGCATAACGGGAGCCTCCGGGGCTCCCTACGCGGCCCGCCTAGTCGAGGCGCTCGCGCACGCGGGCTGCGACGTCGGATTGTGCGCGTCGCGCGCCGGGATCCAGGTACTCGCGACGGAGCTTTACGGGGACGCCCGCCTCTCTCCGGACGAGACGCTCGCGCGCCTGGTCGAGCCCGTCCGTGACGCGGTCACGACTTACGACGAGCAGGACTGGCGCTCGCCGTATGCGAGCGGGTCGGCGAAGATCGACGGCTACGTCATCTGCCCCTGCTCGATGGGGACGGTCGGCTCGATCGCCTCCGGGACGATGTCGAACCTGATCCAGCGGGCGGCCAGCGTCGCGATCAAGGAGGGGCGGAAGCTCGTCGTGATGCCGCGAGAAACGCCGCTGTCGACGATCCACCTCCGCAACATGCTCGAGCTCCGGCAGGCGGGCGCCGTGGTCCTGTTCCTGGCGCCGGGCTTCTACCACGGCTGGGAAACCGTGGGCGACCTGCTCGACTTCGTCGTCGCCCGCTGCCTGGATCAGCTCGGCGTGGAGCACAGCCTCGTCCCGGAGTGGGGAACGTCAGCGCAGGGAGACACACGATCTTGACCGCCTCCGACCCCGTCACCGAAGCCGCGCGCCGCGAATCGATCGAGAGCGGATCCCTGGAGCCGGACGCGGTCCGGAAGATGTTCGACCGGATCGCGCCGGTCTACGACCTGATGAATCGCGTGATGACCGGCGGCCTCGACCGGCGCTGGCGCAGGCTGACGGCCGAGGCCGCCGTGCGTCCGGGCGACCGCGTGCTGGACGCCTGCTGCGGCACCGGCGACCTCGCGGTCGCAGCTGAGCGGATCGGCGGCCGCGTCACCGGGCTCGACTTCTCCGAGCGCATGCTCGAGCGGGCTCGGCGGAAGGCGGGCTCGATCGAGTGGGTGCGCGGCGACCTGCTCGAGCTGCCGTTTCCAGGAGAAGCCTTCGACGCGGCCACCGTCGGCTTCGGCGTCCGGAACGTCGCCGACCTCGGCCGCGCACTCGGCGAGCTTCGCCGCGTCCTGCGACCGGGGGGAAGGCTCGCGATCCTCGAGATCACGGTGCCCCGCGGAGTCCTCCGCCCCTTCTACCGCCTCTGGTTCGACGGGGTGATCCCGTTCATGGGCAAGCTGCTGCCGGGAGGCTCTGCATACACCTATCTTCCTGCGAGCGTGCGCCGTTTCCCCGGCCCGGAGGAGCTGGCGGCGATGCTCGGGCAAGCCGGCTTCAGGGACGTGAGCTACCGGTTGCTCGCGGGCGGCATCGTCGCCCTGCACACCGGAACGGCTTCATGACGACCGAGCTGGCGACGATCTGCGACACCCCTGGTCTGACGGGCTACCTGGCCGAGATCGAGCTCCGGCTCGCGGCCTCCGTCGAGAGCCACCCTGGCCTCGTCGCCGAGATCGGCAAGGAGGCGCTCGCAGCGGGGGGAAAGCGGCTGCGCCCGCTCCTCTGCTACCTCGCGTCTTCGCCGGACGAAGGCCCGCCGGTCGCCGCGGGCGTCGCGGTCGAGCTCGTCCACATGGCGACGCTCGTCCACGACGACCTGATCGACGGAGCCGAGTTTCGCCGAGGGCGCGCCTCGGCGTGGAGCGCGTACGGCTCCGCTCCCGCCCGGGCTGCGGGGGACTACCTGTTCGCGCGCGCATTCGCCGAGCTGTCGTCGACCGGCGACCCGTACGCGATCAACGTCCTTTCCGACGCGACCCTTTGCCTCGCCTGCGGCGAGGCGATGCAGCGCCGGCAGACCAACGACCCGGACACGACCGCCGAGGACTACCTCGCGCGCTGCGCCCTGAAGACGGGGAAGCTGTTCGAGGCGGCCTGCCTGCTCGGCGCAGGCCGCGATCGTCCGGCGCTGGGTGAGTTCGGCCTCGCGCTCGGGATCGCGTTCCAGATCGCGGACGACATCCTCGACTGCACGGGCGAGACGATCGAGACGGGCAAGGTCGCCGGCACCGACCTCCGCGAGGGGACGCCGACGCTTCCGCTCCTGCTCGCAGCGCAGAAGGATCCGGCCGTCCGCCGGGCCCTTGCCGGCGGCCCGCTCGACGGGGCGCTTGTCAGGGTGGCGGCGACCGGCGCGCTCGAACGGTCGCGCGAGGTCGCGCTCGACTACGCCCGGCGCGCGCGCGCCTGCCTGAACGGCGAGCTGCGGTACGACGAGCTCGAGGCCCTGACTCGAGCGGTGGTAGAAAGGGACGCTTAGTGGGTCTCCCGGCAACATCCTCCGGCTTCTGGAGCGCGATAAGACTGCGCCATGCGGCGTCCTCAGGCGCCCTCGTGCTTCACCGGGAGGCCCACTGATGGCCGTCGCCGCCCGGTCCACGCTCGAGCTGATCCGCGAGAAAGTGGAGGCGAAGGAGCGCCTTGACTTCGAGGACGGGCTCGCCCTGCTCGAATCCGACGACCTGCTGGCCCTCGGCGAGCTCGCCGACCTCGCAAGGCGCGTCCGCGGCGTGGGCGACGAGGTTTACTTCGTCCAGAACATGTACCTGAACCAGACGAATGTCTGCCGCGTCAAGTGCAAGTTCTGCGCGTTCGCGGTCACGCAGAAGCAGTCGGGCGCCTACACGTACACCGGAGACGAGCTGGTCGAGGACGCGATCCGCCAGCGCGAGCTCTCCGGCTTCACCGAGATCCACATGGTCGGCGGGGAGAGCCCGCACGTCGACTTCGACTACTACGTCGAGATCGTCTCGAAGCTCCACGAGGCGATGCCGGACGTCCATTTGAAGCTCTTCACGGCGAGCGAGATCCACCACATGTCGAAACTGTCCGGCCTCGCGCACGAGCAGGTTCTCGGCCGGCTGAAGGAGGCAGGGCTCGGCTCGCTTCCCGGAGGCGGCGCCGAGGTCTTCGCCGACCGGGTCCGGCGGCTCGTCGCTCCCGGGAAGGAGCACCCGGACGAGTGGTTCGACGTCCATCGCAAGGCGCACGCACTCGGGATCCCGACGCACTGCACGATGCTGTACGGACATGTCGAGACCTACGAGGAGCGCGTCGACCACTGGCTGCGGCTGCGCGATCTCCAGGACGAGACCGGCGGCTTCCTCGCGTTCATCCCGCTCGCCTTCCATCCCGAGAACACGGTCTTCGAGCGCCGCGGCTGGAAGCACACGACCGGCGCGGACGACCTGAAGATGATCGCCGTCTCGCGGCTGATGCTGGACAACATCCCGAACGTGAAGGCCTACTGGATCATGATGGGCCTGCCGCTGACCCAGGTCGCGCTGCACTTCGGCGCCAACGACGTCCAGGGGACGGTCGTGCGCGAGGAGATCTTCCACGCCGCGGGCGCGCGCACCGAGACAGAGCAGAAGGTCGACGAGCTCGTGCGGGTGATCAAGGCGGCCGGACGAATCCCCGTGCAGCGGGACACGCTCTACAACGAGCTGGCGAGGTGGAATTGACGGTTCGCCAGGAACTGGAGAGCAGCGACTTCGAGCGGTTCGTCGCCGCGTTCGACCTGGACCTCGAGAGCGCGTTGGGGGCCGTGTGATCCGCCTCGGCCGGATCTCCTACGTCAACATGGCGCCGGTCTTCTACAGGCTCGATGCGAACGTAGACGAGATCGCCGGCGTCCCGACCGACCTCAACCGCCTCCTGCTCGCGGGCGAGATCGACCTGGCGCCGATCTCCTCGATCGAGTACGCGCGGAACGCCGAACGGCTTCGCCTTCTTCCGAGGCTCTGCGTCTCCTCCCAGGGCGCCGTCGAGTCGATCCAGCTGGTCTCACGGGTGCCGCTCGAGCACGTCACGACGATCGCGGTGACGCCCGAGAGCGCGACCTCCGTCGTGCTCACGAAGGTGCTGCTTCCCGAGGCGGCTCACGTCCCGCTCGGCGAGGAGGCGGACGCGAAGCTGCTGATCGGCGACGCGGCGCTCAAGAGCGCGTTCGAGGACCCGACCCCGCACCACGATCTCGGCCGCCTCTGGCTCGAGCGCACGGGGTTGCCGATGGTGTTCGCCGTCTGGGCTGCGCCTGAGCCGGTTCCTGCAGGGCTCGTCGAGCTCGAAGCCGCCCTCGTCGACTCGGTCCGGCGGGCGCGCGCGGAGCCCGAGCGGCTCGCGCACGAGGCGAGCGAGCGCTACGGGTATCCGGCCGGTTTCCTCGCCCGCTACTTCGAGAAGCTCCGCTACTCGTTCGGCCCGCGCGAGCGCGCCGGGCTGATGACGTTCCTCGAGTTGGCGCGCGATGCCGGCGAGTTGGACCGCGTTCCCGAGCTCCGCTTCGTTCGATCGGAGGTCCTCGCTTGATCCGACACCTTACCTTTGTGTGTTTAAAAACACAAGCAATGAGAGGTGCGGGAACGTGAGCGGCGTCGCGGAGATCCTCGACAAGGCGCTCGAGGGTGAGCGGATCTCGGATTCCGAGGCGGTGACCTTGCTCGAGTCGCGCGACCTTGTCGCGATCGGGAAGGCGGCGAACGAGCTCCGCGGACGCAGGACCGATCCCGGCCGGATTACCTTCATCATCGACCGCAACCTCAACTACACGAACATCTGCGTGACCGACTGCGACTTCTGTGCCTTCTACCGCCGTCCGGGCGACCGTAGCGAGGGCTACCTGCTGCCGAAGCCGGTCATCTTCAAGAAGATCGAGGAGACGCTCGCGATCGGCGGCACCGGCGTCCTGATGCAGGGTGGCCACCATCCGGACCTCGGGATCGACTACTACGAGGATCTCTTCCGCTCGATCAAGGCCCGCTATCCGATCCACCTGCACGCGCTTTCGCCGCCCGAGATCCAGCACATCGCGCGGCGCTCGAAGCTGACGGTGTGGGAGACGCTCTCGCGCCTGCGCGACGCGGGCCTCGACTCGCTCCCGGGCGGCGGTGGGGAAGTCCTGGTCGACCGCGTCCGCGACATCATCGCGCCCAAGAAGACGAACACCGCCGAATGGCTCGGCGTGATGCGCCACGCGCACCGGCTGGGGATGTCGTCGACCGCGACGATGATGTACGGGCACGTCGAGACGCTCCCGGAGCGGGTCGAGCACATGCGAGGGATCCGCGACGTCCAGGACGAGACGAGGGGCTTCCGCGCGTTCATCTCGTGGACGTTCCAGCCCTCCGGCACCCGTCTCGCGGCCAAGGTTCCGCCCGAGTCGATGCCAACCTCGTTCGACTACCTGCTGACACAGGCCGTCAGCAGGATCTACCTCGACAACGTCGACCACATCCAGTCGTCCTGGGTGACGCAGGGGATGAAGATCGGCCAGGTCGCGCTCGAGTTCGGCGCCGACGACCTCGGCTCGGTGATGATCGAGGAGAACGTCGTCTCGGCGGCGGGAACGACCCATCGCGCCTCGACGGAGGACTTCGTCCGCACGATCAAGTCGCTGGGCAAGATCCCGGTCCAGCGCGACACGCTTTACCGCGAAGTGAAGGTCTGGAACTAACGAAGATCCTCTGGATCGGAGGGATGTCGGGCGTCGGGAAGACGACCGCGGCCCGCGCCGTCGCCCGCCGCTACGACCTCTGGTTCTACTCGCTGGGCTCACGGACGTACGCTCATGCGGAGGCCGTGCGATCGCCTACGCTCGAGCAGACGGCGGACGAGCTCTGGGTCGAGCGGACGCCCGAGCTGATGGCGGAGGGCTTCGAGAACGCCGCGCGCGAACGGTTCCCTTACGTTCTGCTGGACGTCGGCTCGATCCCGGACGACGCGCGCCGATCCTTGCGGAAGGCCCGCAGCTGCTGCCGGGCCTCGTCGGAGCTCGAGCGCTCTTCGTCCTCGCCCCGCCCGAGCTCCAGCGTGAGCTCGTCTCAGCCCGCGGCTCGCTCACACATTCCGCGACGCGCGACCCCGAGCGGGCGCTCGCGAACCGTGTACGTCGCGACGAGCTGCTCGCCGGCCGCCTGCGTTCGACGGCGGAGGTGGTCGAGATCTCCGACGTGAGCGAGACCGAGTCCGTCGTCGAGGGTTTCGTCCGCGAGCATGCGACTGCCTGGCTCACCCGCGCTGATCGAGGCGACGTCTCCGCGCGCCGCCGGGATGAGAACGATCGGCGCCTCGACCAATGGGGCCGGTACGCGGCGCACGAGCCGCGGGCTCGCAAGGGAACGGTCGACTTCGCCTGTGAGTGCGACCGGGCCGGCTGCACCGAGGTCGTGCAGCTCGAATTTGCAGACGCCTCACGGACACCGCGGCTCGCGCACTAGCCCCGCCGTCCGTTCCGCTACCTTGCGTTGGGGTCGTGCTGCGCAAGCTCCTCATCGCCTTCGCCGTGCTCGGCGTGCTCGCCGGGCCTGCCGGTGCCCAGCCGACCCGGACGCTGCTCATGCCCGGAGTGACGTACGAGCAGGACGTGGAGTTCACGCTCCACGGGCCGGTCGCCGTCAACGTGATCGAGGGCCCGAAGCCAAGCGGGCTCTACTCGCTCCAGCCGGTGCTCGCCACGAGCACCGTCCAGGGCCGTGAGCGCTTGACGACGATCGAGCGCAAGCTCTCGACTACGGCCACCGTCGCGGGGGTGAACGGCGACCTCTCTTCCGGCGGCCGGCCGAACGGGCTCTTCCTCCAGAACGGACTGATGCAGACCCCACCCCTCGGAAGCCGTTCGAGCCTCGGAATCGACGCGGCCGGGAACCTGTCCGTCGATCGCGTCGCCTTCGTCGGCTACTGGCGGGGAACAGGACCTCGCCGGACCCTCAAAGGGCTGAACACGCCCCCGAACCCGGGCGGCATCAGCCTCTTCACGCCCGCGTGGGGCGGGCCGACACCCGCAAACCACGACTCCGTGGAGGTCGTGCTGTCGCCGTTTCCCAGCACGACCCCCAACACTGACCTGACGGGCACGGTCACGCAGGTGCTCCAGGGAGGAAACCATCCGATTCCGCCCGGGGGAGCGGTCCTGGTGGCGCGTGGAAACGCGGCCACCAGGCTGGCCGCTGAGGCCCCAGCCGGCGGAACCGTGACTGTCCGCGCGATCCTCCCGAGCCCTCTGTCGGCGGCGGTCGGCGGGATCGGCGGCGGCCCCGTCCTCGTTCGAAACGGCAAGCCCGTCTTCCGCGCGAACGAGTCGTTCGCAACCTCATTGCTCGTCCCGCGTACGGCCCGCACTGCCGTCGGCCAGCGCGCCGACGGCCGGATCCTGCTCGTCGCCGTCGACGGGGGGAACGCCGGCTACAGCAGCGGGATGACCAACTTCGAGCTCGCGCAGGAGCTGGTCCGGCTCGGGGCAGTGACCGCGATGGGGCTCGACTCCGGCGCATCGACGGCAATGGCGTTCGAGGGCAGCCTGCTGAACCGTCCCTCGGCCGGCGAGCGACCGATCGCGGACGCGCTGCTGCTCCTTTACCACGGCGTCCAGGTGCCTCCGCCGTCCGAGGACGTCTTGTCTCCGAACGGGGACGGGGCCGGAGAGCGGGAGAACCTCGCCTACAAGCTCGTCAGGCCCTCGAAGGTGACCGCGACGCTCACGGGCCCCGACGGGGCGAAGCTGACGCTCGATACCGGCGACCGCGCGTCCGGGCTCTACAGGTTTTCCTTCAAGGGCGTCGACGCGGACGGCAAGCTGCTGCCTGAGGGACGCTGGACCTGGGGCGTGACTGCGGTCGACGACCTCGGCCGGAGCTCGGAGGCGGACCGGGTCTTCTCGCTCAACATCACGCTCAAGGGCCTTACCGTCGCCCCGCAGGTGGTGCGCCGCGGGTCGTCGCTTCAGATCGGCGTCGACCTCGTCCGGCCGGCACGGCTGACGCTGAGGGTCGAGAGCCCGTCCGGTGTCGTTCTGCGCACGCTCGCGAGCCGCGCCGCGGGCCCGGGTCACACGGCCGTCACGTGGAACGGCCGCCTCGCCGGCGGGAAGCGCGCATACGCGGGGACCTACGTCGTCCGCGCGAGCGCCACCAACCAGATCGGCACGGCGGACCTGGCCGACTCGGTGCGCGTCGTTCGCAAGTAGGCTCCGGCGCCGTGCTGCTTGCTTCGATCACGAGCTCGATCACGTCCGCGATCGGCGACTACGGCCTCTACGCCGTCTTCCTGCTGATGGTGCTCGACGCCGTCTTTCCGGCGGCGAGCGAGCTGGTGATGGTCTACGCGGGCGCCGTGGCGGCAGGCGCGATCGCGGGCCAGTCGGTGACGTTGTTCGGCACGACGATTCACACGCCGGCCTGGGCGTTCGTGGCGATGGCGCTCTCGGGGACGATCGGCAACACCGTCGGATCCGTCCTCGGCTGGGGAATCGGCGCCTACGGCGGCCGGCCGCTGCTCGAGCGCCGCGGCCGCTTCTTCCATCTCTCCCCGGCGAAGCTCGATCGTGCCGAGGCGTGGTTCGACCGCTTCGGGGATGCGGCTGTCTTCCTCGGCCGGGTCACGCCGGTCGTCCGCTCGTTCATCTCGATCCCGGCCGGCGTCGTGCGGATGCCGCTGGGACGCTTCACCGTCCTCACGTTCCTCGGCTGCCTGCCATGGTGCTTCGGGCTCGCCGGGATCGGGTGGGGGATCGGGAAGAGCTGGCACCGTTTCCACGAGGACTTCCGCTTCGTCGAGTACGCGATCGTCGCGGCGATCGTCATCCTCGCCGCGTACGCCGGCTGGCGATACCGGGACTCTCGGTCGGCCAAGCGGGCAGCCGGCGAACTAGACTAAATCCCCGCTGTGGCCCCGATTCCGCTGATCGACGTCAAGGCGCAGTACGCGCCTCTTCTGCCGGAGCTCCAGCGCCGGATCGCCGAGGTGCTGGAGGACGGCCGCTTCATCCTCGGGCCCAACGTCAAGGCGTTCGAGGAGGAAGCTGCCGCTTACCTCGGCGTCGAGGAGACGATCGGCGTGGCCAACGGGACGGATGCGCTGATGCTGGTCCTCGACGCGCTCGGAATCGGCCCCGGCGACGAAGTGATCTGCCCCGCCTTCACCTTCTATGCGACCGCCGAGTCGATCGCCCGCCGTGGTGCCACTCCGGTCTTCGCCGAAGTCGACCCCGACACGCTCAACCTCGATCCCTCCGACGTCGCCGCTCGGATCACGAAGAGGACGGCGGCGATCATGCCGGTGCACCTGTTCGGCCGGCCGGCCCCACTCGCCGAGCTCGCCGCCCTCGGGCCGCCGCTGATCGAGGATGCGGCCCAGGCCTTCGGCGCACCGGGGATCGCAACCACGGGGGCAGCCTCGACGTTCAGCTTCTACCCGACGAAGAACCTGTTCGCGCTCGGGGACGGGGGCCTCGTCGCGACGAGCGACAGCAAGCTCGGCGAGCGCGTGCGCATGCTCCGCTTCCACGGCTCCCGCGACAAGGTCGATTTCCACTACCTCGGCGTCAACTCCCGTCTCGACGAGATCCAGGCTGCCGCCCTTCGACTCTTCCTCCAGGAGCTCGAGGGGTGGAACCGCGCCCGCCGCGACGCGGCCGCCCGCTATGCGGAGCTCGGGCTCGGCGACTACGTCGACCTCCCGTTCGACGAGCCGGGGCACGTCTACCACCTGTTCGTCTGCCGCTCCCCCGAGCGTGACGCGATCGTCGCCTCGTTGCGCGAGCAAGACATCGGCTGCGCGACCTACTACGTGACCCCGCTCCACCTCCAGCCGGCGCTCCGATTCCTCGGCCATGCCGAGGGTTCGCGTCCCGAGACCGAACGGGCCGCACGTGAGAACTTCTCCATTCCGCTTTGGCCCGGAATCTCGCCGGACGCGCAGGAGCGCGTCGTCGAGGCAGTGAAAGCGGCGGCGACCGCGAAAATCACGTCGTGAACATCGGGCTGAGCAGGCACCGGCTCTGGCAGCTCGTCGCGGACGGCGCCTTCGTCGCGGCAGCGTGGTACCTCGCGTTCGAGCTCCGCTTCGACCACGGAGTGCCGGTCTTCTACCAGACGCTGTTCGAGCGGACGATCCTGATCGTCGTCGGGATCAAGCTCGTCGTCTTCGTCGTCTTCGGTTTCTACAACCATTGGTGGCGCTACGTCTCGACGCGGGACATGTGGAGGATCGTGCGCGGCGTGACGGTCGCCTCGCTCGTCGCCGACCTGACCGTCTACCTCGTCAGCCCCGTTCACGACGTACGGCTCCCGCGCTCGATCGCTGCCATGGACTGGCTGCTCGCGCTCGGGCTGGTCGCGGGAGGGCGCCTGCTCGTTCGCTCGATCATGGAGAGGCCGTCACCCGCCGGCATCATCGCCCGCGGCAAGGAGGTGCTCGTCGTCGGAGCCGGGGACGCCGCCCAGCTGATCGTCCGGGAGATGCTGAAATCACCCGGGCTCGGGTACACGCCGATCGGGCTCGTCGACGACGATCCGCGCAAGAAGAACCTCAGGCTCCACGGGGTCCGCGTGCTCGGGGCGACCGACGAGCTACGGCATCTTCTGCGCGAGTCCAAGCCGGACGAAGTGCTGATCGCGATCCCGTCCGCCTCCGGCGAGGCGCGCCAGCAGGTGGTGAACGTCACGCGCGAGGCCGGCATTCCGGTCAAGACGCTCCCGGGCATCTACGAGCTGATCTCGGGGGACGTGAACCTCGCGGCCCAGATCCGTCCGGTGCAGGTCGAGGACGTGCTCGGCCGCGAGCCCGTCGAAGTCGATCTCGAGGAGGTCGCGTCCTACCTCGCCGGCGAGACGGTTCTCGTCACGGGCGCCGGCGGGTCGATCGGCTCGGAGCTCTGCCGGCAGATCGCGCGGCTCGGCGCCGCCCGGCTCGTGCTCGTCGACCAGGCCGAGCCGGCGCTCTTCGAGATCGAGCGCGAGCTCGTCGACGAACGCGGCTTCCCGCCGAGCATCCCGGTTCTCGCCGACGTCAAGAACCGGGCCAAGATGCGGCAGGTCTTCGAGCGCTACACGCCCAAGGTCGTCTTCCACGCAGCCGCGTACAAGCACGTCCCCTTGATGGAGGCGAATCCGCTCGAGTCCGCGCGGAACAACGTCCTCGCGACCCGCGTAATCGCCGAGGTGGCGGTCGAATTCGGCGCCGAGCGGTTCGTGCTGATCTCCACCGACAAGGCGCTCAACCCGCGAGCCGTGTACGGACAGTGCAAGACGATCTGTGAGTGGATCATCGAGGCGTTCGGACACCGCCCGGACGTGGCGACGCGCTTTGTCGCCGTCCGCTTCGGCAATGTCCTCGGCTCCTCTGGGAGCGTGATCTCGATCTTCCGGCGCCAGATCGAAAAGGGCGGCCCGGTGACGGTCACCCATCCCGACATGACGCGCTACTTCATGACGACCCCGGAGGCCGTCGCGCTCGTCGTTCAGGCAGGCGGGATCGGCGGCCGTGGAGAGATCTACGTCCTCGACATGGGCGAACCGGTCTCGATCCTCGAGCTGGCCCGCAACATGATCCGGCTCTCCGGGAAGGAGCCGGAGGTCGACATCGCGATCGAGTTCATGGGGGTGCGCCCGGGCGAGAAGATCCACGAGGAGCTGGTCGGCGAGGGCGAGACGGCAACGCCGACTTCTCATCCGAAGATCTCGATGGTGACCCGGCCCACGGTGGACGCGCGCTGGCTCGAAGACCGGCTCCGGGTGATCGCGGACCTGGTCGAGGAAGGGGAGACCCTCGAGCTCACCTCACTGCTCAGCGCGATGATGCGGGAGCCTCAGCGGGCGACCGCCGCCGCGCCGGCCGAGCCCTAGCTCAGCAGCGGCCCGAGAAGTTCAGCTGGAAGCTCGCGAAACCCATGGAAGACGATGCTCAAGACCGCTCGGGTTCGTCGGCACGAAGACCGGAAAGGTCAAGTTGCTCTCGTAGCTCGCAATTCGTCACGCCTCGGGCGCTGATCCGTAGCGAAGCCGACCGGACCCCCGGCTACGGTGGCCGGATCGACGCCGAAACGATTCTCGACGGCCTCAACCCCGAGCAGCGCTCGGCTGTCGAGGCCGTCCGGGGCCCGGTTTGCATCGTCGCCGGGGCAGGCTCCGGCAAGACGACCACGATCACCCGCCGGATCGCCTACCAGGTCGCGTCTGGGGCCTTCGCCCCGTCCCAGATCCTGGCGGTGACCTTCACCGACAAGGCCGCCGGGCAGATGCGCTCGCGGCTGGCGGCACTCGGCGTCGAGGGCGTCGAGGCACGGACGTTCCACTCCGCCGCCTTTGCCCAGCTCCGGGCCCTGGCGGCTGAGCCGCCTGCGAGCGTGCTGCCCTCGAAGGTGATCACGCTTCGACAGATCGCCAACTCGCTCCCGAAACCGTTCCGCTTTCGCCCGGCCGCCGACCTCGCCACCGAGATCGAGTGGGCGAAGAACCGCCGGCTCGGCCCGGCGGAGTACCGGAGGTCGCTGGACGATCACCGTCCGCCGATCCCGCCCGATCTGATGGAGCGCGTCTACCGGGAGTACGAGCGGCGCAAGGCAGAGCGCGGCCTCGTCGACTTCGAGGACATGCTCGAGCGCGCGGTGCGGCTGCTCGAGCAGGATCGCTCTGCACGCGAGCGATTCCATGCTCGGTTCCACGCGTTCACGGTGGACGAGTACCAGGACGTGAACCTGCTGCAGCAGACGCTGCTCGAGCTGTGGCTCGGCGACCGCGACGACCTCTGCGTCGTCGGCGACGACTACCAGTCGATCTACGCGTTCACTGGCGCGACGCCCCGGCACCTGCTCGAGCTGCCGCGGCGATACGAAGGGTGCCGCGTCTTCCGGCTCGAGGCGAACTACCGCTCCAGCCCGCAGGTGCTCGCGCTCGCGAACCGGCTCGTTCCGGGCCTGGGGGGCGCCGAGAAGACGCTTCGAGCCGTCCACCCGGACGGCCCGGAGCCGGTTGCGCGCGCATTTGCCGAGCGGGAAGACGAGACCGCTTTCCTCGTCGAACAGCTCGGCGAGCTGAGCCGGGAGGGCGTTCCATACGAGGAAATGGCCGTCCTCTACCGGACGAACGCCCGCTCGGAGGAGTACGAGGAGGCGCTCTCGGCGGCGGGGATTCCATATCGAGTGCGCGCGGGCGCGTTCCTGCAGCGTGCCGCGGCGCGCCGGCTCCTGCCGGTGCTTCGGCGCTCGTCGTCGACCGACGTCGCGGTCGAGGTGCGCAGGCTGGCCGAGGAACAAGGGCTCCTGTCCGAGCCGGCGGAGGGGCTCGGCGAGTACGAGCTGGCGCGCCAGCAGGATCTGGCGCGACTCGTTCGGCTCGCGGAGGAGCTCGAGGACGGCGAGCGCACCGTTGCCGAGTTCGTCACTGCTTTGGAACAGCGACTCGCGGACGGCGGCGAGGAGGAGGGTGTCAACCTCCTGACCTACCACCGCGCGAAGGGGCTCGAGTTCGAGGCCGTCTTCCTGCCGCGGCTCGAGCGAAACGAGCTGCCGATCCGGCAGGCCCACACGGACGATGAGGTGGCCGAGGAGCGGCGGCTGCTCTACGTTGGGATGACGCGCGCGAAGCGGCACCTGTTCCTGACCCGGGCGGGACGCCCGAGCCCGTTCCTGACGGAGCTCGGAATCGAGACCGGCCCGGAGCGGCCGCCGAAACCCGCCGAGGCCGAACTTCCCCCTGTCTACCGGGCGTTGAAGGCCTGGCGGCTCACGCGCGCCCGCCTCGACGGCGTTCCGGCCTTCGTCGTCTTTCACGACAGCACGCTCGCCGAGATCGCCACCCGCCGCCCGGCGAGCGCCGCGGAGCTAGCCGGCGTCAGCGGCGTCGGACCCACGAAGCTCGAGCGCTACGGCAGCGAGGTCCTCGCGACGCTGGCGCAGGCGGTCTAGCGCAGCGCGGGCAGCGGATCGACCGAGGCTCCGCGGAGACGGACCTCGAAATGGAGGTGCGGGCCGGTCGCTCGCCCGGTGTGGCCGACGCGACCGATCTCCGCGTCGGCGGAGACGCGCTCGCCTGCGTGAACCTCGATCCGGGACAGGTGCGCGTACATCGTCACCACGCCGTGTCCGTGCGCGATCGTGACGAGCTGGCCGAATCCGTCGTGCCAGCCTGCGAAGGCGACGCGCCCCGGCACGGATGCTCCCACGCGCGCTCCTTCGGGCGCCGATAGATCGATCCCTTCATGGAAGCGCCCACCCCGTGGGCCGAACGGGCTCGCGACGTCGCTTCGGAGCGGCCAGCCGAGATGGATCGGGCATTGGGCCGGCGGCTGTCGAAGGGCCGCCAGCGTGGCGGGCCCCGCACGGCCGTCGGCCCGTAGACCCGCCCAGGCCTGGAAGCTGAGCAGCGCCCCCTTCGTTCGCTGCCCGAAGACGGCGTCGAACATCCAGGACGGGAACCCGTGCCAGGCGAGGCTGAACTGGAGTGCCGCCACGTCCAGGCCGGTCATCCCGCGGCGGAGTACCCGGCTTCCGACCGGATGACGGCCGTAACGCCCGAGGGCGCGCAGCGTCCGGGGACCGGGGATGCCGTCGACCTGGATGTGCGCCCGCCGCTGCAGGCGGCGAACCGCCGAGCGCGTGCTCGGCCCGAGCACGCCGTCCACCGTTCCGCGGTAGAGCCCCTTCACCGCCAGCCCGGTCTGCAGGGCGGCGACATGGGCGCTTCCCCGGCCCCAGGCCGGGGCGGCGATTGTCAGTGCGACGAGGCAGGTGGCCACCATTCGGGCCCACATGGCGGTCCAGTTCGGCGGGCGGGTGCGACTCCCTGCAATATCTGCGATTACCGAGCATAATGAGTGCTTATGGACACCAGGCAGCTCGCCGCATTCGTCGCCGTCGTCGAGAAGAAGAGCTTCTCGCAAGCGGCCGAGCGGCTCGGGGTCACCCAGCCTGCCGTCAGCCTCCAGATCCGGTCGCTCGAGGAGCGCCTGGGACGCCGGCTGCTCGACCGCTCCGGGCGCCGCGTCGAGCCGACCGAAGCGGGCCTCGTGCTCTACAAGAAGGCTCAGCGCATGCTGCAGCTCGAGGAGCAGCTGGCCGAGGAGCTCGCGCAGGAGGAGACCGGGGAACTGCACGGGACGCTGTCGATCGGCGCATCCACCGGCCCCGGCGGGCACCTCGTCCCGCTGCTTCTGTGCGAGTTCCAGCGCGGCCACCCGGACCTCGGGATCTCGCTCTCGATCTCCGACACCGACCGGGTGATCGAGCAGGTGGCCGAGCGCGAGCTCGAGCTCGGAGTCGTCGGCGCGCTCAGGCGTCACCGTTCGCTCGAGTTCGAACCGCTCGCGCACGACGTGATCGTGCTGGCGGTTCCGCCCGGGCACCCGTTCGCCGGCAAGGAGATGCCGCTCGAGCGGCTGCGGGAGGAGAGGCACATCGTCATGCAGGAGGGCGCCGGGGTGCGGCACGTGATCGAGGAGGAGCTGCGCGAGGCGGGGCTGCGGGTCCGCGAGCTGCAGCCGAGGCTCGAGCTAGGCCTCCAGGAGTCCGTCAAGAGCGCCGTCGCGGCCGGCTACGGAGTCACCTTCATCTCGCGGACGGCGATCGAGGGCGAGCTCGCGGCCGGGACGCTCGCCGCGGCCAGAGTCGAAGGGCTCGAGCCGGCCCGGCAGATCTACGTCGTCCGCGCGACCGGGCGGATGGCGACGCGCGCGGCCCAGGCGTTTCTGGACTTCGCGCGCGAACGCGTCGGATGATCGTCCGGTGGGGGCTCCCGGCGCTCCCGGGAGTGCTGGCGGAGGTGGGGATCTCCCATCCTCTGCTCGTCTCGACCGAGCGCTGGCGAGAGCTCGAGCTTCCGGTCGCCGACCGCTTCCACGGTGCCCGGCCGCACGCCGAGCGGGAGGGCGTGCAGGCCGCGATCGAGCGGGCCTCCGCGGCGGACGGTCTGCTGGCGCTCGGCGGGGGAAGCGCGATCGACACCGCCAAGGCCGTCTCGGCCGAAACCGGTCTCCCGCTCGTCTCGATCCCGACCACGTACGCGGGCGCCGAGTGGACGGACTACTTCGGCATCCGGGATGCTGCGCGGGGCGCGAAGGGCGGGGGAGGAGGTGCGCACCTTTCCGGGATCGTCTACGAGCCGAAGCTGACGCTCGACCTGCCGCGTGCCGAGAGCGCCGGGACGGCCATGAACGCGCTCGCTCACTGCGCCGAGGCGCTCTACGTGCGCAACCGCAACGAGGACGCCGACCGTCACGCACTTGCCGGGGCGGCTCTGATCAGCGGCTTTCTCCCGCAGGTTCTCGAGGACGGCCAAGGCCTCGAGGCGCGCACGCGACTGCTCGAGGGCGCCTCCGAGGCCGGCGCGGCCCTCGCCGGCTCCGGCCTCGCGCTCGGGCACGCGATGGCGCAGGCGCTGGGAGGCCGCTACGGCCTTCCGCACGGAGCGCTGAATGCGATCTGCCTGCCGCCCGCCCTTCGGTTCAACCACCCGGTAGCGGAGGAGGCAATCGCCCGCTTCGGCGAGGCGATGGGGACGGCCGAGCCGATCGCACGTGTCGAGGAGCTCGCGCGGCTCGGCGGCTACGAGCGCCTGCGCGACCTCGGAGTTCCCGCCGACGACCTGGAGGGGGTTGCCGAAGCGACCGCCGCGCGCCCTGCCATGCGGCTCAATCCACGGCCGGCGACTGCCGCCGAGATCGAGGACCTGCTGCGCTCGATCTGGTAACGGGCTTACGAGTTCTCCTGATTAGCCGGGCTAATCCTTCCGATTAGCCCTAAGGTACAATCTTCGCCGTGACAGCGTCGGGGGTCTTCGATGTGCTCGTGGTCGGAAGCGGCGCCTCCGGGCTTGCCGCTGCGGTTTCCGCCGAGCGTGCCGGCGCGCGGGTCTGCCTCGTCACCAAGGGCGCCCTCCAGTCGTGTAACTCGGCCAAGGCGCAGGGCGGGATCCAGGCGGCCTTTGCGGACGACGACTCACCCGAGCAGCACGCGGAGGACATCTGGACGAGCTCACACGAGACCGCCGACCGGCACCTCGTCGAGATCTTGACGAGCGAGGCGCCCGGCGCGATCCACTGGCTCGAGGAGAACGGCGTCGAGTTCACAGGGGACAACGGGGGCTACCGGCTGGCGCGCTGCGGCGGTGCGACGCGGAAGCGGCTCCTCCAGGTCGGCGACCGGACCGGGCACGCGATCACCCAGGCGCTGCGCGAGGCCTACGAGAGCTCGAGCGGCACCGCCTTGCCGCAGCACCCGCTGGTCGGGCTGCGCCAGAGCGAGAGCGGGTGGGTCGCCACCTGCCGCCGCAAGGGTGGCGAGGAGGTGGAGATCGCGGCAACGACCGTCGTCCTCTCCGCCGGCGGCCGCTGCTTCAGGGAGGCGGAGGAGCGCGGGGAGCTCACGACGAATCATCCCGGTGCGACCGGCGAGGTGACGAAAATCGCTCTCGGGCTCGGTGCCGAGGCACGCGACCTCGACGCGCTGCAGTACCACCCGAACGGCGGCGCGTGGCCTCCGAACATGCAGGGCTACTCGATCCCCGAGACCACGCGCGCGTACGGGGCCGTGCTCCTGAACCGAGAAGGCGAGGAGTTCACCGACTCGCTCGGGCCCCGCGACGCCGTCTCGGAGGCGATCTTCAAGGAGGTCGAAGAGGGGAGGGGCGTAGAAACGGAGGACGGCCGGCCCGCCGTCTATCTCGACACGAGCCGGATCCCGCAGGACGACGCCGAGATCTCGCTGCCCTACATGCTCCGTCGCTACCGGGCGGCCGGCATCGACCCGCTCGAGGGGCCGATCCTCACCTACCCCGTCCTCCACTACCAGAACGGGGGCCTGGTGATCGACGAGCACGGCGAGACGACGCTCGAGGGGCTCTACGCCTGCGGCGAGATCGCCGGCGGGGCGCACGGCCGGAACCGGATGATGGGCAACTCGCTGCTCGAGTGCTGCGTCTTCGGACGCAGGGCCGGGCGCGCCGCGGCGGAAAAGGCAAGAGTGTGAGCACCGTCGTCACCGATCTGGCGAAGGTGGTCGAGGACGCTGCGGCGTACCTCTACGTCTGGGCGCTCAAGGACATCCCGCAGGACCTGCGCGACGCGCTCGCGGAGGCGTGCGGGCGCGAGACATCCGTGCCCGGCAAGCGCGTGCTCGAGACGATCCTCCGCAATGTCGAGGTCGCCGAGCGTGAGAACAACCTCGTCTGCCAGGACACCGGCATCGCCGTCTACTCCTGCCGGGTGGGCGAGCAGTTCCCGCTGCATCCCGTGCGTATCTACGACGCCCTCAAGGCAGGCACCGAGCGCGCGACGATCGAGCATCCGCTGCGCTCGAACGCCGTCCACACGATCACGCGCGAGAACACCGGAGCGAACACGGGCTACCGGCTCCCGATCGTGCACTGGGAGTTCGTCCCGGACTGGGACGGGCTCGACGTCAAATGCGTCCCCAAGGGCTCGGGCTCGGAGAGCATGAGCTTCCTGAAGATGTGCACGCCCGCCGACGGCGCGAAGGGGATCAAGCAGTTCGTGCTCGAGTCGATCGTCGACTCGGGCGGGAGGCCGTGCCCGCCGGGGATCGTCGGCGTCGGCATCGGCGGCTCGGCGGACTACGCGATGTACCTGGCGAAGGAGGCGATCACGCGGCCGGTCGGGACGAGGAACCCGGACCCGATCGTGGCGAAGCTCGAGGAGGAGCTGCTCGACCTGGTGAACCAGACGGGGATCGGGCCGATGGGGCTCGGCGGCGACGTGACCGCGCTCGCCGTCCACGTCGAGCATGCGGACACGCACATGACACTGAATCCGGTCGCCGTCAACTACCAGTGCTGGGCGGCGCGCCGTGCGACCGCGCACGTCTCGTCCGACGGCCAGATCGACTACGACCGGGAGGCGTGATGGCCGAGCACAGGCTGACATTCCCGACGACGGAGGAGGAGATCCGCCAGCTCCACGCGGGCGACCTCGTCACCGTCGACGGGCACGTGATCGGGATCCGGGACCGCACCCACATCCGGATCTTCGACCAGGGGCAAGAGCCCCCCTTCGACCTGAACGGCGCCTTCTTGCTCCACACGGCGCCCAACGTCCGCCGGCTCGGGCCCGGCAAGTACGAGCCCGTCTGCATCGGGACGACGACGAGCGCGCGCATGGTCCGGTTCACCGACGCGCTCGGCGAGAAGTACGGCGTGCGCGCAATCGCCGGCAAGGGGGGCCTCCCGGACGAGGCGATCGAGCCGATGCGCAAGCGCGGGATGGTCTACTTCGCGATCGTCGGCGGCGCGGCCGCGCTCGAGACGACCCAGATCGAGGAGATCGAGGAGGTCGCCTGGGAAGACCTGATGCCCGAGTGCCTATGGAAGTTCCGCGTCAAGGACTTCGGCCCGCTCTGGGTCGGGATCGACTCCCAGGGCAACTCGCTCTTCCACGACGTCCAGGAAGAGGCGCAGAAACGATTGGAGAAGCTCGTTGCAAACCTTTGACCTAGGCCTCGCGGCCCGAGACGGCGGCCTCACCCACGTCATCGACAAGGGCCTCGGCCCGCGCGCCTGGGAGGACATCCTCGAGACCGCCGGGCCGTACATCGACATCGTCAAGCTCGGCTGGGGCACCGGCTACGTGACGCCGAACCTGCGCCGGAAGCTCGACGTCCTCAAAGACAAGCGCGTGGTGATCGGCGGCACCTTCTTCGAGGTCGTCTACACGAAAGACAGGATCGACGACTACAAGAGGTGGCTCTCCGACCTGGGCCTGACTCACGTCGAGATCTCCGACGGCGCGATCGAGATTCCACGCGAGCGGAAGCTCGAGCTGATCCACGACATGGCGCGCGATTTCACCGTCCTGTCCGAGGTCGGCTCGAAGGATCCGGACGTCGTCTACGCCCCGTACCAGTGGGTCGAGTGGATCAAGGAGGAGCGCGACGCGGGCGCCTGGAAGGTGATCACCGAGGCGCGGGAAGGCGGTACGGCGGGCATGTTCCGTCCGACCGGGGAGATGCGGACGGGCCTCGTCGACGAGATCGTGCACGAGATCGCGGTTGACGACCTGATCTTCGAGGCCCCGACGAAGTCGTCGCAGGCCTGGTTCGTAAACGAGTTCGGGCCCGGGGTGAACCTCGGCAACATCCCGCCCGACGAGGTGATCCCGCTCGAGACGCTCCGGCTTGGGCTGCGGGCCGACACGCTGAAGGAGGTCTTGCTCGGTGGCAAGCGCACCGGAATCTGAGATCGGTGCCAGGCTTCAGCCTGGCACCGAGGACATGTCTGCGGAGGAGCTCCTCTTGTGGGCCTACGAGGAGTTCGGCGACAGCCTCTGCCTCACCTGCTCGTGGCAGAAGCAGTCCTCGGTGCTCGTCCACATGGTCTCGGAGCTCGGCCTCGGGATCAACGTGATCGAGCTCGACACGCACCTGTTCTTCCGGGAGAGCTACGAGACGCGCGACCGGCTCGTCGAGCGGTACGGGATCGAGCTGATCCGGCCGGAGATCCTGACGGTCGCCGACCAGCACCGCCGCGAGGGCCCGAACCTGTGGGAGCGCGACCCCGACCGCTGCTGCCACATCCGCAAGGTCGAGCCGCTGCTCGAGGCCCTGCAGCCCTACGGCGCCTGGATCTCCGGTATCCGCCGCGACCAGTCTCCGAGCCGCGTCAACACGCCGAAGCTCGAGTGGTCGGCGCGCTACGACGTCTGGAAGATCCACCCGCTCGCGGACTGGGACGAGAAGCGGGTGTGGGCCTACATCACCGTCAACGAGATTCCGTACAACCCGCTGCACGACGTCGGCTACCGCTCGATCGGCTGCATCCCCTGCACACGGCCGACCCGGCCGGACGAGGAGGAACGGGCCGGCCGCTGGGCGGGCGCAGACAAGCTGGAATGCGGCATTCACCTCGAACCGGAAAGGAAGGAATGAGCGAGCACATCTACGCGCACGAGCATCCGGAGTCGGACTGCCGCCGGGACGGAGGGTTCACGCTCTGGTTCACCGGCCTCTCGGGCTCGGGCAAGAGCACGATCGCCCACCTCGTCGGCCCGGCGTTGGAGGAGCGGGGCTGCATCGTCGAGTACCTGGACGGCGACACGGTGCGGACGCACCTCTCCAAGGGCCTCGGGTTCTCGCGCGAGGACCGCGACACGAACATCGAGCGCATCGGCTGGGTCGCCTCCCGGCTCACGCGTCACGGCGCCGCGGTCATCTGCGCAGCGATCTCTCCGTATGGGGAGACGCGGCGGAAGGCACGCGGGCTCGTCGAGGAGTGGGGCCCCTTCGTCGAAGTCCATATCGCCGCCTCGGTCGACGAGTGCGCGCGGCGGGACGTCAAAGGCCTGTACGAGAAAGCGTTTCGCGGCGAGATCAAGGGCTTCACGGGCGTGGACGATCCCTACGAGGAGCCTTCCAGCCCGGAGCTCCGAATCGACACGGAGGAGCACGAGCCGGAGGAGTCGGCGCGGATCGTGCTCGAGAAGCTCGAGCAGCTCGGGCTGATTCGGGAAGGAGTTAGAGCGTGAGTGGGGCTCTCGCGCTCCTGGGGCGCCGCTGGCAAAGGAGGCAAGCGGGCGGGGCGCAGGACAGTACATCCCAGTACGGACAAGCCCCGCCCGCGCAGCTCGTCTTTCGCTGCCTACGTTTCAGAATTCCCCGAGAGAGGGCTGGCCCTCTCCTCGGGGAAATTGCCGCCAGCGGCGTCAGGCCGTCGCGGGGCCCGGCTCTGCCGGGCGGAAGCGACGGCCGGCCAGGGGCGCGAGCATGACCACCGTTGCCACCGATCGCCTGATCAAGCCGCACGGCGGGCAGCTGGTGGATCGCACCGGGCCTCGCCCCGAGGGTGTCGAAGAGCTCGAGCGGATCGCCCTCACGTCGCGCGAGCTGTCTGACCTGGACATGATCGCCTCGGGGGCGCTCTCCCCGCTCGACGGCTTCATGGGCCGGGCCGACTACGAGCGCGTCGTCGAGGACATGCACCTCGAGTCTGGGATCCCTTGGGCGCTTCCCGTCTGTCTCGCCGTCGAAGGTGCGCCCAAGGGCGATACGGTCGCGCTCGCGGACGAGGACGGTGGAGTGAGCGCCGTTCTCGAGGTCGAGGAGGTCTACGAGTACGACAAGACGCGCGAGGCCGAGCGCTGCTTCCGCACGACCGACACCGATCACCCCGGAGTCGCGCGGCTGTTCGCGCAGAACGATCTCTACCTCGCGGGCCGCGTGACCGTCTTCGAGCGGCCGAAGCCGTCGTTCCCTCAACTGGCCCTCGATCCCGCCGAGACGCGCGCCACCTTCGCCGAGCGCGGCTGGAAGCGCGTGGTCGGCTTCCAGACCCGCAACCCGATCCACCGGGCGCACGAGTACCTGACGAAGGGAGCGCTCGAGACCGTGGACGGCCTCCTGATCCACCCGCTCGTCGGCGAGACGAAGTCCGACGACGTTCCGGTCGAGACGCGGGTCGAGTGCTACCGCGTGCTGCTGGACGAGTACTACCCGGGCGACCGGGTCGTCCTGTCGGTCTTCCCGGCCGCGATGCGCTACGCCGGGCCGCGCGAGGCGATCTGGCACGCGATCTGCCGCAAGAACTACGGCTGCTCGCACTTCATCGTCGGCCGCGACCATGCGGGCGTCGGCGACTACTACGGCACCTACGAGGCGCAGCTGATCTTCGACGAGCTCGAGCCGCACGAGCTCGACATCGAGCCGATGTTCTTCGAGCACGCGTTCTACTGCCGCGCCTGCGGCCAGATGGCGACGCCGAAGACGTGCCCGCACGGCGGCGACGACCATGTCTTCCTCTCCGGCACGAAGGTCAGGGAGCTGCTCGCGGCGGGCGAGCTCCCGCCCGAGGAGTTCTCGCGCCCCGAGGTTGCCGAGGTACTGATCAAGGCCTACCGCAGCTAGTGGACTGGAAGCTCTCGCTAGCAGGGCTCCTCGTCGGAGCCCTCGTCGGCCTGACGGGAATGGGCGGGGGCTCGCTGATGACGCCGCTGCTCGTGATCCTGTTCGGGTTCAACCCGACGGTCGCGATCGGCACCGACATCATGCACGGCGCGATCTTCAAGTCGGTCGGCGCCCTCCGGCACAGGAGGCTCGGCACCGTCCACGCGCGCCTGAGCGGTTGGATGTTTCTCGGCAGCGCGCCGATGTCCCTCTTGGGCGTCTGGCTCGCTACCTGGTTGGAGCACCACTACGGCGAGGGGACGCAATCGGTGATGGCCAGAGTTCTGGCCGTCGCCCTGGTCGTGGGCGCGCTGGGGCTATTCGCGAAGAGCTTCATCCGCTATCAGGAGAAGAGCAACGCGCCGTTTCTGCTCACGAGGCGTGACCGCCTTGCCGCGTTTGCGATTGGCGCCTTCGGCGGCCTTATCGTCGGGCTGACCTCGGTTGGGACCGGGGTCTTCTTCGGGCTGTCGCTGCTCGTCCTCTTCCCGCTGCGGTCGGCGAAGGTCGTGGGCACTGACATCTTCCACGCGGCCGCGCTGCTCTGGGTCGCGGGCTTCGGCCATTTCATCGCCGGCAACGTCGACTTCAGCGCGGTCGGGTGGCTCGTGATCGGCTCGATCCCCGGCGTCTTGATCAGCAGCCAGTTCACGCTGCGGATGCCCGACCGCGCGCTGCGCGTCGCGCTCGCGACGGTCCTCGCCCTGAGCGGGATCAAGCTCGCCGACCTTCCCCAGACCAACGTCCTGCTCGGTGTCGGCGGGGCGCTCGGGCTGGGGGCGCTCGCGCTCGTGCTCCTGCGTCCGCGGTCGCAGAAGCGCGTCGTCCCCGCTGAACGAGCCCGCTCGGCCTAGAATCGGCGCGCACTTGGCGCGCGTTCTTTCGACCCTGCTCGTTCTTGGCCTGCTCGGCGGGACGGCGGCGGCATTCGCGATCACCGAGGGCCTGAAGCTCGAGAAGAGCCCGATCACGCGGACGCAGGTCGAATACAAGGTGTTCTCGCCGGTCTGCGGTTGCAAGCACGACAAGGCCTTGATCGAGTTCCGCCTCCGGCACGGCGACACCGTCAAGGCGACGATCGTCACGCCGTCAGGCGACACCGTGGCAACGCTGGCCGACCACTACTTCCGCCGAGGCACGGTCAAGCTCCCGTGGGGCGGACGGGACGAGGCGGGATCGGTGGTGCCGGACGGCAAGTACAGGCTCCGCGTCCACCTCGCGAAGCACCACCAGACGATCAACCTGCCGACCACGATCCAGGTCGACACGACGCCGCCCGCGATCACCCTCAAGAGCGTCCGTCCGGCCATCATCTCCCCGAATCACGACGGCCGCGCCGAGTTCACCAGCATCAGCTTCCGGGTCTCCGCGCCCGCAAGGCCGCTTCTCTACGTCGACGGCAAGCTGGCGGGCCGAGGGCGGCTCGAGCGAGCGGGCGGCACGTTGCACTGGTTCGGAAAGATCCGCGGCCGGAGGTATCCCGCGGGCGCCTACCGTCTGTCGCTGCGCGCCGAGGATGCCGCTGGGAACATCTCGAAGCCCACGCCTCCGGCGACCGTCCGGATCCGCTTCCTCACTTTGGGCCGAACTGTCATCCGCGTGCCGGCAGGGAAGCGCTTCTTCGTGGGCGTCTCGGCCGATTCGAAGCTCGTGCACTGGCTGCTTCACGGCCGCATGGGCGAGGACAGCCCCGGGACGCTGAGACTGCGCGCCCCGAAGCGGGCGGGGCATTACCGGCTGTTCGTCACCGCCGTCGGGCACTCGCAGACGGCCGTCGTGATCGTGACCAAGCGGTGACCGCCGAGGTCGCCAGGGCCGGCGGCCCGATCGGCTCCGCCGGCCTCGCCCTGCTCCTGCTCGCGACGAGGCGCGACCTCCGCCTCGCCGGTCTCGGGCTCTGGGCGCTCGGGGCGGTGCTGCTCGCCGCGCACCTGGCGCCGAACGGGCACAGGCCCCTGCTCGCCGCCGCGGGCGTGGTCGGCGCGCTGCTTGCGGTGGCCGGCGCAGCCGTCTTCCTCCGCCTGCCGTGGCTGCTTCCGATTGCCGCGCTCGTCTGCGTCCCTGCCCGCATCCCCGTCACGGTCAGCTCCGACAAGGCCAACCTCCTGATCCCGCTCTACGGCGTCGTCGTCGCGACTGCGGTGGCGTTCGGGTACCAGCTGATCCGTGGAGACGAGCGCAACCGCGAACTGGGGCCGCTTGCATGGCCCCTGGCGGCGTTTGTCGCCTGGACCGGGCTGTCGCTGCTCTGGACGAACGACCTGCGGCAGGGCGCGATCGAGCTGCTCTTCTTCTTCCTCCCGTTCGGGCTGCTCGCCATCGTGCTGGCGCGCCTGCCCTGGAGCCGCCGCTGGTTGACCGGCCTGTACGGGCTCCTCGGCCTGATGGCGGTCATCTTCGCCTTTGTCGGCCTCTATCAGTGGTCGAACAGGGACGTGTTTTGGAACCCGAAGGTAATCGTCGCGAATGCGTATGCGCCGAGCGGCCTCTTCTACCGCGTCAACTCCGTGTTCTACGACCCCTCCATCTACGGGCGGTTCCTGGTACTTGCGATCCTGGCCACTCTCGTGCTGGTGCTCTACTCGCGCAAGCCACGCGTCCAGGCCTCGCTCGCAATGGTGATCGTGGCGATCTGGTTCGGGCTCTTCTTCTCGTTCTCGCAGTCGAGCTTCGTGGCGCTCGTCGCCGGAGTCCTCGCCGCCGCCGCGTTCGTCTGGCGATGGAAGGCCGTCGGCGCGATAGCGCTCGTCGGGGCCATCCTGATCACCGTCGGGTTCTCCGCTCCGCAGGTGCGGCACCATCTGCTCGGCCAGTCCGGGCCGGGCCTGAACAAGGCCTCGAGCAGCCGCTACAAGCTCGTCACGAACGGGATCAGGATCGCGATCAGCCACCCGGTCCAGGGCATCGGGATCGGCGGCTTCAAGCGCGCGTACGCCGACCGCTTCCACCTGAAGGGCAAGGAGCCGAAGAAGGCCGCCTCGCACGACACGCCGGTCACAGTGGCGGCTGAGACGGGTATCCCCGGCCTCGCCCTGCTCGGCTGGCTGTGCGTCGCGGGGATGCTCGCGGCCTGGCGGCGCGTCTCGAGCTCGTTCGTCGGACAGACCTGCCTGATCCTGGGCCTCCTCTTCGGGGCCATCGCCGTCCACAGCCTGTTCTACAACGCGTTCTTCGAAGATCCGATGATGTGGGGGCTGCTCGGCCTCGTCGCGCTCGCGACGGCGGCCCGGCCAAGGGAGGAGGAAACATGATCGGAGCTTGGCAACGCGTACTCGTCCTCGCGCCGCACACCGACGACGGCGAGTTCGGCTGCGGCGGGACGATGGCGCGGCTCGTCGACGCAGGCGCGGAGGTGCGCTACGTCGCCTTCTCGATCGCGACCAAATCGCTACCGGAGGGCTATGCACCCGACACGCTAGCGAAGGAGGTCCGCGAGGCGACCGGGGAGATCGGGATCCCGGAGCAGAACCTGACCGTCCACGACTTCGAGGTTCGGACCTTTCCCGAGCACCGCCAGGAGATCCTCGAGCTGCTGATCCAGCTCTGGGAGGAGTGGAAGCCGGACGCCGTCCTGCAGCCGACGCTGAACGACATCCACCAGGACCACCAGGTCGTCGCGCTGGAGGGGCTGCGCGCGTTCAAGCGCACGACTATCCTCGGCTACGAGATCCCCTGGAACAACTTCAACTTCGACTACCAGGCCTACGTCGCGCTCGAGCAGTCACATCTCGAGCGGAAGACGGCGGCGCTCGCGAAGTACGCCTCGCAGCAGCACCGGCGCTATTCGGATCCGGAGTACATCTGGAACGTCGCGCGCACCCACGGCATCAACGTCAACCGCGACTACGCCGAGGTCTTTCAGGTCTACCGCGCGGTGATTTGATGCTAAGATGCATCGATGCCAAAGGTACGCACGACCCTTACTGTCGATGCAGACGTGTTGCAGGCGGTGAAGGTCCGGGCCGCCCGTATGGGCAAGGGCGACAGCGAGGTGATCGAGGAGGCAGTGCGGCGCGAGCTCGGCTTCGACCTGCTCGAGCGGCTCTGGCAACGGAACGATATGAGCGAGGAAGAGGCGATGGCCCTCGCGGTCGAAGCTCAGCACGAGACGCGGCGATCCCGCCGCTAAGTGCGGGCCGTCCTCGATTCGAACGTCCTGATCTCTGCTCTCCTCTCGCCGAACGGCGTGCCGGCCCGACTTGTCTTCCGCTGGCTCAGGGGCGACTTCGAGCTTGTCGTCTCGGAGCGACTGCTGGCCGAGTTGAACCGTGCTCTCCGTTACCCGAGGCTTCGCGGTCGCATTGAACCATCCGAAGTTGTTGCATTTGTTGCCTTACTACGCGCCACTGCGCTCGTTGCCCTCGACCCGATCGATCCACCACGCTGGTCAGCGGATGCGAGCGATGACTATCTCATCTCGCTCGCCGAATCCCAAAGCGCGGTGCTGATCTCAGGTGATGCGCACGTGCTCCAACTCGCAGACCGCCTTCCGGTCTGGTCCCCCCGAGCGTTTCTCGAGATGCTGGATCAGCGCGCCGGGTAGAGCCGCCGCAGGATCGCCCGCTCGGCGGGGAGGTAGAAGCCGGCCAGGGCCAGGGCGACGGGATACGCGGCGACGAGGCCGATCGCGAGCGGAAGCGACGCGTGAATCAGCTTCCCGAGCACCGTCAGCCCGACTGCGATTCCGACCAGCGTCGCGATCCGGCGCCACTGGTACGGCACCGGGAACAGGCGGTGCGCGTTCCAGGTCATCCCGGCGAACATGAGCGTGTAGGCGGCGAGGGTCGCAATTGCGGCCCCGATCTGGCCGTAGGACGGGATCAGCGCGAAGTTGAGGCCGACGTTGAGCGCGGCCGCGGCGCCCGTCACGATCCAGTTGAACCGTGTCTGGCGGGCGCGCCCGACGCCGATCACCACGACCGCATAGCCGGCGTATGCCGTCGCCGCGAAACCGAGCAGCGCGACCACCTTCGCTCCTCCGTAGAAGTGCGGCGTCGTCAGCACGTGCACGATCCACGGGGCGAGCAGCCCGAGCGCGAGCGCGAGCCACGAGCACAGGAACAGCAGGTAGGTGAGCACGAAGGGGTACGTTCGCTTCGCCTCCCGGTCGTCCTCGATCGAGTAGGCGAACGCAGGCCACGCCAACCGGAACGCCATCAGCAGGAACACGATTACCGACGAGATCCGTACGCCGATCGAGTAGAGGCCGGTCTCGGACTGGCCGGAAAGGCGCACCAGGAACAGGCGGTCGGAGAAGTTGATCGCCCAGAGCGCGATCGCGGACGGCACGAGCGGCAGGCCGAAGTGCTCCATCCGCTTGAAGAGATCCCAGTCGAACTGCAGGCCGAGCTGCTCGCGCCGGTAGGCGACCAGGCCGACGTAGACGATGAGCGTCCCCGTGAAGTTGCCGACGATCACGCCGAGTGGGCCCTCGTGGAACGGAACGACGAGGATGATGGTGGCGCTGATCGTGATCAGGACGTTCGCCAGGCTCGCGATCACGTAGGACGAGGAGCGCTCCTCGACCCGGAACAGCGACGTGAGCTGCGCGTAGTTCATCTGCGCCCAGAGGCCGACGAAGGCGGCGCGGACGAGATCGGTGCGGTCGCCGTTGTTGAAGAGCAGCTGCGAGATCTGGGGGGCCAGCACGAGCCCCGCGACGAGGCCCGCGGTCGCCATCGTCATCGTGAACCAGAACGCCGTCCGGACGACGACGATTCGCTCTTCCGGCTTCGGCGAGTCGAAGTAGAAGCGGAAGAACGCGCTCTGCGTGCCGAGCCGGAGCAGGACGGCGAGAACGGTCGCGAGCGCGATCAGTGTCTCGATCGCGCCGTAGTCCGACGTGGTCAGGTAATGCGTGTAGAGCGGGAGGAGGAGGATCGCCAGGATCCGCGCCACCAGCCCTCCCAGGCCGTAGATCGCCGAGTGCCGGGCGAGGCGCAGGAGCTGGTGGAACATTCCGGGCCCGGCGGGCCGGCCGGTCAGCCGCCCTTCGTGAAGAGCAGGACCTTCTGGTTTCTCGGGTTGTTCCACCCTCCCAGATACCGCACGCTCAGGCTCGTCCCTGCGCAGATCCACTCGAAGGTCGCGACGTCGTAGTGGTACGAGTCCTGGTCGAAGTAGGAGACGACCTGCGGCGACTGGCGGATCGGCTCGAGGTTCCGCTTGCCCTGCTCGTTCTCGTAGAAGGTCGCGTAGAACCTGCCGCCGTCCGCGAGCACACGCTCGACGTTCATCACGCAGCGGACGATGCTGTTGACGGGGAGATGGGTGAAGACGGATTGGGCCCACGCGTAGTCGAACGTCTGGCCGAGCGAGGGGAAGTCGAAGCTCTCGTCGGCCTTGAGCGTCGGCCGCTTGTCGCGCAGGCGGTAGCGGTCGAGCTCGAGCCCTGCCGCCTCCTCGAGCACAGCGGCGTTCTTGTCCACGCCGTAGTAGTGGCCGGCCTCCAGGTAGCGGATAAAGTTGACGCCGCCGCGGAGCGGCCCGCAGCCGATGTCGAGCAGGTAGTGCTCGGGCCGAAGCCCCTGCTCGACCAGATAGTCGAACTGGGCCTGCCCGTGCTGCTCCCACTCCTCGACGTAGCCGATCGTCCGCCGGTGCCAGTCCGGGTCGAAGTAGCGATAGTACCGGGACGGGATGTGCCGTTTGACACCGCGCTTGAGTGCGACCGGGACGAGCGGCTTCACCTTGACCAGCAGGTTCTGCATGCCGCCGGCCAATTTACAGGGCGCGGTAAATCTCGATCAGCTTGTCCGCAACCCTGTCTGCGTCGTGGACGCGCTCGACGTAGGCACGGCTCTGCGCCCCGATCCGCCGCCGCTCCTCAGCGGACTCGACGAGCGGCGCGAGCATCTCGGCCAGCGTCTCTTTCGTCGTCGGGACGAGCGGCACCTTGGTCCCGCAGGCCTCCTCGGTGCGCTTCACCGCCTCGTCGTGAAGGAAGGTGAGGACCGGCTTGCCGAGCGCCATGGCCTCGATCGCGAACACGCCGTACCAGCCGGAGTTCAGCTGGTCGACGACGATATCCGCCTGCTTGTAGCGCTCGATCGCCTGGTCGTGGCGCACGTTCTCGACGATGTCGAGCTCGACGGGGAGCTGCTTGCACGCCTCGACGATCCAGTCGGTTCCCTTCTTCTGGCGGCTCGTCGGCGCGTGGACGATGCGGACCGGGCGGTTGCCAGGCGGCGGCGCGGGCTGGTACTTCGAGAGGTCCAGTCCGACGGGGACGACGTGCGCCTCCGGCACCCACCGGATCGCGTCGTAGGAGCCGACGATCTCGGCGTCCGCGCGCTTGCCGTACTCGAGCTCCTGCGCCGTCTTCCCGCGGATGTCCGAGCCGAGGAAGTGGAAGACCGACTTTTTCCGGAACGCCTTCAGGATCGGGAACTGGAGCCGTTTCGGGACGAGCGTGAGCCCGAAGTAGAAATGGAAGACGTCGGTGGTGGGGAGGAGCCTGGCCAGCGCGCGTAGCTGGACGAGCTGCCGCAGCCAGAAGCTCTCGGGCACGTTCAGGACGATGTCGACCTCGTAGGGACGCAGGCGGCGCGGCTGGAACAGCACGAGCCGCGCGTCGATGCCCTTGCGGCGCAGGAACTCGACGTTCGTCCATCCGATCGACCCCATGTTCACGGGGCAGTGGACGACTCTCAACGCCCGCGCCATCAGCATTCGCCTTCGGTTGGAACGAGCGACGCGCCGGACGGCCGTCCGGCGGGACTCGTGAATAGTCCGACGCATACTCGGTGCCAGGCACGTGCCTGGCACCGAGGCGGATAATCCGCTGCAAACTCGGCGTAAATCCCTCGTTGGCCGCGGAGGTTGAGTCCAGCTGACTCAAGGAGCCTGCATATTCCGTGCCTGGCACGTGCCAGGCCCCGGGGTCTTCGCAGGCCCCGGGACTTTCGCATCATTGATCCCATTCGACCTGGTCGAAGTAACGCAACGCCCGGCGGCTCGGCCGGATCCGCTCGGCGTAGGCGGGCAGGTCCTCGGCCGAGATCTCCCCGAGTGCGTGCTTGACGCCGAGGTACGGGATGTTCAGGTCCTCCTGGTAGACGATCGTCGAGATCCGCGGATTGATCTCGATCACGTGCTCCCCCACGAGCTGGATGTTGAAGAAGTGGTCGAGGTCGAGCTCGGCGACGATCTTGCCGGCGGTCTCCATCAGCCCGCCGTCCTCGAGCGTCTCGAAATACATCGCGAGGCCGGCCCGCATCGCCTCGCGGGTCTTCGCGTGCCCGAGCGCGATCCGGCCGCCCTCGGCGATCCCGTCGATCGTCCGTTCCTTGCCGGTTGCGAGCTCCATCACGAGCAGCTCCGTGTCGTCGTCGCCGAGCAGCTCGACCAGGTCTTCGAGGCGGAGGGCCTCCGCCACCCCCGGGCGATTCGTCAGCAGCTGCTCGCGGCGGTCGGCGGAGGCCGACAGGATCCGGAAGCCGCGCGAGCCGGAGGAGAAGATCGGCTTCAGCGTCACGTCCTCGTCGGGATAGCCGAGCTCGCGCGCGGCCTCGGCGACCGCTTCGCCTCCGCGGACACGCCGCCAGGCCGGGCCCTTGACCCCGATCGCGTCCAGCATCGCGTAGGTCTCGGCCTTGTCGTTCGAGCGCCGGATCGCCTCCGGCGAGGAGACGAGCACCGCCGCGTCGAAACGGTCCTTCGCCTCGGCGAGGCCGAGCAGGTCGAACGAGGACTGAGGCAGCACGGCATCGACCCCCTCGCGCCGGCAGATGTCGAGGACCGCTTCGGCAAAGCCGGGGTCGGAACCGCGCGGGACGAGGTGGAAAGCGTCGCAGAGGTGGCGGCCGATCGACTGGGCCGACATGTCCGTCCCGATCAGACGAACATCCCGCTCGCCGTTTGTCCGCAGCGCCCGGAGAAGGGCGGCCGTACCGGGTGCGCCGGACGCCGTCACGAGGACGGTGACCGTCACTTCACGAGTAGGGCGAGCTTGGGTCCGAGCAGGATCGGCTCGCGCCGTCTCGCCTGGGCGAAGTCGGCGAAAACGGCGTTCACGTTGACGTCGTCCGCTGCCAGCACGCCTCCGTCGCGTAGAGCCGTCCAGGCAGCGTCGAACTCGAACCGCATGCACGCTTCCGAGTGCTCGCTGTCGTGCATGAAGAAGTCGATCATCCCCACCCGCTCGAGCAGTGCCGGCAGCTCGTCCTGGCTGCGGCCCAGGATGAGGTTCCAGCGGTCCCGAAGGCGGGCAGGCACCATCCAGCCCGGCTCCTTTCCCGCCGGGATGACGGCCCCGCCCTTTCCGTCCCAGAACGTTCCGGCCTCGTAGTCCTCGCCGGCGACCTCGGGCAGATCGATCGAGTGCAGTGTCCCGACGCCGTTCTTGGCCAGGGCGAGCAGGAGAAATGCCGTCGAGACGCCGTTGCACACTCCGGTCTCGACGGCGACACGGGGCCTGAGCTTGCGGAGCACCGCATAGACACGCAGCCCCTCTCCATAGCCGTCTCGGCCCGTCGCGCGCCCGGTGTTGTACCGATGGCCGCGTGTCGTACCCCGGACCGTTCTCCAGAAAAGCGCCGCCTGCTCCTCGAGGTGCTCGACGAGGCCGCTCGCGAGAATCTCGCGCTCAGCAGATGTGAGCGCACCGGCGTCGCCGAGAAAACGGGTGGTGAGCTCGCGGTCGATCCGCCTGTCGGACGGCTTGCCGTGCCGAAGTGTGCTGGTCGCAGCCTGCACGGGCCCGAATCGTAGTCCTGCGTCGGCCGATGCGCCGCACGGACGGTCGATCGGCCCAGCGATTCTCGCCTCAAGAGAGATCGACCCAATCCGCGGCGAGCTGCTGCAACCGGCGCTCGCGCTCGGCCTCCAGCATCGCGAGCATCGTCTCGCCCATCGTCTCACCGGGGTGCACCCAGATCTCGGGGTGCGTGAGCAGCTGCAGCCACGCGAACCGGCCGGCGGAGAGATCCTCGTGCGGGCAGCCGTGCCGCCAGCAATGGTTCGAGTCGGAGCGGTACGTCTCGGGCGAGAAGAAGCGCGGCTCCATCACGTTCGCTGCGCCGTCGACCGGCTCGCTCATGTACTCGGGCTCGGGGTTGTGCCAGGCGACGACCGGGTCGAAGCGGTCGTCCAGGTCTGCGTGCGGCCAGACCCCGTGCAGCCCGATCTGATGGCCAAGCTCGCGCAGACGCTTGATCGTCCTCTCGCCCTCGGACGAAGCGAGGTTGTAGAAGACGCTCTGGGTCATCAGGAAGTAGGTCGATGCAGCGCCGAGCTCGTGCTCGAGGGCAGCGAGATCGAGCGCCGCCGCGAGCGACAGATCGACGTCGTGCCGAAGCAGGAGGTCGCCCGGCTCGGGGTCGCGGTCGAAGAAGGTGAAGTGGTAACCGCCGGCTTTCGCCGACTCGATCAAGTCGCGGTAGTGATCAAGGTCGAAGGCGCAGCTCATAGGCCAACCTTGCTGTTGGTTTTGCTCGTTCTTTGAAAATCGAGAGTCCGCCCGCACGCAGTCAGAGCGGGTGTTGACCGGCGCGGCTCGTACCGCGTCGTGGCTGACCACCGTCGGGAGAGCGCCTTCGTCGCTTGCCGCGTAGACGGCCCGCGTGAGACCAGCGCCTCCCGGCGGTGTGAGGCACCCGGA
>CAJDTX010000014.1_pt1 | contig 43564 bp, 47 predicted proteins | sample 7390491 | NCBI WGS metagenome assembly CAJDTX01 (sample SAMEA7055669, study PRJEB34461) | soil metagenome | biome: terrestrial ecosystem; feature: Peninsula; material: soil | place: Antarctica | collected 2016
CAGACACGGCTGATCCTCGACTACATCGACTGGCGCAACACCCACCGCCACAACCCCAAGCTCCGCCACCTCACCAGACGACAGCTCCTACGGAAACCCATCCGCCTCAACACGGCAAACGTTGCCTGACGATTCACTAGTCCCAGGGACTGTCCCTCGGTGCAGCGTAGGCCAGGACTCGATCGGGTCGGTCGAGCGGACGACGTTCGTCCCCGCCTCGGCGAAGCGGCGGACTGCGGCGTCGGCCTCCTCGGTGTAATCGACGACCCCGGGCACGACGACCGGCGACGTGCAGTCCTCGACTAGGTAGATCTTCCGCGCCAACTTCTGCTCCTCCGCGTCCGGGTGCCGCAGGAGGTCGTCGATCGTCCAGGCGACGCAATGGCTCTTGGCCTGGCCGGCGATGACGACGGCGTCGAAGCCGAGCAGCTTCTGGATCAGGGCCTCGTTCTTCTCGCCCATCACCTCCGGGCCCAGCACCGAGTAGTGCTCGGTGAGCAGATTGAAGCCCTTGATCTCGAAACTCGGCTGGCTCCGGCGCGCGATCGTGTGAAAGAAGACCGCCTCCTCGACGGCCGAGACGAGCGCATGCCCGATCCCGCCGAGCATGGCGTGATACGGCCAGATCGTGAGGTTGTAGCGCCCCTCGGCCTCGAGGTTCCGCGTGTAGTGGAGCAGGTAGTCGGGATCGATGCCAGGCACGTCGGGATCGACCATCCAGCGGCCCTGCTTGACGTCCTCGGCCGAGACGAGCGTGTACGGCGGCGGATGGTTTCCGTCGGCGTCGATCAGGTAGAGGGCGTGGAAGATCTGCACGGCCTGGTGCGTGTCCATGGTCGGGACGATCTGCGTGATCGAGCCGAGGTTGCGATACAGGAACTCGCACAGCCGGCGGTTGTCCTCGACCGCGCCCGGCACGAAGAGCTCGAAGCCCGGAATGCAGAACGTGTTCTGGACGTCGACGGCGACGAGGCAGATCCGCACCCGGTCCGCGGCGGCCGGGGAGATCCCGCGCTCTCGCGCCCAGGCCTCCGCTTCCCGAGCCCGCTCCTCGTAGGGGACGCGCCAGACCTCGCCCACGCTCTCCGGCCGGAAGTGAGGGACGGGCACACGCCTAGTCTAGGATCGGAGTTCATGGATCCGCGCGGAATTCACCATCTCGGAGTCGCCGTGGAAGACCTCGACGAAGCCGTACAGACCTACAAGCGCCTGTTCGGCGCAGACCTCGAGCATCGCGAGACGATGCCCGAGCAGGGGGTGGAGGCGGCGGCGATGCGGATTGGCGGCGACCGGGTCGAGCTGCTCGCCTCCCTCGGCGAAGAGACGCCGGTGGGCAAGTTCCTGGCGAAGCGCGGGCCCGGGATGCACCACGTCGCCTACGACGTCGACGACCTCCCCGGCGCGCTGCACGATCTCGCCGCGAACGGCGCCGAGCTGATCGACTCCGAGCCCCGGGCCGGCCTGTACGGGCTCCAGGTCGCGTTCGTCCACCCAGAGTCGGTACACGGCGTGCTCGTGGAGCTGGTCTCCGATGGCTGACGTCCGCACCCGGATCGAGCTTGTCTTCGACGGCGGGCAGGCGATGGCCGTGCTGGTCTCTCCCGAGACGGCGGACGCGCTCGAGCGGGCGCTCCGGTCCGGAAGCCAGGACGCCTTTCCGCTCGAGGCGGACGACGGCCGCTACACGGTCGCGCTGAGACGGGTCGTGTACGTGAAGCGTTTCGCACGCGAGAGTCGCGTCGGCTTCGGCTCGGCCTAGTGGAAGTCGGGATCGTCGGGCTTCCCGGTTCCGGGAAGACGACGCTCTTCTCCGCACTCACCGGTGCCGCCGGCCAGGCGGGCGCCGGCAAGCCGAATGTCGCGATGGCGCAGATCGAGGATCCACGGCTCGCGGAGGTCGCCGCTGCGATCGGCTCGCCGAAGACGACGCAGTCGGCCTTACGCGTGCTCGACGCCGCGGGCACCAGCGCTGCCCAGCTCGGGACGCTTCGGCGGGCGGACGCGCTTCTCGTCGTACTCGACGGCTTCTCCGCCGGCTCCGACGCAGGACCCGACCTCACCTCGCTCCAGCTCGAGCTCGTCGTCGCCGACCGCGATCACGTCGAGCGCAGGCTCGAGCGCGTCCGCAAGGAGGCGAAGTCAGGGGAGGCGGCACTCAAACACGAGGTGACGAAGCTCGAGGCGGCGCTCGCGCTGCTCGAGGCCGGGCGTCCGCTACTGGACTTCCCGGACGAGTTGCCGGGAGAGCTCGAGTCGCTGACGACGAAGCCGCTCGTCGTCGTCGAGAACGGCCCCGGCGGAATCGACGCCAAGCTCGAGACGGAGCTCGCCGAGCTCCCCGCGGAGGATGCGCAGGAGTTCCGGGAGGGCCCGTCGGCGCTCAACGAGGTCGTACGCAGGCTGTTCGAGTCGCTCGACCTGATCGTGTTCTTCACCGCGAACGAGAACGAGGCTCGGGCCTGGACGCTGCGCCGTGGTCAGACGGCGCTGGAGGCGGCCGCGTCGATCCACTCGGACATGGCTCACGGCTTCGTCCGCTGCGAGGTGATCCGCTCGGACGAGCTCGTCGAGTGCGGCTCACGCGCCGAAGCGGCCCGTCGGGGCCTCCAGAGGCTGGAGGGAAAGGGCTACGTCGTCGAGGACGGAGACGTCGTCAACATCCGCTTTACGCCGCCTCGTTAGCGCCACGCGTCCGAAGTAAGCTTGGCCGGTGTCACGGGCGTTGATCACTGGAATCGCGGGCCAGGACGGCTCGCTCTTGGCCGAGCTCCTACTCGAGCACGGATACGAGGTTTACGGCGTCGTTCGTGAGCACGGATCTGGGCGCTACGAAAACCTTGACACGATCCGCGACCGCATCGCCGTCATTCCGGCAAACCTGCTCGACCCGTCGTCGCTGGTCGAAGCGCTCGCACAATCTGAGCCTCACGAGGTCTACAACCTGGCTGCCCCCTCGTTCGTGCCGATGTCGTGGCAGCAGCCGGTCGAGACCGCAGAGTTCGCCGCGGTGGGCGTGACCGCGATGCTGGAGGCGATCCGGAGCACCTGCCCCCAGGCCCGCTTCTATCAGGCCTCCTCGAGCGAGATCTTCGGCGAGCCGCTCGAGTCGCCTCAGAACGAGCACACCCCGCTTTCCCCACTCACCCCCTACGGCGTCGCGAAGGCCTACGCGCACTTCATCGTCGGCTCCTACCGCACGCGCTACGGGCTCTATGCCTGTTCGGGAATCCTCTACAACCACGAGTCGCCGCGACGCCCGCTCAGCTTCGTGACGCGCAAGGTCGCACACGGGGCCGCCAGCATTGCGCTCGGGCTCCAGACCGAGCTCACGCTGGGCGACCTCGATGCCCGCCGAGACTGGGGCTACGCGGGCGACTACGTCCGCGCGACGTGGCTGATGCTGCAGCAGGACGCGCCGGAAGACTACGTCATCGCCTCCGGCAAGAGCTACTCCGTCCGTGACCTCGTCGCCTGCGCCTTCGACCATGTCGGGCTCGAATGGGAGCGCTATGTCCGCGTCGACGAGTCACTCATGCGCGGGCGTGCTGAGCTCCACGGCCTCGTCGGCGACGCCTCGAAGGCGCGCGAGCGGCTCGGATGGTCGCCTAGCCTCGATTTCGAAGGGCTCGTACGCCTCCTCGTCGATTCGGACCTCAAGCGGCTGAAAAGCGGCACAGACCGTGGAGATCGGGAACTTCGAGGCAGCCTCGGAGCCCCACGGAACTGAAGCTCTGCCGGGCGCGAGGTCACTCAACTTGGATTTGGAACAACGTGCTTGGCACCGTTAGAAGGCCCCCTGCCGTTGAGGATCGGCGTGATCGAGAGCGCCAGGATCCTGAGGTCGCGCCGGACGGAAATGTTCTCGATGTACTCGCGCTCGAGCGCCAACCGCTCCCGAAAGGTGAGGGCGCCGCGGCCGTAGACCTGCATCGGCCCGGTCAGACCGAGCTTGACCGCGAGCCGAAAGCGATGCTCCGGGAGATAGCGCGCGACGAGCTCCACCTGCTCCGGTCGCGGTCCGACGAGGCTCATGTCCCCCCTCAGGACGTTGATCAGCTGTGAAGCTCGTCCAAGCTTGTCCGCCGCAGAAGCCGCCCAACCCGCGTCACCCTGTGGTCGCTCGCGAACTTGAACACCGGCTCCTGCAATTCGTCGAACGAGATCAGCTCGCGGAGCTGGTCCTCGGCGTCTGGCACCATCGACCTGAGCTTGTACATCCGAAACGGGTGACCGTCCTTGCCCGCGCGTTCCTGCGAGAAGAAAGGCGAGCCGCGGCTACCCAGGACGATCGCAAGCGAGATCACGAGCATGATCGGGGCGAGGACGAACAGGGCTGCGGCCGCGATGGAAACGTCCATTAGCCGTTTGAGCGCAGCCGTCGAACGAGAGATCCCCGCTGTGTTGTACCCGAGCACCGCGAGATCGCCGATCTTCTCGACTTCGGCCACCCCCATGCTCCCGGTGAAAACGCTGCGACCTTCGTCTCGGTCTCGCGGCAGAGATCGGCAAGCCTGGCAGCGGCTTCAGCTTAGAGCTCGTCGGCGCCGACGACCACGCGCTCGACGTGGGGCAGCCACTTGTCTCGAGCAGCTCTGGAGGTATCGATCTCGTGTGCGCGGCGCACGCCGATTACGTGGACGTGGATGTCGGGAAACAGCTCGAGCTTCCGTTCCATCCGCCGCACGCGTTCCATCCGCCGCACGACCTGATCGTCTCCGATGATGAGCAATCCGGTCAGGCGGGACCTGTCTTCGCCAGAGCCTGGGGAAGTCCCGCGGAAGAGCCACGCGGTCGCACTCAGTACCGCCCCAGCAAGAGCACGACCCAGGCTCGAGGCGTTGCGCCCGCGCCGATCGAGAGGAGGAGCTGGCTGCGGCGAGAGTCGCCGCCCAGGCCAACAGTCTCGGCAGCTCGTCCACCGTGAGATGGCGAAGCCGAACCTATCCTCGCTGTAGAGGTTGTGGATCTTCGCCAGGATCACGCACAGCGGAAGTAGCAGCGGCAGGAGGAGGGGATCCATGACGGCGGACGGGTCGAGCAGCGATGCTGGAGCCCCTCGGTCGAGAACAGTCGCGCTAACTAGACTAGATCAGACGGCTGAGAACGACGATTTCAGGTTACGAACTTGTTCGGGCACTGTCAATGGGCGGTTTTCGGCCGAGCGCGGAGGATTCCTAGCTGCCCCAGGATCTCATCGCCGCTGAGGAACGCACGCCGCATCGTCCCCGGCGGGAGCTTGTACTTGGTCGTGAGCGCCTTGCCGGCCGAGACGGTTGCGAGCTGCTCGAGTGAGCTCTGCGGACTCGTTCCGCCTGCCCAGTAGCAGATGGGGGTGCCCGATGTCAACCAGACCGTCTGCTCGGCTGCCAGCTACCAACCCGCCAGGGAGCTGTCTGCCTTCACGCTCAGGTTGGCGGAGGTGGCAATTGGGTTTCCGTTCAGGTCATACCACTGATCTGCAGCCGCAGTCGAGGTTGCGATCGAGAGCAGCAACGGCGTCTGGGCGTCGATGCTCCACGAGGTCCCGTCGTAGCGGAGAAACAGCGTCCGCCAGACAACGAGTTCCCCAGCTCCTCTGGCAGAAGCTCTCTGGCGGCGTGGAAGGTGAAGATATCGGGAGAATCGTCTGCAGAGAAGAGGCCAAGCCGCATCGCTTCGACGACTCGCTCCGCACCGTGATAACCCTGGAACCAGTCGTGGACGATCGCGGTATGCGCGCGGACGGGCTCCTCTGAAAGCTGCTCATGTAGCGGTGTTACTCGGTTCATCAAACGTGAGCTCGACTAGAGGACGCAGATTCGTTCCCGGCAGATAGACGCGTACTTAGTATGTTCCGCGACTCGCGCGCGCAGCCTTCGTCAAAAGGGAAGCTGCCTTCGGCGGCGCCCTAGAAGGCTCCCCGACCCGTCACGATCGGTGCGATCGACAGCACCAGGATCCTGAGGTCGCGGCGGATCGAGATGCTCTGGATGTACTCGCGCTCGAGCCCTAACCGCTCCTGGAACGTCAGGGCCCCTCGACCGTAGACCTGCATCGGACCGGTGATGCCTGGCTTGACGGCGAGCCGAAAGCGGTGTTCCGGAAGGTAGCGCGCGACGAGCTCTACCTGCTCCGGCCGAGGCCCCACTAGGCTCATGTTCCCCTTGAGCACGTTGAACAACTGGGGAAGCTCGTCCAGGCTCGTCCGCCGCAGAAGCCGCCCCACGCGCGTGGCACGGTGGTCGGTCTGAAACTTGAACACGGGCTCGACCAGGTCATCGAATGAGACGAGCTCCCCGAGGCGATCCTCGGCGTCCGCGACCATCGATCTGAACTTGTACATCCTGAAGGTGCGACCGTCCTTGCCGGCACGCTCCTGCGTGAACAAGAAAGAACCGCGGCTATCGAGCACGATCGCCACGGAGATCAGCAGCATAATCGGCGCGAGCACGGGGAGTGCAACTGCGGCGACAGCGACATCCATCACGCGTTTGAGCGCGATGGTGGACCTGGAGATCCCGGCCGTCGTGTATTCGAGAACCGCGAGGTCGCCGATCTTCTCGACTTCGGAGGCTGCCCGTCCGTCGGCAAGGACGACCGTGAGCTTCGTCTCGGTCTCGCGACACAAATCGGCCAGTTCGGCGACGACGTAAGCCTCCAACTCGCCGGCGCCGACGATCACCCGCTCGATGTGCGGAAGCCAGACGTCCTTGGCCTTCCGCGAGGTGTCGATCTCGTGCGCGCGACGGACTCCGACGATGTCGACGTGAATGTCTGGGAAGAGCTCCAGCTTCCGCCTGACCCGCGCCGCTACCCGATCGTCTCCGATGATGAGCGTCCGGGCGGCCGAGACGTGCGTTCGCCACAGCCAGCGGGCGGCGCCGCGAAAGAGCCAGGCTAAGGCGCTCAGGCCTATCCACAACACGAGAACGACCCAGGCCCGAGGACTCGCGCCCGTGGCGCTCGAGAGGAGCAGGGTGGCCGCCAAGACGGTGGCCGCCCAGGCCAGCAGTCTCGGCAACTCATCGGCGGTCAGATGGTGAAGCCGGTCTTGATCCTGCCCGTAGAGGCTGTGGATCTTCGCCAACATCAGGGAAAGCGGGATCAGGGGCAGCAGCAACAACTCGCTCGCGACCGGGGTCCGATTCAGCAGTTCGAACAAGGCGATTGCGCAGAGCAAAGCCGCAAAGTCTGCGAGCGCGAGAAGCCTCCGCAGAAGCGAGTCGCGCCAGAACGCCGTCTGTTGCCCACGGAGAAGCGGAGATCTCGAGCTCCAGAAGCCCGTTTGGTCATTGAAGTCGGCAAGAGCTTCTGCCGCGTCTTCAAGGACAACTGCTGTCGAGTGCGCGCGCGTGGAGATTCTGACCCTCCCCAGTCAGCCAAACTGAACGGATTTCACAAGCTTAGACGGGGGCGGCCTTTCCCCTGCTTCGCACAGGCGATCCTCAGACACCCTCAGCGCTGCGCCCTCAGTGACCGCGACCCGCCCGGACTCACCTCGAAGTTACGATTCGCCGTCAGGGAACGGATGCATGCAAATAGACGGACAAGCCTTGCAATCGCGGGCCTCGCCCTCGTTGGGGCGATGGTTGGGGGCGGCGCCTACTGGCTCGTAGCCGTCCAGGGCCAACGACGGAGGCACAAACCGAGCCAGGTCTGCGAAGGACTCCTCCCCTACCACGACGACGAACGTCGGGTTCGTCCCGGCGCCGCCCGAGCCGGCTCGCTGTTCACGTCTCGCGGCCGCCGTCTCGAATCTCCCGGTAGGACAGCCGCGGAACGTGTACCAGCGGCACTTGCACAGCCTCCAACGTAGCTGCCCCAGAACTGCGAGGGACCGGGGCCTCGTGGGCGAGTTTCTTCCGCGTTGCAAGGTCCCGACCCAGGAGCGCTGTACCGAATTCTCAAGCCCTTCTTGGTCGGCCACGACCTTTGGCAAGGGCATCTCGCTCAGACTCGCGGGCCCGGGCGCAGACGGAGCGCTCACCTTCCGTGTTTCGAGGACGAGCGGCTCCGCCTACGCATTCCTGGCGGAATCCGTACCGATCAAGATCCGCCTTGTCTCCTACACGTTCACGGCCTACGTCCGGCGGCTGCGAGGAACCGGAGACCCACGCGCGTGCAGATGCTCCTGGCGTGCGTCAACCGGAAAGGCAGATTCATCACTTTCGCAGTGATCTCCAATCTTCGTCTTCTTGGTCCGGTTCCCACGGTCGAAGCCCTGGGCCCAGGAAGCCTCATTGATCCAACGTCGCGTTGGGGGCGGTTCGGCGGCTACATCGCAGCAACGACCTGGCCGGCAGGAACCGTGGCGGTAGAACCTGAGTTTCTCTTCTTTCGCGGGTCGCACTCAACCGGGGACGTCGAGGTGGACGCTGTTGAGCTGAGCTCCGGCACCGGGGTCATCAAGTTCCCTGCCCGCCCGCAGAAGAATCTCGTCCGCGATCCCTCGTTCGAATCCGGAAAGGTGCAGCTCAACACGGGCTGAGCTCTACGATCGCTTTTCCTGGGCACAGCAGGACCAAGCCTGGTGATCAGCTCTGGGAGACGGTCCGTCTCGCCGCTGCGGCGTCGAGGTGGTTCGCGTGATAGAGGACGGCGGCCTCGGCTGTCCGCGCGCCGCGGCCGTCGTGGTGGACGGCGACGGCGTGGAGCAGCTCGGCCCGCGTCTCTTCGTCGAGCCCGTTCGCCCGTTGCTCGATCAGCCGTAGCCCGAGATGGACGTGTCCGAGCAGGCACCCTTCCGGTGTCGGTCGGAAAGTCGGGCCTCGCCCCAGCTCGGCCGTGCGGCCGACGTCGTGGAGGAGCGCTGCGGCGAGCAGCAGGTCGGCGCGGAGACGCGGGTGGAGCTGGGAGGCTTCCCGGCAGATCGTTGCCACGCCTACGGTGTGTTCGAGCAGGCCTCCTGCGTAGCCGTGATGGCCCTCCGGTGTAGCCGGGAGCGAGCGGAATGCGGAACGAATCTCCGCGTCGTCGAGGAGGGCGCGGACCGTTGCCGCGAGCCCCGGATGGTGGAGCTCACCGGACAGGAACTCGAGGAACCCCTCGAGCTCGTCGGCGTCGCGGCGGAGCGACGGGGTCAGGGTCTCCGGATCCGCCTCCGGATCGGCCTCGAGAGAACGAATCTCGAGCTGAAGGCGATCGCGGAAGCGCTCGACCCGTCCGAGGACCTTGACCGCATCGCCTTCCGAGAAGCGGTTGTCGAGTAGCTCGACGTCGTTCCAGACGCGCGCGTCGATCCGGCCGCTCGGGTCGACGAGCTCGAGCGCGAGATAGGGAGCCCCGCCGCGCGTGCGCAGTCGCTGCTTTCGCGCTACCGCGAACGTTCCTTCGACGACCCGGTCCTCGTCCAGCTCCGCGATGGCTGCCACAGGGCGAGTCTAGGTTCCGAGACGGACACCGGGCCACCCCGAGAATTGCCTCCCACCCAGGGTGGGGGCCATCCTCCTGGTACACGCGCCAATCTAGCCGGCGACTTCTCTCGGGGGTGTGCCGGTTGCGTGCCGATTCGGTTGCCGGGGGAGCCCGCGAGCCCTGGTACCCTCCGGCGCGTGGCGGAGATAAAGCCGTTTCGGGCCATCCGCTACGACGTTGGGCAGGCGGGCCCGCTCGAATCGCTCGTCGCGCCTCCCTACGACGTCATCAGCCCCGACGAGCGGCTCGACTATCTCGCTCGCAGCCCGTACAACGTCGTCCACCTGACTCTTCCCGATTCGGAGGACCAGGCGGCTCGGGACTTTGCGGCCTGGCGCGGAGACGGCGTGCTCGCAGAGGACGAAGGCCCGGTGATGTGGGCGCTCGAGCAGGACTACGTAGGGCCCGACGGCGTCCACCGCACTCGGCGCGGCCTCCTGGCGGCGCTGCGCGCCGAGCCCTACGAAAACCGCGTCGTCCTCCCCCACGAGCTCACACATGCCGGGCCGAAGGAAGGGCGCCTGCGGCTACTCCGTGCCGTGCGCGCCCACCTGGAGCCGATCTTCCTGCTCTACGAGGGTGAAGCACCACTCCAGTTCCCGGTAGGCGAGCCCGATCTCGAGGCCGAGGGGGCAGGAGCGGTCAGCCGTCTCTGGCGGATCGCCGGCGACGGCGTGCATCAGACGGTCTGCGACTGGTTCGCCGCCAAGCAGCTCCTGATCGCAGATGGGCACCATCGGTACGAGACGACACTCGCCTTTAGCGCCGAAGACGGATCTCCCGAGAGCGCCTACATGATGGCCGTGCTCGTCTCGAGCGACGACCCGGGACTCGCGATCTTCCCGACGCACCGGGTCGTGAAGAGCCTCGAGAAGATCGACAGTTCGGCGTCTCAGGCTGTCCCGGGAGGGCCGTACGAAGGCCTCCGCGAGCTCGACGCCCTCGAGGGGGAGCTTCCCGCTGCCGTGATCTACCGGAAAGGCGAGACGCTCCTGCTCAGGGGCAAGGAAGCCGAGCCGGACGCTCGCTTCGTCGAGCGGCTCGGACTCGAGGGCATCACGTATACGCCACACGCGGACGAGGCAGTCTCCCGCGTCGACGCCGGCGAGGCGGACGCGGCGGTGCTGCTGCGCCCGCCACGGATCGAGCAAGTCAGGGCGATCGCGGAGCGTGGAGAGACGATGCCGCAGAAGAGCACGTACTTCTATCCCAAGCTTCTCTCCGGTCTCCTCTTCCTCGCGCTCGACCTCCTTTGAGCCCCTGGCCCGCCATCTGCCGCGCGGCGGCCGAGGACATCCGAGGTGTCCTGGCGGACCTCCCCACCCGCGAGGAGCGCGAGCCCGTAGTCGGCGCAGGCGAGGGCGGTGACGACACGACGGCGATCGACGCCGCCGCCGAGGCCGCGATCGTCGCGCGGCTCGAGCAGGCCCACGAGGACGGCCTCGACTTCACGCTCGTCTCGGAAGAGCTCGGTGAACGATCGTTCGGCGGAGGGTCTACGTACGTCGTCGTCGACCCGATCGACGGGTCGGTGAACTCGAAGCGCGGGATTCCGTTCTTCTCGTTCTCGCTCGCGGTCGCGGACGGCCCCGCGATGGCCGACGTCCACTACGGCTACGTCTACGACTTCGGCAGCGGCGAGGAGTGGACGGCCGAGCGGGGTGCTGGCGCGTGGCTGAACGGGAGCCCGCTTGGTCAGATCCGCCCCAAGGAGCAGATCGAGATCCTGTCGTTCGAGGCGACCGTGACCGCGCTCGTCGCCGATCGGGTCGAACGGTTTCGAGGGCTCGCGGAGCGGATCCGGGTGATGGGCTCGCTCGCGCTCTCGCTCTGCCACCTGGCCGCCGGCAGGGTGGACGGCGTCTGTTCGCTCAAGCCCGCCCGCGCGGTCGACATCGCCGCCGCTCAGCTCCTGATCCGGGAGTGCGGGCTCGCGATCGACCTTCCCGAGACACCGCCATTTGCCCAGGCCCCGCTCGACACGGAAGGGCGCTCGCGCGTCGTCGCCGCTGCGACGCCGGAGATGTGCCGCAAGCTCGCGGAGGCGCTGCTCGGGTGAAGCTCGTGTGGGTCGGCTGCTCCGGCTGGAATTACAACCACTGGCGCGGCACGATCTATCCGAAAGGCCTCCCACCGCGGCATCCAGGCACGCGAGCTGACTGCCGACTGGACGTTCATCCGCTTCCACAAGGGGTCACTGCGCTCTGGCTCCGGAAGGGGTTCGAGTAGCCCTGCTGCTAAGCTGGATACGTGTCAGGGGCTAGGCCTTTCGTGGCCGCGGCAGCCCTGAAGCGCTTTCTACGGATCGTGGCCGAGCTGTGGGGATCGCCCAGAGTGAGGCTTGCGACCAAAATCGGGTTCGTCGCCCTGGCTGTGGCTTTTACGGGACTTGCAGGGTGGCGATTCTCTTCGACCGGATGGCCGTTGCACGGTAGCCCCTGGCTGATCCTGGGGGCCGGCCTGCTCTTCCTGCTTGCGTACCCCGTCAAGGCGTGGGGATGGCGGCGGCTGTTCGCTGCCGACGAGCGACCGAAGACCTCCGCGCTCGCAGCGGCCGGTGGGGCCGCCTCGGTCTCCGGCATCGCCTTGCCCGGACGCTTCGACGACGTCGTCCGCGTCGCCGTGGTGCGCCGTTACCCTAATTGCCCGGCGGGGGTTCGCGCGCTCGCGTTCTCGCTGTTCGCGCTGGGGCTGATCGACGCTGTCGCACTCACCCCGCTCGCCTCGACGTCCGCCGCGCTGACCCACTCGACGGGTGTACGGATCGCACTTGCTCTCGTTGCAGCTGCCGGGATCGCCGCCGCCGTCCTCATCGTCGCGCTCCCCCGCTTGATGGTCTGCGGGCGCCTGATCCGCTTCCGGCTCGCGCGCTGGCTTCATGCTCGGGCTCCATCCGTCCGGGAGGCGGCGAAGGCGACTGTCCTCGTCCACGCGTCCTGGCTCGTGCGGGCAGTCGGCGTCCTCCTGCTGCTGGGAGGGCTCGGCCTGGGGCTCTCGCTGCCGCTCGCGATGCTGTTCCTGTGCGCCGGCGCCGCGTCGGCCGCACTTCCGGTCGGGCCTGCCGGAGCAGCCACACAGGCAGGTGGAGGTGCGCTCATCCTTGTGGCCTCGGGCGTCGCTGCCAAGGCTGCGATCGATTTTGCGCTTGCGACCCAGGCACTCGCCGTGATGGCCGGTGCCGCCGTCGTGCTCAGCACGCTCGCGTGGCACGGCAGCCGCCGGCTCATTCTTCGCACCGCCTAGGGGCGCTCTAGAGCCCGTAACATCGCGCGTGTGCGTGCGCGGCTGACCGTTCTCGGTGCGGTTCTGCTCGCTGCGGGTTGCGGCGGGTCGGGTTCGACCCCCTCCAAGCCGCCCCCACCTCCGCCTCCGCCGCCGCCGGCCCCACCTGCGACGGTGACTGCAGGTGCGGTCAAGGCGACGCTCCTGGCGCCGACCCATGCGCCGAAGATCAAGGCGAAGTGGCGCTACACCGTCAAGGTGACCGACCTCGGCGGCCGCCCTCTGTCGGGCAGGCTCACCATCCAGATCGTCGACCCCATCGGCACGGCTCACGCGGTGCAGTACGACGACACCAAGCAGGACATCGCCGCCAGGCCTTTCGCGGGCCGCTTTCGAGACTACGTGGAGTTCCCGGGCGACTCACGCGGCTTCCGGCTGACCTTCCGCGTGATCGTGAAGACGGCGAAGGGTCGCGTGACGCTCACGTACCCGGTCACGCCGCGATGAACGGCGGCGCCGAGGTCGTCATCGAGCACGTTCGCAAGGCATTCGAGGACGGCCGGATCAACGCGCTCGAGGACGTCAGCCTTCGGATCGCGCCGGGCGAGTTCGTCTCCCTGATCGGGCCGTCGGGCTGCGGGAAGAGCACGCTGCTCAACCTGGTCGGCGCACTCGACCAGCCCGATGCGGGGACGATCACCGTCGGCGGCGAGCGGGTGGATCGGCTTTCCGATCCGGCCGAGTACCGGGCGGACGTCGTCGGTTTCGTCTTCCAGTTCCACAACCTGATCTCGACGCTCTCGGCACTCGAGAACGTGCAGGTGCCGATGCTCGGTCGCGGCCTGCCGCGCGCGAAGCGGGCGGAACGGGCCGAGGAACTGCTGGGCCTAGCCGCCGTCTCGCATCGGAGCGGCAGCTATCCGCCTACGCTCTCCGGTGGCGAGCGGCAACGGGTCGCGATCGCGCGCGCGCTCGCGAACGGTCCGCGCCTCCTGCTCGCGGACGAACCGACCGGGGCGCTCGACTCGGCCGTCGGCGATCAGATCCTGACGTTGCTCGAGGACCTGCGCGAGCAGCATCGGATGACGATCCTGCTCGTCACCAACGACCTCGCCGTCGCCGAGCGCGCCGATCGCACGCTACGGATGCGGGACGGCCGCGTCGAGGCCGTTACTCCCGACGGAGCGCCTCGATCGGCGTGAGCCGTGCGGCGCGCCAGGCCGGGTAGATCGCCCCGATCACGCCGACTCCCAGGGAGAAGGCGAGCCCCCATGCGAAGACACCGGCGGTGAAGTCGGGCTGGACGAGGGTCGAGAGACTGCCGCGGCTCGTGAAGAGCTCGGCACCGGCGTAGCCGAGCAGCAGTCCGAGTCCGAGTGAGAGTAGCCCGATCGCGAGCGCCTCGCTGACGATCATCGCCACGATCCGCCGAGTCCTCCAGCCGACGGCCCGCAAGATCCCGATCTCTCTCACGCGCTCGAGCACGGACATCGCCATCGTGTTCGTCACGCCGATCCCGCCCACGATCAGGGCGAGCAGCGAGAAGATCCAGCCCGTCGAGATGATCAGGCGGCTGCTCGTGTCGACCTTGACCGCCTGGCCCGGCTCGGTCACGGAGGCGAGCCCGGGGAAGTCATGCTCGATCTGAGCGGCGACCTCCTTCGGGCGCCGGCCGAGCGTGACGATCACGCCGATCGTCGTCACCTCGTGCGGGTGCGCGGCCAGTCGCTGAACGACCGAAAGCGGGAGGACTGCTCCCTCGTCCTCGAACCGGTCGCCGCTGTGGTAGATGCCGGCGATCCTGATCCGGCCGCCGCCGGCCTGAAGCGTGTCGCCGGGGCCGAGCTCGAGCGAGGAGGCCGCGTGGTCGCCGAGCAGCGCCTCGTCACCGCTGCCGCGGCTTCCCTTGACGACGACGAGCCGCCGGTACGGGAACTCGTTCGGATCGAGCCCGAAAACGAGGAACGAGCTGCGTCCCTCGACCTTGCCCACCCAGAGATAGATGTTCGCGGTCTCGGCGATGCCGGGCTTGCTCCTGATCTGCCTCTCCAAGCTCTCGGGCAGCAGCGACCGCGTAAGGTCGGCCACGTCGCGCTGGAAGAGCCCGAAGTCGGCGCGCCCGACATGGATCAGGTCGTTCGCGGTGCGGTGGACGCCGGCGGCGATCGAGAGCAGCGCGACGATCAGGCCGACGCCGATCGCGACACCGGCGGCGGTGAGTGCCGTGCGCCCTCGGCGCCGCAGCAGGTTCTTCCAGACCAGGCCGATCCAGGTCACGGTCCAATCATCCTGCTTTGGCCCTCCGGCGCGCTGCTAGGCTCGGACAGAGATGTCCCCTTCCCGCGAGGAGATCTACAAAGCACTCGAGCAGGTGATCGACCCCGAGCTGCGCCGGCCGGTCACGGAGCTCGACATGGTGCGCGACATCCGCATTGACGGCGGGGATGTCGGCATTACGGTTGCGCTCACCGTCGCGGGCTGTCCGCTGCGGGCGAGCTTCGAGGAGCAGGTGCAGCGATGGGTCGCTCCGCTGGACGGCGTCGAGAGCGTCTCGCTCGAGTTCGACGTGATGAGCCCTGAGGAGAAGACTGCGCTCACCGCCAAGCTGAGAGGCGGGATCGAGGAGCGCACGAAGGGGATCTCGCTGGACAAGGCCACGCGCGTGCTCGCGATCGCGAGCGGCAAGGGCGGCGTCGGCAAGTCGACTCTCACCGCCAACCTCGCCGCCGCCTTCGCCGACATGGGGCAGCGCACCGGCGTGCTCGATGCCGACGTGTACGGGCACTCGATCCCGCACATGCTGGGCATCCACCAGCGGCCGGTCGTCGTCGACAAGATGATCGTCCCGCCGGTAAAGGGCGATCTGAAGCTGATGTCCATCGGCTTCTTCCTCGACGACAACTCACCGATCATGTGGCGGGGCCCAATGCTGCACCGCGCGCTCGAGCAGTTCCTGTCCGACGTCCACTGGGGGGAGCTGGACGTTCTGCTCGTGGACATGCCTCCGGGAACCGGCGACGTCGCAATCTCGCTGGGCCAGCTCCTGCCCCGCGCGGAGGCCATCGTCGTGACGACGCCGCAGCCGGCCGCGCAGGAGGTCGCCGTGCGGGCGGCGCTGATGGCGCAGAAGACGAACATGCGCCTGATCGGCGTGATCGAGAACATGACCGGCGACGTCTTCGGCACGGGCGGCGGCGAGCGGCTCGCTGCCGACCTCGACATGGCTCTGCTCGGCTCGATTCCCCTCGACCCGCGGCTGCGCGAGTCTGGAGACTCCGGAGAGCCGCTCGTCTGGGCCGATCCCGGGTCCGAGACGGCCCAGGCGATCGGACGCATCGCCGAGGCGATCGACGCTACGAAGCGCGAGCAAGGCGTCGGGATCGTCAAGGCGCTGCCCGTCCTGTCCTAGCGTGCAGCCGGAGGAGCGGCTCCGGGCCCTCGGCTTCTCCGAGCGCGACGCAAGCATCCTCGCCGACCACTTTCTGGACGCCGAAAGCCGCGGCAAGGCGGGTCACGGGTTGTCGCGGGTCGAGTGGCTCTCGACCCTCCCGGACCTGGATCCGGATGCACAACCGGAGCGCGTGCTGGCCGAGGAGGGGTTCGAGCGCTGGCACGGTCGCGGCGCGCTCGGCTACCTGACGCTTGCCGCGATCTGCGACGCCCAACTCGAGTCGCCTCCCATACGCGCGCGTGTAGTAGTGGCTCAGAAGTGCTTCCCCACGGGGATGCTCGGCTACTGGGTGCGCCGGCTGGCGGAGGGGGGCCTCGTCGCGGCGTTGACCGCGACCTCGCCCCCGCGGCTCTCGCACCCCGAGGGCGGCCCGAAGCTCGCCGGGACGAATCCGCTTGCGATCGGGATCCCGAGCTCCGACGGGCGTCCGGTGATCACTGACGTCTCGTGGGGCAGGATCACTCACGGCGACGTGATCGCGGGCGTCGCGAAGCCCGAAGAGCTCGTCCCGTTCGGCGGCGAGCAGGCGCACAAGGCCTTCGCGCTCGCGATCGGGCTGCAACTGCTCGTCGACGCCCTGGTCGCGGACGGGTACGGAGCGGTGCTGCTCGTGGCCCGGCCGGAAGGAGACCCCGTCCCGGAGCTGCGCGGGCGGGCGGGCGAAGTACGCTTGCCGGGTGACCGACCTCGTCGCTGAGGTTGTCGGCGAGGGCGAGACCGTCGTCCTCGTCCACGGGAGCGGCTTCCGCGACGCGACGTGGTCGGACCAGCTCGAGCTGTCCGATCGCTACCGGCTGGTGATCCCGTTCCGACGGGGATACGGGTCGAGCCCGCCGGCCGACCCCGACTTCGAGCGCGATGCCGAGGACATCGCTCAGCTCCTCCGGGAGCCCGCCCACCTCGTCGGCTACTCCTACGGGGGGATCGGCGTCCTGCTCGCGGCTACGAAGAGACCCGAGAGCGTCCGCTCGGTCACTGCGATCGAGCCGCCCGCCCTCGGGATCACGGATGCCCCACCCGTGAAAGAGCTGCTCGGGCGCCTGGCGCCCGTCTACGAGCGCGCACCGGAGCTGACGCCCGAGCAATTCGACGCGGAATTCGACGCGGTGCTCGGCTTCGAGCATCCAACCGAAGAGCTGGAGCCCGAGGCGAAGGCGGTCGCGGACTCGGTCCGGCGAGAGCGGCCTCCCTGGGAGGCGGAGATCCCGTTCGAACGCCTTCGCGGCGTCCCCGCGCTCGTCGTCTCGGGAGGCTGGGATCGGGCCTTCGACGCTGTCTGCGACGTGCTCGAGGAGCGTCTCGGCGCCGAGCGCGCCGAGCAGCACGCGCCCGGCTTCAACGAGCGGCTGCTCTCCTTCTGGGAGTCAGCGGCTTGTAGCCGCCGCGCTCGTCGCGGCACTCGGGGCCGACATTCCGTCGTCCCTGCGCGGCCGTGAGCTCGAGTACCTCCCCACGCACAGGAAACAGGTCGTCCTGACCCTCGACGGCGGTGGCGACGCGCTCGGCGCCTGGTCGATTCTGCGCACCCTCCAGCGAAAACACGTCGTCGCCACCTTCTTCCTGACGGGCCGCTGGGTGAACCAGAACCCCGGCCTCGCCAAGTTCATCGGCAAGCGCTACCCGCTCGCCAACCACACCTACAGCGGCCGCTCTTCCGCTTCCCATACGGCGACAGCAACTCGAGGGTGATCGCGATAGCTAACCGGCTCGGCTACATCTCGATCCGCTGGACGGTGGACACGCTCGGCTGGATGGGCGGACGGGGCCAGACCGTTTCCGGAGCGATCCAGCGGGTCGTCTACTCGCTTCGGCCGGGCGCGATCATCCTCATGCACATCGGGTCGGCCGGGGACGTCGACCACTCGACGATCGATGCCCATGCGCTGCCGGGTGTGATCGACGCGATCCGCCGGCGCGGCTACTCGTTTACGACGCTGGAGCGCTATCGCTGACGCCGCTCCAGGAACGTCAGGTAGGGAAGCGCGGGTCTGCCCGGATCGAGTCGAGATCCGAGTCGTTCTCGGCCCACTTCACGAAGCTCTCCGGGTCCATCTCGAACGCACGGCGAACTGCTTCGAGCGCCCCTTCCCGGTCGCCTGCGAGCGCACGGAAGCAGCCGAGGTTGTAGTGCGTCGCCGCCATCTCCGGGTAGCGATCCATGTTTTCCTCGACGTACGCGACCGCCTCGGCAGGAGGCATTCTCGAGGCGCGGAAGCCGAGCTCCCAGCCCGAGGGCTGGAACGCCTCGCCCGGCTTGGCGCCGACCGCGAGCACCGTCGTCCCCGGCTCCTGGGCGACCGCGGTGCGGCGGACTGCCGGGTCGGGGAGATGGACGATCGTGCCTGCCGGCGCGTCCACCTCCGTGCCGTCCAGCGTGAACGTGGCCCGGCCGCTGACGACGACGTACATCTCCTCGTGCCCGTAAGTCTGCTCGGTGTGCTCCTCGACGATCTCGTCGCCCACATCGGCCGTGTAGGCGTTCGTGCCGAAGGCGCGGATGTCGAAGCGGCTCCGGATCGGCCGCCAGTGAAGGCCGGTATCGCCGACGGGAATCGATTCGAGCTCGGCGAGGTGGACGACGTTGTAGCTCACGTCTGGCCCCGGAGCTCCTCGAGCACGACCGGGTCGATCGCTTCGAATCCATCCACGCGCTCCTCGAGGTTCTCGGTGCCCGCCCAGCGCAAGAACGCCTCGTCCGGCGCGCCGTCGTAGCCGAGCTTCCGGAGGCGTTCCGAGAGCTCGTTCTCGAGCGTCTCGTCGACCTCGACCCACTTGTCGCGCGGCGTCTTGCCGAAGATCGCCTGGTGCAGCCCGTAGAGCCGGCGCAGCTCCTCGATCGGACGCTCGTGGTCGTCGACCCGGAGGTCGATCACGACGTCCGACAGCCCTGCGTAGCCACCGTCCTTCTCGACGACGAAGAGCGCCGCAGACTGCTGCCCCCGGCTGTCGCCTCCCGCCGCCTGGGCTGCCGCAAGGCAGTCGATCAACCGCTCAGCCAGCGATCCCGAGCTCGACTCGAACGTCTCGGCGATCGCATCGACCGTCTCGGCCGAGACGAGGATGTTGCCCTGCGCTGCATACCCGGGGCCGGTCCGGCCTCCCGCCCAGTCGTTGCACTCGGAGCCCGTGAAGCTGGCGCTTCCGCCCTCGGAGTCGACGACGCCGAGCTGGCGGTGCTCACGACCCTCGTCCGCCCGGGTCAGGCGCTTGACGACCTCCTCCGCCGTCACACCCTCGCGTAGGAGCTCGAGCCCATCTGGGCCGTAGCGCGGATTTGCGTAAGCCTGGGTCGCGACCGCGCCGACGTGCGGCTCCGCCCACGGGACGACCGAGCCGACCGCGAGGAACTTCGACTGCGTGGCAACGCCCCACTGACCGGCGTCCAGGTCGCACGCGGCGATCGAGTAAGTACCGTACGTGAGCCTGGTTAGGTCGAGCTCCAGCAAGTCGCGCTTGGTCGTCGGGACGAGCACCGACGCGACCTCGGGGCGGGCAAGCGCTGCCCGGACCTGGTCGGCGGTCGCCGCGCGGACGACCACCGGTGTGCCCTCGTCGTGCGCCTTTCTCAGGCTCTCAGCGTCGGATACGTCGTCGACCACGAGCGCGTCACCCACGTCGAGCTCACCCTCGACCGCGATCTCGGGGACGCGGCGGCCGGTCGCGCCGAACCAGCGCTGCCTCATACGGTGATCGTCTCGCCGGGCTCGGGAGCGAGGATCTCCACGTCCGGAGCGAGCTCGCGCAACTCGTCCGGCGTCCCGTGGAGGAGCGGGAACGTCCCGTAGTGGCAGGGGACGCAGCGCTCGACGCCGAGCAGCTCGAGCGCGAGCGCCGCCTCCTTCGGTCCCATCGTGAAGTGGTCGCCGATCGGGAGCACCGCCACGTCGGGCTCGTACAGCCTCGCGATCAGCTGCATGTCTCCGAAGACATTCGTATCGCCCGCGAAGTAGATCGTCGTGCCGTTCTCGAGCTCGATCACGAGCCCCGCCGGCTCACCCGCATACGAGCCGTCGGGAGCGCTGGAGGAGTGGTTCGCGTCGGTAAGGGTGATCTTGATCCCCTCGACTTCGACCGTTCCACCCTTGTTGGGAGCGTGCGCCATGTTCTCGTCGACGCCCTGGCTCGCCAGCCAGCCTCGTAGCTCGACGAGTGCGATCACCGACGGCTTGTGCTTCTGCCAGAGCTCGACCGTCTCGCCCACATGATCGTCATGCCCGTGCGTGAGGGCGATCACGTCGATCCGCTCGGGCTCCTTCTCCGAGTCAGGGCATTTCGGGTTGCCCAGCCATGGATCGACGTAGATCCGCTTGCCGCCCGGGCTGTCAACCCGGAACGACGCGTGCCCGAGCCAGGTCAGCGAAGTGTCAGGCATCTGCCTCCGTTCATGCTTCGCGCAGGGTAACGGAGCGTGCCGGAGAAGGGTCCGTCCGATGGGACGTCGAATCTATGTATCCGTGGCTCGTCGAGCGGTTCCGGCCGGCTTGATCGTCGCGGCAGCGTTCGCGGACTCGTCGGGCTCTGCACGCGTCGCTTTCTACGCCTTTCTCTTACTCGTCCCCGTTGCGGCCGTGATCGCGCTCAACTCCTACGGGGAGCTCGTGGAGGCGCCCCCCGCGCCAGAGGAGGACGGGACCCACCGCCGCTTGCAGGCGCTGCTCTGGGCAGTTCTGCTCGCGTTCGCCGTGCTCGGCGCTGCCTCGCGGGCGCCGGTGCTCGGAGAGGGCGGGGTTCCGAGGCTCGGCGCCACCGCGGTAATCGCGTGCCTGCTCGTCCTCTCCGTCGAGGGGATCGTCGAGCTAGTCGCGCAGACGCGGCGCAGGCCGGCTCGCCGCGCCCGCGTCACCGCCTCAGAGGGGTAACGTCGCGGCGGCGTGCTTCGCCAGGTCGATCAGCGGCTGGACGGCGAAGAACGACGCGACGGTTACGAACAGCGCGACCCCGACCGAGGCGGAGAGCAGTCGCTCCGGCGGAGGTGAACCGCCCGACGGAGCGAGCTGGAGCTCCTCGACCGGACGCATGTACATCGCTCGGATGACCGCGAGGTAGTAGTAGAGGCTGACGGCCGTGGCGGCGACGCCGACGATCACGAGCCAGGTCCAGCCGCGCTGGTACGCGGCGGAGAACGCGTAGAACTTGCCCACGAAGCCGCCGGTGAGCGGTAGCCCCGCGAAGCCGAGCATGAACACCCACATCGCGACCCCGAGGAACGGCCGCTCCCAGCCGAACCCGGCCAGGTTGTCGAGCGTGACCGATTCCCCCAGCTCTCGCTCCCGTGCTGCGACGACCGCGAACGAGCCGATCGCCATCGCGGAGTAGACGACGAGGTAGTAGAGGAGCGCGCGGCCGCCGAGCGCGTTGTTCGCCGCGATCGCGATCAGCATGAATCCGGCGTGGGAGATCGACGAGTAGGCGAGCATCCGCTTGACGCGGCGCTGGACGAGCGCGGCCAGGTTGCCGACAGCGAGCGAGGCGCAGGCGAGCACCGCGATCGCGATCGTCCAGAGGTCGCTTCGCTCCGGGAAGGCCGTCTCGAGGACGCGCAGGGTGAGGACGAGCGCGGCCGCCTTCGTGGCCGAGGACATGAAGGCGGTCACGGCAGTCGGCGAGCCTTCGTAGACGTCGGGCGTCCACATGTGGAACGGCGCCGCCGACGACTTGAACCCGAGCCCGGCGATGATCATCGCCAGGCCTGCGATCAGCAGCGCGTCGCCGCCGAGGCCGTGCGCCGCGGCGGCGTGTGCGATCTGCGCAAAGCCGAGCTTGCCCGTGACGCCGTACACAAGCGCCGAGCCGAACAGGAGCACGGCCGAGCCGAAGCTGCCCACGATCAGGTACTTGAGCCCCGCCTCGAGCGATCCGACGACGTCCACGTCGATCGCCGCCAGGATGTAGAGCGAGATCGAGAACCATTCGAGGCCGAGGAAGAGCGTCATCAGGTTGCTCGCCGAGACCAGGAAGATCATCCCGGCGCCCGCCGAGGCGAGCAGGGCGAAGTACTCGCCCGCATGCCGCCACGAGCCCCGGCTCGAATAGGAGACGCCGACGCAGAGCGCGCCCGCGCCCGCGACGATGATCTGCGCGAGTGCGCCAAGCCGGTCGCGCTGGATCGCGTCGGCGACGACGCCGTGGCCGTTCGCGCTCTTGCCGAACAGGATCGCCGCCGCGATGAAGGCGCCGAGGAACCCGAGCGCGCAGACGATCGCCGAGAGCGGCTTCTCTGCCCGCCGCGGAACGAGAACGGCGAACATCAGCGCGATCCCGGCTGCCGTGAGCAGGATCAGCTCAGGCGAGAGCGCGACCCAGTCGATCGTGGGCTTCGAGATCACGGGCTACTCTCGGGACCGCTTACGACCGAGCAGGTGGTGATTCCGTTTTCCTGAATGCACGCGCGGAACACACCGTGGTAGAGGACCTCATGGAACTGGAACGCCACCGCCTGCTTCGCTTGGTTCCGGGGGAACGAATGCCCGCTGACCGCAGCCGGCCAGACCGACAGTGCGAGCAGGCAGGCCACGAGCGGAACGATCACCGCCAGCTCCGCCGGCCGCAGGTCGAGCGCGGCATCCGTCACGAGCCCGCCCTTCTGCCGGTGCAGCACGGCCGAGATCAGCCGCAGCATGTACATCGCCGCCAGCACGATCGCTCCGGCGCCGATCACGCCCCAGGCCCAGCCGCGCTGGAAGACGCCGGCCAGGATCAGGAACTCACCCGCGAACGCCGAAGAACCGGGGACCGCGAGGGCGATGATCCCCGTGGTCATCAGCATCGTGGCGAGAGCGGGCCGGCCGCGGGCCATCCCGCCGAGTGAGGCGAAGTCGTCGGTGCTCGTCCGCCGCAGGATCCCGCCCGCAAGCAGGAACAGCGCCGCCGAGATCAGGCCGTGGTTGATCATCTGCAGCACCGCGCCGTCGAAGCCGAGGTCGTTGCCTGCGAAGAGCCCGAGCGTGATCAGCCCCAGCTGCGCGAGGCTCGAGTAGGCGACGACGCCGCGGAAGTCGGGCGCCCGGAAGGCGAGGATCGAGCCGTAGACGAGCCCGGCCCCCGCGAGGACGAGGATCGCCAGGCGGACGTCGCTGGTGGGGCCCGGGAACTTCGGGATCGCTATACGTAAGAACCCGTACACCGCAGCCTTCGAGATCACTCCGGACAGGACGGCCGCCACCTCGGGCGACGACTCACGGTACGCGTCGGGGAGCCAGCCGTGGAAGGGGAACAGCGGAGCCTTGACCGCGAACGCGGCCGCGAAGCCGAGGAAGATCCAGACGCTTCCGCTCGTCCCGCTCTCGACGAGATCGAACGTGCCCTGCGAGAGCCCGAGGACGATGACTGCCGCGAGCATCAGCAGCGAGCCCGCCATCGTGTAGATGACGAACTTGATCGTCGCGCCGAGCCTCCCCGCGCCGCCCCAGACCCCGACGAGGACGTAGAGCGGGATCAGCATTCCCTCCCAGAAGGCGTAGAAGAGCAACAGGTCCTGGGCGGCGAAGACTCCGACGACGGCGCCGGTCAGGAGCAGCATCAGCCCGTAGTAGGCGCGCGGCCGCTCGCGTCCCGCCCAGAAGGCATAACCGATCGCGCATGCCATCACCACGACCGTCAGTCCCGCCAGCCAGAGCGAGAACCCGTAGAAGCCGACGTGGTAGGAGACTTTCAGGTCCTTGAACCAGCTCACGTGCTGCTCCATCTGAAGGCCCCGGGAGAAGTGGAAGCGCGCGAGCGCGTCGATCCAGAATCCGACCTCCACGAGCGAGACGAGCAGGGCGAACGAGCCGACCCAGAATCGCGGCATCGGCAGCAGCCACACGACGAGGGCGCCGCCGATCGGCAGCAGGATCAGGATGGTCGTCAGCGAGCCGGTCATCTAACCGCCACGAAGACGATCGCGAGGACGGCGACTCCGCCTGCGATCGCGAGCGCGTAGGTGCGGACGAGCCCGGTCTGGACGCGGCTCGTCTCACCTCCGAGACGCCGGAAAGCAGAGCCGATCCCACCCACCGAGCCGAGCACGAGCGGCGCCTCGATCAGCCACGCGATTCCGCGCGCGAGCGCGACCGCAGGCTTGTAGAAGAGCGCGCCGTAGAGCTCATCGAAGTAGAGCTTGTGCTCGAGCGCGCGTTGGACTGGCGCCATCCTCGGCACCGACCAACTGCGCCTCGAGTAGACGAGCCGGGCGATCCCGATTCCGGCGAGGCCGACAGCCACGCCGGTGACGCTCGAGGCGACCTCCTGCAGGCCGGACGCGTCGACGAGCGCCGGCGCGACCGGGTCGAGCCAGTCTGAGATCGGAGTCCAGAGGCCCGCGAACTGGATCCAGCCGCCGATTGCCGCGAGCACTGCGAGCACCGCCACCGTCGACCCCATCGAGATTCCGACCACGTCGCGCTTGAGCGCGTGGACGTGCTCGCGCACGAAGGCGGACGGCTCCCCGCCGAAGACCATGAACAGCATCCGGAACGTGTAGAGGCCGGTGAGCAGCGCGCCGACGATCCCGGCCGCCCACAGGACGTCGCCGTAGGCGCCCTGCGCGAGCGCCGCGGCCAGGATCGAGTCCTTGGAGAAGAAGCCGGCGAAGGGCGGGATCCCGACGAGCGCGAGCGACCCGATCAGGAACGCGATGTACGTCTTGGGTAAGTAGCGCCGGAGGCCGCCCATTTTCCGCATGTCCTGCTCGGCGGCGAGCGAGTGGATCACGATTCCGGCGGCCATGAACAGCAGGGCCTTAAAGAAGGCGTGGGTCATCAGGTGGAACATCCCGTTCGCGTACGCGCCGATGCCCGCGCCGAGGAACATGTAGCCGATCTGGGACATGGTCGAGTAGGCGATCACGCGCTTGATGTCGGTCTGGACGAGCGCGATCAGCCCGGCCATCAGGATCGTCCCGGCGCCGAGCCCGGCGGCGAGGTCCTGCACCACCGGGGCGAGCTCGAAGAGCGCGTGCGTGCGGACGATCAGGTAGACCCCGGCCGTCACCATCGTCGCGGCGTGGATGAGGGCGCTGACCGGGGTGGGGCCCTCCATCGCGTCCGGGAGCCACGTGTGCAGCGGGAGCTGGGCCGACTTGGCGACGGCGCCGCCGAGCAGCCCGAGCGCGACCAGGTTCACGACCCAGTGGTTCGAGGAGAGGCCCTGTGCGCGGGTGAAGGAGAGCGCGAAGTCGAGCGTGTGCGTGTGCTGGATCAGCAGGAAGAGCGCGATTGCGAAGGTCGCGTCCCCGACCGCGTTCATGATGAACGCCTTCTTCGCCGCGGCGATCGCGCTCGGCCGCTCGTGCCAGAAGCCGATCAGCAGGTAGGAGGAGAGGCCGACGAGGCCCCAGCCGGCTAGCAGGATTACGAGATCCCCGGACTGGACGAGCAGCAGCATCGAGAAGACGAACAGCCCCATGTACGCGAAGTAGCGCCGCTCCTCGTCGTCGCTGTTCATGTACCCGATCGAGTAGGCGACGATCAGGAAGCCGACGCCGGCGACGACCAGCATCATGAAGACCGACAGCGGATCGACGAGGATTCTGAGCCCGAAGTGGAGGCCGCCCGCGGTCAGCCAGTCCCACGCGGTCGAGCCGTGCGAGCGATTCTCAGGGCTCTGACCCCAGAGGAGAGCGAAGGAGACGATCGCTGCAACGAAAGAAGTGAGGACGGAAGCGCTCGCCAGGTAGCCGGCTCCGCGGCGAGTCAGGTTGTGTCCGAGGAGCGTGATCGCGAGCGCCGCGGCCAGCGGGCTCAGCAGGCAGATCCAGGCGGCCGCGATCACCCGCGGAGCGTGCTCAGCTTGTCGACGTCGAGCTCGAGGTTTTGGCGGGAAATCGCCACGATCAGGCCGAGGCCGACCACGACCTCGGAGGCGGCGACCGCCATCACGGCCAGCGCGAACACCTGACCGCCGAGGTTCCCGGCGTGCCGGGCCATGGCGATCAGCGCAAGATTGCCGCCGTTCAGCATGATCTCGAGCGAGAGCAGGACGATCAGCGGGCTGCGGCGGATCAGGACACCGACCGCTCCGGTCGCGAACAGGAACGCAGCGACGGCGACGTACCAGGCGACTTCGGGCCCCTTCACGTCAGGTCGCTTCCCCAGTGCTGGCGCCGCGCGTAGCTGCCCAGCACAACCCCGCCGACCGCGGCGACGAGCAAGACGATCGACGTGATCTCGAAGGCGAGCAGGTGGTCGGTCAGGAACGCCCGGCCGATCGCACTGGGGCTGCCGAATGACGAGTACACCTTTCCGTGCGAGAGGCTTCCGCCGGCCTTCAGCCCGATCGCGACGATGATCTCGACGAGCAACGCTCCCGCCGCCCCGATCGCCCCGACCGTCTGCCAGCTCGGTCCCCCCGCCCAGGGTGCGTCGGCCCGCCCTCCCAGGTAGGCGATCACGAACAGGAACATCACCATCACCGCGCCTGCGTAGATGAGCACCTGCGCGGCTGCGACGAACTCGGCCGAGAGCAGGAGGTAGAGGACGGCGAGCGAGCCGAGGTTTCCGATCAGCGCGAGTGCCGAGTAGAACGGGTTCGAGAACGAGACGACTGCGACGCCGGAGCCGAGGCACGCGAACGCGGCGGCCACCCAGACGACCCACACGAGCACGTTTCCGGCCATTACGAACGTTCCTTGTAGTACGGGATCGGCGTGTCGTAGAGGTCGCGATCGGCGACCGGCACGCGCTTGATCGGCTCGGCGAGGAGCATGTCCTTCGTGTAGATGAGATCGTCGCGCGAGTACTCGGAGATCTCGAACTCCTGCTCGAGGGTGATCGCGTCGAACGGGCAGGCGAGCTCGCAGTAGCCGCAGAAGATGCAGCGCGAGAGGTTGATCTCGTAGATGCGCGCGTAGCGCTCCCCGGCGGAGACCCGGTTGTCCGCCGTGTTCTCCTCGGCGACGACCCGGATGCAGTCCGCGGGGCACGCGGCCGCGCACAGCGAGCAGCCGATGCACTTCTCGAGGCCGTTCTCGTGCCGCCACAGCCGGTGCCGTCCTCGGAAGCGCGGGTAGAGGGGCCGCTTGTACTCCGGATACTGCTGCGTGATCGGCTTCTTGAAGATGTGCCGGAAGGTGACCCCGAAGCCTCTCAGCGATGAGATCGGCTGAGGCATCAGACCGCCACCACCAGCAGCGCAGTCACGAGCGCGTTGATCGTCGCCACGGGCAGCAGCACCTTCCAGCCGAACCGCATCAACTGGTCGTAGCGCAGCCGCGGCAGCGTCGCGCGCAGCCAGATGAACACGAACAGGAAGGCGGCGAGCTTGAGCACGAACCAGATCGGCCCGAGATGCCACGGCCCGCTCCAGCCGCCCAGGAAGAGCGTGACGCCGAGGCCGGAGAGCGTGATCATGTTGATGTACTCCGCCGTCGAGAACAGGCCGAAGCGCATCCCGCTGTACTCGGTGTGGTAGCCGGCGACGAGCTCGGTCTCAGCTTCGGGGAGGTCGAACGGCGGCCGGTTCGTCTCGGCGATGCCGGCGATGAAGAAGACGAGCAGGCCGACGATTTGAGGTCCGACGAACCACTCGGTGTCCTGCTGCTTGTGGACGATGTCGACGAGGGAGAGCGACTGCCCCATCAGCACCACGCCGAGCACCGAGAGCGCGAGCGAGACCTCGTAAGAGACCATCTGAGCGCACGTGCGCATCGAGCCGAGCAGCGAGTACTTGGACTCGCTCGCCCAGCCGCCGACGATGAAGGCGTAGACGCCGAGGGATCCGAGGGCGAACAGGAGGATCAACGAGATCGGGGCGTCCAGGATCCAGCCGCCCACGCGGTAGCCGGCGATGTCCCAGCCGGGGCCGAACGGGATCACGCTGAAGGACGCGAGTGCGGTGATGCCCGCGAGCGCCGGCGCCCCGATGTAGAGCGCATTGATCGCCGCGGCCGGGAAGAAGTGCTCCTTGCGGAGGAGCTTCACGAGGTCGGCGATCGGCTGCAGGAGGCCGAAGGGCCCCGCACGGTTCGGGCCGTACCGCTGCTGCATCCGCCCGAGCAGCTTCCGCTCGACCCAGGTCATGTACGCGAACGCGACCATGACCAGGTTGATCACGATCAGCGCCTTGATGATGTCGATCCACCAAGGCTCGGGCTTCATGCCTTTGTCACCTCGACCCCCGCCTGCAGTTGGGAGACGTGCTCATCGGCGGCGCGTATCGTGCCCGGCCGGAGTCGGCGGTTCACCTGGGCGCGCAGCTCGACCGACGTGCCGTTCGAGCTGACCTTGACCGGATCGCCGCTCGCGATCCCGCGCGTGGAAGCGTCTTGCGGGGAGAGCTCGATCTGCGCCTCGGGCCGGTGGAACTGCAGCTCCTCGACCCGCTCGACCGCGGGTCCGGAGAAGAGCGCCCGGTACCGAACGAGCTGGAGCGGGCCACCACCCGCGGTCCGCGTCTCTGCCGCTGGCGCGCTTTTGACTTCTCCGGCCGGCGCTCGGGGCGGCAGCGGAGCCTGCTCTCCGACCTCGCCGAAGGCAACGCCGCCGTAGGCCTTCGCCGACAGCTCCGCGAAGACGTCCGAGGGATACGGCGACAGCTCTACGCCGAAGCGCTCCGTCAGCTTGGCGATCCAGGCGAGCTCGTCGGGTGCGGGCGGGATCACCGCCCGGCGCAGACGCTGCAGGCGTCCCTCGAGGTTCACGTATGTGCCGTCTCGCTCCAGGTAGCTGGTCCCTGGAAGGACGAGGTCGGCCCAGCCGTGCACGGGGCGCACGAACATCGTGACCGCCAGCACAGACTCGGCGCGGGCTGCGAGCGCGCGCACGTTCGGATCGGCAGCAGCCTCGTCGCCGACGACGACGAGCAACTTGATCGGCTCGGGGTTCAGGACCGTCTCGTCGGCGGCGCAGGCCCACGCGTCGGCGACTCCACGGGCGTTTGGGCTGGCCGGAAGATGGAACGCGCCCGAGCCGTCCTTCTCGTCCAGGCCGAGCTCGTCCGCGAGCGCGGCGACGGCGACACCGCCGTGGCCGTACGGGCCAGACCAGATCAAGACGGCGCGGTCGCTCTCGCGCAGCCGCGTCGTCAGCTCTTCGTTCCTGCGAAGCTCGGCGGCGGCCGCTCCGGGCGCTGCCCGGACGGTCCCGCTCGGGCCGATCGTGACGATCTCGGCGCCCTTGCGGCGCGCGGCTCGAATCCACAGATCGACAATCGGCGCGCGCTCGGCGACGGGGTCGTCTCCCAGCACGACGACGACCTCGGCCTCGCCGATCGCCGACAGCGGCAGCCGGAAGCCGTCGAGCGCGTCGCTCGTCTCCTCGGGGAGCACGGCAGCGTGCGCGCCCAGCCCTTCGCGCATCAGCTTGCCGAGCGCATATGCGAGCTCCACCGTCTCCGAGCCGGAGAGCGCAGTCACGATCTTCCCCTCGGCGGCGCGCAGCATCCGTTCCGCCTCGTCGAGGGCGTCGTCCCACGAGAGCTCCTCGTACCCGCGCCGGCGCACGCGCTTGAGCGGATCGGAGATGCGGTCCGATGCCTGAAGGTGAGGGAACGCGAACCGGCCCTTGTCGCAGAGCCAGCCCTCGTCGATCTCGGGATGGTTGCGAGAGAGGACGCGCTTCACCTTCCCCTCGCGCGTCGTCACCGAGATGTTGCAGCCGACGGGACAGAGCCCGCAGACGCTCGGGACGTTCTGGATCTCCCACGGCCTCGCCTCGAATCGGTACTGCGTCGAGGTCAGCGCGCCGACCGGGCACAGCTCGATCACGTTCCCCGAGAACGGCGCGCGGTACGGCTCGTCCTCGAAGGTCGCGATCATCGATTGCGCGCCGCGGTTGCGCGCGATCAGCTGGCCGTCCTCGGCGACATCCTCCGAGAAGCGGGTGCAGCGGTAGCAGAGGATGCAGCGCTCGCGGTCGAGCGCGATCAGCGGGCTGATCGGGATCGGCTTGTCGAACGTCCGCTTCGGGAACGTCATCCGCGTCTTGCCCGGCCCGTAGCGGAAGGTCAGGTCCTGGAGCGGGCACTCGCCGCCCTTGTCGCAGACCGGGCAGTCGAGCGGATGGTTGACGAGGATGAACTCGAGCACGGAGTGCTGAGCCTCGGCCGCCTTTTCCGACGATTGCGCCGTCCGGACGATCATCCCGTCCAGGGCGGTCAGCGTGCAGGCCGCCATCGGCTTCGGCATCCCCTCGACATCGCACAGGCACATGCGGCAGGCTCCGACGGGGGCACCGAGGCGCGGCTCGTAGCAGAAGATCGGGATCTCGACGCCGGCCTCGAGCGCCGCTTCGATGATCCCGAGCCCGGGAGGCACCTGGACTTCGCGCCCGTCGATCGTGACGGTGACGAGCTCGGACGCGCTCAACCCTCAGGCCCCAAGTCTGGTGCCTGGCAGGTGCCTGGCACCAAATATGCAGAGTGGTTGAGTCGATTGGACTCAACCCCCAACGGGGTCAAGCCATTTACCAGCGAATTTGCAGCGGATTGTCCTGTCAGGTGCCAGGCACGTGCCTGGCACCCAGGATTCGTCGGATTATTCACGACGGCACGTCCACGGTCGGGTGATGGCGGTGCTGCTCGACCGGGGCGAAGATGCCCTCGAGCGAGGACTCCTCGCCGTACGGGCAGCCGCCCTCGTCGATGTGGCGCTGAAACTCGTCGCGGAAGTTCTTCACGTACTCGACCACCGGACCCGCGGCGAAGTCGCCGAGCGCGCACAGACACTTGCCGAGGATCCGGTCGCAGACCGAGAGCAGAAGGTCGAGCTCCGACTGCTCCGCCCGCCCTTCCTCGAGCTTCTCGAGCAGCTGCACCATCCAGCGGGTCCCCTCCCGGCAGGGCGTGCACTTCCCGCACGACTCGTGCATGTAGAACTGCGTTGAGCGCAGCGCGAGCTGCACCATGCAAGCGCGGTCGTCGATCACGATCACGGCCGCGGCTCCGAGCTGCGACCCCGCCTCCGCCACCGAGTTGAAGTCGAGGTCCGTGTCGAGCTGGTCCGGCGTCATCACGGTCGTCGACGAGCCGCCGGGGATGATCGCCTTCAGCTCACGCCCCTCCGGGATCCCGCCGCCGATGTCGTAGATCAGCTCGCGAAGAGGCGTGCCCAGCTCGAGCTCGTAGTTGCCGGGCCGCTCGATGTTGCCCGAGAGCGAGAAGACGACGGTGCCCGGCGACGGCTCGGGGCCGATCTTCGCGTACCACTTGCCGCCGTGCTCGAGGATGGTCGGGACGGTCGCCACCGTCTGGACGTTGTTGATCAGCGTAGGCGATCCGTACAGGCCGCTGACAGCCGGGAACGGCGGCCTAGGCCGCGGCTGTCCGCGCTTCCCCTCGAGCGACTCGAGGAGAGCCGACTCCTCGCCGCAGATGTACGCGCCCGCGCCGCGGTGGAGGACGATGGTGACGTCCCCGAGCAGCTCCGCCTTGCGCGCGTCCTCGAGCGCGGCGCGCATCACCTCGAACACGTCCAGGTACTCGCCGCGAAGGTAGATGAACACGTTCTTCGACTCGATCCCGTGCGCGGTGATCAGGCACCCCTCGATCAGGCGATGGGGGTTGCGGATCATGATCTCGCGGTCCTTGAACGTCCCGGGCTCGGCCTCGTCGGCGTTGACGCAGAGGTAGGTCGGCTTGCCCGTCCCCTTCGCGAGGAAGCTCGCCTTCCTGCCCATCGGGAAGCCGGCGCCGCCGCGGCCGCGCAGGTTGGAGGCGAGCAGCTCCTCGACGATCTTCTCCGGCGCCAGGTCCCGCGCCTTGCGAAGCGCCCCGTAGCCGCCGATTGCCTCGTACTCCGACAGCTTCGTCAGGTCGCGCTCGTCGGCTTGCGCGAGCGTGAGCTCTCTAATTCCCATTACGGAGCTCCTCCACGATCGCGGGGACGTCCTCCGGCCGGACGGGCTCGCGATAACGCTCGTCGACCGCGACGACCACGGCTCGGCCGCAACCCCCGGCGCACTCGATCGCGCGCAGCGTGAACTGGCCGTCCTCGGTCGTCTCGCCCGGGCGGATCCCGAGCTCGCGCTCGAATGCCTCCACGACCTGCTGCGCCCCCACGAGTGCGCAGGACAGGTTCGTGCACACCTCGACGAGATGCCGCCCGACGGGCTCGAGGTGGAACATGTCGTAGAAGGAGGCGACGGACTGGACGTAGGCGGGCGTCTCGTCGAGCGCGTCGGCGACCTCCCGCAAGGCCTCCGGGGGCAGCCACCCGTCGTGTCGTTCCTGGGCGACCCGGAGCGCCGGCATGGTCGCGGAGTGGCGCTCGGGATACCGGCCGCGCAGCTGCTGGATCTCGTCGTAGAGCGTGCTCATCGGTCCACTTCGCCCATAACGGTGTCGAGCGAGCCGACGATTGCGATCAGGTCGGCGACCAGGGCGTCCGACATGCAGGTCGCGGTCGCCTCGAGCGCAACGAAGGAGGGAGCCCGGAACTTGACCCGCCACGGCTTCGGCCCGCCGTCCGAGACGACGTAGCAGCCGAGCTCGCCCCGCGGCGATTCGACGGCGACGTAGATCTCGCCCTCGGGCACGCGGTAGCCCTCGGTGACGATCTTGAAGTGGTGGATCAACGACTCCATCGAGGTGTGGAGCTCGTGTCTCGGCGGAAGGACGAAGCGCCGGTCGTCGACGATCCAGGGCTCGCCCACCATCTGCTCGAGACGGTCGAGGGCCTGCGCGGCGATGCGCGTGGACTGCCTCATCTCGTCCATGCGCACGCGGTAGCGGTCGTAGACGTCGCCGTTCGGATAGACCGGGACGTCGAAGTCGACCTCCGCATATGCGAGGTACGGCTCCGCCTTCCGCAGGTCCCAGTCGACGCCGCAGGCCCGTAGCACCGGTCCAGATTGACCGAGCGCGATCGCGTCGTCGGCAGACAAGAGCCCGACCCCCTTCGTCCGCTCCAGCCAGATCTTGTTGCGGCTCAGGATGGTCTCGTACTCGTCGACCGCCTCCGGCATGCGCTCGACGAACCTCCGGCACTCGGGGAAGAACCCGCGCGGGATGTCCTCGGCCAGCCCGCCCGTCTGGAAGTAGCGGGTGTGCATCCTCGCGCCGCAGCAGAGCTCGAACAGGTCGAGCAGCCGCTCCCGCTCCCGGAAGCAGTACCAGAACATCGAGATCGCTCCGAGCTCGAGAGCCGCGGTCGCAAGCCAGATCAGGTGCGAGTGGACGCGGTTCAGCTCGCACAGGAGCATCCGCATCCACGAGGCCTTGGGCGGGACCTCGACGCCGAGCAGCTTCTCGATCGCGAGCACGAACACGAGCTCGTTGTTCTGGAAGGAGACATAGTCGATCCGCGCGGGGTAGGTGATCCCCTTCCACCAGGTCTTCTGCTCCATGTTCTTCTCGAAGCCCGTGTGCAGGTAGCCGACCACCGCCTGCAGGCCGACGACGTCCTCGCCATCGAGGTCGACGATCAGCCGCAAAACGCCGTGGGTGGACGGGTGGTTCGGCCCGAAGTTGACCTGGAGGACGTCCCCTCGAGCCCGGATCTCGGGATCGACCTCGAGCACCGTCGGGGTCGGCGAGGGGATGCGCGTCCCGCGATAGATCCTCGGCTTCTGGGGGGCGACGGCCATCACTCTTCTCCCGAGAAGCGGACCGGCTCGCCGCCGATCGGATAGTCCTTGCGCAGCGGGTGGCCCTCCCAGTCGTCGTCCATGATGAGCCTGCGGAGGTTGGGATGGCCCTCGAACCGGATCCCCATCAGGTCGAACCCCTCCCGCTCGTGCCAGTCCGCCGTCGGCCAGACGTTGACGACGCTCTGCGCCGGGTCCCCCTCGTCGAGCCAGATCTGGATGCGAAGGCGCCTCGAGGCGCCTTGTCGCGGCGACGGCGAAGCCGGCGACCGCGACGGAAAGGTCGGGCTGGGCTTTGCCCGGCCCGACCGGTCACCGAGCGCGAGCAGGTGGTAGTTGACCGCAAACCTCTTAGGCTTGGGCTCGGGCAGCCGTGCCAGCCCCCACGAGCCGGGAGAGTTGATGTCTCGGCCCGCAGCCGAGCCCTTGTAGCCGGCCACGCGCTCTTTCGTCTGCGGCCAGCCGAGGTAGTCGGTGGTCGCGATGTCCGTGAGGAAGTTGAAGCCATGCTCGTCGCGGAGGTGGAAGCAGGCTTCGCGCAGACGTGCCGGATCGACGACGAGCGTGGTCTCACCATAGGCCTCGCGCGTCTCCACCAGGCCGGGGACGCTCTCGTAGGTCAACTAGCCACTCCGCGGATCTCGTAGGCGGGCGGCACTCCGGCCTTGATCTTCTCCTGCAGGCGGACGATGCCCTCCATCAAAGCCTCCGGCCGCGGCGGGCAACCGGGGACGTGGATGTCGACGGCGACGATCTTGTCGACGCCCTGGAGCACCGTGTAGTTGTTGAACATCCCGCCCGAGCTGGCGCAGGCGCCCATGGCGATCACCCATTTCGGCTCCAGCATCTGGTCGTAGATCTGGCGGAGCGGCGCGGCCATCTTGTGCGCGACGCGGCCGGAGACGATCAGCAGGTCGGCCTGGCGGGGCGAGGAGCGGAACACCTCCGCGCCGAAGCGCGCGATGTCGTAGCGCGCGGAGACGATCGACATCATCTCGATCGCGCAGCAGGCGAGGCCGAAGGTGTCCGGCCAGATCGAGCTTGCCTGCGCCCACGCGATCGCCTTGTCGACGGTTGTGAGCATCAGCCGGTCCTCGAGGTCCCCGAGCTCGGTCTCGAAGACGCCCGGTCCCTTGCCCTTCCACAGCACGCGCTCGCTCTTCAGGCCGTGGTCGGCCAGCCGCCGATTCACCGCCATTCGAGTGCTCCCTTCCGCCAGACGTACACGTATGCGATCGCGAGGATCAGGATGAAGAACGCGAGCTCTGTGAAACCGAACCAGGCCAGCTTGTGGAGGATGACCGCGAGCGGGTAGAGGAACACGATCTCGATGTCGAAGACGATGAAGAGCATCGCCGTCAGGTAGTAGCTGACGGTGAACCGTTGAGACGGGAGCGGGCCCGTCGAGACCCCGGACTCGAACGGAATCGTCCGCGCACTCGTTCGCCGGCTCGGCCGCGTCGCGATCATGAACGAGAGCGCGACCATCGTGGTCGGAATGGCGAGCGCAAACAACCCGTAGATCAGGAAGGGGAGCCACCTGTCGAGCATCGCCCCGAGCACCTCCAACCTCGCCGTCGTCGCCGGAGCCGGGACGTTAGCACGACCGGCACGAATCGGGCGAGAAACGGCTCAACGATGCTGGCAGCGGCTGTTACAAAGTCGGTCCCGCGGGGCGCCGGGATTGCGCCCGGACAGGTTGCTACACTGGTCGCATGGAGATTGCCGAGCGCCCGGCGACGCTGATCTCGCTCACCGAGTCGGCGGCAGCCAAGATCAAGACGCTGATGGCCGAGGAGGACGAGGTCGCGGTTCTGCGCGTCGCCGTCCAGGGCGGCGGCTGTTCAGGCTTCGAATACGCGCTTGGCTTCGACCGGGGCTCCCAGGAGGGAGACCACGAGTTCTTGCTCCACGGTGTCACCGTCGTCGTCGACCCATACAGCGTTCCCTACCTGCAGGGGGCGACGATCGACTTCCTGAACGGGTTGCAGGAGTCCGGATTCAAGATCGAGAACCCGAACGTCTCCGCGTCGTGCGGTTGCGGGCATTCCTTCCAGGTCGAAGAAGGCGCCGCGCCCGAGGACGCTGCCGGCGGCTGCGGCTCGGGCTGCGCTCATTAGAGGAACTCGCCTCAGAACGAAGCACTGAGTTGCCGGGCCGCGCTGAACGACGCGATGCGGCGTCCTCAGTCGCGCCCGTAGCCTCCGGCTACGAACGCGGGTGGGTGGGCCAGAATCGGCTCGAGCTTCGTTAGAAGCTCGAGCAAGCCTCGCGCCGCCCATCGCACCCCGGCAACGAGTCTGCATTCTGAGGCGAGTTCACTAGAGTCCCTCTAGTTGAGCGCGGACAACCTGGTCGACATCACCATTCTCGGCGCCGGCCCGAGCGGGCTGGCCGCCGCCTACTACGCGGGGCACCGCGACGCCTCGGTCCGCATCATCGAGAGCCTCGAGCAGCTCGGCGGGCAGGTCGCCGCCGTCTATCCGGAGAAGCACGTCTACGACGTCGCCGGCCATCCGAAGATCCTCGGCCAGGCGCTCGTCGATCTCTGCGCCGAGCAGGGGCTCCAGTACGGGGCCGACGTGCGGCTCGGCGAGGAGATCCAGACGCTCGAGCGCATCGAGCAGGACGGCGAGGAGCTGCTCGCCGTCGGCACGAACAAGGGCGGGCCCTACCTCTCCCGCGCGCTGATCATCACCGCGGGTCACGGCGCCTTCGAGCCCCGCAAGCTCGGAGTCGAGGGGATCGACGAGTGGGAGGGCCGCGGGCTTCACTACTTCGTTCGCGAGAAGGAGGTCTTCCGCGGCCGGCGCTGCATGATCGTCGGCGGAGGAGACTCCGCGCTCGACTGGGTGCTGGGCCTCCAGGACACCGCCGCCCACCCGATCGCGATCGTCCACCGGCGCGACCGGTTCCGGGCGCTCGAGTCCTCGGTGAGCGAGGCGCATGCGCTGGAGGAGGAAGGCCGCGTCCGGATCCTGACCCCCTACGAGGTGCGCGAGATCCACGGGGACGGTGAGATCAACGCAGTGACCGTCGAGAACACGGAGTCGAGCGACGTCGAGCAGGTCGAGTGCGACGCGCTGATCACCCTGCTCGGCTTCCACTCTCACCTCGGCGCGATCGCCGAGTGGGGGCTCGAGCTGGAGGGAAAGCGCCAGATCAGGATCGATCCGATGACGTGCGAGACGAACTTTCCACGGGTGTACGCAGCCGGGGATGTTGCCGGCTACCCCGGCAAGATCACGCTGATCACGATCGGGATGGGCGAGGCGGCGGTCGCGGCGAACAATTCGGTTGCGACGATCCGGGGCGAGAAGGTCCAGCCGAAGTACTCGACGGATTGATTCTGCATGTATGCCTGCTAGCATGTAGGCATGGCGCAACTGACCATCCGTCTAGACGACGAGCTGGCTAGGGACGTCAAGAACGTTGCCGAGGCATCGGGCAAGAGCGCCAACGCATGGGTTGTCTCGGTCTTGCACGCCGCGGTCGATCCCGATCTCGCGGACTCGGAGACCGAACGCATGCGCGCGCGACTCGCCCGTGCGGGTCTGTTGGTGGTCCCGACGGGCAAAGCGCCCCCTCGGCCCGATCCCGAGCTCGTTCGCCGCGCCCGCGAGGCGGCGGGTAGAGGGACGCCGCTGTCCGAGCTCGTTTCCCGCGGGCGAGACTGAACGCGTTCTGCGATAGCTCTGCGCTCGTCAAGCTCTATGCCGACGAGCCCGGCTCGGACATCGTTCGAGGCCTGACGACATTCGTCGTCTCACAGCTCGTGCGCGTTGAGGTTCCCGCCGCCTTGTGGCGCAAGGTGCGATTGGGAGAGCTCGGTGCGACCCAGGCAGGAATGCTCTCTGCGGACTTCGAGAACGATCTACTCGTGGCCCAGCGATTCACCGTGGTTGGGATCACGGACACGATCCTCGTGAGTGCGGCTGAAGCTCTGGCTCGGCATCCACTTCGCGCGTACGACGCGGTCCAGCTCGCCTCGGCTCTCGCCGCCCGCAGCGCGTATCCAGCGCTCGGACTCTTCGCCTGCTTTGACCGCGATCTGGCTGCAGCCGGAGCGGCGGAGGGATTCCACGTAATGGGGTCGGCCTGACGTGCGGGCGTTCGCTCCCGGGATCAGGCTCGCGCGGGCGTTCTACGAGGAGGTCGTGGCGGAGCTCGTCGGCGACACCGAACACTCGGCGGCGCTGCTCGGCTCCGGCTCCGAGGTGCTCGGCTTCGACACGGAACGCTCGACCGACCACGGCTGGGGCCCTCGCCTTCAGATCTTCGTCACCGGCGAGCATGAGGCGGCGGAGGTCCGGGCGAAGATCGAAGCCGGCCTGCCGGAGGAGTTCGACGGCTGGCCGACGAGGTTCGGCTGGGACGAAGTGCGCGTCACACATCACGTCCAGGTGAGCCCGCTCGGCAGCTGGTTCGAGGAGCGCCTCGGGTTCGACCCGCGGGCCGGCCTGACTTCGCGTGACTGGCTGACCACGCCCCAGCAGCTCCTGCTCGGGATCACCCGTGGTGCCGTCTTCCACGACGGCCTCGGCGAGCTGGAGCCGCTGCGGCAGGCGCTCGATTGGTATCCGAAGGAGGTCTGGATCTGGCTGCTCGCGTGCCAGTGGCGGCGGATCGACCAGGAGGAGCCGTTCGTCGGCAGAACCGCCGAGGTCGGGGACGAGCTCGGCTCGCGTGTCGTGGCCGCCCGTCTGGCCCGAGACCTGATCCGTCTCTGCCTCCTGATCGAGCGTCGCTACGCGCCCTACTCGAAGTGGCTCGGCTCCGCCTTCGCGCAGCTCGAGGCGGCGGCGGAGGTCGGTCCTTCGCTCGAGGCGGCGCTCGCTGCGACCGATCTTCCCGCGCGAGAAGAGGCGCTCGTCGGGGCGATCGAAGTGGTGGCCCGCAGGCACAACGCCCTCGGGGTCGGCGAGCCCGTCGATCCGGCCGTCCGCCTCTTCCACGGCCGGCCTTTTCGCGTCCTCGGCTCGGGGCGATTCGTGGACGCGTGCCTGGCCGAGGTCTCCGATCCCTGGCTCCGCGCGCTGCCGCTGGTCGGGTCGATCGACCAGCTCGCCGACTCGACCGACGTGCTCAGCTATCCGAGCCTCGGGCGCCGTCTTGGAGCCATGTACGGGGAGTAGACTCGAAGGCGTGAGCGTCGAGGAACGACAGCAGCTCTGGGGGGCCGAGACCCAGAAGGCGATCGAGAACTTCCCGGTCTCGGGCGAGCCGATCCCCGCACCGGTCGCGCGCTGGCTCGGAAGGATCAAGGCCGCCGCGGCCCGGGTAAACGCCGAGCTTGGGTTGCTCGACGAGGACAAGGCCGAGCGCATCGCGGCGGCGGGTGACCGCATCGCCGCGGGCGAGCTCGACGACCAGTTCCCGCTGGACGTCTTCCAGACCGGCTCGGGCACCTCGTCGAACATGAACGCCAACGAGGTCATGGCCGCGCTCGCCGGCGACGACGTCCACCCGAACGACGATGTCAACATGGGCCAGTCGTCCAACGACGTCTTCCCGACCGCCGTCCACCTCGCCGCGCTCGACGAGCTGACCAACCTGCTTCTGCCGGCGCTCGAAGACCTGGCCGAGTCGCTGGCGGCTAAGGCGATCGAGTTCGACGACGTCGTCAAGTCCGGCCGGACGCACCTGATGGACGCCGTGCCCGTCACGCTCGGGCAGGAGTTCGCCGGCTATGCCGCCCAGGTCCGGCAGGGGATCGCCCGGATCGAGGCGACGCTCGACCGCGTCGCCCAGGTGCCGCTCGGCGGAACCGCGGTCGGCACCGGCCTCAACACCCACCCCGAGTTCGCAGCCCGCGTCCGCCGGCAGCTCTCCCAGGAGACGGGGCTCCGCATCCTCCCGCCGGCCGACCCCTTCGAGTCCCAGGCCGCGCGGGACGCGCTGGTCGAGGCCTCGGGCGCGCTCAAGGTCGTCGCCGTTTCGCTGACGAAGATCGCGAACGACATCCGGTTCATGGGCTCTGGCCCCCGCGCCGGGCTCGCCGAGCTGCGGCTGCCCGAGCTCCAGAAGGGCAGCTCGATCATGCCCGGCAAGGTCAACCCCGTGATGGCGGAGGTCGTGACCCAGGTGGCCGTGCAGGTGATCGGAAACGACACCGCGATCACCGGCGGCGCCATGCAGGGGCACTTCGAGCTCAACGTCTTCGTCCCCGTGATTGCGCGGAACCTGCTCCAGTCGATCGCGTTGCTCTCGAGCGCGGCGCGCGTGTTCGCGGACAAGTGCATCGACGGGATCGAGGCCAATCGCGAGCAGTGCGAGCGCTACGCCGAGCTGACGCTCTCGGCCGCGACCGCCCTCAACCCCTACATCGGCTACGACAAGGCGACCGAGATCGTGAAGGAAGCGGCCGCGTCGGGCCGCCCGCTACGCGAGGTCGCACGCGGAGCCGGCGTCGACGAGGAGACGCTCGACAAGGCGCTCGACTACCGCGCGATGGCGCGGCCGCACGAGTAGTCTGCGCACTCGATCTGCGGTCGGTCTCCCTGGGCGCTTCGTGCAGATCGGTTCGAGCAGGTTGGCGATGGAAAACTCGCTCTCACTTTGACAAGGCTTCAAACGCGGTACTATCCGCGGGCTCGGCTCAAGAGCCGAGTCCCACCGACTTTGTTCACAGAACCTGCAAGGGGGAAGTATGCGATTCAAATGGACACGAATTGGCCTTGCGATGAGCGCAGCCACAGTGCTGGCTGCGGGAACAGCCGCAGGCCTGATCCTCTCGACCGGCGCAACGAAGGCGGCCTCGCACAGCCCGCATTTCCTGACGCGCGATCGAGATGCGTTCAAGACGCTCCTTGGTCCGGCGAGGGACAGAAGCGGCGAGCCGTCGTCCGTCAACGGCGCCGCACAGGAGCTGTACGACAACGAGGCCTACCCGGCCACGTCGATCGCCGCGGCGCAGCAGCGGGCAGCTGCGAACGCCGCCAACGCCATCAACAAGCTGCCGGGCGGCAAGAAGACGAACTGGCAGGAGCTCGGCCCGAACGGCGTGCCGGCTTCGGCCCTGGTCGCTTCTGAATCCACCGGCGCGACTGCCGGAACGATCTACTCCGGCCGCACGACGGCGATCGCCGTCGCTCCGAACTGCAGCCCCGCCGGCTGCGCGATCTTCATCGGCACGGCGGGCGGCGGCGTGTGGGAGGCTGACAACGCGCTCGCCCCGCAGCCGAACTGGCAGCCGTCGGGGAACGGAATCCCGTCCAACGCGATCGGCTCGCTCGTCTTCGACCCGAACGATGCGAGCGGGAAGACGCTGTACGCGGGCACAGGCGAGCCGAACGGTTCCGGTGACTCGGAAGCCGGCATCGGCCTCTACAAGTCGACCAACTTCGGCAAGTCGTGGACGCTCGTCGCCGGAAGCACGGCCTCGACCGCTCCGTGTGCCTCGGGCGTCGGCACCTGCCCGGTCGCCATCGGCCGCTCGATCGGTGCGATTGCGATCGACCCGGCCAACCCCAGCCACATCTTCATCGGCACGGACGTGGCGCGGCACGGCTCGTCCTCGTCGAACGGCGGCCGCTTCACGCCGCCCGGCGGAGCGAAGGTCGGGCTGTACGAGTCGACCGACGGTGGGGCGACGTTCACCGACAAGCTGATCCTGACGCAGGACGTCGTCAGCCCCGGCAGCGTGACGGGCGGCGACTTCTTCCGCGGCGGCATCACGCACATCGAGCTGTACCGGCCGGGTAGCGAGACGCAGGTCTACGCTTCGGCGTTCGACTACGGCGTCTACCGTCGCTCGATGACGCAGGACGGCGACACCCTCTTCCACCAGATCTTCGCCTCGGCGGGCGGCGGCACCGTCGGGAACTCTTCGACTTCGCGGACCGAGTTCTCGCCGGCGCCGAACGGTGGGCCCCTCCGTGTCTACGTCGGCGACACCGGGAGTGGTAGCACCGCCGACTTCTATCGCGTGGACAACGCGAACGTGTCAGCGGCGACGCTGGTGACGGGCGGCACGAACGGCGGCTGGACGAAGCTGTCCAACGCGACGAACGGCACGCCCGGGTTTGCGTCGCGCAACTACTGCACCGGTCAGTGCTCCTACGACATGCCGGTCTATTCGCCTCCGGGCGCCCCGGGAATCGTCTACATCGGCGGCGCCATGAAGTACAGCGAGCTCGGGGGCCGGTCGAACGGGCGGGCGATCCAGCGCTCGGAGGACGCTGGAGTCGACTTCACCGACATGACGATCGACACGCAGGGCGTCAGCCTGCACCCGGACGAGCACGCGATCGCGACGACGCCGTTCGACCCGAACATCGTCTTCATCGCGAACGACGGCGGCGTCTGGCGGCTGGACGGCTCGTTCTCCAACCTCTCCAGCCAGTGCTCGTCGCGCGGGCTGTCCGGGGCGAACCTCACCGACTGCACGAACTGGCTGTCGAAGGTCCCGACGACGATCTCGACGATGAACCGGGGGTTGGGCACGATCCAGTACCAGAGCCTCTCCGTCAACGCCCAGAACCCGCTCAACGACATCATGGGCGGTACGCAGGACAACGGGACGCATGCCTACAACGGGCAGGGCAACGGTAGCTGGTTCGTGACCATCTTCGGCGATGGTGGCCAGTCGGGGATCAGCTCATTCAACCCGAACATCCGGTTCCACACGTTCTTCGATGCACAGATCGACATGAGCTTCCAGGGCACGGCCGAGTTGGGTTGGAACTGGGTCTCCGACACGTTCTTCGGTTCAGGGGCGGGCGCCGGAGAAGGTCGCTCGTTCTACATCCCGATCATCTACGACCCGGCAGTCGCTGGGACGGTGTTCACGGGTCTCCAGCACGTCTGGCGGACGCAGGACGACAACGGCGGCCAAGCCTTCCTGGAGTCGAACTGCAACGAGTTCACGGGCACCTTCGCCCTGCCCTGCGGCGACTGGGTGGCGATCGGGCAGGACCTGAGCAGCGCGGCCTTCGGGGCCGACAAGGCACCCGGTCAGTACATCGTCGCAACGGAGCGGGCTCCGAGCGACAACGGCACCCTCTGGGCAGGGCTCAGGCGTGGACGCGTCTTCGTCGCGTCGAACGCCGACAACGCCACGCCGGGTGCGGTGACCTTCTACCGCATCGACTCGTCGTCGACGCCGACTCGCTTCGTGAGCGGGATCGCCGTCGACCCGTCCGATCCGAACCACGCGTTCATCTCGTTCTCGGGCTACAACGCGTATGCGACGGCCTCGGGAACGGCGACGGGGCACGTGTTCGATGTGCACTACAACTCGATTACACACGTGGCGACCTGGACGAACATCGACAACAACCTCGGCGACGAGCCGATCACGGACATCGCCCTCGATTCGAAGACGGGCGACCTGTTCGTCTCGACCGACTTCGGCGTCGACATGCTGAAGTCGGGCGCGACCACGTGGACGCCGGCCGCGGGCAGCCTGCCCCCGGTCGCCGTCTACGGCCTGACCATCGACTCGAACGCTCGGGTGCTCTACGCAGCGACGCACGGTCGCAGCGCCTGGAGCCTCAAGCTGAGCTAGTCGCCTAGCGAGCGGGGCGGGCCGGCTTCGACCGGGCCCGCCCCGCTCGCGCTACCCTTCCTGTATGCGGAAGGCGTTCGCGATCACGGCGGCTGTCCTAGCCGTCGCTTCGCCGGCGCTTGCGACCGGATCGCCCAAGCTTCACCTCGTGAGAGCGCAGCCGGTGATCGTCCGCGGCACCGGGTTCCGAGCGGCCGAGCGCATCGCCGTCCGCCTGGCGGTCGAAGGCGCGGTTCACACCCGCCTCGTCCATGCGTCGACGAGCGGCCGGTTCACGGTCTCGTTCCCCCGCGTCTCGCTCTCCCACTGCATCGCATACCTCGTCGTAGCCCGTGGCAGTCTCGGCAGCCATGCGACGCTTCGCCGCAGCCCGTTCGCGGACTGCGCGCAGCCCTAGCCCGAAGTTTTCGTCCTGAAGGAAGCGTAATCCTGCTCGCTGAGCGGGATCGTGTCCTTGCAGCTGTCGCTTTTCTGGCTACATGCGCTTCGGAT
>CAJDTX010000035.1_pt1 | contig 42878 bp, 45 predicted proteins | sample 7390491 | NCBI WGS metagenome assembly CAJDTX01 (sample SAMEA7055669, study PRJEB34461) | soil metagenome | biome: terrestrial ecosystem; feature: Peninsula; material: soil | place: Antarctica | collected 2016
ACAGACCACCGCGACCGTCGCATCGCCGCCGCCGAAGCACGACACCGCGTCGCCGCCTGATGACATTACGAGTCCAACCAAACTTCAAGGGCCACTAGTGGATCGGATTCGCCCAGAAGACCGACGTGATCTCGGTGAGGTTTCCGTCGCGGCTGACGAAGACGCCGTCGCGGCCAGGCGCCTGAACGACGCCCATCGCGGACCACGTGTTGCTGGCATCGAGGTGGCCCGTGCTGATGCACGAGTGTGGCGGGCTGGACAGGATCGTTCCCTTCGTCGCCGGGTCGTAGATGCAGAGCAGCTGGTCGTAGTCGCCCTGGTTCGGGTGCGTGCTGTCCGTGCTGCGGGCATTTGGATCACCGGTGTTCGAGAAGTAGTCCATGCACGTGTTGAAGTCGGCCCCGGAGGTGTCCTGGTGGTCGAGGCCGAAGTCGTGCCCGATCTCCTGGCACGCCACGTGAGCGCGCTCGTTCGGATTGTTGTACGTCGAGGTGTTGAAGTACGTGTCGTTGAGCTTCGTGGTCGCCTGGGCGATGTGCGTCGTTCCCACGATCCAGATCGTGGCCAGGCCCAGCCAGCCATTGTTTCCATAAGTGCGGTTGCAGACCTGGGCCTTGCCCGAGACCGGCGAACAGCGTTTGTTCGCCGTGCCTGGGATCTTCGCCAACGTCAGCGGAGACGGCGGCCTGCTCCAGTCGCTGACGGCCGTGTCGACGGACGCCGTCCAGGCCGACGACGTCGTGTCGATCACGGTCAGGCTGAACGGGTTCGTCGTGCGGCCCCAGTGGTAGGAGCCCCAGGAGTGGTTCGCGAAAGCGGCCGACGCGAACGGTTGTCCTCGGTACGGCGCTTCTATTCGGGGTTCGTTTGAGCATCAAGCCCTCCCCTAGAAAGAATCGTCAGCGGGATAGTAGAGACGAAAGGGCCTCGTGACAAGAAAATTTGGTCAAGCGAGCGAACGCCGGTGTCGCGCAAGCACGGCAAGCACCTCGTCGACGTCGTCGGCCGAGTTGTAGCAATGGGCCGAGATTCGGAGGTTCCCGTCGCGCGACGAGGTAACGATCCCCTCGCGCCCGAGCGCTTCGACGAGCGCCTCCGCATCCTTCGACCGGACGCAGATCAACGCCCCTCGACGCTTCGGGCGCCGCGGCGTCGCCAGGGTCGCCCGGAGATCGTCGAGCCCGTCGATCAGGCGCGAGTTCAGCTCGCCCACGTGGTCGCGCGTCGCGGCGATTCCGATCTCCTCCATCAGCTCCATCCCCGCGATGCCCGCGTAGATCGCCGGAACCGGCGGCGTTCCCGACTGGAAGCGGCGCGCGTTCGCGGCCGGCGAATAGTCGCGGTGATCCATCTCGAAGACGTCCCGGTCGGCGAACCACCCGGTCGCGGTCGGCCAGATCCGCTCGACGACGTCGCGCTTCGCGTACAGGAAGGCGAGACCGGCCGAGCCGAGCAGGTACTTGAGCACACCGGCGGCGAGGAAGTCGACCCCGAGCTCACGCACGTCCAGCGGGAGCGAGCCCGCCGACTGGTAGGCGTCGAGCAAGACGAGGGCGCCGCGTTCGTGGGCGAGGTGGACGACCTTCTCGACGTCGACCATCGCGCCGTTCCGGTAACAGACGTGCGTGATCGAGACGACGGCCGTGTCCTCGTCGATCGCGGCCTCGAAGCGCTCGAGCGGGATCGTGCCGTCCCCGGCGTCCTTGACGTGGACGACGCGCGCGCCCCGCAGCTCCTGGGCATGCCAGATCTGCCCAACCGTGGGGAACTCCCAGTCGGTCGTCACGATCTTCGAGCGGCGCGCGTAGCGCAGGCCGGTCGCGATCGCGCTCAGTCCAGCGGAGAGTGAGGTCGTGACTGCAACCTCGTCCGGGTCGGCGTTCACCAGGCGCGCGAAGACGCGCCGCGCGTCCTCCGCTTTCTCGACCCAGTACTCCCACGGAGCTCCGCGCTCGTCCCAGTCCTCGAGATAGCGCGAGTACGCGTCGCGCACAGAGTCGGAGAGCGCACCCTGGGAGCAGGAGTTGATGTAGAGCCGCTTCTGGAAGATCGGGAAGCGGTGGCGGATCCGGTCCGGGAGCGGGCCGACCATCAGCGGGCGCTCGCGGGCCGGCTCGGCCGGCCGCGCGCGCTCGCCGTTCAGCTGGAGCTCGGAGAGTGTCCTGTCGGCGGGTGTGGTCATCCCCCGAATCTTCGCCTGTGCGGCCGAGAAGCGCAAAGACACACTTTCGACACAACACCTCAAGTACCCTCAAGGGGTCTGACCCCTTGAGGTTCGTCGAGGGTTAGCGGCCGAGGTAGGCCTTCTTCAGGTCCTCGTGCTCGAGCAGCTCCTTCGCCGCGCCCGTCAGGACGATACGACCCGTCTGCAGGACGTAGCCCCGGTCCGCGATCGAGAGCGAGACGTTCGCGTTCTGCTCGACGACGAGCACGGCGACTCCGGCCGCGTGCACCTGCTTGATGATCTCGAAGTTCCGCTCGACGAGGATCGGCGCGAGCCCCATCGAGGGCTCGTCCATCAGCAGCAGCTTCGGGCGCGCCATCAGCGCGCGGCCCATCGCCACCATCTGCTGCTCCCCCCCGGAAAGCGTCCCCGCAAGCTGGTTGCGGCGCTCGTGCAGGAGCGGAAACAGCGAGTAGACGCGCTCGAAGTCCTCTTTCCTCGCGCGCCCCAGGAGGTACGCGCCCATCTCCAGGTTCTCGCGCACAGACATCGGGGCGAAGAGCCGCCGGTTCTCCGGCACGATCGCCATCCCCTGCTTGATCCGGTGGCTCGTCGTCTTGTTGGTGACGTCCTCGCCCGCGAACACGACGCTGCCGTTCCGCGGCTTGACGATGCCCAGGATGGTCTTCAGCGTCGTCGACTTCCCCGAGGCGTTCCCGCCGAGCAGGCAGACGAGCTCACCCTTGGCTACCTCGAGGTTGAGGTTCTCGAGGATGTGGATCTGCCCGTAGTAGGTGTCGACCCCGTCAAGCTGGAGCAGCATCGGCTTCCTCTGCCCCGCGGAGGCCGAGGTAAGCCTCGACCACCCGCGGGCTCGTGGCCACCTCCTCGAACGACCCCTCCGCGATCTTGATCCCGTGGTCGAGCGCCGCCACGCGGTCCGAGATCCCCTCGACCACGTGCATGTCGTGCTCGATCACGAGGATGGTGTAGCCGCCCTCGTCCCGGAGCTTGCCGATCAACTCGGTGATCTCGTGCGTCTCGACCGGGTTCATCCCCGCGGCCGGCTCGTCGAGCAGGAGGATCCGGGGCTCGGTCGCCATCGCCCGCGCGATCTCGAGCCGGCGGCGGTTGGCGTACGAGAGACTGTACGCTGGCTGGTCCCACCTGTAGCCCACCAGTCGCTGCCCGAAGAAGCTCAGCTTCTCTTCCGCCAGCCGGCGCGTTTCGCGCTCCTCGCGCCGGGCGCGCGGGAGGCGAAGCACCGATTCGATCACCGTTGCCTTCGTGCGGCCGTAGGCCGCGGCCATTACATTCTCCCGAACCGACATGTTGAGGAAGAGGCGGAGCGTCTGGAAGGTCCGTGCGATCCCCTGCTTCGCGATCGTGTGTGGCGGCAGACCTCCGACGTCTCGACCGTCGAGGAGGATCTCGCCTGAGTCCGGTGGATAGATCCCGGTGATCAGGTTGAAGACGGTCGTCTTCCCCGCTCCGTTCGGGCCGATCAGGCTGACGATCTCGCCCTCGTTCACATAGAGGTTCAGGTCGTCGACCACGCGCAGGCCGCCAAACGACTTTGTGAGGCTCCGCAACTCGAGCAAATGCCGGCAGTCGTCGGTCACACGATCTCCACGCGCGGCGTTCCGAGCAGGCCCTGCGGACGCGCGTTCATGAGGACGATCAGCAGGACGCCGAAGAGGATCAGCCTCGTGACCGCGGGCTGCTCGACGAGGACGTTCTCCCAGACCATCGCGACGAGATAGAGCGTCGGCGGGAGCGCGAGCGTGCGCCACCAGCCGCGGAGCCGGATCAGCATGAGGACGGCCGCTATCAGCGCCACATACGTGAACTTGGCGAATTGAGGGTGCCCCACCGGGATGATCACCCAGCCGCGTATCTCGTCTCCGAAGGAGCCGGCGTCCACCGGTACGCCGCCCGCCCACGACGGAGCGATCGCCTGGACGACTTCGTGCGCGGCGATCCCGAGCGCGGCGGTGGAGGCGAGCACGACCGCCGCGCGCCGCCACGGGAGCCTCGTGAGGAGGAGCAAGATCGTCGCGTAGAAGAGCCACCGCTTCAGCTCGGGGTGGTCATTCGCTGGCGACAGGAACTCGAACGTGACGTTGATGACGATCGCGCCGATAACGACCCCCCCGATGCTCCCTATCCCGCCGAGGATCACGACCGCATAGATGGTGATCAGCAACGAGACGTCGAAGTTCCCGGGAAAGGCGCCGGTCTGCAGCGCCGCGAATACCGTGCCGCAGAACGCCGCCGTCCCGGCACCGAACGCGAACGCCATCAGCTTCAGCCGGTTGACCGGAACCGCGACCGTCTCCGCCGCGAGCGGGTCCTCCCGGAGCGCCCGGAGCGCACGTCCAGTGCGCGAGTGGTTGAGGAAGTGGAAGCCGGCCACGAAGACGATGAAGGCACCCAGCAGGAAGTAGAAATAGTGGTTCTTCGTCGTCAACTCGTAACCGAAGAAGTTGAGCGGGTCGACGTCGGGAAGCCCGTTCGGGCCGCCGGTCAGGCCCTTCCCGGCCACGTCCGGATTTGCACTGTTGACGAACACCACGAACGCCTGGCCGAAGAAGAGCGTGACGATTGCCAGGTAGTCGCCCAGGAGCCGACGGGACGGGATGCCGAGCACGAGCCCGAGGAGTGCCCCTCCGAGGACCACGACGGGGATTGCGGCCTCCGCCTGCCAGTGGATCCCGTAGTGGTCCGATGCGAGCAGCGAGTAGAAGTACGCGCCGAACCCGTAGAAGGCGATGTAGCCGAGGTCGAGCAATCCTGCGAATCCGACTACGATGTTGAGGCCGAGCGCGAGCACCGCGTAGAGGAGCGTGAAAATCCCGTAGCTGAAGAGATCGCCGCCGCTCATGAAGAGGGGCAGCGTGCCGGCGAATGCGACCACGGCGAGCAGCTTCAGAGCCGGCGGCGTCGCAATCCAACCGCGTCGCACCGCCCCGCCGAGCCTGCCGCCCTCGATGCGTCGCTCCTCGACCTGCGCGACCCACTCGTCGACGCCGATCCGCGGCTGGGCGCGAGCGTCGGGACGCTCCGGCACCGGCGAGATCTCGCGGCCGTCCGTCATACCTTCTGGATCGCCTTCGTGCCGAGCAGGCCGGACGGCCGGACGAGCATTACGAAGATGAGCAGCGAGAAGACGACCAGGTCGGACCAGCGGCCTCCGAAGTAGCCGGCTGAGAACGACTCTGCGAGACCGACCAGGAGACCGCCGAGCATCGCGCCCGGGATGCTGCCGATCCCGCCGACGACGGCGGCGGTGAAGCCCTTGAGCCCGGCGAGGAACCCCATGAAGTGGTTGATCTGGCCGAAGAGGAGGCCGAACATGACACCTGCCGCCCCGGCCAGGACCGAGCCGATGAAGAACGTCGAGGCAACCACGCGGTCGACGTCGATCCCCATCATCGCCGCGGCTTCCCGGTCGTATGCGGTCGCGCGCATCGCCTTGCCGATACGAGTCCGCGTAACTAGAACGGTCAGGGCGACCATCAGACCGACCGCGCACGAGATTACGAGCAGTTGCGTGACGGTCACGGTGACCGTATGGATCGTGAACACCTGTTTCAGCAGCGGCCCCGGCAGCCCCGCGTTGGGGTCGCCTCCGAGGTCGAACGTGTCGTAGTCGCGAAACTCGGCTCCGAAAAGCAGGAGGGCGCTGTTCTGGAGGAAGAAGGAGACGCCGAGCGCGCTGATCAGCGGCGCGATTCGCGGAGCCTCGCGGAGCGGCTTGTACGCGACCCTCTCGATCAGGACGCCGAGCAGCCCCGATCCGAGCATCGCAGCCAGGAACATGAGCAGGACGAGCGGCACGATCGCGACCTTTGGCTCGAGGGGCCCGCCCAGCACGGTCAGGACGCCGTAGCCGATGAACGCGCCGATCATGTAGACGTCGCCGTGCGCGAAGTTCAGGAGCTTCAGGATCCCGTACACCATCGAGTAGCCGAGCGCGATCAGCGCGTACAGGCTCCCGAGCACGATGCCGTTCCGCAGCAGCTCGAGCGCGCCGGTCGTGCCCAGGAGGCGCGCCGTGTCGGACGCCTTCCAGGCGAGGAAGGCGAGGAACGCGAGCCCGGCGGCGGACCCGACGATCGACGGAAGCCTTCGGATCGGCAGCGCGGTCATGGCGGGAAAGGTTCGCATAGCGACGTGCGGCCCACGAGGTGGATGGGCCGCACGTCCTGCATTCTTCTCGACTACTTAGGAGACGCGCGTGTAGACGCCGCCCTTGCCGATCTTGTAGATGCCGTAGTTCGCCGGGTTGCGGAGGTCACCGGGCCCCTGGGGCCCCGCCGGATCGTTGTTGAAGAAGCGCGTCCTGAATCCCAGCAGCGACTGCTTCTTCGAGATGTTCGTCTGGGCGACGAACTTTCGCACCTCCGCCCGAGTTGCCGACCCATTCTTGCACGCCTTGTCGACGGCGCGGGTGACCGCGTCGAGCGCGACGTAGACCGGCAGGCCGAAGAACTCGGGCTTGCCGCCGTGGGTCCGCTTGTACTTGTTCAGGGCGCTGTTCTTCAGATCGACCGGGAAGAACGACATGTACGAGCCCTGAATCGTGAAGACGCCCGGCGCAAAGGTGCCGTCCGAGCCGAACATGGTTGCGTTCTTGCCCGCGCTGCGGAGCTGGCGAGCGAACGCCTGCACCTTCGGGGGCAGCTGCCAGGGCGTATAGACGACCTGGGTGTTCGACGGAATCCGCGCGACCAGCGACGAGAAGTCGGACGTGGTCTCTGGATTGACCGACTCCCGCTGGACCGTCAGTCCCGCGCTCTTGAGGACCCGTTCGACCGTGTCCGAGAGCCCCTGGCCGTACGCCTCCTGGTCGTCGACGACCACGATTCTCCGCGCCTTCAGCTTCGTGCGGATCCAGTTCGCGACCCTCGGGCCCTGCTGGTCGTCGTTCGGAACCGTCCGGAAGAAGTAGCCCTTCCTGCTCCCGTCCGTGAGGCTCGTCCGCGACGCCGAGCCGGAGACGAACGCCAAGCCGGCGCCCTTGAGAGGCGCCGTCGAGGCGACAACCTCCTGGCTACCAGCCGGACCGACGACTGCGAGCATGTTCGCGTTCGACGCGAACTGCTCCGCGACCTTGATCGCCTCGGCCGTGTTCGGCAGCTGCGAATCGCCCTCGACGAGCCGGATCTTGGTCTTGTGCGTCGCGTTGTAGCGGAGCACGTAGAAGCGCGCCCAGCGCTGCTGCTGCGTGCCAAGCGACGCGGCGAGCCCGGTGATCGGCTCCGAGATCCCGATGGTGCGTGTCGTGCCGCACGAGATCAGTGCCGTGCCGGCGCTTGACGAGCTCGTGGGGCCCGTGCTCGCCGGGGCGGACAGCGCCGCCAGCGGTGCAACGACCACCGCGAGCGCCACCGTGATTGTGAGTTTCTTCATGCTTTCCCTCCTGACCGTTTGTGTCTAGATGAGACTCTAAACGGCGCTATTCGTTTGCTTCATATGCGCGCGAGGCGGGATCGCCCGACGGATGGAACACGCCGAGGACGCGCATCGGCCCGTCGCCCTCGTTCTCGAGCGCATGCTCGAGCAACGGGGGTAGGTGCATGCACGTTCCGGGCTTGATCGGAAACCTCCTCCCTTCGACGTGAAGCGTCCCTCGCCCCTCGACGACGTAGATGACCTCGTCGTAGACGTGGCTGTGATCCGGCGCCCGGCCCGGCGGGATCATGCCGACGAACTGCGTGACGTCCGGGCAGCCGGTGTCGCGATGGACGAGGTACCGGAACTCGCGACCCTTGCCGGCGGGCAGGTCCGGACGGTCCTGGTAGCGGACGACCCTGGGATTCGGCCTGGGAGTGGAGCCGTTCGGCGGCCTCGAGGTCACGAGCACCGTCACGATCGGCTCGGGCCCGGGGTTGTCGACCTCGAAGCTCTCGCCGGCGACGAAGTACGCCCCCGTCTCGGGCCCGAGCGCGTGCTCGGCGCCGCCGACGTGAAGCGTCCCGGCTCCGGCGGCCACGTAGAGAATCCCCTGGACGTCTCCCAGCGCTTGCGGCTTGGAACGTCCGGGCGCAAAGCGAATGACGCGCTGCTCGAGCCGCTCGGAACCGCGCGCGGCGTCGAGCGTGACCCGTGTCTCTGCAGTATCTCCGGGGCGAGAGGTCGCCCGGACCTCGTGCTCGGTGACGACGTGTGCGCGCACAGCGGGGATTCTCGCATCCGATTCGAGTAGGTGCAATTAGCTTTGCTGACAGAAGCGATGTGCGTCTTCGGCGCGAGGTTGCGATGCACCCGCGCGGGAGCAGGTGGACTGGAGCGAGGTGCGCGCGCGGACGGACGAGCGCCCTACGCGAAGGCGTTCTTCACGCTCGTCGAGGAGGCTCGGCATCGTGGAGCCCACCACCGTCGCCACCAAGTAACACTGTGTTACGAGGGGGTGAAGGGCTGCTGGGCGAGGGAACTGCAGCCCTTCGGGTCGAGCACGTCCGTACCAAGTAACACTCTGTTACTAGGGAGTTCGGCGTTAGAAGAAGAACTGCTGCCAGGCTGACCACCAGTCGCCGGCGCGGGACACGATCGTCCTCGCGTCCAGCTGCTCGACGCCGGCCTTCCTTCCATATTCCCGTGCCGCATTCGTGACCTTGAACTCGACCTTGATCTCCGCGGGCCGGCCCGGGTCGTAGGGCTCGACCGCGTCCAGCTTCTTCAGCGCATCCTTCGCGCCCCGCTCGATCAGCTCGCGGGCGCGCCGGGCGGGGAGCTGGCGCGCACTGAACTGGCCGAGCCCCTCCTTGACCGCAACCGTCGTCAGCCCGTCGCCGAGCAGCTCGGTCGCCTCCCGGCAGACAGCCCGGTCGCCGGTAACGAGCAGGACGGGGCAGCCCCACTGTCCGCAGAGCGCGGCGTTGATCCCGGTCTCGCCGACGAGCGTCCCGTTGAACCAGAGGTTCTGCCACTGCTGGCCCGAGACGGTGTGGTTCAAGACGCCGTCCGGCGTGCCGGCCATCGCGTGCATCCCGACGAAGAGCGCGGCGTCGCAGCCCTCCTCGAGGAAGCCCGTGTACTCCGTCCACATGTCCTGGACGACGTACTCGCAGTCCTCTTCGAGCTGGTCGTGAATGAGCGAGTTGAAGCTCCAGCCCTTGCCCGCGCCGTGGCAATCCATCACGACGACCTCCTTCGCGCCCCCGGCGCGCGCCCCGCGGACGGCCGCGTTGATCTCCTCGGTGTAGAGCCGCCGCCCTTCCTCGTACATCGCGTCGCCGCCGGTCGTCTGCTCCCACTTGACGATGCCGGAGACGCCCTCCATGTCGCTGATGATGTGGACGCGCATGCTTGTAGCCTCTCATTCGTGGAGACGGGGCTGCGGGGGAAGCGCGTGCTCGTCACCGGCGCGTCCGGCGGGATCGGCTCGGCCTGCGCTCGGGCGTTCGCGGCGGAAGGATGCGAGGTCGTCCTCCACTACAACCTCGGTCGCGATCGCGCGGAGGCGCTCGGCGCGGAGCTCGGAGGCGCGCCGGCGATCGCCGCCGACCTGACCGTCGAGGCCGATGCGGAACGGCTGTTCGCGGAAGCGGGCGCGCTGGACGTCTGCGCCGCGGTTGTCGGCAAGTGGCCCGACGAGGACGTGCCGGTGTGGGAGCTGTCGCTCGACCGGTGGGAGGCGACGCTGCGCGCGAACCTGACCGCAACGTTCCTGACGGCGCGCGGGTTCCTGCGCGAGGTCGAGCGGTCGGGGCACGGGAGCCTCGTCCTGATCGGCTCGACCGCGGGGATCTTCGGCGAGGCGGGCCACGGCGACTACGCCGCGGCCAAGTCGGCGGTCGTCCACGGGCTGTTGCTGAGCCTGAAGAACGAGGTCGTCCGGATCGCGCCGGGGGCGCGCGTGAACGCGGTCTGCCCGGGCTGGACGGTGTCTCCGATGACCCGGAGTACGCTCGACGACGACCTCGTCCGCAGGGTCACGCGAACGATGCCGCTACGCAAGGTCGCCCAGCCCGAGGACGTCGCCCGCCAGGTGGTCGCGCTCGCCTCGGACCAGATCTCCGGGCACGTGACGGGCCAGGTGGTCACGGTCGCCGGTGGCATGGAAGGACGGCTGCTGCACGAATGAGAGCTGTACGCGGGGCGGCTTGCGCCACTGTCGCCCTCTCTCTCATCGGCCAGGCGGATCCGGCCGTAACGACGCATCCGGGCGCGAACGGCAAGATCGCCTACGTCCATCGCTCACAGATCTGGGTCGTGAACCGGGACGGATCCGACCGACATCAGATCACGTCGGGAGATGCCTTCAACGATACGCCCGCGTGGTCGCCGGACGGCAGCTTGAACGCCTTCGTCAACGAGATCGCGGGAATCTCTGTGATGGATCCCGGGGGCGGGAGCGTGCGCAACGTCGTTCACGTGCCCGGTAACTGGGCGCCCACCTGGGCGCCGGACGGGCACAGAATCGCCTTCGAGACTGTGAACGGCATCGCCGTCGTCAACCTCGACGGAACGGAGCTCCGGTTCCTCACCCAGCCTCCGCTCCGCGGGGGAGAGCCCGCGTGGTCCCCGGACGGCCGCAGAATCGCATTCATGAGAGCACGCACAGCTCGGCAAGTGAAGGCACCGCACTTCGATCTCTACGGCATCAACCCTGACGGGAGTGGCTTGAAGCGGCTCACGCACTCTCCGGGCGAGGACACGCAGCCAAGCTGGTCGCCTGACGGAGCGACGATCGTCTTCACGAGGTTCATGCGCCCGAACGGGCGCTACTGCATCCGGATCTACGCCGTCCAGCGAAATGGGAGGGGTCTTCGCAAACTGAGAGGAGACTGTCCACTTCCGGACGTCCAACCCGAATGGTCTCCCGACGGCAAGAGGATCGCCTTCGAGACGTATCGCCCGCTCGGGCATGATGGCCGGAGTGAAATCGTCGTGATGAGAGCCAACGGCAAGAGTCGGCGAGCCTTCGAGCCTCGACTGAGTGGGGTCAGCCCGACCTGGCAGCCGCTGCCGTGAGCGGGCCGATCGTCCACTGGGACGACGTCGAGCCGCGACGGAACGAGCTCGGCCACCTGGCCGCATCGTGGCGAGATCTCGGGCGGGCCGCCGGCACCGTCGCCGTCGGGCTGAAGCGGGTCGAGATCGACCCCGGCAAGTGGTCGACGCCTGCTCATGTCGAAGGAGCCGAGGAGGAGATCGTCTACGTGCTCGGCGGCTCGGGTCTCTCGTGGCAGGACGGCAAGGTCTTCGAGATCGGCGTCGGCGACTGCATCGTCCATGTCGCGGGCAAGGAGGCACACACGCTGCGGGCGGGGGCCGACGGCCTCGACGTTCTCATCTACGGGATGCGAGTCCCGCTGCAGATCGCCGATCTCCCCCGCGCCGACGTCGCCTGGATCTTCCCGACCTGGACGGAGGCCGGGACGGGCGACCCCCCCTGGGCCCGCGAGGTCGCGGCGGGAGAGCCGGAGGTCGGCGACCTCGAGCCGCGGCCCCCGAACATCCTCAACGTCTCGGAGCTCGAGTTCGAGGACTGGGCTCCCGGGGGCGACCTCGACATCAGCTCAGCCTACGTCGCGCGTCCGGCCGGAGCACAGCAGACGGGCCTCAACATCGACGTCGTCGCGCCGGGGAAGCGGAACAGCCTCCATCACTGCCACTCCGCGGAGGAGGAGCTCTTCGTCGTCCTCGAGGGTGACGGCGTGTGCCGTCTGGGCGAGGACGAGCACCCGGTCCACCCAGGCCATGTGATCTCCCGGCCCGCGGGAACGCGGATCCCACACAGCTTCCGGGCCGGCAACCAGGGAATGCGGTTGCTCATATACGGGACGCGCGACCCGAACGACATGGCCTATTTCCCGCACTCGAACAAGATCTACTTCCGCGGCCTGGGCGTGATCGCGCGTCTCGAGCAGCTCGACTACCTCGACGGGGAGGTCTAGCTGAGCGGCATCCTCGACCAGATCGGCAACACCCCGCTCTTCCGGCTGAAGCGCTGCGTGCCGGCGAACGGCGCCGAGCTCTGGGTCAAGCTCGAGTATCTGAATCCGACCGGCTCCATGAAGGACCGGATCGGGCTGTCGATGATCGAGGGCGCCGAGCGGGACCGGTTGATCGACCGCGAGACGACGGTCGTCGAGTACACCGGCGGGAGCACCGGGCCGGCGCTCGCGCTCGTTTGCGCGGCGAAGGGATACCGGTGCAAGATCGTGATGGCGGACTGTTTCACCGACGAACGTTTCCAGCTGATGCGCGCGCTCGGCGCCGAGGTCGACGTCGTCGAGTCGGTCGAGGGGCCTCCGCTCGTCACCGCCGAGGACATCCGCCGCATGGTCGAGCGCGCCGGCGAGCTGGCCACGGAGCCGGGCCACTACGCCACCGATCAGCTCAACAACCCATATGTGGTCCCGGGCCACCGGGAGAGCCTCGGCCGCGAGATCTGGGAGCAGACCGAGGGACGTGTGACCGCCTTCTGCCACGGAGTCGGCACCGCGGGATCGATCATCGGCGTCGGGCAGGCGCTCAAGCCGCGCGGCGTCCACATCTGCGCGCTCGAGCCGGCCGGCTCGGCGGCGATCTCCGGCGGGCCGAAGGGCTCGTTCGCGATGCAGGGCTGGACCGGGATCGTTCCGCCCCACTGGGAGCCGGAATGGGTGGACGAGGTCGAGCTGATCGAAGACGCCGACGCGATCGAGATGACGGCTCGCCTCGCGCGCGAGGAGGGGATCTTCGCCGGCATTTCCACGGGAGCGAACGTCGTGGGCTCTCTCCGGCTCGCCGAGCGGCTGGGGCCCGATGCGGTGATCCTGACACTGGCCGTCGACAGCGGCTTCAAGTACATGGGCGTCCCGCCCTACGGCGGGAGCTGAGGGACAGTCCCTCGGGGACTGTCCCTACGAGGACTCGAGCAGGCGCCGGTCGGCGTAGCGGCGGCTGAGCCGGATGCCGAGGAAGGCGAGCAGCGCCAGAACCGCGAGCGGCCCGAGGACGACCAGCGCGTACAGGCCCCACGAGACCTCCTTCGCCAGGATCGAGCCGGCGTCGTCGAACGCGCGGGCAAGCGGGCCCTGGTGGTCCGGCTTCTGCGGGACTGCCGCCTGCTCGGTCGTCAGCATCAGTGAGACCGTCGCGAGGCGAGCGCGCTTCACCGTCTCGCCCTTCGAAGTCGTCAGCGCCTGGAAGGTCGCCACGAGCCGCTTCCGCTGCTGCTGGAGGATCACTCGATCGGCATTGGAGAGCGAGGGATTGGCGAGCTTGTCGTCGACCTTCGCGATCCGAACCCTCAGCGAGTTGAGCTGCTTCACGAGCCCGTTGTATTGCCGCTGGAGATCGGTGATCTGGATGTCCTGCGCCGAGATCGTCCCGAGCACCGAGAAGCGGGCGATCGCCTGCTGGATGCGCGTGATCGGGATGCGGAAGACAAGCTCCGACTGACCTTGCTTGGCCGCGCCGTAGTGGGCGGAGACGACGTAGCCGCCGAGTGCGCGGGCGGTGCGCATCGCCTTCTGAGTCGAGGGGGACAGCGCGTCGAGTCCGTCGACGCGGACCGTCAGCGAGGCGCGGTAATCCTGCAGCCGCGTATGGCTCGGCGCCAGCGCGGCACCGTTCGCAGACCGCTCCGGCGCAAGGACCTGCCTCCTGGGCGAGGCCCCTTCGAGGGAGTACGTAGTCTTCGTGGTGCCCCCGCGGCTCGCACCCCAATTCAGCTGTTTAGGTTGCCCGCGCAAGGCGGCTCCGTTCCCAGACGAGTCCGAGTTCGCGATCCCGTGGATCAGCGCCCCGCCGACCGCAACGGCGAGGCAGGCCGGCACCGCGACGAGCGCAACGCGGCGAACCGTGAACCAGGACGGCAGCGAGAAACGGGCCTCCGGCTCCCGCCTCGCGGTCTGCAGCACTTGCTCGCGCAGCGCCTCGGGTGCATGCGGCTTCGCCGCGCGCAGCTCTCGTACCACCGGACTCGTCAGGTCAAAGCTCGACATCGCTCACCATCTCCTCCAGTTTCTTCAGGGCACGGCTCAGGCGGGTCGAGCACGCGGTCGGACTGATCCCGAGCAGGCGCGCGGCGCTCTCGCCGTCAAGATCGAGAATTACGCGCAAGACGATCACCTCGCGGTCGCCCGCCGACAGTGACCGCAGCGCCTGCTCCATCCCGAGGGACAGTCCCTCGACGAGGCGAGGCTCCTCGCGATCCACCGGCGCAACCGCTTCCTCGCGCCGCCGCCGGCGCCGCTCACCACGCAGGTGATCGAGCGCCGTCGAGCGCGCGAGCTGGCACAGCCACGTCTTGGCCGAGCCCCGGGCCGAGTCGAATCGCGGCCAGCGGCGCAGAGCTTTCTCGAACGTCTCTCCGGTCAGGTCTTCGGCCACGGTCGGGTCTCCGGTCAGGTAGAGCAGGTAGGCGTAGACGTCGTCGAGGTGGGCCTCCGCGGCGGAGGCGAAGCTCACGGGCTCCGCACGGATCCCGCGGCGCTCGGCCCAGGTCGTCGTTGCGCTCACGTGCCCTGTATACGGCACAGCGCCCCATAACGTCACATCACGGTGGTCGCGACCGTAAGTACGTTCCTGTCTAGCCGGTGAAAACCAAGCAGGCCAAGGACGTAGGGAGGCCGCGTACTGAGAAGTACGCGGCCGACTGAGGACGCCGGCATGCGCAGTGTTTGCAGCCGGCCAGGCAGACAACCGTGCTTGCGGTCGCGACCACTAGAGTCCGGGCCGTGTCCAGCCGCTTTCTGGAGCGCATTGCGACGGGCCCGACGATCGTCGGGGACGGGGGCATGGGCGCGCTCATCTCCGCCGCCGTCCCGCGCCTGCGCTGCCCGGAGGAGGCGAACCTCCGCGCGCCCGACGCGGTCGTCTCGCTGCACGTCTCCTTCATCAACGCCGGCGCGGAGCTGATCGAAACCAACACCTTCGGCGCCAACCGCCGCAAGCTCGCCCTGCACTTCCTCGAGGACGACCTCGAGCAGATCAACTCGACGGCAGTCAAGCTCGCCCGCAACGCGCGGGAGGTGACCGGCCGCGACGTCTACATCGGCGGCTCGATCGGGCCGCTCGGCGAGCCGGCGACCTCGCGCGTCCGCCGCGAGCTGTTCGCCGAGCAGGCGCAGGTGCTCGAGGGCCGCGGCGCCGACCTGTTCATGGTCGAGACGTTCTACGACCTGGACGAGCTCGTGGACGCGGTCGAAGCGGTGCGGAGCGTCTCCTCGCTTCCGATCGTCGCGCTGATGACCTTTGACGACGGCGCCGAGACGCTCGCGGGCGTCACCGCGGGGGAGGCGGCGCAACGGCTTGCCGGCCTGGATGTCGCCGTAATGGGAGCGAATCACGGAGCCGGGCTGATGGCAGCGCTCGCCGCCCTGGAGGAGATGAAGTCCGACGGAAGGCCGCTCGCGGCGCTTCCGAACATCGGCCTGGCCAGTCTCGCGGGCGGCCGGGTCATCTACCCGCACGCGACGCCGGAGTACTTCGCCGAGTTCGCCGCGCATGCGCGCGAGCTCGGGGCCAAGATCGTCGGCGGCTGCTGCGGCACGACGCCGACCGAGATCGCCGCCATCCGCTCTGCGGTCGAGGAGGAGCGGAAGCCAAGCGCGCGGCTCGACTTCGAGGAGCGAGAGCTCGTCGTCTCGCTCGGCGAGGAGCAGGCGGAAACGGGGCTGGCACGCGCCCTCCGCGAGCAGGAATGGGTCATCTCCGTCCAGCTCGATCCCCCGCTCGGCGGGAACATCGCCGGCCTCGTCGAGCTGTCGCAGGCGCTGAAGAACTCGGGGCGCGTCGGCTTCGTCGACGTCAACGACAACGCCGGCGCGCGTGCGGGGATGAACGCGATCATGTTCTCGTCCGCGATCGAGCGCGCGACCGGGATCGAGACGATCCCCCACCTGACGACGCGCGACTACACGATCATGGGGCTCGAGGCGATGCTGTTCGGCGCGCACGCCGAGGGCGTCCGCAACGTGCTCGCCGTCACGGGCGACCCGCCCGAGGTCGGCGACTACCCGGGCTCGAGCGGGATCTTCGAGATCGACGCGATCGGCCTGACCGAGCTGATGGCCCGCCTCAACCGCGGCGAGGACTTCAACGGCCGCCCGATCGACGCCCCCACGTCGTTCTACATCGGCGTTGCCGTCAATCCTACGGCGGACGACATCGACCTCGAGCTCGACCGCTACCGGAAGAAGATCGACGCCGGCGCTCACTTCGCGATGACGCAGCTCGTCTTCGATCTCGAGCACCTCGACCGCTTCTTCGAGCGCTTCGGCGGGCCGTCGCCGATCCCGCTGCTGGTCGGCATCTGCCCGATCTGGAGCTACCGGTTCGCCCTGCGGCTCCACAACGAGCTGCCTGGGATCGTCGTGCCGGAGGAGCTGCAGGAGCGGTTGCGCGATGCGGGCACGGACGCGTCCCGCATCGGCATGAAGTACGCGAAGGAGCTGTACGTGGCCGCGCGCGAGCGAGCTGCCGGCGTCTACCTCGTCGCCCCCTACCGGCGGCCGCTCGACGTGCTCGACCTCATCTCGTAGCGACCGCAGACAATCGCTCGCGGACGCGCTGCGCGCCCACGGCGTTTCCCTTCCGCTCGAAGGTCGCGAGCGCCTCGCAAAGCGCCCGCTCGCCGCCTCCGGGGTCACCGAGCAGCTCCTGGATCGTCGCCGCCTCCTCGAGCGTCTCGCCGTGAAAGGTCAACCATTCGGATCCGCGTGTCCGCGCCAGGGCCTCCTCCGAGAGCTGCATCGCCTCCTCGGCCTGCCCTTGGTGTGCGGCAGCGAGCGCGAGCGCGCGCCGCCACAGAGTCTGGACAGCGTGATCGTCCGAGTGGGCCACTCGGCGGGCAACGCTCGCCAGCCGCCGCGCCTCCTCGGGCTCGCCGCAGAGGGCCAGCACGCACGCAAGATGGCCGGCACTGTCGCCGAGGAAGGACCGGTCGTTCTCGGCCTCGAGCATCGTTTGCGCCGTGCGCAGGTGGGCCGCGGCGCCCTCGAGATTGCCCGCCGCGCGCTCGGCCATGCCTGCCCAGAAGATCGCCCTCACGAGGTTCCAGACCGCGCCAGTCTGTCTCACTGAAGTCAGTTCGCGCTCGATCAGCGCGCGCGCCTCTGTGAGCCTTCCCGCCTGCGCATAGAGGAATGCAAGCGCACTGAGGATCACAACCGGTCCCTCGGTCCCCCAGCAGGCCGCCTCGAGCTGTTTCTCGCAGCCTGCAATCGCCCGATCCACGGGGGTCGAACCGGTTGCGAGACACTGTGCGAGCTTCGCTCGACATACCGCCTCGCGAAACTCGTCCCCGCCCCGCACAGCCAGCTCGATGCCCTGCTGCGCCCAACGCGCGGCGTCATCGACGAGGCCCGATGACCAGAGTACGTATGCTCGGTGCCAGTACGCCTGTGCAAGGCAGCCGTCGTCACCGAACCGCTCGCACACTCGCGCGGCGTCCTCCACCGTCGCCAGGTGCTCGGCTGCAGTTCTTCCCTCGGTGAAGATCGAGAGGTGAGAGAGAGTCATCCGAGCGCGCTGTTCCAACCCATGCTCGCCAGTCGTCGCGGCCAGTCGCTCGGCGGCCTGAAGTGTCGCCGCAGCCTGCCGCCGCTCGCCGATCCGCATCAGCGCTGAGCCGTACTCGTACAGCGACTCCGCTCGTTCTCGAGGCTGGCGCGGCAGGATCGCTGCCGCCCGCTCGAGCATCGAGCCGAGGCGGCGCTCCGGGTCGTCGAGGACCGGGTCCTGGACGAGAATTCTGCGCTGAAGATCCCTGAGGACGACGCCGGGCTCGATCCCGAGCTCGTCGGTGAAGGCGTGATGGGCGCGCCGGTACGCCGCGAGCGCGTCGGCCTGCCTTCCGCCGCGGTAGAGCGCGAGCATCAGCTGCGCCCAGAAACGCTCTCGCAACGGTCGCCGCGCGACGAGCTGCTCAAGCTCAGGAACGAGAGCGGCGTGCCGCCCGAGGTCGAGATCGGCGTCGAGGCGGTCCTCGAGCGCGGTTAGGCGCTCCTCTTCCAGACGCGCGATCTCGCCCTGGGCGGAGGCCCGAAGCTCTGTCAGCGCCGGGCCGCGCCAGCACGCCAGCGCCTCGCGGAGCTTCGACGCACGCTCGCGAGGCACGCAGTGCCGTGCTTCCTCCACCAAACGATCGAACCGATGGAGGTCGAGGCGGCCCGGCTCGACATGGAGGACGTATCCCGCCGGTTGCCGCTCGACCACGTCCGGCCCAAGAGTCTTGCGCAGCGCGTGGATCTGATTCTGGAGCGACGCCCGAGCGGTGCGCGGAGCATCTCCGTCCCAGAGCATCTCGATGAGCTGGTCCTGCGGCACCGGCTCATTCGCCCGTAGCAGCAAGAGCGTGAGCAAGGCGCGCCGCTTCGGCGCCGTGATCGCGACAGGCGCGCCGTCGCGCCGGACTTCGAAGGGCCCCAGGACGAAGAACTCCGGCGCCGCCGTCATCTCGTTAGAGCTTTAGTTAGAAGCCGGTTCTACGCTCCGGCGATGCGCAGATGGACGCTCTGGGCGCCGGCGGTTTCAGCTCTCCTCGCCGCGGCGCTCGTGCCCCTTGCCTCGGGGCGAGCGACGGGAGCGCTTACGCTCAACGCCACTCTGCCGATGCTGTCCACTCCGGGCCCCTGTCCGCCGGGAGCCCCGGATGTCTTTCTGTGCGCCCGGCGCATAGGAGGCGACTCGGTGCCCGGCCTCGGCGAGGTTTCGGAGTCGTATTTCTACTTCGTCGAAGAGGCTCAGGACTGTGCCACTTCTTCTTTCCACATCGGGAGCACGACAGCCCGTTTCTCCGTTGAGGGCAAAGGAGCGATCGAGCTCACTCTCGCCCCGAGCCTGGAGTGCTACCCCTCCGCGCTCGTCACTACGCAGGCCTTCAGCGTTACCGGCAGCTCGGGGGTCTATGCCGGCGCCTCGGGCAGCGGGACCGTGCACCACGAGGCCTCCTACACGTCCTCGGGCGGCGCGGCCGGCAAAGACATCTGGGCCGGGACCCTCTCCGTTCCCGGCCTGGAGTTCGATCTGGCCCCGCCGGCGATCACGGGTGCGGTTTCGAAGCTCGTCCGCGCTCCGCGCAAGGCAAAGCGCGTGCGGGCGAAGTACAAGCTAACGGCCCTGGATGCCGTTGACGGCGTGGTCTCGGTTGCGTGCGAACCCAAGTCAGGGAGCCGCTTCAGGCTCGGCCGCACGGTCGTCCACTGCTCGGCGACTGACAGGAGCGCGAACACGCAGACAGCGCGGTTCACGATCACCGTCGTCAGGGCGCACAAGAGCCGGTAGAGACCGGCCCGCGGGCGCCTGCAAGCACGCGGCGGACGACCTGCGCCGGGATCCCGAAACCGCCGTTCGAGCCGGTCCGGGCGGCGAACACGGTCGCCTCGACGTTGCCTTGGGAATCCACCGCCGGCCCGCCCGAGTTGCCGTGTCGGATCCGGCCGCGCAGGCTCGTGATCACGCGCGAGACGGAGCCGTTCCCATAGGCATCTTCGCTCGTGACCCGCGCGGTGTCGCCGATCCGGCCCGGCACCGCCGTGAACGGCCCGTTCCCCGGGTAGCCGAGGATCGCGACCGGCGCTCCGGATTGGGGGTCGACGAGGCGCAGCGGACGGGACTGCAGGCCCGGGACGTGCAGCACGGCGACATCGTTCTTCGGATCGAAAGCGATCACCTCGGCGTCGAGCGGGAGGTCGCCCGGAGGATCGACCGTCGTGGCACGCTCGCCGGCGACCACGTGGGCGGCGGTCACGACGACCTCCCCCTCGGCCACCCAGCCGCTGCCGGCGATCCCGAGCCCACAAGCGGTGCCGAGGATCCGGACGACGCTCGGCGCCGCGCGGCGGACGCCGGGCCGGTTGAGGACCGACGGATCGGGCGGGGCGACGAGCGCGAGCGGGCCCTCGATCGCCAGGATCGGGTCGATCCGCGCCAGGGCGTGAAGGAGCTCGGACGGGGGCACGAGCTCGTTCAGGCGCCGCACGATCGAGGAGCGCTGAGCGTACTGGCGGAACCGCGTCTGGCCGGGGATGAGGAGCGCGACCGTCCCCAGGACCCAGACGAGCGCGAGCCCGGTCGCGGCGCCGAGCAGGAGCCCGCCCGCCGAGTCCACGGCCCGGAGCGGCTTGAGCCGGATCGAGGAGCGGAGCGCCGAGCCCGCGTAGCTCCCGAACGCTTCGAGCACGATCGCGAAGAACGCGGCCCCGGCGAGCGCGAACAGCGGCGTATACGGCGAGCGTGAGCCGTCGGACAGGAGGTACGGGGCGAGCCGGGCGCCCAGGACGGCCCCGCCCACCACGCCGGCGAGCGAGAGCACCGCGGTCAGCAATCCCCTGAAGTAGCCCGTGATCGCGAGGACGATCACGAGCCCGACCGCGATCCAGTCGAAGAGGTTCACGAACGGAGGCTACTCGGCGGTCCCGTCGATACACTTGACCGGCTCGGGGGCGTAGTTCAGTTGGTTAGAACGCCGGCCTGTCACGCCGGAGGTCGCGGGTTCGAGTCCCGTCGCTCCCGCTTTTACACACGCCCTTTCAGTGAATAACGGAGCGAAGGCTTCCCGCGGCCGCGCGACGACAACGCGTCCTCCGTCGAGCCACACTCGCTCGAAGATCAGGCGGCTCGGCCCTCCAGCACGTCCTTCAACGTCTCGAAATCGCTCTTGAACTGGCGCTCGGCTGTGCGCGCCACGATTGGCTCGGCAAGCTTGAAGAAGCCACCCGGTTCACCCTCGCCGACGAACGTGAGCCTCGTGCCGCCGTTTCTAGCCACAAGCATGTGATCGACGGAGAACGGAACTGGGCCCGAGAGAACCTTCAAGGCGAAGCGCCGATCCGGTTCGTAGGCCGTTACTTCGAGCTCCGACTCCATGCGTCTGCCGAGGAACTTCCGTACCTCCTTGATGCGCGCCCCGGCGGCCTGCTCGCCCTCCCAGTGCGCCTCGAGCGCGCTCGACTGCCATTCCGGCAGGTTCGCCGGATCCGTCAGGTACGCGAAGACCTCGGACGGTGGCCGGTCGATGTCAAAGCTGAACTCCAAACGAACCACGGTACCTCCTTGCTGTTGGACGCGCGATCTTACTCCGCCAGTGCTCGATCTCCGCGCTAAACAAACTCGGCGCCTGCTGGGATCAGCGACTGCCGAGCGTAGATCGTCGAGGTGGAGCCGGGTTCGGTAACGCGGCGACGCACCCGAGCGTCGCCGCGTATACGTCGGCACGACTCCGCGCTCTGCGAGTGTTTGGAGCCGCGTTGTAAACCAGCACCGGCAACCAACGGCGGGTTCGAGTCCCGTCGCTCCCGCTCACGAAGACCCTGCACAGCGTAACCTGAGCTCGGCGAATGGCCACCGCCGCGCTCGCCGACATCCACGGCAATGTGCAGGCGCTCGACGCCGTGCTCGCCGACCCTCGCCTTGCGCCGGCCGAACGGGCCGTTGTGCTCGGTGACGTAGTCGCCGGGACGCGACCGCCTGGCGGACGAGCGCCTCGCTTCCGTAGCGACGTGGCCGAAGTCCTTTGCGATCGATGTGGAGCGTCTCGGCGCCCCGGTGCTGCCACGCAACGCCGAGCGACGATGAAGAGACCCTGACGCGGATCACGCCCGAGGCCGATTTCGCGGCCGCTCTCAAGGGAACGGACGAGACAGTCGTGGGCCGGCCGTGCGAGGGCCGTTCCGGGGCGTACTGGGCGCTGCTCGGGCCCGACATCGAGCTCCTCCGGACGGAGTACGACGTCGAAGCGGCGGCCAAGGCTGAGCTCGCCTCCGGGCAGCCCAGCGCGGAACGGGTCACGGAGGTGTTGCTCAGGCCGCCGACCGCCGAAGAGTGGACCGTCCAGTGGGAGTCGGTGCGGTGCGGTTGATTACGGCGAGGCGGACGTCGCCGGATCGACGCCGGTCGCCCTGTCCCGAAACACCTGCGTACAAGCTGCTACGGCAGGATTGCGCCACGATGAAAGACGCTCGGGGGGCCCGCCGGTGACTGACTACGACGCGATCGTCATCGGGAGCGGGATCAACTCGCTCGCCTGCGCGGCGCTGCTCGCTCGCGGCGGCTTCCGCGTCTGCGTGCTCGAGCGCGAGGACGAGCTCGGCGGGGCGATCAGGACGGCCGAGCTCACCGAGCCCGGCTTCCTGCACGACGTCTTCAGCGCCTGGCACCCGCTCTGGGTCGGCGGCGCGGCGCACGCGGAGCTCGGCGACGAGCTCGCCGCCCGCGGCCTCGAGTATCTGAACACCGAGCATCCGGCCGCTACGCTCTTCCCCGACGGAGAGGCGGCCTTCCTGCTGAGGAGCGCGGACGCAAACGCGGAGGAGCTCGACCGCCACGCGCCCGGCGACGGGGACGCCTGGCGCCGCGTCCTCGCGGAGTTCTTCCCCAACGCCGACCTCGCTTTCGGGGTGCTCGGCACCGAGCTCTGGTCGAAGCACGGCCTCGCGCTCGCGCTGCGCGCGTATCGCCGGCTCGGCCGCAAAGGCCTGGTCGAGCTCACGGGCAACATGCTCGCGTCGAGCCGCGACTGGCTGACGGAGACGTTCGCCTCCGAGCGGGCGAACGGGCTGCTCGCGCCCTGGGTGCTCCACACCGGCCTCGGCCCCGACGCGGCGGCATCGGGGTTCATGACCCAGGTGATCGGCGTCGCGGTGCAGGAAGGCGGGATGCCGATCCCGCGGGGAGGCGGCGCGCGGCTCGTCGACGCGCTCGTGCAGCTGATCCGTGACCACGGCGGCTCGTGCGAGACCGGCTACGACGTCGAGCGGATCCTCGTGCGCGGGGGGCGGGCGACCGGGGTGCGGCTCGCCGGAGGGCAAGAGGTAAGCGCCTCGCGCGCGGTGGTCGCGAACGTCACGCCGACGCAGCTCTACGGGCGGCTGCTCGACGGCGATGTGCCGGCCGCCGTCGCCGAGCGCGGCCAGCGGTTCCGCTACGGCCGCTCCGAGATGCAGATCCACTTCGCGCTCTCCGAGCCGCCGCGCTGGGAGGGCGACGAGCGGCTGGGGCAGACCGCGATCGTCCACCTGACGCCGGGCCTCGACGGCGTCTCGCGCGCCGTGAACGAGGCCGAGCGCGGCCTGCTGCCGGCCGAGGCCACCGTCGTCGTCGGCCAGCCGCTGACGATGGATCCCTCGCGGGCGCCCGCAGGCGCCGGGCTGCTCTGGATCCAGCTGCAGGAGCTGCCGTGGCAAATCAAGGGTGACGCCGCGGACGAGATCGATCCGGGCGGCGGCAGCTGGACCGAGGAGCTGCGCGAGCGCTACGCAGACCGGATCCAGGCGCGGATCGCCCGGCACATCCCGAACTTCGAGTCCGCGCTGCGCAAGCGCGTCGTGCTCTCGCCGGCCGACCTGCAGGCGGCCAACGTCAATCTCTACCACGGCGATCCCTACTCCGGCTCGCTCGCGCTCGACCAGAACTTCCTCTGGCGCCCGTTCTCCGCCAGCCCAGGACACACCACGGCGGTGCGAGGTCTCTGGCACATCGGCGCGAGCACGCATCCCGGGCCGGGACTCGGCGCCGGCTCGGGCACCCTCGTCGCGAAGCAGCTGCTCGAGCCGCCCCTCGGCACGCGTGTGAGGAAGCGACTCGGCCTGTGAGCCGCCTCTCGATCTCGCAGATCACAACGGTGACGCAGTCGTTCGCGGACGACCTCGACTCCTACCGGGCGACGGGCGCGGATGCGATCGGGATCTGGGAGATGAAGCTCGGAGGCGGCTCGCTGGAGCAGTTCCGGGCGAGCGGGCTCGAGGCCGCCGCGGCCGTCCCCGCCGTCCCCTCGATCCTGCCGCTGCCGCTGATGGAGGGGCCCGCCGACCCGGCCGAACGCATCGAGGCGATCTGCGCCGGCATCCGCCGCCTCGCTCCATTCGAGCCCGCCTGCGTCCTCTTCCTGACCGGCCCCGGCGACGACCGCGCGGCGATTCTCGACGGCCTGCGCGCGATCGGCGACGAAGGGCGGCGCTGCGGCGTCCCCGTCGCGCTCGAGCCGGTCCAGCGCGAGTTCGCGCACTACTGGACGGTCGTTAGCTCGCTCGAGGAGGCGGCGGAGCTGATCGAGGAGGCGGACGCGGACGTCGGGCTCATGTACGACACCTGGCACCTGTGGCGAGAGCCGCTCGAGCAGATCGAGCGCTACCGCGACCGCATCCACGGCGTCCACGTAGCAGACTGGCGAGAGCCGACTCGGAGCACGAACGACCGCGTCCTGCCCGGGGACGGCGTCATCGATTTCAGGCCCATCCTCGAAGCGCTGCGCTGGGAGGGCCATTTCGACCTCGAGATCTTCTCGGAGCCGGAGCTGCCCGACTCCCTCTGGCGCGATGATCCGCGGGAGGTCGCGGCCCGGGGGCTCGAGCAGCTGCGCCGGACGGTGTCGAATCCGATTGACCCGCTCCCGCCGTAGGATTAGAGTCGCGGCTCGCGACTGCGACCGTAGTCCAACAGGAGGAGGGCCCAGTGAGACGAGCGACAAGGTGGGGTGCCCTCGCGGCGCTCCTCGCGGGAGTTGCAGCTGTTGCCGCTCTCGTCGTCGGAACCACAGGCGGCTACGCCGCTCCGACAGCGAAGAAGAAGGTCATCATCGGCTGGGCGTTCGATTCCACGGGCGCGATGAAGCCTTTCGACACGCCGGCCCTGGCCGCCGCGAAGATCCGCATCGAGCAGATCAATGCCCAGAAGGGCGGCACCGTCCAGTTCGAGATCAGGACTTGCGACACCCAGAGCAACAACCCCGCCAAGGCGAAGTCGTGCGCCCTGAGCCTGCTCGACGGAGGGGCGAACATCATCTTCACGACGTGCGACGTCGACTTCGCGACGCCCGTTGTTCAGGAGTCGATCAAGCGCGGCAAGCTGACGATCGCGCCCTGCATCGGAACCGACCAGATGGGCCCCAAGCGCTTCGGGAAGCAGGGGAAGCTGGCCTTCAGCTTCGGCAACGTGGCGCAGGACGAGGGCTCGGCGATGGCCCAGTACGCCCGCAGCCGCGGCTGGAAGACCGCCGACACGGCCACCAATACGTACCTCGTCTACTTCAAGAACATCGTGCAGGCGTTCGAGAAGCGGTTCAAGCAGCTCGGTGGCAGGATCGTCGATCGTGAGAGCTACGCAACCGGTCAAAACAACGTCGGGACGGCGGTCGGCCACCTCAACTCGCGCAAGGCCGACGTGATCGTCACCTCGACGGCTTTCGGGGAGCTGCCGGCGTTCGTCAACGGCTTGCGCTCGCTCCACAACAACACGCCGATCCTCAACTCGTGGGCCGGGGACGGCACCTACTGGACGACGAACAACCCGAAGGTGACCAACTACTACTTCGTCACCTACGCGTCCGTCTTCGGAGACGATCCCAGCAAGGCCGTGCGCAAGCTGATCGCGGCGATGAAGGCTGCCGGCGCGCAGCCAGGCACGGGCGGCTTCCTCGGCGGAGTCGACGCAATCGACGGCGTCTACATCGCGATCAAGCGCGCGCACGGCTCCATCAACGGGAACGCGCTCGCGAACCAGCTCGTGAAGTTCAAGCACGTGCCGGTGCTCGGAAGCAGGATCAGCTTCTCGCCGACCCAGCACACAGTCTTCGGCCGGCAGTACCGCGTGCTCAAGATCCAGGACAACAAGGCCAAGTTGGTGGGCAAGGTGACGGCCAAGGTCGTCCCGACGCTTCCCTAGCGGCGAGCTTGCCGCCGACGGCGCCCGCCGAAGGAGCAAAGAGGAGGCCCGGAGAGACTCTTCGGGCCTCCTCCGTCTCACGGTCCTACGAGGGTGTGCGCGCCCTCCAGGACGTGACGCTCGAGCTCCACCGGCGCGAGGTCGTCGGGCTGATCGGGCCGAACGGCGCCGGGAAATCGACACTCGTGAACGTCCTCACCGGCTTCGACTTCCCCGGCGAGGGGACGGTCGAGCTCGGAGGGCGTGAGATCACGGGCTGGAGCTCGCACCGGCGGGCGCGCGCGGGCCTGACCAGGACCTTCCAGCACAGCCGCTCCTTCCGCGGTCTGTCCGTGCGGGAGAACGTCGAGGTCTCGGCGCTCGGCGTGGGCGCCGGCGCCCGAGAGGCTCGGCGGCGAGCCGACTCCTTGCTCGAGCTGCTCGGCCTCTCCGAGCAGGCGGATGCCCGCGCAGACACGCTCGCGCACGGCGACGAGCGGCGGCTCGGCGTCGCGCGCGTGCTCGCCACCAACCCGGCGTTCGTGCTGATGGACGAGCCCGCGGCCGGGCTGCCGGAGGCAGAGGTGCCGCAGTTCGCAGAGGTGATTCGCTCCGTGCGCGACAACCATCGCGGCGGCGTGCTGCTGATCGACCACAACATGGCGCTCGTAATGGCGGTCTGCGACCGGATCCACGTGCTCGACCAGGGCCGGACCCTCGCCGCGGGCACGCCCGACGAGATCCGCGCCAATCTCGACGTCGCGGCGGCCTACCTGGGGGAGACGGCCGTCACCGAGGCGGATGCCTGAGCCCGTACTGGAGCTCGAAGGACTCGAGGTGCGCTACGGCACGGTCGTTGCCGTCCGCGACCTGACGCTTCGCATCGAGCGGGGCGAGCTCGTCGGCCTGATCGGGCCGAACGGCGCCGGGAAGTCGACAACGTTGCACGCGATCATGGGCGTCCTCCCGGCCTCTCGCGGAGAGGTCCGGCTCCACGGGCGGCCGATCCGCAAGCGCTCGCCCGAGTCGATCGCCCGGTCCGGCGTCGCGCTCGTACCCGAAGGGCGCCGCATCTTCTCTGACTTCACGGTCGAGGAGAACCTTCGGCTGGGGCTCGCCGCACACCGGAAGCGCAACGGCTCCGATCCCCTCCACCACGCCTACGACCTCTTCCCGATCCTGCGCGAGTTCCGCCGCCGCTCGGCCGGGGCGCTTTCGGGCGGCCAGCAGCAGCAGCTCGCGATCGGCCGCGCCCTCGTCGCCGAGCCGGAGGTGCTGCCCTGCACACGGTCTCGCTCGCCGACCGGACGCACGTGCTCGTCGGAGGCGAGCTGCGGCTGACGCTCGGGCCGGCCGACGCCCAGGACAAAGACAAGATCGTCGCCGCCTACCTCGCATCGTGATCCTCGCCTCCCTCGACTTCCAGACCCTCTCGGACGCCGTCGCGACCGGCGCGATCTACGCGCTGATGGCCGTCGGGATCGGGCTCGTCTTCGGAGTGCTCAAGCTGGTCAACTTCGCTTACGGGCAACTCATCATGGCCGGCGCCTACACGCTCGCGTTCACGTCCAACTGGCCCGTCTGGGCGAGCGTCGCCACCTGCTTCGCCGTAGTGGTCGTGCTTTCGCTCGTGATGGAGATGACCGTCTTCCGCCCCCTTCGCGGCCAGTCGCCTGCGGTGATGCTCGTGACCACGTTCGCGGTCGCCTTTCTGCTCCAGGCGGTGGCGCTGATCGTCGACCTCCGGAACAATTTTCTCGGAGAGGTCGCGACATCGATCTCGTCGCTGAACGAGGCGATCACCGTCGGCGGCGTCTCGATCCGCAAGGTGACGATCGTCGCCGTCGGCGTCGCGATCGTCGCCCTCGTGCTGCTCGCCGTCCTACTGACGCGCACGACGATCGGGTTGCACACGCGCGCGGCGGCGAGCGACTTCCGCACCGCTCGGCTGCTAGGAGTGCGCGTGAACCGCGTGATCACCTTCGCGGTCGTCCTCTCCGGGCTCCTCGCGGCGGCGGTCGCGGTGCTGCTGACCGTGCAGTTCCCGCTCGTGGCGCCCGACTTCGCCCTGCACGACACGATCATCGTGCTCGTCGGCGTCGTGGTGGGAGGGCTCGATCGGTTGTGGACAGCGACGCTCGGTGGCTTCTCGATCGGGTTCGTCTCCGGTGTGGTCAACGGAGTCCTTCCCACCGACAACACGGTCTACCTGCCCTCGGTCGTGTTCGGCCTGGTAATCGTCGTCCTCCTGTTTCGGCCCGCAGGACTCTTCGCCTGGGGCCGCCAGGCGAGGGTCGAGCGCGTATGAAGCGGCATCTCGACGGAGCCGTGCAGCTGCTCGGGCCGATGGCGCTCGTGGTCGCAGTCGGCCTCTTCTCGACCACCGTCTCCCCCGCCAACAAGATCTACTTCCTGAGCGCCCTGGTCTCGGTCGCGATCGTCGTGGCGATCTACGTCTTCGTCGGGAACTCGGGCGTCCTCTCGTTCGGGCAGATCAGCTTCGTCGCGGTCGGTGCGTTTGCCTCCGGAGTGATGACCGTGCCGCTCGAGTCGAAGAAGGGAGTGCTCACCGAGCTCTTTCCGCTGCTGCGCGACCACTCGATCGGCAACATCCCGTCACTCCTGCTCGCGGCCGCCTTCGGAGGCTTGTTCGCACTTGTCGTCGGCCTTCCGCTGATGCGCCTCTCCGGGCTCGCAGCGGGCATCGCCACGTTCGCCCTGCTCGAGATCACGCACAACATCCTCCAGCAGTGGACGAAGATCGGACCGGGGGCGACGACGCTCTCGCTCGTCCCCGAGACGACCGGGTCGCTCCAGGCGACCCTGGGCGCTCTCGTCGCGATCGCGGTTGCGTTCGCCTACCAGCGCAGCCGGCTGGGACGCCAGCTGCGCGCATCGCGCGAGGACCCGGCCGCAGCGCGCGGGATCGGCGTCCATGTGCACCGCCAGCGGCTCTGGGCGTTCACTCTGTCGGGCGCGCTCGCCGGATTCGCGGGTGGGCTCTACGTCCACCTGCTCGGCTCGATCACAACCGAGCAGGTCTACCTGGAGCTGACGTTCCTGACGCTCGCAATGCTCGTCGTCGGCGGCTTGACCAGCCTGTCGGGCGCCGTCGTGGGGGCACTTGCCGTCAGCGGCCTGGATTCGTTCCTGAGCCAGGCGGAGCAGGGGGTTCACATCGGTTTCAAGCTCGATCTGCCGTCTGGAACGCGGCTCGTCTTCCTCTCGGCGATCATGGCGCTCGTCCTGATCCTGCGGCCCTCAGGCCTGACCGGCGGGCGCGAGCTTCGGCTACCGCGTCTGCCGAGGCGCCGGCAGCGCCGAGCGGAGGCGCAAGCGTGAGGGCCCGCTCTCGCTCTTGCGCAAATTGCGGACGATTTCGATTCCGACCCCCTTGACTTTCGAATCGAATCCCCTAGAGTCGTGCCTGCGCCGAGCACGGGTCGCGAGTAGACCGAAGCCAAGCCGGGCGGCTGTACGCGGAAGCGGAAAGTTGGCCGGAGTGGTGGACGAAAGCGAAACCGGCTCGGCGAATTCTTGGTCCAGCCCCCCAGGTGATGTCCCGAGAAAGCCGCCGTCTACGGCTGCGAGACTTCCGCGCGTGGCAAACATGCTCGAGACGGCGAAGCTCTACGCGGCCTCGACGCGTCGGATCGTCCCGCGCGGCGGGCTCTCGCTGCTCCGGCTGGGCCGCCAGGAGCGGCTCGTCTTCGTCGTCGGCTCGCCCCGCTCTGGGACGACCTTCCTCGGGGACGCGCTCGGCGGACTGCCCGGCTTCGTCGACCTGGGCGAGGTGGCTCCGCTCAAGGCGGCGATACCGGGGCTGCACGGCCTGCCCGAGGAGGAGGCGGCGGCACGGATCCGCCGGATCCTCGACCGGATCCGCCGGCTCGGTCTCGTCCCCGGGCTGCGCGCGGTCGAGCAGACCCCGGAGATGTCGTTCGTGCTCGCGGGCGCCCTGCGGGCGTTCCCGCGGGCTCGGGCCGTGCACGTCGTCCGGGACGGGCGCGACGTCGTCTGCTCGCTGCTCGAGCGCGGCTGGCTCGGCGCCGAGCGCCGGGGGCGCAACGACGCCCGCCTCCCCTACGGCGCCCGGCCACGCTTCTGGGTCGAGCCTGAGCGGAGGGACGAGTTCGAGCGCGCGAGCGAAGCGACGCGCGCGGCCTGGGCGTGGCGCCGCTACGTCTCGACGGCGCGATCGGTCCCGGAGTGGACGCTCGAGCTCCGGTACGAGTCGCTTGCCCGCGAGCGCGAGACGGTTGCCGGCGCGATCGCCGAGCACCTCGAGGTTGAGCCGGCAGCAGTGCTGTCCAATCTCGCCGCCGCGCACGGCGAGTCGATCGGGCGCCATCGGCGCGACCTGGCGGCTGAGCAGCTCAGCGACGTCGAGCAAGAAGCCGGGCAGCTCCTGCGCGAGCTCGGATACAGCTAAGAGCTCGTTTCAGAAAGAGCTGCCGGAATCGTGGCCTCGGGTTGAGCACGCTCCTCGATCACGCCGTTTCTTGCAAAACTCCTTCCTCTTCGACTGAGGAGGCGTGATGTCCGACGTTCCACAGTGGCACGCGGCGGGAGACTGGTTCGACGTCTGCAAGTGCACCATTCCCTGCCCCTGCACGTTTGCCCAGGCTCCAAGCGAAGGCGACTGCGAGGGCATCCTCGCCTGGCACATTCGCGACGGGAACTACGGTGATGTGCGCCTCGACGGCCTGAACGTCGTTGCGCTGGGCGCCTTCGAGGGCAACCTCTGGGGGGGCGAGACGAAGGCGACGATGGGCATCTACATGGACGAGCGCGCCGATGAGCGCCAGCGCGAGGCGCTGCAGATGATCTTCGGCGGTGAGGCCGGGGGTTGGCCCGGGGAGTTCGCGAACGTGATCGGCGAGGTCCGCGGGATCGAGTACGTCCCGATCACGTTCGAGATCGCCGACGACCTCGCCTACTGGGCGGCCGAGGTTCCCGGCAAAGCGACGGCGCGGGCTGAGGCGCTGACCGGCCCGACGACACCTCCCGGTCAGCGAGTTCAGGTTCACAACCCTCCTGGGGCTGAGGTCGGGCCTGGTCAGGTTGCGACCTGGGGCAGAGCGACGGCCGACCAAGCCGACGGCTTCGGCTTCAAGTGGGAATGGGACGGCCGCTCGAGCAAGCACTTCCCCTTCGACTGGGAGGGCCCCTAAGGGAAAACGAGCGCGAGATCCGTCTTCGCGAAGTCCTCGCCGAGGCAGAGGAGCGGCTCGTCGGCGAGCCTGGCGACCGCGTAGGTTATGCAGTCGCCGAAGTTGAGGCCGGCGGCGTGCCGCCCCTTCCCGAAGCGGCCGTGTGCGCCGGCCGCTTCGCGCCAGTGCTCGTCGCCGAACGGAACCGCGACGAGCCCCGTCTCCTCGATCAACCTGGCCAGAACCGCTCGGGCACCGGAGCCGAGCTTCGCGGTCAGGACGATCCCGGTCTCGACCAGGGTCGGTGTGCCGATGCCCGGAGTCTGTGCACCGACCAGCGAGTCGAGGACCGGCTCGTAGCCGGGCTGCTCGAGCACCACCGCCACCATCGCGGAGCTGTCGACGATCACACGCCCTCGGGGCCGTAGCCGAGGATCTCTTCGCGCTCTTCCTTGGAAAGCGGCGCCCCCCGAACCTCAGGCGGCACCTGGGGCCAGACCTCCTCCTCCAGAAAGCGACGGACGCGCTCGCCACGGCCTCCGGGGGACACGCGTAGCTTCAGGCGCGCGATCCGCTCCTCGAGCGCAACCTTGACCGCTCGCGTCTTCGTCTCGCCGGCCAAGCGTGCTGCTTCTGCGGCGAGCGCTTCCGTGTCTCGGTCCTTGATGTTCAGGGCCATGGTGGAAAGGTAGCCAAATGGTGTAATCAGCCACTCGTGTGCTTGAGCTCGGAGATCCGCCGCTGGCCTTCCTCCAGGGTGATCTCGCCGGAGCAGATCTTGGCGTTGAGGTCGTTCTCCGTCTGGTCGACCTCCTCCGCGAGCGCGCGCGGCTCAGGCCAGAGATTGCGCGGATCGGTCGGATGGCCGCCGAGCTCGAGGCTAATCAAATGGTCCTCCTGGTAATCGGAGGTCGATCCGACTCTCCGGTAGACGCGTATCTGCTCGACCTTGAGCTCGTCCGTGTCGCTCGACGGCGGGCGGATCGTCTTCGTCCAGCCCCGCCGGCAGATGGTCTCGGCGATCGACTCCTGCGTCACGTCGGGATTGACCACGCCCGGGGTGAGCGCCCAGCTCGCCCGGTCGGGCGACAGCTTAGGCCGGCCCGCATCACGGCCGAACCCGCCGAGCAACGCCACCGCGAGGAGCGCGGTACAGGCGACGAGAGCGAGCTCGGCCCAGGTCCTCGGCACGACCGGCCGACCGTAGCGCGGCCTGGACGCCTATCCGAGCTGCGTGGAGATTCGACCCGAAGCCGGCACAGGCCGGGCACGAAAGTCGCGGACATCGCGGACGCAGAGCACGGCCGCGTCGTCACGACGATCCAGGCGGCGCCGATCCAGAGCGACGTCGAGATCCCGATCATCGGCGACCGGGCCCGCGATCGCGTAGCCGGCGGGCAGGAACGCCATCGCTCCCATCCAGTTGTAGGCGCTGACGCGCGAGAGCTTGTCCGGGGCGATCCGTTCCTGGAGCGACGTCTCCCAGACCACGGTCCCGTACGAGAACGCGAAGCCGGCCAGCACCGCCGCGCCGGCGATCCCCGGAGCGGGAACGCGCAGAGCGAGCAACACGCACTGGACCGCAGTCGTTGCGAAGAACGCTCCGATCACGAACATCGAGCGGTTGGGCCGGAAGCGAAGCCCGACGAGCCCGCCTGCGAGCGACCCGACCGCCTCTCCGGTCACGATGATCGTCCACGCGGCCGCACCCCCGAGCGAGTGCTTCGCCACGTACGGCCCGAGCACGAAGAACGGGGCGTACGTGACGAGGAAGTACAGCGAGATCCAGGCCGTCAAGAGCCATACCCGCGTCGAGGAGGAGCGCGTAGCCCGCGCCGCTGGTCGCGACCAGCGTCCCTCCCACGCGCCCCGACCGGGAAGGCCGCGTACCGCGCGATGCTCATGAACGCGCTCACCTGCTGCAGCAGCCGCGGCGGCACGGTCTCCGGGACGAGGCCGGCGAGTAGAAGGCGGCAGAGGTTCGCCGAATCGGAGGCCACCATCACCAGGCGGCGGGGAAGGCGGTCGCCGACGACCCCGCCGACGAGCAGCGTCGAGATCTGGGCGAGCGTCCAGGCCGCGAACGCGAGCCCCACGTCGGTCGCTGAGCCGGTGAGCCCGAGGACGGCGAAGGCGACGGCGATCGGAGCCAGATTCGTCCCGAAGAAGGACGTCGTCCTGGCCGCGAACAGGAAGCGGAAATTCCGCTCGCGCAGGACTTCGAGCGCCGTGCCGGTACTCAAGCTCGAATCATGCCGCTTGCCAAATCAGCGCATTTTGCGTACCACTTCGGCATGCGCCCGGGGTCGATTCGGGCAGCGCTCGCACTCGTGGTCGCCGCCGCCGCGCTCGTCTCGAGCGGGTCGGGCACCGCGGGGCCCGCTCAGGCGCGTGTCGCCGACACGTTCCGTCAGGCCGCCCGCGCGTACCACGTGCCGCTGCGGCTGTTGCTCGCGGTCGGATACGTCAACACGCGCTGGCGGATGCCCGCGGGGCCCGCGCTCAACGGCGGCTACGGCGCGATGGACCTGACGCCGGCCCAGTTCGGGCGGGCTGCGCGGCTCGCGCGGATCGATCCGCAGCTCGCCCGGCACGACCTTGGCGAGAACGTCCGGGCCGGGGCCGCACTCCTGGCCGCCGCTCATTCTGTGTTTTTAAACACAAACACCCGGGAGGCGTGGTACCGGGCGCTCGAGCGGCTCTGGGGCGCTCCCCTTGCAGACGAGGTGCTCGGCAGGACGGGGCGACGGCCTGCGGCCGTGGTGACGGGCTCCGCCGACTACCCTCGCGGGCGCTGGCTCGCGGCGAGCCCTTTGGACTACTCGGTCGCAAACCGGCCGTTGTCGGACCGGATCACGACGATCGTCATCCACACGACGGACGGCTCCTACTCGGGGACGCTGAGCTGGTTCAGGAACCCGGCGGCGCGCGCCTCCGCCCACTATGTCGTCCGCTCGGCGGACGGGCAGATCACCCAGATGGTGCGCGAGAAGGACGAGGCCTGGCATGCGGGCAACGGCGCGGTGAACGCGACCTCGATCGGGATCGAGCACGAAGCCTTCACGGCGTACTGCTTCTGGTACACGGATGCGATGTACCGCTCGTCGGCGCAACTCGTCGCCTACCTCGTGACGAAGTACCTGATCCCGGTCGACCGCACGCACATCATCGGGCACTACCAGGTGCCGGATCCGCACCACCCCGGCCAGTTCGGCGGCTTCGCCCACCACACCGACCCCGGCCCCTGCTGGGACTGGCCCAAGTACATGGGCCTGGTGCGCGACTTCGCCGGCGCGGGCGTCGGCACGACCCTGCAGCGGATCGCGGACGACTCGTCTCGTGCGTTCAAAGGGCCGCACGGGTGGAAACGGACGACCTCGGCAGCCGCCTACGGCCGCAGCTACGCGGTCACGGCGCCGAGCGCCACGGGACAGGACGCCCGCTTCAGCCTCAGGATTCCGGTCGCCGGCCGCTACGCCCTCTACGGCTGGTGGCCGGCGAGCCCCACGCGGAACAGCTCGGTCCCGGTCGGCATCGGCACGAGCGCAGGCCTTCAGTGGTTCCGTATCGACCAGCGAACGGGCGGAGGCTGGACCTATCTGGGGACTGTCCCTCTATCGAAGAAGGCGGTCGTGCGCTTCTCGCCCCGCACGACCGCCGCCGGGTCGATCGCCGCCGACGCAGTCAAGGTCGAGCTCCTTGCCCCGCATCCAGGCAGCGGGCTCGAGGCGCAAGCGGAAGGATGGGCGACAACGACGCGCGGCCTGTCCGCGACCCGCGACGGAGGCGCGTCATGGAGCGCGGTCTCGCCGCCCGGAGTGGCGCCCGAGCAGATTCGAGGCGTCCACTTCGCCGGTGCGAGCGGATGGGTCGTGGCGACGACGGGGGGCACCAAGCGCCCGCTCGCCCTCTACCGAACGGCGAACCGGGGCGGAACGTGGACGACGTCTCCGCTCGCGGTCCCCTCAGACGTCGACGTCGCCGCACCCGCGGACGTCGAGCCCGTCGACGACACACATCTCTTCATCGGCCTGCGCCTCGAGCCCGGCCGCTGGAGCCTCAGCCGCGGTTTGCTCCTTCGCACCAGCGACGGCGGGACGACGTGGGCGAAGACGACGCTGCCTGCCGGCGGCGACCTCTCCTTCCCGACCGCACGCGACGGCTGGCTCGCCGGCGGGATCGCCCGCGAGCGCCTGTACGCGAGCCGCGACGGCGGCAAGACCTGGAAGCAGGTCGTGCCGAAACCAGCGATCACCGGCGCGGCTTCGACGGCCTACGCGCTGCCGACCTTCACGTCCGAGACCGAGGGCGTGCTTCCCGTCAGCCTGGCCGCGGGAGCCCGCTCGACGCTCGCCTTCAAGGCGACCTCGGACGGCGGACGCTCCTGGCAGCCGGCTGCGCTGCTGAAGGTCGGGAAGTCGCTCCGGGTCGCCACATCGGTGCCCACCGCGATCGTCGACGCGACCCTGTGGCTCGCCGCAGTGAACGGGAAGCTCGTCGCCTTCACCGACGGAGGTCTGACGCGAACGACCGTCGGGCCTCTGCCCGGCGCAGTCAGCGCGCTTCGATTCGCGTCGAGCTCGGTCGGCTGGGCGGAGGTTCCGGGCACGTGCGCCGCAACCGCCGCGGCCTGTCCCCTGAAGCTGTTCGCGACCGCGGACGGCGGCGTCACCTGGACGCGCCTGCGCCCGCCCTAGCGCCGCTTGCGGAAGTAGCGCTTGATGCGAAAGATCCGCAGCAATCTTCTGAGCAGCATCGTGCGACCATTATGCTCGCAGGCCGGTTTGTCTGACGTCGCCCGCCTCCAGAGCTTCCTGCGCGTCAGTGCCGCCCACGGGCGAGAGGTCGTGAGCATTCCTCCGTTCACGGCCACCTTTACTCCCGACGAGGCGCTCAAGTACCTGAACTACGCGGTCCCGGACGACGCGGCCGAGCCTGACCCGGACGCGATCGAGCGGCTGCGGGAAGCCTTCCGGGCCCGCGACCGCCTGCCCCGGCTCGAATGGGTCGAGGAGGCGGCGCCCCGCGTCGCCCCCGTCCTTGCCGACGCCGCGATGACGGAGGAGCTGCGCGCGCCGCTGATGGCCTGCGGCCCGGAAGAACTCGTCGAGCCGCAGGCCGACGTCGAGGGCCTCACCGTGGCGCCCGTGGGCCCGGAGGATCTCCGGGAGACCTCCGACCTCCAGCATGACGCGTTCGACGGGCCTCCGCTCGCGGCGGACGAGGAGCCGCGCCCGCCGAGCGGCGGCGCCGTGCTGGCCCGCAGCCGCGGGATTCCCGTCTCCGCCGCCGTCTGGACACCGGTCGTGGACGGGATCTCCGAGGTCGCCGGCGTCGCGACCGCCGAGGCCTGGCGCCGCCGCGGCCTCGCCGGCGTCGTCACGGCCGCCGCAAGCCGTGCGGCCTTCGACGCCGGCGCTTCGCTCTGCGTCCTCTCGCCCGGCAACGACACGGCGCAGCGCGTCTACGCACGCGCCGGCTTCCGCCGCGTCGCAACGATGCTGCACTGGAGCGACCCGGACGGAGCCTGAGCGCCGCCCGGGTCGTTGAGGAAGCGTTACTTGAGGATCTTGTTGACGAGCTTGGCGATCTTCGCCTGCAACCTCGTTAGAAGCGCCTGCTCCTTCTCGGCCAACAGCTTGCCGGCCGCGACTCGCTCGTCGAGCTTCACCTTGACGGGTTCGAGCATCGCCTGCTGAAGGCCCTCGACAGACTTGCCCTCGGCAACTGCGAGCTGAGCGAGCGACTTGCCATGGGACTGCGCACGCAGCTCTGCGCGCGAGAGGCCGAGGTAGCTCGCCGCGGCCTTGATCACAAGACGGTGAATCGCCTTGCCGTGCCCGCCGGCCTTCGCGGAATCGGGACGCCGCCGACGAGCGCGACCGTTGCGATCGCCGAGGCGGCCAGGAATTTCGGTCTCCAGGTCAATGGAGCTCCTTTCGGATCGGGAGTCTCTATCTCAGCAAGAGTCAATTTGGCTTGCCTAAAGCTTCTGTAAGCGATCCGTAATCTCCTCTCGAGAGGGACGGCGGCTGGTCGACGGCGTACTCTAGTCCGGCCTCGATGGGAAGAAAGATCGCGGTCGTCGGTGTCAGCGGCAACGGCAAGACCACACTTGCGCGCAGGCTCGCGCGCAAGCTCGACCTGCCCTACGTCGAGCTGGACGCGCTCAACCACCGCCCCGGCTGGCTCGAGGCGAGCCCCGAGGAGCTTCGGCGCGCCGTCGAACACGCCATGAGCACGGCCGGGTGGGTGCTCGACGGCAGCTATCAGGACAAGATCGGCGAGGTCGTCCTGGAGCGGGCAGACACGCTCGTCTGGCTCGACCAGCCGCTTCCGCTCGTGCTCTGGCGGCTCGTCCGCCGGGCCGTGCGCGACATCGTGACGAAGCGAGACTTGTTCAACGGCAACCGCCAGACCTGGCGGATGGCGTTCTTCGTGCGCGACTCGCTGATTTCCTTTGCGGTCAGGAGTCACTTTCGCCGCAGACGCGAGTGGCCGGGGCGGTTCACCCGCATTCCCGGCCTCGAGGTCGTGCGCCTACGTTCGCCGAAAGCCGTCGAGCGCTGGTTTCGAGCCCAATAACGCCTTCTGGGGGTTGTCGCCGTCCGGGTTTTGGTGGAAGATCGTCATGGCACCGTGAGCGAGGCGTACGAGCTTCTGCCCTCCACGCACGCCGTGGCCCAGCCGGGACGTCGCGTGCTCATCCTCTCGGCCGAGGAGGGGGAGGGCCACCGCGCGGTCGCACGCGCGCTTCAGGCGGAGCTCGCCGACGGGGTCGCCGAGGTCGTCGTCCACGACGCCCTGGAGCATCTCGGCCGGGTCATCCCCTTCATGAGCCGCGACATCTACCGCGTGCAGCTCAGGTGGGGGACGTGGACGTACTGGCTCGAGTGCGCGTTCTTCGCTTTGTTCCCGCCCGGGCGTGCGATCGCCCGGATGGGCCTGGCGCTGCTCGGATCGAGGCCGCTGCTCAGACTGATCCGCCGGGAGCGCCCGGACGTGATCGTCTCCACCCATCCGGCGGCGACGAGCATCATCGGGTACCTCCGCCGCCGAGGGAAGCTCAAGGGCCCGGCGCTTGCGACCGTGAGCGACTTCGGCGTCCATCCGCTCTGGGCGCACCGTGGAATCGACCTGCACCTCGTGATCCACGAGTCCTGCCTGAAGCCTGTCGAGCGCGTCGCCGGTCAGGGCAGCGCGCGCGTCATCCGCCCGCCCGTGCAGCCGGAATTCTTCGAGCGCAGGACGAAGCAGGATGCACGCCGGGCCCTCGGCCTCCCCGAGGACGGGCCGATGATCGTCGTCTCGGGCGGCGGCTGGGGAATCGGCAAGCTCGAGCGTGCCGTCAGGGCGGCGCTGGAGCTGGAGCGGGTGACCGTGGTCTGCATCTGCGGCCACAACGAGCTCGCGAGGCACAAGCTCGAGAGCTCGTTCCAGGGCGAGCCACGCGTGCGCGTGCTCGGCTTCACGCAGCAGATGAGCGACCTCGTGGCGGCGTGCGACGCCGTCGTTCATTCGACGGCCGGAGTGACATGCCTGGAGGCGCTTGTGCGAGGGAGGCCGATCATCGCGTTCGGCTCTCCCGCCGGTCATGCTCGCTGGAACGCGAAAGCGATCGCGGCGCTCGGCATGGGCGACGCGACTCGGACGCCCGCGCAGCTCACCGCGGCGCTCCGGAAGGCTGTCGACCAGCCCCTCGTCACCGGCAGGAGGCTGAAGGCGGCGCGGCCCGCAGCGTCCCTGATCGTCGCCGCCCGGCCTCGCGCAGAACGGCCCGGCAGCCGCCGCGTGCGCCGGCTGGCGGTAACGGTCGCGGTCGCATCCCTGGTCACAGTCGGGTGGACCTTCGCAAGCGCGGCGCCGTACCCGTTCGTGTCGCGCATGCTCCATCTGCGCCCGGTCACCACGGCGCCCCTGACGGGGGCGCGGATCGCCCTCGTCGTGGACGCTCCGGCGCAGTTGCTGCCCGCGATCGCCTCCGAGCTGCAAACGCGGAAGGCAAGGGCCACGTTCGCGCTCGACAAGGCGCCGGATCAGGCGCTGATGGGCACGCTCGCCTCGTTCGGGGACTCCTCGCTCCCAACGCTGCATGCAAAGACGCTTCCTCACTGGATCAGCATCGGCCGCGGTCTCGAGCAGCAGGCGCACGCACTCGGGCTCGGGAAGCACTTCTACTACCTCGTGCCGAGAAAGGGCTTCACGCTCGGCGAGTACGTCGTCGCGCGGGCCGTCGGAGGGCGCCCGCTCGCAGGCGCCGTCCGCTTCGAGGCCGGCCGGCCCCTACCGGCGAAGACGCCTCAGGCCGGCGACGTGGTCGTGCTCGCGCTCGAGGATTCCTCGCTTTCCTCCGCGCTCGCCACCGTGGACACGGTCACGAAGCTGCTGTCGCGTGAGTCGCTGAGGGCTGTCCCCTTCCCCGGCTCGGCCTCCGCCTCCAGGACGGCGCCGACGGCCGGCGACGTCCCCAGCACACCGGCGCCGGCGACGATCAGGACGATCGAGGCAACGAGGGCAGCTCGAAGCCATGGGCTTCCGCTCCAGGTCTCGCCGGCCAGAACGGGAGCCAGCGCCACCGGCACGAGGGTCGTCAGGGCGAGCACGATCGGCGCTACTTGAGTCGCGGGCCGGCGCTGCAGAGCAGACATCTCGCTGAGGGTCCCGACCGCCGCGGCGAGGCCCATCGTTACCCCCCAGAACAGCAGGCCGAGCCAGGCCCAGTTCGCGAGGTCGTCCGAGAAGAACTTCGTCGCGAGACCGTCCAGCGCGTAGGCAACTCCCGCCCCGGCCGCGATCACGAGCGCCGGTCGATGGACGGCGCGCGAGAATGCGTAGGGCACGAGCGAGAGGACGGCGAGCACCGCCACCGCCGCGATCAGCCCGGCGCCGACCGAGTGGGTCGTGTCCCGGTCCGGAGCCGCCCACGCCAGCAGTCCGATACCGGCGGCGACGGCGGTCACGCTCGCGATCTCGCGGCGGCCGACGGGCTCGTCGAGCATGCGGTGTCCGATCACGAGCAGGACGATCAGGCTCGTCGCCAGCGCGGGCTCGACGAGCGTGAGTGGGATCAACAGCAGCGCGCCGACCTGCGCGACCCAGCCGAGAAGGGCGAGCAGCGTCCCGACGATCCAGCGCGGCTTGGTCATGAGCCGGCGCAGCAGCGAGAGCCGCAGGTGGTGCTCGTCCGGGGCCTCGCGCGCCTCGAGCGCCTGCAGCCCGACGGCGGCCGCGTACAACACCGCAGTCGTGAAGGCAAGAGCGAGACCCGCGACGACGAGCATGAGCAAGGTGCACGATAGCCTCGCCGTCGCCGGGCACCTCCTTCCCGTCCCCGCCGTCGGGCTTCCGTGGCTGCGACGGGCGCTCGGGATTCGCGACCGGATCGACGACCGCAGCGCCGTCGGGCTGACCTTCGACGACGGGCCCCATCCCGAGGGAACCCGGGCTGTGCTCGAAGCGCTTGCCGCAGTGGGCGCGACCGCCACGTTCTTCCTCGCAGGCGAGCAGGTGGAGCAACGGCCCGCCCTGGCGGCCGAGATCGTCGCCGCCGGCCACCGGGTCGCGCTCCACTGCTACCGGCACCGCAGCTTCCTGCGGCTCACCCCGAAGCAGGCCCGTGAAGATCTGCTTCGCGGAGCGGCCGCGATCGAGGACGCGACCGGCAAGAAGCCGACCCAGTTCCGTCCCCCGTTCGGCTACCTGAGCGCAGCGGCGCTCGGGTTCGCCCGCAGCCAGGGCTGGGAGGTCGTGCTCTGGAAGCGGATCGGCTACGACTGGAGGCCGTCCGCGACGCCCGAGTCGATCGCGCGCCGCGTCACGCGAGGCCTGCGCGGAGGAGAGATCCTCGTCCTCCACGACGCCGACTTCTACAGTGCTCCCGGATCGTGGCGGAACACGGCCGGAGCCTTGCCGCTTCTGTTCGAGCGACTCGGATCACGCGGGCTGTCGGCAACCTCGGTCTAGCCGACCGTCGAATCGGCGTACCGCGCTTCGTCGACGACGAGGCGCCAGTACCCATCGGGTGGGGGCGCAGCTCGGAAGTGCTCGAAGTCGAAGGTGAGAATCGGCAGGTCATGCCTCTCCGCGTACGCCATCACACAGGCGTCCGTGAGACCCAGATCGAGGGCTGCGTAGCGCGCGTCGATCTCGGTCGCTCGTCGAAGGAGGCCCGCGGTGAGAAAGGCGACCGAGTGCTCTCCGGCGACAACCCCCGCCAGGAACAGCCGGGCCGCCGGAGGTCCAAGCCGAGCTCTCAAGAGCTGATCCGTCTCGACGAGCACGGGGTCGGGGACGATCAAGTCGCGTCCGAGCTCTGTGACGAGGGCCGCCGCAAGCTCGTGCGCACGGTCGCGCTTATTGGCGGCGGCCACCAGCGGGCCGGTGTCCGCCACGACCTTCAACGAGTCGAGACGAGCTCCTTCAGGTACTCCTCGGCCTTGCGGCCGAGATCCCGTGAGCCCTTCCCCGATGCCACATACCGGGGGCGCTTTCGAGCCCGGTCCGAGCGGGCGCCCGCTTCGATGAGGCGGGTGACAGCCCCCGAGAACGACTCGCCCTCGCCGGCGAGGTCGCGAACGAGGGAGTCGACGGCATCCGGCAGGTTGACGGTTCGGCGTATCATAGTATGAACTTTACAATCATACCAGACAGCGCGGCTCCCTCCCTGGAGCCGAGTTAGTCTCCGCCGCCGTGAGCGTCGGCGGAGTCCTCGAGGAGTCGTGGCGCCTCTACCGGCTTCCCTTCTGGCGTTCGCTCCTGATCGCGGCGCCGATCTTCCTCGTCCTCGACATCCCTTCCTCGCTGATCGACGTCCGGCCGGACACGACCGCGACGGTCGCCCTCTCCTCGTTCGCCCTCAGCCTGTTCACGACGTTCGGAGACCTGCTGGTCGAGGGCTTCCTCGCCGAGGACTACGCGACCACTACGCGGGGCGGCCGACGCCGGGGATCCGGAACTCGTGCGGCGGATCCGGCCGTTCCTCCTCGTCCTCGTCGGAAGCACCTTCGTCTACTCGGCCGGCGTTGCGATCGGGCCCTGGCTGCTCGTGGTGCCGGGGCTCGTCCTCGGCGGTGCGGCAGGCGGCGTAGTTGCGAGCAGCGACGGGGTCATCCACGGCTGCGTGAAGCAGGACGACGGCCACCTCCGCATCGTCGGCGGCCCGCAGGGGTGCAAGAAGCACGAGCAGTCGCTTTCGTAGAACGTGCAAGGCCCGAAAGGCGACCGCGGCGACCCCGGATCGACCGGGCCGCCGGGGCCGGCCGGCCCGCCCGGAAGCGAAGGCCCGCCGGGTCCCGCAGGCCTGCCCGGAAGCGACGGCGCTCCGGGCCCGGCGGGACCTCAGGGGCCGAAGGGTGACCCCGGCACGCTGCTCGCCTCGATCGCCGACCTGAACGGCCTGGCGTGCGCGAGCGGCGGCGCGCAAGGAACGGTCTCGATATCCGTCACGAGCGCCGGGGAAGTCGTCTTCAGATGTGTGCTGCCTGCCTCGGCGCTCCGGATCAACGAGCTGATGACCGGAACATCGGGCTCGCTCGCAAACGAGTTCGTCGAGATCGTGAACGCCGGGGGCGCGCTCTGTGTTCGGCGGCGCCGCTTACGTGGGCGCCGCCGACCAATCGTTCAGCGCAGGGTTGGCTTCGAGCGAAGGCGGCATCGGTCTCCGGGACCCGCAGGGAAACCTCGTCGACTCGATCAGCTACGGCAGCGGCACGGCCAACGGCTTCGTCGAGGGGAGCGCCCGCTCCCGCCCCGCCTACAAGTCAGAGTCCGGGGTCCAGCATCTCCCGAATCCCCGATGGGCGCGACACCAACGACAACGCTGCTGACTTCGCCGTAACCTCGCCGCCCACCGCCGGCGCCGCCAACCGGTAGAGCTCGATCTAGTGAATCGTCAGGCAACGTTTGCCGTGTTGAGGCGGACGGGTTTCCGTAGGAGCTGTCGTCTGGTGAGGTGGCGGAGCTTGGGGTTGTGGCGGTGG
>CAJDTX010000043.1_pt1 | contig 42282 bp, 60 predicted proteins | sample 7390491 | NCBI WGS metagenome assembly CAJDTX01 (sample SAMEA7055669, study PRJEB34461) | soil metagenome | biome: terrestrial ecosystem; feature: Peninsula; material: soil | place: Antarctica | collected 2016
GCCAACAGTTTCTTTGGCTACATCAGACCGGCGAACGAAGACACAACCGCGCTCTGGCTCAGCACTTACGCCGTTACGAGCTCAAAAACTTCGGCCTAGCGGCGGTGCGGAACCTGCCGCAGGCGTTCGGGCCGGTTGGGCGAATCGTGATCGCTCGCCCGACTGCTCGAAGTCGCTACTCTGCTCCGCGTCCGTAGCTCACGAACGTGTCAAGTCGGCTGTAGTGGTGTAACGCCCTCGCTCGTCGGTAGCGGTCGGGCCTCTCAGGCCGGCTGGAGAGCTCGCACCTCCTCTCGCTCGGGTTCTTGCTCGTCCTCGTCGACGAGGACGAGGGCGAGGGCGAGCGACTCGACTGACAGGTAGCGGCGGCCAACGAGCCACTCGTCGTTCTGCTCGATCAGGAGGCTGGCGGCAAGGCGGATGGCCGCTTTGTCCGTCGCTCTGGCCGGGGTGAAGCCGGCCGACGGCTTCACCGGCTACAAGGCGTTCGGCGGCAACGGTGTCGAGCGTTGGGGTGACTACTCCGACGCGACCGCGGACGCGAGCGGCAACCTCCGGCTCGCCGCGGAGTGGATTGCAGGCGATGTCGTGTTCCAGCTGCGCATCGCGAACTGGGACACCCGAATCGTCCAGTTTCCGTAGCAAGGCAGCAGCAACGCAGCACTTCAGGAGGGCCGCCTCCGGGCGGCCCTCCTTCGTGTGCGCCTACCGGGACGGCGGCTCGGAGTCGCTCTCGTAGTCGGCGACGCCCCCGGCGTAGAAGTCGCCGCGGGCGGCGACGTCGTCCTTGCGCGCCTCGTAGTCCTCCTCGGCGACGTCGCGCTGCTGCTCGGTCATGCGCGTCTCTTCACGCGCTTTCTCGAGGGTGTCCTTGTTCCACCACGCGCGGAGCTTGCGAAGGAAGCCGGCCACGGTCCGTAAGCTACCTACATCCGGCGATAGAGGACGATCCCTCGCTCGACGTCCTCCCGGTAGCGCGGGCCCCACTCGGCGGCTTCCTCCGGCGTGTAGACGAAGACGTCGACCGGGATGCTGACGCCGCGACCGGGTAGGTAATCGGCCGAGCGGAACGGGATCACCGGCTCGTCGTGGCGATCCACCATCACGACCAGGTCGGCGTCGCTGCGTGCAGACCAGTCCCCGCGCGCGAGCGAGCCGATCAGGGCGACCTCGCGGACCTCGGGGCGCGCGGCGAGGTCGGCCTCCGCGTAGCGGCGCAGTTCCGCCAGCACGCGGTCGTAGTCAAGCCTCAGAAATCTGACGCCTGACATAGTCGAGAATCGCTCTAGCTGCTCTCAGCGCACGCTCCGCTTCTTCGAGCGTGTAGAGGTCCGCTGGGGCACCGCTTGGATGCGCGTTCGGATAACGGGCCTGGATGTAGTGCTTATCGAGGATCTTCAGATCATTCACGATCGCAGGCGGGGCGTGAGTAAACGGCTTTACGAGCTCCACAAGCGAATGGCCTCGAGCCTCGACCCCGTCCAGTTCGTGAAGAGCCTTCAATGCCTTTTCGGCTGCCTGCTGGCAATGGAAGGCGGCCGAATCGAAATGTTCGCCTTCGAGCAGCAACTCAGCTGCGTTCAGGTCGCGCTCCGCCTGGCGCATCCAGTCGCCCGGCCTGCGGGGCATCAGTACGCGACCGCGCCCCGCCCCGTCTTGGCGGCGTGCCGTTGCTCGTCGGCGCGGTAGCTCGAGCGGACGAGCGGGCCCGAGAATACTGAGCCGAAGCCGAGCGCCTCTCCCTGCTCGCGGAACCAGCGGAACTCGTCAGGATGCACCCAGCGGTCGATCTTCGCGTGTTTCGGCGAGGGTTGGAGGTACTGGCCGATCGTAACGACGTCGACGCCGTGCGCCCGCAGGTCGCGCATCGTCTCGACCACCTCGTCGTTCGTCTCGCCGAGGCCGACGATGATCCCCGACTTTGTCATCACCGGGTAGTCAGCGACCTCCTTCGCCCGCTCCAGGAGCCAGAGCGCCTTGTCGTAGGAGACCTTCGCGCCCCGCATTCGCCGGTGCAGGCGCCGCACGGTCTCGATGTTGTGGTTGAAGACCTCCGGCCGCTCCGCGAGCACGATTCGGAGCGCCTCCTCCTCGTAGTCGAGGAAGTCCGGCGTCAGGACCTCGACCGACGCCTCTGGGACTTTGTGTTTAAGAACACGGATCGTGGCGGCGTAGTGCCCGGCGCCCTTGTCGGGGAGGTCGTCGCGATCGACCGACGTCACCACGACGTGCTTCAAGCTCATGCGCGCCGCCGTCGCCGCGAGCCGCATCGGCTCGAGCGGGTCCGGCGGCCCGTCTGGCTTGCCCGAATGGACGTAGCAGTACCGGCAGGCCCGGGTACAGGTGTCCCCGAGGATCTGGAACGTCGCCGTCCCCCGTCCCCAGCACTCGGAGATGTTCGGGCAGCGCGCCTCCTCGCAGATCGTGTGCAGTCCCTGTCCGTGGATCAGCTCTCGCACCTCGAAATAGCGCGAGCCCGCACTCGGGGCGCGCACCTTCATCCACTCGGGCCGGCGAGGCCGTTCGGCGACCGGTAGCGAGCTCTGCACGTCTGGCAGTGTACGGACGGTGGGCACGGAGGCGTCGCTCAGGAGGACGAAGTACGGCCAGGTCTACGACGGCGACGGCTGGTTCGTCGTCAACGCCCGCGAGAGTCGCTGGCGGGATACGGGTCCGCTGGGCTTCTACTGCGACTTCGAGGGCAAGCGGCGTTTCCCGCAGCTCGGCATCAACCTCAACGTCCTCGAGCCGGGTCAGCCGATGGGGATGTACCACCGGGAGAACGCTCAGGAGGGGTTCCTCGTACTTGCCGGTGAATGCCTGCTCATCGTCGAAGGCAAGGAGCGCAAGCTGGAGACCTGGGACTTCTTCCACTGTTCTCCGCAGACCGAGCACATGATCGTCGGAGCCGGCACCGAGCCGGCCGTCGTGCTCGCGGTCGGTGCGCGCGGTCGCGGCCGCAAGGGCTTGGTCTATCCCATCTCCGAAGCCGCGCTGGCACACGACGCCGGCGTGGAAGAGGAGACGACGAAACCGGCCGAGGCGTACGCGCGTTTGCCGGCCTGGCGCCGGTGCACGTACCGGGACGGCTGGCTTCCCTAGGGGCCGAGCGAGACCTGCTCGACGCCGACGGCCTCGCCGGCCTTGTGTGAGTGCGTCGGCTTTCCTGCGACCTTGGCGTGCACGGGCTGGGGCCAGAGGCCCGCGCCCTCCTCGGCCGGAAGCTCCTCGAACGTGAGATCGAATACCTCCCCGAACGCTTCGACAGCATGCGGCCGCACGTCGCCCACAGACACCGGACGGTCGAGCTCGCGCGCAATCGTTGTAAAGGCTGCGTCGTCGAGCCCGCAGGCCGTGATCCAGTCGGTGAAGGGCGCCGGATCGAGATCGACGTTGAGCGCGTATCCGTGCGTCGTGACCCAGCGGGAGATGTGCACCCCGATCGAGCAGATCTTGCGTGGAGGCCGCTCGAGCCAGACGCCGGTCAGTCCCTCGATTCGAGCGGCCTCGATTCCGAAGTGCCGCACCGTCCGGATAGCCGACTCCTCCAGCTCGCGGCAGTACGTCTTCACGTCGCGTCCGTGGCGGTTCAGATCGAGGATCGGGTAGCAGACGAGTTGCCCCGGCCCGTGGTAGGTGGACTTGCCGCCGCGGTCGGTCTCGACGACGTCGACGCCGGCGTCGTCCGGAACGTGGATCTCGCCCGGCTCGGTTCGGCGCCCGAGCGTAATCACCGGCGGATGCTCGAGAAAGAGCACCGTATCCGGGATCGCCCCCTGTGAGACCGCCGCGGCGAGCGAGCGCTGGAGATCCCGCGCCTCACTGTAGGGCACGGAGCCGAGCTGCATCACGTACGCGCCGCGCACGGCTCCGACTCTAGCGACCCCAACCTTTGGACGGCTCGCGACGCCCTTCTTCCATCGCCCAGTAGTCTCGCTGTTCGCGCACGCGGCCGTCCGGGGCGAAGCGAAGGACGGCGATTCCCGCCAGCGTCTCCTCCTTGCCGCTCGAGCCGATCACGGCCCAGTACTCGACGGCGGCGCGGTCGCCGGAGACGATCGGCTCGCCGAACCAGCACTCGACGGAATCCTCGTCGGCGAACGCCCAGTCCGCGTACGAACGGGCGCCCTCCGGCCCGCGCCCCGGCTCCCGGAAGGGGGCGGAACGGTGGATCGCCCCGTCGGCGTAGAGCGCGGCGATGCGGGCCGAGTCGTGCTCGCGCCACCCCTGCGCCCACTCGTCGGCCCAGCGGCGGGCGGCGGCTTCTGCGTCGAGGTCGGTCGTCATCGGGCGGCAGCCTAGCGCCGGCTATCCGACAGGCGCCTGGCACGTGCCAGGTTGGTGCCAGGCAACGCAGTCGTATTTGCAGGGGTTTTAAACCACTTCGCAACCAGGTCAGCTGCCCCTGGCTACGCTCTCGCACGTGGGTCTGCGCCTCGACAACGTCCTGATCCGGAAGGCCGGCGCGGTGACGCCTCGCGCCTACGACGGTCTCGCCGCCGACTCGCCCTGGCGCCTGGCAGGCGTCTCGACCGGCGTCGTCGTCGAGCTGCACTTCGCGTCGCGTGAGGATGCGGAGGCCATCGCCGCGCGCGAGCTCGGTCTCGCCGGCCGGTGGGACGACCCGGACGGCGACGGGAACTACTGCATCGTCGGCTGAGCGCTTCGGCCGTCGAGCAGGATCGTCCAGCGCTCGACGCTCACCGACCGCAGCATGCCGTTTGCGCTCCAGGGATCCTCGGCGAGCCGATCGTGGACCGCCTGCTCGCTCGGCGCGTCGACGACGAGGAGCACCTCCCGGTCCCCCTCGAGCGGGCCGCCGAGGACCACGAAGCCCGAGTCGACGAGCTCGTCCATGAAGCGGGCGTGCTCGTCCCAGCCGGCCTGCTCGCGCAGGTCCCGCGACCAGTCCCAGGGACCGCCGCGCCGCCGACGAACCTCGTACAGCTCTAGTACTTGTCCTCGCCCCAACTCTCGAGTTTCTCGCGCAGGTCGCGCAGGAAGCGGCCCCCGAGCGCGCCGTCGACCAGGCGGTGGTCGTACGTGAGGGTGATGTTCATGATCGGGCGGATCGCGATCACGTCTTCGCCCAGGTCGTCCTCGACGACCCAGGGCCGCTTGACGACCGCGTAGGTGCCGAGGATCGCGGCCTGCGGCTGGCTGATCACCGGCGTGCCGTGGAAGGTGCCGTAGCCGCCCGGGTTCGTGATCGTGAACGTCCCGCCCTGGACGTCGTCGGGCAAGAGCTGCTTCTCCCGAGCCTTGCGGGCGATCTCGGCGATGCTCCTCGCCATCCCGAGCAGGTTCAAGCCTTCGGAGTTCTTGACGACGGGAACGATCAGCCCCTTCCCGTCGGCGAGCTCGACCGCGAAGCCGAGGTTGACGTAGTTACGGGTAACGATCTGGTCGCCGCGCAGCTCGCCGTTGATCCAGGGGTAGTCGCGAAGCGTCTCCACCGTCGCTCGGGCGACGAAGGCGAGGTAGGTCGGGTTGAGGCCGTAGGCGGACTGGTACTCGCCCTTCAGCTTCGCCCGGATCGCGACGACCCTCGACATGTCCACCTCGATCGCGCTCGTCACGTGGGCGGAGGTGTCGAGCGAGCGGCGCATGTGCTCGGCGATGCCCCTGCGCATGACGCTCATCGGCTCGAGGGATTCCCCTGCCGCAGCCTCTGGCTGCGGCATAGCAGTCGGAGCTGGGACGGCCCGTGCCGATTCGGGCGAAGGCGCAGCTGGGGCCTCGGCGGTCTCTCTAGGCTTCGTCGCCTCGTCAGAGGCGAGGAAGCCTAGGATGTCCTTCTTCGTCACACGGCCGCCGCGTCCCGTGCCGGGCACCTGGCCGACGTCGACGCGGTGCTCGGCCGCGATTCTGGCGACGACCGGCGAGACGAACGTCTTCGAATCGCCTGCACCGTCCGTCGGAGCGGGAGCAGGCGCCGCGGGAGCGATGGGGGCAGCAGGCGCTTCCGCCTTCGGAGCGGGCGCTTCTTCCTCGGCGGCGGGCTCGGGCTCCTCTGCCGGGGCGACCTCGGTGCCGGCGGGGCCGATCACGGCCAACTTCGTCCCGACGTCGACGGTCTCCCCCTCCGGCACGAGGATCTGCAGGAGCACCCCCTCGCCGGGGCTCGGAATCTCGGTGTCGACCTTGTCGGTCGAGATCTCGAGCAGCGACTCGTCGGCTGCGACCTGGTCGCCTTCCTGCTTGAGCCACTTCGTGATCGTCCCTTCGGAGACGGAGACACCCATCTGCGGCATGACGACGTCGACTGCGGTGTCGGTCGTCATCAATACTCGGCCAGTTCCTTGACACCGGCGACGACGTCCTCGACCTGCGGTATGAAGGCCTTCTCGAGCGGCGGCGAGAACGGAACGGGAGTGTCGGGCGCGGTGATCCGTTTCACCGGTGCGTCGAGGTTCTCGAAGCCCTCCTCCGCGACCGTGGCCGCGATCTCCGCGCCGAAGCCCCCGGTTCGGGTGTCCTCGTGCAGGACGAGCACCTTCGAGGTCTTCGCTGCGCTCTCGAGGACTGCGTCCCGGTCCCAGGGGATGAGGGTGCGGAGGTCGAGGATCTCGACCGAGATTCCCTCGCCTTCGAGCTGGGCGGCGGCCTCGTCCGCCGTGTAGACCATCGCTCCCCAGGTGATCACGGAGATGTCGTCGCCCTCGCGGTGGACGCGGGCCTTGCCGAACGGCGTCGTGTAGCGCTCGTCCGGGACCTCGGCCTTGATCCGCCGGTACAGGTGCTTGTGCTCGAAGTAGAGGACCGGGTTCGGATCCTGGATCGCGCTCGCCAGCAGTCCCTTGGCGTCCTCGGGCGTCGCGGGGCACACGATCTTGAGGCCGGCGATGTGGGCGAACGAGCTCTCCGGGTTCTGTGAGTGGAACGGACCGCCCGAGAAGCCGCCGCCGGACGGAAGCCGGACGGTGATCGGCACCGGCGTCCCGGCGCGGTACCGCTGCTTGGCGGCGACCGTGACGAGGTGGTCCCATGCGCACGAGATGAAGTCGGCGAACTGCATCTCAGCGACGGGCCGCATCCCCATGATCGCGGCGCCCGTGCAGCCGGCGACGATCGCGGTCTCCGAGAGCGGCGCGTCGATCACGCGCCAGGGCCCGAACTCGTCCTGGAAGCCGAGCGTGACCTTGAACGCCCCCCCGTAGACGCCTACGTCCTGGCCGATCACGAACACCCGCTTGTCGGCGCGCATCTCCTGGCGGAGAGCGTCGGAAATCGCCTGGAGGTAGGTCTTCTCGGCCACTATTTGTGGTGCGGCGTGTCGAGCTCTTCCGGGGTCGCGAATACGCCCTCGGTGAGCGTGGACGGATCGGGTAGCGGTGACTCCTCCGCTTGCTTGAGCGCGTCGTTCAGGAGCTTCTTGACGCCGCCGGCGATCTCGTCCTCCTCCTCGTCGGACATGTCCGCGTTGTCGCGGAGCCACGTCCGGAACCGCTCGAGCGGGTCGCTCTTCGCCCATTCCTCGAGCATGTCCTTCGGGACGTAGAAGGCGTCGTCGTGGACGGCGTGGCCCTCCATCCGGAGCGTCAGGCACTCGATCAGCGTCGGGCCGCCTCCGGAGCGCGCCTTCTCGATCGCGCGCTTGGCCTCGCGGTAGACGGCGAGCACGTCGCTGCCGTCGACCACGACGCCCTCGAACCCGTATGCCTGAGCGCGATCGGCCACGTGCTCGGTCGCGTACTCGAGGTGGGTCGGCGTCGAGTAGGCCCACTGGTTGTTGTCGCAGATGAACACGACTGGCAGGTGGCGGACGCCGGCGAAGTTCATGCCCTCGTGGGTGTCGCCGCGGGCGGATGCGCCCTCGCCGAACCAGCCGACGGCCACGCGTTTCTCCTGTCGGATCCGGAAGGCGAGCGCACACCCGACGGCCACAGGGAGCATCGCCGGCAGGTGACTGACCATGGCCAGCAAGCCGAGGTTCGAGTCGGCCATGTGGACGTTGCCGTCCCTGCCCTTCGTGGGCCCGTCGGCCCGGCCCGTGTACTGCGCGAAGATCCGCCAGGGCTCGACGCCGCGCACGACGTGGACGCCCATGTCGCGGTGGAGAGGCGTGCCGACGTCATCCGGGCCCAGCGCCGTCGCGACGCCGACGGCCGCGCCCTCGTTCCCGCGTCCCGTGTAGAAGGAGCCGGGGATCTTTCCCTGCCGGTAGAGGATGTGGCCGCGCTCCTCGATCCCACGCGTGAGCACCATGTTGCGGTAGACGCCGAGGAGGTCCTCGCGGTCGAGGCCCGCCTCCTTCACCTCTTTGAGCGAGCCGACCGGCTCGGCCTCGCGCGCAATCGCCATGACGCGCGAATCGTAACGACTGCGCGCCGGTTTCCCCGGCTCCGGGTCGGGGGAGCCCGAATACGATGGCTCGACTCGCGAGCGCGAACGTTTCTCGGAAGAGCTGCGGGACGCTCGCGCCGAGCGCGCCGGTGCCCCTTGCGTCCCTAGCCGAGCCGGCCGTACTGATCGAGGTACTCGCGGCCCTTGTCCGTTAGGACCCTCTCGTCCCCATCGATGCGCATCGCTCCGCCGTCGGCGCGGAAGAACCCGCCGAGCGCGCGGTTGTCCGAGTACCCGGTCTCGCGACCGATCTCGTACCACCTCTCAGCAGACACGCGGCCTCCCTCCTCCTCGACGGCCGTGAGGATCCGGCGGTACCTGTCGATGTCGCTCTCGCCGATCTCGGCGTCGAGAGCCTCCTCCAGGTCGGCCAGCGCGCGCTTGGCGGCCTCCAGACCCCGGCGGATGCGGTCGTTCCCGCTTCTGCGGGTCCGCTCGGTGACGAGGCGGTTGATCCTCTCTTGGATCGCGGGCGGCCACCCTTCCGGGTCGCTCTTGACGTCGACGAGCACGAGGTCTCGCGAGGAAAGGAGTTGCTCTAGCTGCTCCGTTGCAGGCATGCGATGCCTCCTTGATAGTGTTCAATCATTCTTCGGAACAAAGTATAGGCAATTGTTTAACTGGCGAAGAAGCTGATGTGTCCGTTCAGCAAGAACAACAGCTTTAGCAATATTAGCGACGGCGCGCAGCAAGGGACCGAAGCTGCGCGATTGCAGACCTTCGGGTCACGCGACGGGAGCGTCGTCGTCATCGACGGCTGCTCCTCCTGACGGCTGTCGTCCGCGACTAGGCTTCTTCAATCGTGGGTAAGGCCTCGGACTGGCTGCGCGAGGAGCGCCGCAAGACGCTCGGCGACTGGGTCTCGTTCTGTCTCATGTGCGGGTTCGCGCAGCGCTACTTCGAGGAGTCGGAGGACGAGCTGCCGAAGTCCTGTCCTCAGTGCGGCGGGGAGATGCGCGCCCGCTGTCCATCCTGTGGTGCGCGCTTCAGTTCGGCCTTCGCGGTCGACTGCGAGGCGTGCGGTGCGCCACTACGCCCCGCCGAACAGTTCGGAGTCCGGATCCGGCGCGGCCGGTAGTCGGCGGAGCCGGGCTGAGCCCGGCGGAGCCACCCGCGGGAAGCGCGTCAAGTGTTAAGGAGGGGGCTCATGGGGGAACCCCTGGGTTCCCCCATGCCTACTTGATCTTCGAGAAGCGGATCACCGTGACGGTGTCCTCCTGCCCGACCTCGCGGTTGTAGAGCTGGCTCAGGAAGTGGGCCATCTCCTCGGGCCGCCTGATCTCGGGATTGTCGTGCTCGATCTCGCGCGGCGACAGCTCGCCGAGGCTCTTCACCTCGATCTTGTCGATGACGGCGTCGAAGATCCGCTCGCGCGGCCCGAACCGGGCCCCCGCCAGCACCTGGACGACCATCCCCTTCTTGTACTTGCCCGACTTGTCCCCGAGCCGGATCGTCGCCGTCTTCCGCAGCGAGCGGAGCTGATCGGCCACGATGGGCGAGTAGAAATTGAGCGCGTACATTGTCGGGGTCCGTTTCCTTTTGAGAAGCCGCCGAGCGGGATCATAAGGGCTTGTTGCTCAACTCCGCCGAGGCTTTTTCGGCCATCTCCCGCTCGCCCTTGTAAGCGAGGAGCTTGGGTGCCTCCGCGAGCGGCAGCCAGCGTGCCTCTGCCACCTCGTGCGCGTACTCGGGAGGCAGCTCCCCGAGCCGGCCCGAGCTGTAGCGGAGGAGGTAGAAGCTGACGATCTTGAAGATCCCCTCGCCGGCCCACGTGTAGACGTAGCGGACGTCTCCGAGCTTCCCGAGCATGCGCGCCTCGACGCCTGTCTCCTCTGCCACCTCCCGGACAGCGGATTCCTCGGGGCGCTCTCCCGCCCCGATCAGACCTTTCGGCAGCGCCCACAGGCCCTTCGGCTTCCCTGCCGGCCGGATCGCCGCCAGGTACCACGCGCCACGCATCCGCCGCACGACGACTCCGCCGGCGGAGAACTCCCGCTTCACGCCTTGTTTGTAACACACGCAGCACGGAACCCCGCCGCCTGCTTGCACGAGCCCAGTGAGAATGGATAGAATTGCTCTGGCACTGACACGCTAAGAGTGCCAGCCCCTGTCACAAAGTCAACGTAGCGAGGAGGAACCCCATGAATCTACAGCCGTTGGGTGACCGCCTCATCGTCGAGGTTCTCGAGGAGGAGGAAACCACGTCCAGCGGGATCGTCCTGCCGGACACCGCGAAGGAGAAGCCGCAGCGCGGCCGCGTCCTGTCGGTGGGCCCCGGGAGCCGGAACGAAGAGACCGGTGAGTACGTCCCGATGGACCTGGAGGAGGGTGACGAGATCATCTTCTCCAAGTACGGCGGCACCGAGATCAAGCTCGGCAGCGACGACGTCCTGATCCTGCGCGAGTCCGACGTGCTGGCGAAGGTCGTCGGCGACCGCGAGCTCGCTGGCGCAAAGTCGTAAGACCCCACTGAGAGTGCAAGGAGGAAACGAATGGCTCACAAGGAGCTGAAGTTCAGCGAAGAGGCGCGCCGCTCGCTCGAGCGGGGCGTGAACATCCTGGCCGACGCCGTCAGGGTGACGCTCGGCCCCAAGGGGCGGTACGTCGTGCTCGACAAGAAGTACGGCGCGCCCACGATTACGAACGACGGCGTCACGATCGCCCGTGAGATCGAGGTCGAAGATGTCTTCGAGAACCAGGGCGCACAGCTCGTCCGCGAGGTCGCCACGTCGACGAACGATGTCGCCGGCGACGGCACGACGACCGCCACCGTTCTCGCTCAGGCAATCGTCCGCGAGGGCCTGAAGAACGTGGCCGCCGGCGCGAACCCGATGGGGCTCAAGCGGGGCATCGAGAGCGCTGTCGAGCAGGTCGTCGAGCATCTGAAGGCGCAGTCGAAGGAGGTCTCGGGCAAGGAAGATATCGCTCGTGTCGGCGCCGTTGTCTCGCGTGAGCGAGAGATCGGCGACGTGATCGCCGACGCGATCGAGAAGGTCGGCAAGGACGGTGTCGTCAACGTCGAGGAGGGCCAGACCTTCGGGCTCGAGCTCGAGTTCACCGAGGGGATGCAGTTCGACAAGGGCTACCTCTCGCCGTACATGATCACCGACGCCGAGCGGATGGAGGCCGTGCTCGAGGATCCGTACATCCTGGTCGCGAACCAGAAGATCGGTGCGGTCAAGGACATCCTGCCGGTGCTCGAGCAGGTGATCCAGGCCGGCCGGCCGCTGCTGATCGTGTCGGAGGACGTCGAGGGCGAGTCGCTCGCCACGATCGTCGTCAACAAGCTCCGCGGCACCTTCACGGCCGTCGCGGTCAAGGCTCCGGGCTTCGGCGACCGCCGCAAGCGCATGCTCGAGGACATCGCGATCCTCGCGGGCGCCGAGGTGATCACCGAGGAGATGGGCCTGAAGCTCGAGAACACGAAGCTGGCCCAGCTCGGCAAGGCCCGCAAGGTCGTGATCGACAAGGACTCGACCACGATTATCGACGGGGCCGGCGACTCCGACGCGATCAAGGGCCGGATCAAGCAGCTCAAGGCGGAGGTCGAGAACACCGACTCGGACTTCGACCGCGAGAAGCTGCAGGAGCGGTTGGCGAAGCTCGCCGGCGGCGTCGCCGTCGTCAAGGTCGGCGCCGCCACCGAGACCGAGATGAAGGAGAAGAAGCACCGCGTCGAGGACGCGCTGCAGGCGACGAAGGCCGCTCTCGAGGAGGGCATCGGGCCGGGCGGCGGCGTCGCGCTCCTGAACGCGGTCAAGGCGATCAAGCTCGACACGCTCGAGGGTGACGAGCGCACCGGCGCCTCGATCATCGTCCGCGCGCTCGAGGAGCCGGTTCGCCAGCTGGCCAACAACGCGGGCCTCGAGGGCTCGGTCGTCGTCGACTCGATCCGGCGTGGCACGAAGGGCCACGGCCTGAACGTCGACACCGGCGAGTACGAGGATCTCGTCAAGGCCGGGATCATCGATCCGACGATGGTCACCCGCTCGGCGCTGCAGAACGCAGCCTCGATCGCGAAGAACATCCTCACGACCGAGGCAATCGTCGCCGAGCCGCCGGAGAAGCAGCCGGCGATGGCCGGTGGCGGCATGCCCGACATGGGCGGAATGATGTAAGAAGTCACGGGGGAAACCAGGTTTCCCCCGTGAGCCCCCTTCTTAAGGGTTAGCTCTTGCGAGGGGCCGGCTAAGCCGGCCCCTCGCGCTTTTGTAACGGTGGATGGTCGTGAGGGTTGTGGTGACCCATCCCGTTCCGCTGCCGAGACCGGATTTGCTCCGGGAGCGCGGTTGGGATGTCGTCGTCGGACCTTCCGAGGATCCGTACGAGCCGGGCGAGCTGGAGCGGCTCGTGGCCGGTGCCGATGGGATCCTCGCCTCCTCATCGACCGCATCGACGACCGGATTCTCGAGGCGGCGGGCCCCCAGCTACGCGTCGTGGCGAACTTCGCGGTGGGGTACGACAACGTCGACCTCGAGGCGGCGCGCCGTCGCGGCGTCAAGGTCTCGAACACACCCGACGTGCTCACGCAGGCTGTCCCCGAGCACACCTTCGCCCTCCTTCTCGCCGTCGCACGCCACATCGTCGAGGCGACCGGATCGTGCGCGAGCGCCGGTTCCTGCGCTGGGGCCCGAGCTTCCTGCTCGGGATCGAGCTTCGCGGGAAGAGGATGGTGGTTGTCGGGCCCGGTCGGATCGGGGAGGCCGTGACGCGGATGGCCGAGGACGGCTTCGGGATGCAGGTCGATCGGATCGGGCGGGACGACGACCTCCACGCGGCTCTCGGCCGAGCGGACGTCGTGACCCTCCACGTGCCGCTCTCGCCGGAGACGACACACCTGGTCGGGCGTGACGAGCTTCGCGCCATGAAGGCGGGCGCGATCCTGAACACGTCGCGTGGGCCAGTCGTCGACGAAGCGGCACTGGTGGAGGCGCTGCGGGCGGGAGAGATCGCCGGGGCCGCGCTCGACGTCTACGAGCGTGAGCCCGATCTCACCGAAGGGCTTGCCGAGCTCGAGAACGTCGTGCTCGCTCCCCACACGGCGTCGGCGACGCACGAGGCGCGCTCGGCGATGAGCAGGCTGGCGGCTGAAAACGTGATCGCCGCGCTTGAGGGGCGTCCCCTTCCGACCGAGGTCGCCTAGCCGCGGTACGGCGCGCGTTCGAGTGCGCCTTCGAAGTCGGCGCGGCGGTGAACCGGCTCTCCGTGCGAGACGAGCACGAGTTCGAACGGGAGCTCGAGCATCGCCCGCAGCGCAGGCAGCACGCGCCGTTCGTGCCACGGCGTCTCCCAGACTCGCAGCGTCCCCTCGGCGTCCGCGACCAGTCCGTCGGCGAAGACGAGCGCCCGCTGCTCCGGGAGGAAGACCGGCGTCTCCTGCCGCCAGCGGCCGTCATCGAGCGTCACGAGACCGCCGGGAAGCTCCATGCCCGGCGCCGTCTGCTCGAACGGCTCGAGCTCCGGAGCTTTGTCCCCCCAGACGTAGGCCTCGGAGTAAAGAGTGGCGCCGTACCGGCGGGCGAAGAGCGGGGCGTCGCGGAAGTGGTCCGGCTTCAGCACGACGACCGCCGTGGGCGAGAGGGCGTCCAGCCGCTCCCAGACGCCGTCGCCCGGGTTCAGCGGATCGAGCACTAGCGTCGTCCCTCCGGACGTGACGCAAAACGATGAAACCTCCGGTTCCCATGCCGCCCGGGACGACCACTCCGGATGTCGCCGGCGCCACAGCCAGAGGCCCGGCGCGACGTCGCGCACCTCGACTTCAGCGGCGTAGTTCATCGCGCCCCTATACCAGAAGGGGCCGGCAAGTCCCCGGCCCCTTCTGCGCTTACGAGGTCGCTTGCTACGGCGTCGGATCGGCGTACGAGCCGCTGTAGATGTCGGTGTTACCGAACTGGGGATCGACGCAATCCTGCTGCGGCGCAGGCCGCAGCGGATCCGTCGCGTCCGTTGTCGCCGTTCCGTCAACGAGCGCCTGTCGATAGACGTCGACGGCCGGGCAGTCGGCGGCATTACGGGTGTCGTTCCAGACCGCCACCCCGTAGCTGTTCGTGGCGGAGGCGAAGTTGTAGTCGCCGAGGAAACCAGCGGTGAGGCTGTTGGTGCTCGAGCCGCGAGCATCGCCGGGAGTTCCGCGGTTCAGGTCGCCGAACAAGACCGAGTCGAGACCCAACGGCACGTTCGAGTGCCTGACGACGCCCTCCATCAGGCGCGGGGGAGCCAGCACGCTCGACTGCCACGGCTGGAGGAACGAGTCGTACGTGAGATAGAGGTCCCGCCCGTTCGGCGAGATCGCGATTGCCGGGAACATCGGGCGATCGCCGGCGTCCGATGCCGTGAAGGGACCGTGCCATTCGATGGCTCCGGACGTCAGCGGCTTGCCCAGCCACACCTTCGCCGTCTCGTTGGGCCCCGGGCTCGTGTCGGTGGGAGTCGGGCCCTCCGCGTACGTCAGCGCGATCGTGTTCGGGGCGCCAGTGCCGCTCGGAGCGCCGTTGGCGATCGAGATGCTGGGCGTGAGGCCGTCCCGCGCGCCCGCGATACCGTCCATGGTGCCCTGCCGTCCCGGGTTCACGACCGGCGTCAGGAAACGTGCGGGCCGCTCGAACGTCTTCCCGCCGTCGAACGAGCGGATGTAGAAGATCCCGAGCTGCCTGGTCTTCTGGTCGAACCCGTCCCAGAAGACATAGACGACGCCGTGGCTGTCCGTGTCCACCTGGCAGTCCTGGCGGCCGCCGATGACGATGTTGTTCACCGCCTGCGAGACCTGGCGCATGCTCCAGGTGTTGCCGCCGTCACGAGAGACGTTGAGGACGATCGGCTCCGGCAGCGAGTTCGGCGATTTCTCCTGGCTGCGGAAGGCCGCGTCGCAAATGTAGACGTTGCCGAAGAACGGACTCGACTCGGCGTCGTCGACCGAGACCATCTCGTGATCGGAGAAGAGAGCCGCGTTCTGCTTCGAGACGATGACGGGCGGCATCCAGTTGTTCTTGTCCGCGACGATCGACTGCGTCAGCCCCGTCTCGGCCGGCCCGTCGACCCGGGAGACGGCGATCGCCTCGAACCCCTTGATCGCGGCTTCTGAGCGGTCGCTCGAGAAGTTCGAGCTCAGGTTTGCGTAGTAGAGCCGGGTGCCGTTCGACCAGTCGAAGCCGTCCGGCCCAGGCTGTGGCCCGAAGGCGACCGCCGGGTCCCCGTCCGAGACGAGCCCGTTCTCAAAGTACCAGGGCAGCGTCCCGATATCCCCGTCGGTCTCCGGTGTGCAGTTGTCTGCCGGGTCGTCCGGGAAGTAGCCGACGATGCCGTCGCAGTTGCGCGTCGAGTAGCCCGTGTAGGTTGGCTGAGACCAGCTCGTCGCGCTGTCGAACGAGAAATAGACGCCCGAGACGCCGACCCCCGGGGTGAACGGGCAGGTCGTGTCGCGAAGGATGTTGCAGGCCTCGATATCGATCTCGTCGTTCGCCCCGGCCGCGACGACTGTCGGGTGGCTCGGATCGATCGCTACCGCGGGCTCGTTCTGCTTGTTCCGCGGGAACGGCGACGTCGGGCTCCCGACCGTCACCAGCGTGTCCGGGTTGTACGCGAGTGCTCCCGGAACCACCGCGACCGCGACCAAGACGGCGGCGGCGACGAGCCAGAGGATGCGCGTGCGTGCTGCATGGAAGAATCGGTTCATACCTTCCCTCCTCGGACTTGATCGGTGGCGCGGCACGGTTTAGCACAAGTCGAGCCCGGCCGCGGCGATACGGCACCTGCGGCCCGTTATTGCACGCAGAACCCGTTGCCCTCGGGATCGCGCAGCACCGTCCATGATCGAGCACCTCCTGCGGGATCTCCGGCTCGACATACCCGAGCGCGGCTTCCAGAACTCGCAGAGCTTCACGGGTTCTTCGCACGCGAACGTGATGTTGTTCAGCCTAGAAGCCACCCGCGGTGCGAGGCTACCCATTCCAAGCGAGAAGTGCCGGCTTTGCCGCGCTTCTCAAGAGCAAGCATTTAAAGGAGGGGGCTCACGGGGGAAACCTGGTTTCCCCCGTGCTACTAGAAGCCGTAGCGCTCTTCCTTCCGGTAGTCGGCGTCGTTGTGGTAGCCGTAGCGTTCCCAGAACCCAGGCTGGTCGTGGTCGAGCAGCTCGATTCCTCGCAGCCACTTCGCGCTCTTCCAGAAGTAGCGGCCGGGAACGACCAGACGTAGTGGCCAGCCGTGCTCGGGCGTGAGCGGCTCGCCGTCGGCCTCGTACGCAAGGAGGGCGTTCTCGTCCTCGACCGCCTCGAGCGGGACGTTCGACGTGAAACCCTGCTCGGCGTGCGCGACGACGAAGCGCGCCCCCGCCTTCGGCTGCACGAGCTTCGCGAGCTCCCGCCAGTGGATGCCGCGAAAGCTCGTGTCGAAGCGGCTCCAGCGGGTGACACAGTGGATGTCGGTCGTGATCTCACTTGAGGGCAGCTCCCCCAGCTCGTCCCAGGAGAGTTGGATCGGATGCTCGACCTCACCCCAGACCCGAAGGTCCCAAGTAGCGAGTTCAGTGCTCGGAACGGTGCCCGCGTGCAGCACGGGCCACTTCTCGGTCAGGTATTGGCCGGGAGGAAGCCGGGCGGGGTCGTAGCCCGCATCCGCAACCTTCTGCTCGGCTTTCGAGCGGAACACGTCCCTACACTAACCCCGATGCGTACGGCCACATTCCCCGCAGCGATTCGGCCCCGTGACTACGTTCGCGTAGCCGGCCGCGATGCTGAGGACTTTCTCCAGAGGATGGTCTCCAATGACGTCGCCCAGGCGCCTTGCGAAGCGCTGCTGCTCACGCCCAAGGCTCGGGTGATCGCTCCGGTCGTCGTCGTCAACCGGGGGCCGGAGGACTTTCTGTTGCTGACCGAGCCCGGGCTGGGCGATGTCGTTCGGGAGACCCTGCGGCGGGCACGGTTCGCGGCCAAGGTCGAGATCGAGAGCGAGGAGCACACGTCGACCGTCGTATTCGGTGACGTCGACGGGATCCCGAACCGCGAGTACGGCCGCGCGGCCGTCGAGCTCCTCGACGACGACACTCCGTCCACCATCGGCGAAGACGAGCTCGAGTCGATGCGGATCGAGGCGGGCACGCCGCGCTTCGGGCGCGAGATCGACGAGCGCGTGCTGCCCGCTGAAGCGGGCCTTATCGAGCGCGCTATCAGCTTCACGAAGGGCTGCTATCCGGGGCAAGAGCCGATCGCGCGGCTGCACTACCGCGGCCATGCAAACCGTACCCTGCGCGTGCTGGAGATCGAGGCCGGCGACCTTCCGGGCTACGACGAAGAGCTCCGCCACGAGGGAAAGGCGGTCGGCCGGGTCACGAGCGCGACCCGCCGCCCCGACGGGACGATCGTCGCTCTTGCCTACGTGCGCAACGAGGTTCCGGAGGATGCCGAGCTCGCGCTCGATTCCGGAGTGGTGCGAATGCGCCCGGCATGATTCGAACATGCGACCTCTGCCTCCGCAGGGCAGCGCTCTATCCCCTGAGCTACGGGCGCCCGGTAGGCGTCTAGTCTAGCCGCGCAGGAACGGCCTCAACCCCGCCGAAAGGGGGCGGATGGCCGACGTTCCGGACGGGCTCGTCCTGAAGCGGGACCGCGACCTGGCAGGGCGCGACAAAGAGATCTGGATTCGCCGCGTGATCATTGCGCTGGTCGCAGCGATCGTCATCGCCGCGCTCGCGAACGTCTTCGGGCAGCGCTCGTCCACGTCGAAGGCGGCCGTTCCCGCGGCGACTCTCGCGATTCACACCCCGACGGCCCTGAGGAGCGGCCTGGTCTTCGAGACACGCTTCCGCATCACGGCCTCTCGTGAGATCAAGGACGCCGTCCTCGTCCTCTCGACCGGTTGGCTCGAGGGGGTCACGCTCAACACGATCGAGCCCTCGCCGGTCGGTGAGGCGAGCGAGAACGGGCGTCTTTCCCTCGATCTCGGGCACATCCGCCAGGGGCACTCATACGCGCTCTACATGCAGATGCAGCTCAACCCGACGACCTTCGGTCGCCGCACGCGCGAGACGCAGCTCTTCGACGGCAAGAACCTGCTGCTGACCGCGCGCCAGGCGGTGACCATCTTCCCGTAAGCCATGGATATCGCAATCCGCGCCGTCGTTCTCTTCGCCTTCGTCTTCCTGCTGACGAGGATCATCGGCCGCCGGGAGGTGTCCTCGCTCCAGCCGTTCGACCTGCTGCTGCTGATCATCATCGGCGACGCGATGCAGCAGGGGCTCACCCAGAACGACTACTCGATGACCGGGGCGATCATCGCGATCGGAACCTTTGCCCTGCTTCAGGTCGGGGCCTCGTACCTGAGCTTTCGCTTCCGCTGGCTGCGCCCGGTCCTCGAGGGCCATCCGATCGTCGTCGTCCAGGACGGAAAGGTGATCGAGGCCAACCTGAGGCGCGAGCGGATCACGAAGGAAGAGCTGGCGGAGGAGGCACGGAAGCAACAGGTCGCGTCGATCGACGACGTCCAGTGGGCCGTGCTCGAGACGAACGGCCAGATCAACTTCATTCCGAAGAAGGCCTCCTAGACTCCCCGGGCCTTGCCGCTCTACCTGACGGAAGAGGACGTCGACGGCCTGCTCGCGCCCGCGGAAGCGGTCGATGCGATCGAGGACTGTTTCCGGAGGCTCGCGCGAGGCGCGGTCGAAAACATGCCGCGGCGGCGGCTCCGACTCGAGGAGGGAGCGCTCGCGGTGATGGCCGCCGCCGACCGAGAGCTCGGCCTCGCGGGGTCGAAGACGTATCTGGCATCGAGCGAAGGCACGTCGTTCGTCGTGACTCTCTTTGCTGCCGGAGAGACGGTCGCCGTGATCGAGGCCGACAGGCTCGGGCAGCTCCGCACGGGCGCCGCGAGCGGCGTGGCCGCCCGTCATCTCGCCAGATCGGGAGCGTCCACGCTCGGCGTGATCGGATGCGGCTGGCAGGCCGAGAGCCAGGTGGCGTGCATCCGGGCGGCCCGGCCCGAGGTCGAGCAAGTGGTCGCGTACTGCCGGACCCCGAAGAGCCTGGCGGGCTTCTGCAAGCGCGTGGGTGCCGAACCGGGGGAGAGCCACCGCGATGCCGCCGAGCAGGACATCGTCGTCACGGCGACCACCTCGAAAGACCCGGTTCTGCGCGGCGAGTGGCTACGTCCCGGCGCGCTCGTCTGTGCGATGGGTGCGAATCTCCGCCGCTCACGTGAGCTCGACAACGTCGTGCTCGAGCGTGCCGCCTTCGTCTGCTGCGATTCGCGGGAGCAGGCGAAGATCGAATCGGGAGACCTGATCGAGCCGATCGAGCACGGCGTGCTCGACTGGCTCGAGGTCCATGAGTTGCAGGAGGTGGTGGCCGGAGAAATCGAAGGGCGTCAGTCGGACGAGGACATCGTTCTGTTCAAGTCGAACGGGATCGCGGCCTGGGACGTGGCGATCGGCACCGCCGCCCTGGAGCGAGCGCGCGAGCGCGGCGTCGGGCGTCAGCTCTGAGGCATGTCCGCGCGCAGCGCCGCAACAGCATCTTCACCGAGCGCGTGGACGATCTCCGGCCGGTCGAGCAGACGGGCCCGCTCATGCGGCGTGGTGCGGTTGCGGACGTACGGATCTTCCAGGATCTCGCCCAGCGACCGCCCGCGGGCGTGCTCGCGGAGGACGTAGGCGGCTATGCGCTCCTCCTTGCCCGAACGCGAGTTGAAGAACGAGAACGGGCTCCGGAAGAGGTTCGAGAACCAACCCATGCCGGGTAGAGTAGTCGCGTGAAGCGGAGGTCGAACGCCGGCCGCTTCGCGGAGCGCGAAGTGCAAGGCGTCGACGACGTAGGCGCTCCCGAGCGGATCGTGATCTGGATCGAGCGGCGGCCGGGTGCAATGTGGGGGGTCGGGCGGTCGGTCAATCCCCAGTACCGGCCGAGCGACGAGCCGCGCCGCGAGGACTACATCTTCGAAGGCCACGAGCTTGGCGACGCGCTCGAGGTGGCGAATTCGGCGCTCGAGGACGACGCGCGAGTGTCCGAGCAGGACGGCCGAGACGCCGGCGTGCGGCCGTTCGTGCGCGAGGAGCTGCTGAAGCCGCTCGAGCGCTGGTTCTTCGGCAGGAGATGAAGCTGGGCCCTCTTCGAGGGCAGGTCGCCGACGTGCTCCGCAGGCTGGAGGCGGCCGGGCTCGTCCAGGGGACGTCGGGGAATGTCAGCGCGCGCGACCGCGAGACCGGGCTCATCGCCGTCTCACCGGCGTCGGTCGCCTACGAGTCGATGAAGGCCGGCGACGTCTCCGTCGTCGGAGAGGACGGCGAGCTCGTCGAGGGGAAGCGGCCGAGCACGGAGCTCCCGATGCACCTCACGATCCTCACGGGAAGGCCCGAGGTCGGCGCCGTCGTGCACACGCACTCGCCGTACGCGACGGCCCTCGCGCTCGTGGTGGACGAGATACCCGTCCTGCTGGCCGAAGTGGCTGCGGCGGTCGGCGGCCCGATTCCGGTCGTGCCCTACGCGCCGACCGGAGAGCGCGCGATGGGCGAGGCCGTGCTCTCGGCCGGGGATGCGTGGGCCGCGATCGTCCGCAACCACGGTCCCGTATGCCTCGGACGCGACCTCGGAGAGGCGCTGCGGTGCGCGCTCGCCGTCGAGGAGGGCGCGCGGGCCTTCGCTCTCGCCCGGCCGCACGGCGAGCCGGCACTGCTGCCGGACGGTGAGCTCGAGCGCCTGCGGCGGCCGGCCGGCCGCTACAGGGTTGATGGGAAATTCGGCCGCAGCCGGGGGCGCTCCAGACCAAGCCGGGCAGTGCGGGCGGTCGCGGGGCGTAGCAGCGCTACGCGTCGCGGCCGAGCCGAACGTGCTGATCCGGCGCCGCGTCTGGAGCGTCATCCGGCCCGGCCCAATTTCACATCAGGCCTTTAACCGACTCGGACGGCGTCTGCCAGCTTGCGCGGCACGACGCGGTCGTCGCCGTCGATCGAGATCGTGAGCGGACGGCGCGACTTGAGCGAGACACGCCGGCCCGGAACGAGCCCGAGCTCCGAGAGCTGTGGCAGCAGCTCGTCGTCGTCGGGGACGCGGAGGACCGTCGCCTCCTCTCCCGGCTCGAGGGTGGACAGCGGGCGCAGCTCGCGCTCGGCTTCGAGCTTCAATCCTGCGTCGGGGATCGGATCGCCGTGCGGGTCGCGAGTCGGGTACCCGAGCGCTCGGTCGATCCGCGCCTCGAGCTCCTCGGAGAGGACGTGCTCGAGCCGGTCCGCCTCGGCGTGGACGGACTCGACCGCGACGCCCAGCGTCTCGGCCAGGTACAGCTCGAGCAGGCGGTGGTGGCGGACGACCTCGAGCGCGACACGCTCGCCGGCCGGAGTCAGGTCGACCCCGCGGTAGGGAATGTGCTCGAGCAGCCCAAGCGCCGCGAGCTTCTTCACCATCGCGCTCACCGATGCAGGTGAGATCCGGAGGCGTTTGGCAAGCGTCGTCGTCGTGACCTTGCCGGCGTCCGTTCGGAGCTTGTAGATCTCCTTGAGGTAGTCCTGGATCGCGTCCGTGAGGGCGGGTCCCGTAGCCACGGCCAGAGTTTAGGGTAGGTTCAAACTCGTGCTCATTCGCCTCGGTCACAGCCCCGATCCCGACGACGCGTTCATGTTCTGGGCGCTCGCCGAGGACCGCATCGATACGCGCGGGTTCGAGTTCGAGCACGTGCTCAATGACATCCAGACTCTGAACGAGTGGGCGCTGGAAGGCCGGCTCGAGGTGAGCGCGCTCTCGCTGCACGCGTATCCGTTCGTGCAGGAGCGGTACGTCCTGCTGCCGCACGGGGCGAGCATGGGCAGCGGTTATGGGCCGATCGTGGTCGCGAGGGAGCCGCTCTCCCTGAAGGACGTCGAGATCGCGATCCCGGGGCGGATGACGACCGCCTTCCTCGCTCTGCGCATCGCGATCGGCGACTTCCGCTACCGCGAGGTGCCGTTCGACAGGATTCTCGACGAAGTGCAGGAGGGCCGGGCGGACGCAGGCCTGCTCATCCACGAGGGCCAGCTCACCTACGGCGCGGCGGGCCTCGTCAAGGTGCTCGACCTCGGTGAGTGGTGGCAGGGGGAGACCGGGTTGCCGCTTCCGCTCGGCGTGAACGTCGCGCGGCGCGATCTCAGTGAGGAGACGCTCAAGCGCCTGTCCGCAGTCCTTCGCGACTCGATCGAGGCCGGGCTGGAGAACCGCGAGGAGGCGATGGTCTACGCCCTTCGCTTCGGCCGCGGGCTCAACACCGCTCTCGCCGACCGGTTCGTCGGCATGTACGTGAACGAGCTCACCCGGGACTACGGCGAGGAGGGGCGCGCGGCGGTCCGCGAGCTGCTTCGCCGGGGCGAGGAGATCGGCGCCTTCAGCGCCCCGGTTCAGGTCGAGTTCGTCGGCTAGCGTTCTCGGCGAGATGGCGTTGGAGATGCGACCCGCGTGTGAGCGCTGCGGCGCTCCGACCGAACGCGGGGGTACCGCCTACATCTGCGCGTTCGAGTGCACGTTCTGCGCGTCGTGCGCGGACACGCTCCACTTCGCCTGCCCGAACTGCGACGGCGAGCTCGTACGGCGGCCGAGGGCGGCCGAAGCAGCGTGAGTCGCGCCGTCATCCTGTCGGCGGTGAGGACACCGGTCGGCCGCTACGGCGGCGTGCTCGCTGGCGAGCGGCCGGACGACCTTGCCGCAACCGTGATCGGGGCCGCGGTTGAGCGTTCAGGCGTCGACGCGGGCCGGATCGAGGACGTCTACTTCGGCTGCGCGAACCAGGCGGGCGAGGACAACCGCAACGTCGCGCGGATGGCGGCCCTGCTGGCCGGGCTGCCGGAATCGGTCGCGGGCGTGACCGTGAACCGCCTGTGCGCATCCGGGCTCTCGGCGGTCGTCTCGGCATGCCACGCGATCGCTGCCGGGGACGGAGACCTGTTCGTCGCCGGCGGGGTCGAGTCGATGAGCCGCGCGCCGCTCGTGCTGGGAAAGCCCGAGCATGCGTTCCCTCGCGGGAACCAGGTCGTGTACGACACCACGCTCGGCTGGCGCTTTCCCAACCCGCGCATGGAGGAGATGTTCCCGCTCGAGTCGATGGGCGAGACCGGCGAGAACGTCGCCGAACGCTACGGCGTCTCGCGTGAGGAGCAGGACGCCTTCGCCCTCGAGTTGCAGCGCCGCTGGGCCGCTGCGGACGAAGCGGGCCGCTTCGACGACGAGCTCGTGCCCGTCGGCGACGCGCGCCGTGACGAGCATCCGCGTCCCGACACGGGCGCCGAGAAGCTCGCTGCGCTCGAGCCGGCGTTTCGCCGCGACGGCACGGTGACGGCCGGTAACTCGAGCGGGATAAACGATGGTGCGGCTGCGCTCGTGATCGCAAGCGAGGAGCGCGCGCGCGCGAGCTCGACGCGGAGCCGCTCGGCCGCTTCGTCTCGAGCGCGGTCGCCGGGGTCGATCCGCGCGTAATGGGGATCGGGCCGGTGCCGGCCGTGCGCAAGGCGATCACGCGCGCGGGAATCGAGGTCCCGCAGCTCGACCTCGTCGAGCTGAACGAAGCCTTCGCGTCGCAGAGCCTCGTCGTCATCCGCGAGCTCGGCCTCGACCCCGCGCGCGTGAACGTGAACGGCGGCGCGATCGCGCTCGGCCATCCGCTCGGGATGAGCGGCGCCCGGCTAGTCGTCACGCTCCTACACGAGCTGCGCCGCCGGGGCGGGCGGTACGGCCTAGCGACGCTCTGCGTCGGAGTCGGCCAGGGCCAGGCCGCGCTGTTCGAGCGCCCCTAGGAGGGTTTCGCGAACCGATTGGCGAAATGGGATCGAGGTTGACTGACCGGCAGACCCTAGTAGTGACTGGCGGTGCCGGTCACGTCGCCAGCTTGATCGCCGCTGACCTCCGTGCGGAGTTCCATCTGCGCCGCATTGATCTCGCGTCCCAGGAAGCCACCGACGACGACGAAGTTCTCACGGCCGACGTTGCGGACCTGGGCGCGATGACGACGGCGTTCGCCGGTGTAAGCGCCGTCCTTCATCTCGCGGCCAAGGCGTTCGAGGACGACTTTCGCTCCGTTCTTCTGCCTCGCAACGTGGATGCGACGTGGGCTGTGTTCGAGGCGGCTGTGCGAGAGGGTGTGCCGCGCGTCGTCTTTGCTAGTACCGGGCAAACTGTCGCAGGCCATCCGCGCGGCATGCGTGTCACGCCTGATATGCTGCCCCGGCCGATTTCGGTGTATGCCTGCACGAAGCTGTTCGGCGAAGCCTTGGGGCGGTACCACGCGGACAACAACGGGCTGCGAGTGGCGTCGCTTCGCCTCGGCTGGGTGGTGGAGCCCGATAGCCCTCTGTTTTCCACCGAACCGACGCTCCCGAACGTGTGGTGCGGACCTCGTGACTTGGCTCGGCTGATCCTCGCTGCTCTGCGGTCCGACGTGTCTTTCGCAACTGTGCTCGCCGTGTCTCCCCCAGCAACGAAGCGTTTTGACGTGGCGAATCCCTACGGGTGGCGGCCGGAGCAGGTTCCGACAAGCTCTTCTAGGGCGTAAACAGAGCGCCCCGGAGTCGGCCAGGGCCAGGCTGCCCTGTTCGAGCGCCTGTAACGCGAAGGGGCCCGCTGGAGCGGGCCCCTTCGCCAGTCAGCCTCACCAGAAGTACTACGGGCCTTCTGAGGTGGTGGATTCCCCGGGCTCGTCGGTCGAGCTTGGATCGTCGCGAACGACCTCGATCTTCTCGCAGTTGACGACAGCGGTCGGCTCGCCCGCCCGGATCGTCGCCACGTCGCGGCTGGGGCCGCAGTCGAGCCTGTCGAGCTGGCCGTCCTTCGCGACCGCGTACAGGTGATCGTTGCCGGAGCCGCCGAAGACCTTGTCGGCCCCGAAGCCGGCGAACAGCTGGTCGTCTCCGTCGCCGCCGTACACCTGGTCGTCGCCGGAGCGGCCGCGCACGAGGTCGGCTCCGTCACCGCCGTGGAGCGTGTCGTCACCGGCGTTGCCCCAGATGGTGTCGGAGCCGTCGCCGCCCCGCACCAGGTCGTTGCCTTGGCCCGCGAGGACGATGTCGCCGCCCCCGCGCCCGGCGATCATGTCGTTTCCGCCGAGCCCCTTGATCAGGTCGGCGGAGGGTGTACCCACGAGAGTGTCGTCACCCTCGGTACCCGTGATCACGGCAGCCGCGGCCAGTGAAGCGACCCCCAGTGCCAGAATCGCGATCAGGCCCGCAAGTCCGAGCTTGATCTTCATGACTTCCCCCTTTCCTCGGATTGACGAAGGGAAGTGAACGACACGGCTGTGAAGTCGACGTGGGCGGCGCGTTAGGAGTTGGGAAAAGTTCTGTTAATTGAGACTCGTCTCGAAATGAGAACTGAGCCTGGGCCGCGCTGGGTGGCGCGATGCGGCGTCCTCAGTTGCGCCCGTAGCCTCCGGCTACGAACGCTGGGTGGGCGGGGCAACATCAGCTCGAGCTTCGTCAGAAGCTCGAGCATGCCTCGCACTCGCCCATCGCACCCCATCGGCGAGTCGTCATTCTGAGACGAGCTCTCCGGTATCGTCCGGCGCTGATGGCTGTCGCGACCGGGCGCGAGTACGGGCTGTACATCAACGGCGAGGTGGCCGAGCCGGCTTCCGGCGAGGTCCACGAGCTTTCGGAGCCCGCCACGGGCGAGCCGCTCGCCAAGGTGGCGGTCGCAAGCGAGGCGGACGTCGACCGTGCCGTCGAGGCAGCGCGCGCCGCGCTCGACGGCCCCTGGGGCAAGACCGCGCCGAACGAGCGCTCACGGCTCCTGCACGCTCTCGCCGACGCGATCGTCGCCAACCGCAAGGAGCTCGCCGAGCTCGAGGTTCGGAACGTCGGCAAGGCGATCTCCTCGGTCAAGGCCGAGCTCAACCAGGCGGTGGAGAACTTCCGCTTCTACGGCTCGGCGATCGCCTCGATCGCGGGCCGCGCGAACCCGATCGGCAGCTCGATCCTCTTCTACTCGCTGAAGGAGCCGGTCGGCGTCGCCGGCCAGATCGTGCCCTGGAACTACCCGCTGATGATGACGACCTGGAAGCTGGCGCCCGCGCTCGCCGCAGGCTGCACGGTCGTCCTGAAGCCCGACTCGGCGACGCCGCTGACGGCGCTGCGGATGGCGGAGCTGGCCGGCGAGGTCGGCTTTCCGCCGGGCGCGATCAACATCGTTCCGGGTCCCGGCACGACGGTCGGCGCCCATCTCGTCCGCCACCCGGGCATCGACAAGATCGCCTTCACCGGCTCCACGGCGACCGGGAGCGAGATCATGCGGCTCGCCTCCGACCCAATCAAGCGGATCACCCTCGAGCTCGGCGGCAAGAGCCCGAACGTCGTCTTCGCGGACGCCGACCTGGCCGATGCGATCCCGAGCTCGGTCTGGTCGATCTACTACTCGGCCGGGCAGAGCTGCGAGGCGCGCTCGCGGATCCTCGTCGAGCAGTCGCTCTACGACGAGTTCGTCTCGAGCTTCGCCGAGGCGGCCGGACGGCTCAAGCTCGGCGACCCGCTCGACCCGGAGACTCAGGTCGGCTCGCTCATCTCCGGCGAGCACCGCGACAAGGTGCACGGATACGTCGAGGCCGGGCGCGCGGAAGGCGCCGAGGTGGTCGCAGGCGGCGAGGCCCCCGACGGCAAGGGAGCGTTCTACCCGCCGACCGTGCTCGCGAAGGTCGAGCCGAAGATGAAGGTCGCCCAGGAAGAGATCTTCGGCCCGGTCGTCACGGTCTCGTCCTTCGAGGACGAGAAGGACGCGATCCGGATCGCAAACGACGTCAGGTATGGGCTGATGGCGACCGTCTGGACCGGAGACCCGGCCCGCGGCCACCGCCTGGCGCGGGCGATCAAGGCCGGGACCGTTGGGATCAACATGCCGTACACGGCCTTCCCCGGGATCCCGTTCGGCGGCTACAAGCAGTCCGGCTTCGGCCGCGAGCTCGGTCTCGAGACGCTGGAGCTCTATCTCGAGACGAAGAGCGTGCTCGTCTCGACGAGCGCTCGGCCGTTCAACCCCTTCGGGCTGTAACACCCGCTCCGTACCGCTGGGTCGTCCTGAGCGCGGGAGTCGTCGCCCAGGCGAGCTTCTCCGCGATCGTCTTCGGCGTCGCCGTGATCGCTCCGGCGCTGCGCTCGCGCTACGGGCTCAGTCTCGAGGAGACCGGCATCGCGCTCGCAGCGCCGAGTTTCGGCACGCTGCCGGCGCTGATCCCGTGGGGGCACCTGGCCGATCGGATCGGGGAGCGACCGGTGGCGACGACCGGGCTCGCATTGGCGGCCGGCGCGCTCGCCGGAGCGGCCACGACGTCCTCCTATCCCGCCTTCCTCGCCCTGCTCGTCGCGGCGGGAGCGTTCGGGTCGGCGGCGAGCGCGGCGAGCGGCCGGGCGGTGATGTTCTGGTTCGAGCGGCGCCAGCGCGGGCTCGCGCTCGGGATCCGGCAAACGGCAGTCCCGCTCGGGGGAATCGTCGTCTCGCTCACCCTTCCCGCTCTCGTCCACGCGGGAGGCTTGCGGGCAGCGCTCCTTCTCCTGGCCGGCTTCGCCGGCACCGGAGCCGCGGCAAGCCTGCTGATGCGGGAGGCACCGGGTCTACGGCCGGGGGAGGAGATCGTCTCCGACCTGCACCCGCTCCGTGACCGGCGAGTGCTGCGCCTGCTCGCCGCGAGCGGCCTCCTGATCGCCGGACAGGTGGCGGCGACGGGCTTCACCGTGCTCTTCCTGCACGAGCGGCAGGGGCTCTCGATCGCGGCGGCGGCAGGCGTGCTAGCGGGCGCGCAGGCACTCGGGGGAGTGGCGCGAATCGCCGCGGGCCACTGGTCGGACCGGGTCGGGACACGTGCCGGTCCGCTTCGCCTGCTCGGTGTGGCGCTCGCCCTGGCGCTGCTGGCGACGGCTGCGGCGGCGAGCGGCCCGGCAGCCCTTGCCGCGACCGTGCTGGTGCTCGCGGGCGGGCTCGGGATGAGCTGGAACGGCCTTTCCTTCACCGCTGCGACGGAGCTGTCCGGCCATGCGCGAGCCGGGGCGGCTGTTGGCGTCCAGCAGTCCGCGCTCAACGGAGCCGGCTCGATCGTCCCAGTCGCTTTCGCCGCGATCGTAGTGGCGACCTCGTGGCAGGCCGCCTTCGCGCTCATTGCGCTTTGCCCGCTCGCAGCAGCCTTCGTCCTCAGGAAATTGTCGGTCTAACCGAATTCCTACGAAAAACGCAGATTCTTAACCCGCGCTTCACGTGGGCTTAGCAGGCTGTCCGTTGAATGAATTGTCTGCCGACAACGGGAGGCCGAGATGAGACAGCACAGCCCCTCCGAGAGAATGCTCACCATCATCCTCGCAGGAGTCGCTGCGGCAGCGACGATCGCGGCCATCGTCTCAGCTGTGGTCTGAGTTGCGGCCTCGGCCTCCCGCTTCCGCCCTCATCGTGCACCTGCGCGAGCTGAGAGGATAGGACCGCGATGCGGCGGCGGCGCGCTTTCGATCTGGTCCTGGCCGGAGCGCTGCTCGCCTCCGCGCTGGCCGGCCTCGCCACGCTCGGCTCTTCGACGCCGGCCCGGGCCGGACGCCGTCCGACCCATATCCGCCGGCGGTTCCAGGGCATCCACAAGATCCGGCACGTGATCGTGATCATGCAGGAGAACCGCTCGTTCGATTCCTACTTCGGGACCTACGCGGGAGCGGATGGACTTCCGCCCAAGACCTGCGTGCCGGATTCGAAGACGGGGGGCTGCGACCGCCCCTACCACGACTCCCAGGACCGCAACCGAGGTGGGCCGCACAGCGAGGCGAATGCGATCGCGGACGTGAACGGCGGGAAGATGACCGGCTTCGTCAGCCAGGCGCAGGGCGCCCGGCACGGTTGCGTCGACTCGACCAACCCGTGGTGCCGCAAGCACGGCCGCATCGACGTGATGGGCTATCACGACGCCCGCGAGATCCCGAACTACTGGGCGTACGCACGGAACTTCGTCCTCCAGGACCACATGTTCGAGCCGAATGCGTCCTGGAGCCTTCCCGCTCACCTGTTCATGGTCTCGGAGTGGTCGGCGAAGTGCACGTCAGCGAGCCCCTTCAGCTGTACCAACCAGGTTCAGAAGCCGGGACTACCGCCCGACTTCGGCCGCAGGATCGATGCGAAGCCTCCGCAGTACTCGTGGACCGACCTCACGTACCTCCTGCACGAGCACCACGTGAGCTGGCGCTACTACGTCTTCAAGGGCACGGAGCCCGATTGCCGGACCGGCGGCGTGACGTGCGGGGACGTCCTCCAGGACCCGCAGACGCCGGGGATCTGGAACCCGCTCCCCTTCTTCGAGACGGTCGAGCAGGACCACCAGCTCGGCAACATCACCTCGCGCAGCCGCTACTTCGACGCCGCCCGCCGCGGAACGCTGCCGGCCGTCTCGTGGGTCATCCCCAACGGCCGGGTGAGCGAGCACCCGCCGGGGCTCGTCAGCGCCGGAGAGAAGTACGTCACCCGGCTCCTGAACGCCGCGATGCGCGGGCCGGACTGGAGCTCGACGGCGATCTTCCTGGCCTGGGACGACTGGGGTGGCTTCTACGACCACGTCGTCCCGCCGCGCGTGGACGGGAACGGCTACGGCCTGCGCGTGCCCGGGCTCGTGATCAGCCCGTACGCGCGCAAGGGGCTCGTCGACCACCAGACGCTGAGCTTCGACGCGTACGCGAAGTTCATCGAGGACGACTTCCTGAACGGCCAGCGGCTCGACCCTCGAACCGACGGAAGGCCCGACCCGCGCCCGGACGTTCGCGAGCGCGCGCCGATGCTCGGCGACCTCGTGAAGGACTTCGACTTCGACGCGAAGCCACGTCCGCCGCTCCTCCTCCGGCCTCGCTGAACGAATTGCTTACAGAAGCTTGAATTCGCCTTAGCAAGGGGCACGTTCAATGTGGCCATGCCACGCAAGGGCCTCACCGCCGTCCTCGCCGCTGCGGCGCTAACTGCGGCGGTCGCAGCGGCGATCTCGGTGGGTGGGCCCTCGAGCGCTTCGGCTTCCGGTCGCAAGCTGACCGGGATCCACAAGATCCGGCACGTGATCGTGATCATGCAAGAGAACCGCTCGTTCGACTCCTACTTCGGCACGTACCCGGGGGCGGCCGGCTTCCCGCCGAACGTGTGCGTCCCCGATCCGAAGACCCACCAGTGCGTCGCGCCTTTCCACGACCCGAACGACCTGAACCGTGGCGGCCCGCACGGCGAGAAGAACGCGATCGCGGACGTCAACGGCGGCAAGATGGACGGCTTCATCGCCCAGGCCGAGCAGGCCCGCAGGAACTGCACCGATCCGAACAACCCGGCTTGCTCGCGCAGCGGCCCCGTCGACGTGATGGGTTACCACGACGCGCGCGAGATCCCGAACTACTGGGCGTACGCGAAGAATTACGTCCTCCAGGACCACATGTTCGAGCCGAATGCGTCCTGGAGCCTGCCGGCCCACCTGTTCATGGTCTCCGAGTGGTCGGCGAAGTGCACCTCGGACGACCCGATGAGCTGCACGAACGCGCTCCAGTCTCCCGGCTCGCCGCCGGACCCGAAGCATCCCCGTCGCACGGCGCCCAACTTCGCCTGGACCGACCTCACCTACCTCCTGCACAAGCACCACGTGGGCTGGCGCTACTACGTCTTCAACGGGACCGAGCCCGACTGCCAGGACGACGGCATGTTCTGCAACCCGGTGCCTCAGAACGCGAAGACGCCGGGGATCTGGAACCCGCTGCCCTTCTTCACCACGGTCAAGCAGGACAACCAGCTCTCGAACGTGACGTCGCTCTCGGATTACTACGCGGCCGCGAAGGCGGGCAAGCTGCCGGCGGTCTCCTGGATCAATCCGACCGGGGCCGTGAGCGAGCACCCGCCGGGGCTCGTGAGCGCCGGCGAGAAGTACGTCACGAGCCTCGTCAACGCCGCCATGAACGGCCCGGACTGGAAGTCGACCGCGATCTTCATCTCGTGGGACGACTGGGGCGGCTTCTACGACCACGTCGTGCCGCCTCGGGTGGACCAGAACGGCTACGGCCTGCGCGTCCCAGGCCTGGTGATCAGCCCCTACGCACGCAAGGGATTCATCGACCACCAGACGCTGAGCTTCGACGCCTACGTCAAGTTCATCGAGGACGACTTCCTCCAGGGGCGGCGGCTCGACCCGAAGACCGACGGCCGGCCCGATCCGCGTCCGACCGTCCGCGAGCGCGTGAAGATCCTCGGCAACCTCGCGCGGGACTTCGACTTCTCGCAGAAACCGCGCCAGCCGCTGATCCTGCAGCCGCGCTGGCCTCCGCGATAAGCCGCGACCCGGCTAAGGATGAGGGATATCGAGCTGCTTGCAGATCTGGTGCGAGAGCGCGGTCGATCTCACGATGACGCGGCATCGGTGCGCGGCGTCTCCGATCGTCAGCGGCCTCCCAGATCGTGTGGTTTGGCCCCCTCGCGTACCTTGCGGCACCCATGCTCGAGCAGGTGCCGCTCGAGGTCGCGGGCCTCACGCAGTGGCTGTGATTCGGAGCGTTTCGCTCGTCACGCCAGGGGGCAGCTCGTCACCGTCCTCGAGGTACGAGAGGACGAGCTCTCGCAACGCGTCGAGAACGTTCTCACGGGCTTCTTTGCGCGTGCGGCCCTGACTCATCGCCGCTGGAACCTCGCGGATGCGCGCCAGAATAAAGCCGTCCTCGCCTCGCTCGTAGACGACACGGAGCTCGAGTGGCATGCTCACAAGGAGAGGGTATCGCGCCTGGTGTGGGTTCCCCGCGTCATCATCGCGGGCGGCCCTTCCATGTCGGTGAAGAGGAAGGTGACGGTTCCGCTTTTGGAACTCCGCCACGCCTAGCATCACTACGATGATGATGGTCGTCGCTATCAAAAGCTTGCGCAACATTTGCGCCTCCCTCTCTTTGACGGTTAAGACAGAAGAGGTACGGGGGGAGCGTTCAAAGTGAATTGGGGCAGCTTCATTCTGAAACCGGTTCTTAGGCAGAGAGCGCCGACGCCCTCGGCAGCTGATCGACGCAGCCAATGCGCGCCGCCTCGCGCGTCGTGGCAATCGGGTCAAGCTCGACATCACGTCAACTAGACGCGTGAGCCACCTGAATTTTTCGCCGCTACTCCACTGGAAAGGGCCGCCTCGCGCCATCTGTCGCCCCTGCCCGCCTCATTGTGCGAGAAGCTCATGGTCGCGGGACGACTCTGGGACACCTCGAGACCGAACGGCCAGCCTCGGCGCCATCTCGATGTCACACGCGCCGAGCACCTGTTCGGCTTCGAGCGAAAACGCCGCTCCGCGAGGGCTGGAACAGACGGTCGCGCGGTACCGCGAGCGCCCGCCGGTCGCCAAAGGCTAGACCTCTTCGGGCGAGACGACGAAGCCGAGCTCGCGCGTCCGCCGAAGCAAGCGGCCATCCAGGGTCACGAGCTGGCAGCCGAGCAGCCCGGCGAGCGCCACGTATTCCGCGTCGTACGTGCGCGCCCATCCAAGCTCGTCCGCGATTCGCCATGCCTCGTGGCCGAGCCGCCTGGGGCTACGCCGGGCGACCGGGCAGCCTTCGAGCCGTTCGCGTGTCGCCTCGGCATCCTCGACCTCGATCTCTCGGCGCCAGGCGAGCTCGTGCAGGACCGAGCGCGCTTCCGACCACATCAGCGGCGGGGCGGTCAACTCCGGATCGCCGAGCTCCGAGAACCCGTCCGGAACGGCGCACGCCGCAACTGCGACGCTCGCGTCGACGACGAGCATCAGTGGCCTCGACGCGAGCGGTGGATGGCCGCAACCCAGTCGGGCGCCGGGCGACCGGACTCGAACCGCTGCCACCGGCTCGGTAGCGGGATCGACCCCGACTCGAGGACCGCCTCCAAGTCTCGTTCCTCGATCACGTGTTGGGTACCGATCTTCCGCGCGCGGAGCCGGCCGGTACGAATCCAGCGCCGGACGGTCTCAGGATCGCGGTTGGCGCGACGGGCAGCCTCGGGAACGGTGAGCATGTAGTGGCATGCTACTACAGTTGTTTCACGAGCGCGGGCGGTGACCGCTTACGCCGCCGCGCTTGAGGTCTCCTTTACTCAAGCTTGCTAAGGTAAAGGAGTGAGCGCGATCTCTCGAAAGAACCAGGTGACGCTGCCGGTAGAGGCCCTTCGCGAAGCTGGGCTCGGGCCCGGCGACGATGTGCGTGTGCATGCCGTCGGCCGCGGGCGGCTGGAGCTCGTTCGCGCCGACGAGCTCGTCGAGGAATTCGCCGGCGTCTTCGACGCGACGGTGTATCCGGAGGGCTACCTCAACGAGCTCCGCCGCGAATGGCCGTAGCCGTCTTCGATGCCGACGTCCTCATCGCGTACCTGGGCCGCGCGGACGCCCATCACTCCGACGCGGTCGAGCGAATGCGCCGAGCGCTGGAGGCGGGGGTGCGCAGGCTCGTCTCCGCGGTCAATTACACCGAGGTGCTGATCGGGCCGCTGAGAGTGGCCGGCCGCGCGGGCGCCGAGACGGTCGATGCCATGCTTGTGCGCTTCGGGATCGAGACGGTTCGGATCGACAAGGACCTCGCGGGCCTGGCGGCAGCCGTTCGTGTCCGGACGAAGCTCAAGCTGCCCGACGCCTACGCTGTCGCGACGGCGATCGAGGCGGGGCGGGGAGCCGCCGACGTACGGATCGAGAGCTTCGACGAGAGAGTCGTCAAGGCGTACGCGAGCCTGGCGGAGACCGGCACCTAACTCGACGTCATCGCATCAGCTCAGGCGAATCCCAAGTAAGCGACATGACGTCCACTAGACGCCTGAGGGCCCGGATCCTTTCCGGCCGGAAGAAGTAGGCGGCGACACCCGTCTTGTGGCAACCAGTCCTGAAAGGAGCCACAAGATGAAGCACTCCATTCGAAACTCAAGGCTGCTCGAGTTGACGGCGGTCGGGGTCGCGATCGCAGGCTTCGCCGCCCCGGCGGCCGTGGCCTACCCGGTCGATCCGGACCCGGAGGGCCAGCCGGCCTGGAAGAACCGGGTCGTCCTCGTGCATACGGCCGTCAAGCCGCACCACGTCAAGGCCTCGACGCAGTCATCTCAGCGGCCTTGCCCGCACACGAAGGCAGCCTCAGCCTCCTGCCTGAAGGCTCCGTAGGCGGGGTTACTGCCCCGGCGGTGGCACCGATTCGTCGCTCTTGAACAGGCCGAACTGGTTGCCCTCGGTGTCCTTGCAGTGCGAGAACCAGCCGATCCCCGGGATCGGCGCCTTGTCCTCGGCCTCGCCGCCGGCGTCGCGCACCTTGGCGACCGAGGCGTCGATGTCGTCCGTGTCGAAGTAGACGAGGATGCCCGACTGCTCTTCGGCGGGGTAGAGAGCCCCGGGCGGCTCGCCGCCCGCTTCGGTCATGTAGTACTCGACGCCGGGCATGCCCGAGTCGTTGAACTGCCAGCCGAAGACGGCACTGTAGAACGCTCTTCCCCGCTCGCCATCCTTGGCGGCGATCTCGAAATGCACGAGCTTCCCGGGCATCTGCAACTCCTTTTGGTTGACAACTAGGGAAGCTATACGCTCAGCACTTCGCGACGAAAGGGGAACCAACATGGTGAGAGCTTTGGTGCTGTACGAGGGGACTCCCGATCCGGAGCGGTACGAGCAGCACGTCCGTGAGTTCGCCGACAAGGTTCCGGGCGCGACGTTTCGCCACGGCGGAATCTTCGGAGCGGCCTTCGGCGAGCCGAAGTACAAGTACTACGCCGAGTTCGAGTGGGCCGACATGGATGCCTTCAAGGCGGGCACCCGGAGCGAGGAGTTCGCGGCGTCCGGCAAGGACGCGATGGAGATGGGGATCCCTTTCCAGGTCCTGTTCGCCGAGATCGAATGAGCCAGCCCTCGAGCCCGTCTCCGCTCGATCCCGGCGAGCTCGGCTTCGAGCGGGTCGTCTACGAGAAGGATCCACCTCGGGCGACGATCCGGTTCAACCGGCCCGAGGTGCTGAACGCGTTCGACTTCAGGACGCTGCGGGAGCTCGCCCGCGCCTGCGAGGACGCCTCGTGGGACGACGAGATCCGCGTGGTCGTCCTCACCGGAACCGGGCGCGCGTTCTGCGTGGGCGCCGACCTGAAGGAGTGGAGCGAGAGCTATCTCGGCCGGCCCACCGAGTACTGGAAGTGGTTCGGCGCGTTCAAGGACGCTCATGACCGCCTGCGGGAGATCGGGAAGCCGACGGTCGCACGCATCAACGGGATCTGCGTCGGCGGCGGCAACGAGCTTCAGATGGCGTGCGACCTGGCGGTGATGGTGGACGACGCCTTCATCCGCCACGTCGGCCCCGAGCACGGCTCCGTGCCGGCGGGCGGGGCGACTCAGTGGCTCACGATCATGGTCGGCGACCGGCGCGCGCGGGAGATCGTCCTCCTCTGCGAGGAGATTTCGGCGCAGAAGGCGGCGGAGTGGGGGCTCGTCAACAGCGCCGTGCCCAAGGCCGAGCTCGACGCCGAGGTCGACCGGCTCGTGGAGAGCCTCGCCCGCAAGCTCCCGCAGACGACTCGGTACGCGAAGCAGCACCTCAACTTCTGGCGCGATCTCGCCTGGCACCAGACGATCAATCACGCGCGCGACTGGCTCGCGCTCTCGATGGCGACCGACGAGCCGCGCGCCGCGATCGAGAAGTTCGTGGAGCGCAAGTGAGCGATCTCGACGAGCTGCGCCGCCTCGAAGAGGCATGGGTGGCGGCGGTGGAGGGAAAGGATCTGGATTCCGCCGAGGCGATCCTGGCCGAGGACTTCGTCCTCACGAGCGCCGGTGGGATGGGCCAGTGGGTCCCGCGAGACGAGTGGCTGACGATGCTGGAGCAGATCGAAACGCATGCCTTCGGTATCTCCGATGTGGACCCGCGGGTGTTCGGCGACGTGGCCGTCGTCCGCCTGACGGCGCGTTGGGAAGCGTCGGCGGCTGATCGCAACCTCACGGGAGACTATGCATTGGTGGACGTGTTCACGCGCACGGCTGGTGCCTGGCAGGCGTCTTGGAGGATCTCGACGCGACTGACGCAGTCGTGACCGACGAGCTCGTCCTCGTCGAGCGGGAGGCGCCGGTGGCGACCGTTCTGCTCAACCGCCCCAAGCAGCTGAACGCCCTCTCGGACGAGCTCATGGACGAGCTCGTGTCCGCCCTTCGCGACCTCGACGGCGATCGCGAGATCCGCTGCATCGTCCTCGGCGGCTCCGAGCGCGCCTTCGCCGCGGGGGCCGACATCGGCGAGCTGGCGCAGGCCTCGGCGATCGAGCTCTACTACGCCCGGAGAGTGGAACGCTGGGACGCGATCCGCTCGCTGTGGACGCCGCTCGTCGCGGCGGTGTCGGGTTTCTGCCTTGGCGGCGGCTGCGAGCTGGCGATGTCGTGCGACCTGATCGTCGCCTCCGAGAGCGCCAGGTTCGGCCAGCCGGAGACGTCGCTCGGGATCATCCCGGGGGCAGGAGGGACGCAGCGCCTGACGCGCGCGGTCGGGAAGGCACTGGCGATGGACATGATTCTGAGCGGCCGGATGCTGAGCGCACGCGAGGCCCTCGCCGCGGGGCTCGTCGCCCGGGTCGTCGCCCGCGAGGCGTGGCTCGTGGAGGCGAAGCGGATCGCGCGCGACATCGCCTCGAAGGGGCCCGTCGCCACCCGGCTCGCGAAGGAGGCGGTCGACCGCGCCTACGAGGGACCCCTCCAGCTCGGCCTCGAGTACGAGCGGCGCCTGCTGTATCTCGCCTTCGCCTCGAACGACTCCCGGGAGGGTCTGCAGGCGTTCGGCGAGAAGCGAAGACCCGAGTTCAAAGGAGAATGAGATGGTCAAGGTCGACGAGCTCCTGAGCGGAGCCAGGGACGCGATGACGGTGAAGAAGGTGTTCGGCGAGCCCGTCGTGACGGACGGTGTGACGATGATTCCGGTCGCGAAGGTCGGTGGCGGCGGGGGTGGAAGCGGAGACTCGGAGGGCAACGGGGGCGGTGGTTTCGGCCTCGCGGCGAAGCCGGTCGGCGCTTATGTGATCAGGGACGGCAAGGTGGCCTGGGAGCCGGTCGTCGACCCCGGGCGAATGGTCCTCGGATGGCAGCTTGTGACCGCGCTCGCCGTGTTCGCCTGGTGGCGCATCGCACGCTCGAGGCGGTAATGGCCGAGGTCGAGACAACTGTCGACGGGAGCGTGATGACGATCACGCTCAACCGCCCGGAGGTGCTCAACGCCTTCAACAAGGCGATGCACGACGGGCTTGCCGCGGCGCTCAAGGAGGCGCGCAAGGCCGACGTCCGCGCGGTCGTGCTGACCGGAGCCGGACGCGGCTTCTGCGTCGGCCAGGACCTGACCGAGTTTCGCGAGGCCGCCGGGGACATCGGAGAGCGCCTGCGAGGGACCTACCATCCGAACGTCCTCGCGATCCGGGCGCTCGAGAAGCCGGTGATCGCCGCGGTCAACGGAGCGGCGGCGGGCGCCGGCCTCTCGTTCGCCTGCGCCTGCGATCTCCGGATCGCCTCCGAGTCCGCCAGCTTCGTGCCGGCCTTCATCAACGTCGGGCTCGTTCCGGACTCGGGCGGAACGTTCTTCGTCACGCGCCTGCTGGGTTACGCGCGCGCGTTCGAGTGGCTCACGTCGGGGAAGAAGCTCTCGGCCGCAGAAGCGCACGCGTGGGGGCTCGTCTCCGAGGTCGTCGAGGCCGACACGCTCGCGGCCATTGCCGCGCACCTCGCGGCCGAGCTCGCGGCGATGCCCACCCGAGGAATCGGGATGACGAAACGTCTCCTCGACAGAGCGGCGGGGGCGACGCTCGAGGAGCAGCTCGAGTGGGAGGCGCAGCTCCAGGCTGTCGCGACGCAGACGGACGATTTCCGCGAGGGAGTCGCTGCGTTCCTCGAGAAGCGCAAGCCGGAGTTCAAGGGGATCTGACTGAGAACTCGTCTCGGAATGACGACTCGCCGATGGGGTGCGATGGGCGAGTGCCAGGCAAGGACGCAGGGAGCGTTCGTAGCCGGAGGCTACGGGCGCGACTGAGGACGCCGCATCGCGCCGCCCAGCGCGGCCCAGCGGCTCAGTTCTCATTTCGAGACGAGTTCCTCTTAATCCGATCTCGCTGGAGGTCACCGACGGCCTGCGGCGGTCTCGGCTCACCGTCTTCTTTCGCCTGCTGCTCGCCGTCCCGCACTATCTATGGCTGAGCGGCTGGACGATCGCCGCCGCGGGCGCGGCCGTCGGGCAGTGGCTCTTCATGCTCGGAGCGGGACGGCCGGCGGGCGGTCTCCACCGCTTTCTCGCGAGCTACCTGCGCTATGCGACCCACGTGGGCGCCTACCTGTACCTGGTCGGAAATCCCTTCCCGAGGTTCCTCGGCCGGCGCGGCGACTACCCGGTCGACCTGATCGTCCCGGGCCCGGAGCCGCAGCCGCGCTGGAAGACCTTCCTCCGGCTCGCCCTCGCCGTTCCTGCCCTCGTCTTCTCGCAGGTGCTCGCGCAGGTGGCGCAGGTCGTCGCCTTCCTCGGGTGGTTCGTCTGCGTCGCGCTCGGGCGGATCCCGAAGGGGATGCGCGACCTAAATGCGTATGCACTCCGCTACCGGCAGCAGACGCTCGGCTACTTGCTCTTGCTCACCGACCGCTATCCACAACTGGCCTCCGGCGAGGCATACTCAGTCCCCGGCGGGGAGTAGGCGCAGCACCTCGCCCTCCTCGGGGAAGCGGCCGGCGTCCGCCTTCGAGAAGACGAGCGCGCCGTCGGCGAGGACGTCGAACTGGCCCGTCGCGCCCGGTACCGCTTCCGCTTCGAGACCGGCCTGGTCGTTGATTGCGGCCGCGAGACTCGCAGCCCGGCGGTCGTAGCCGCTTCAGGTTGGGCAGTAGAGGATCCGAACATCCATGCCGTCAGCCTACCGCCCGGTTAGATGGTCTTGAACTGCTCGAAGGGCTGCCGGCAGCTTTCGCAGTAGCGCAGCGACCGGCAGGGAGTGGGTCCGAAGATGTTCTCGAGCCTCGTCTCGGTCGAGCCGCAGTACGGGCAGCGGAACGGGTCTCGCTGGAGCTGGACCAGCTTCGGAGCGCCCGCCTCCCGGGGGGCCGGCGGAGCGAATCCGGAGCGCCGCAGCTTCTCTCGTCCCTCGGGGGTGATCCGGTCGGTCGACCACGAGTCGTCGAGGACTACCTCCACCTGCGGCTCGGCGCCGAGCGCCCGGATCCGCTCGGCCATCTGCTCGCGCATGACGTCGAGGGCCGGGCAGCCCAGGAACGTCGGGGTGAACTCGACGCGGACGGTTCCGTTGTCGACGTGCACGTCGCGGACGACCCCGAGGTCGACGACCGAGATCACCGGGATCTCGGGATCGGGGATCTCCCCGAGAGCGTCCCAGACCTGCTGCTCGGTTACCACTTGGCCCCCGGCACCGAGCGCCGAACCTCGGTCATCTCTTCCCAGAGTGCGGGCCACTCGTCCGCATGACTCCCGCGCTCGAAGGCAAGTAACACTGTGTTACTTGGCAGAGGGCGGCCGGTGCGTTCGGCGAGCTTCGGACGGAGGTCCTCCGGGAGGATCGCGACGACCGCCGGCCAGAGCTCCTCCAGCGCTTCCTGGAATCTAGGTTCGTCGCGCAGGCGTTCCTCCCACATCTCGGCGTGCATGCGGTGGTACACCTCCTCGCGGTCCATCTTGGCGGCGAGGCCGGCGACCTCCTCGTCATCCGAGGCCTTGAGCACGTCAAGCCGCAGCTCGTCAGCCGCCTCATAGAGGACGTGGCGCGCGATCGTCTGTGCCCAGTCCAGGCGTCGCAGCTCGACGAGCGGCGCCGACCGGTACTCCTCCGGCTTGCGGTCGAAGGCGAGCTCGTCGGCCGTCGTCCCGAGATCGCGCGCGGCCAGCTCGTACATAGCGCGCGCGTGCCCGACCTCGTTCTGGGCGATCGACGAGAAGGCGACGTCTTCCTCGAGGAAGGGGGCGATCCCGGTCCACTCGGAGTCGCGCCAGCCGAGGATCAATTCGTCGTCAGCTATCTCCAGCAGCCGTTGTGCCCGCCCGCGCACGCGCCTCCTTCAGCTTCACCTTCAGCGAATAGCCGTCCACCCGGTGATAGTTCCGCCCGAGCTCGTCGACGAAGTCCTGGATCTCGTGGATCTCGGCCCGCGGCACGACCCAGAGCGCCTGCGACTCCTGCCGGCGCCCGTAGAACTCGCGCGCGTACTCCTCGGCAAATTCCTCGTTCGGCGCCTCGAGCGAGCCGGCGTGCTGGAAGGCCTGCCCCTTCCGCTCTTGTCTGAAGACCTCGTAGATCACGCTGCTTTGACCAGCACGACCTTGCGCACCCACTCGCTCTCTTCGCGTGAAGTGCGCCGCAGCTCGAGCCGCTCCCGAGTCCGAGGCCCGTGCCCGGTGACGACGTGCTTGAGCTCGTCCCAATCGGGCTCGCTGAAGTGCCAGCGACCGGTTTCCTCGTCCTTGCGCAGCTCGGGGTCGGGGACGGTCAGACCCAGCTCCCAGATCTGCGGGACGTAGCCGTCGAGGAACTGCTGCCGCGCCTCGTCGTTGCCCTGGCTCTTGATCCGCCAGTGGTACATCGGATCCCTTTCCCTGTCGATCGGGTTGCCGTGGAACTGCATCAGCGGCCCCCACCAGCGGCTCAAGGCCTCCTGCACCAGCTCGCGCTGCTCGTCGGTGCCGAGCATCATCGTCAGGACAACGTCGCGCCCGTGGAGGATGTGGAACGACTCCTCCCAGCAGATCTTCTTCATGATCCGCGCATACGGCGCGTACGAGCACTTGAGCAGGGCCTTCTGGGAGATGATCGCCGCCGCGTCGACCAGCCAGGCGATGATCCCGACGTCGCCCCAGGTCTTGGTCGGGTAATGGAAGACGTTGTGGAACTTCGACTTGCCCGAGATCAGATCGTCGAGACACTGCTCGCGCGGCTTGCCGAGATCCTCGACCACGCGGTAGATCAGCTGCGAGTGACCGGCTTCGTCCTGCACCTTCGCGGTCAGGGCGAGCTTTCGCTGCAGCGTCGGCGCACGCATGATCCACTCGCGTTCGGGGAGGACGCCCATCAGCTCCGAGTTGCCGTGCATCTCGATGAACTTGATCAGCAGGCGCCGGTAATCGTCCGGCATCCAGTCGGTCGTCTCGACCTGGCCTCCCGATTGGACGTATTCGACGAATTCCTGTTCTCGCACAGTCATCGGGCCTCCCGAACGAACGATCGTTAGTCTCCATCGTACTGTGTCCGCCAGGCGCACGGAGCTAACCCGGGAAGCGGCGCGGCTGTTCGCAGAACGCGGCTACCACGGGACCTCGATCGGCGACCTCGCCGAGGCGCTCGGCGTTCAGAAGGCGACGCTGTATGCGCACATCACGAGCAAGCAGGACCTCCTCTACGAGACGATGCGGGAGGGGGCTAGCGCGTTCCACGGTGCCCTAGACCGGATCCCCGACCAGATGTCGGCGACCGCGAAGATCCGGCTCGCGCTGCGGGGCCACCTCCGCGTCGTCGCCGAGCAGCTCGACGTCGCCACGGTCTTCGTCCAGGAGTGGCGTTACTTGGAAGGGGAGCGGCGCGACGAGATCGTCGTGGAACGTCGCCGCTACGAGGACCGGATCCGGGCTCTCTTCCGCGAGGGCCGCGAGCTGGGCGAGCTGAGGACAGACCTCGACGACGCGACCGCCGCGCTGCTCACCCTCTCCGCTGCGAACTGGGCCTACACGTGGCTCCAGCCGGGCCGCGACACCGACGAGCTCGCGGACCGCTTCTATGCGCTCCTGATCGACGGGATGCGCGGGTACTCGACGCCCGCGTAACGCGCCGCGGTCGGCCCGGGTTAACGCGGGCCTAACAGAGAGCGTCGAACCGGCTCGCGCTTCGGGACGAAGAGCGATGACACGACGGCATCCAAGGCACGTTCAATCGACGAGCCGTCGCGAAGGGAGAGAGAAATGACAGAAGCACTGGTTCTCGAAGAGCTGGACCAGGACGGCGCGATTCAGGAAGCGATCGCCGAGGTTGCGGGCGACAGTCGCGCCGCCTTCCTGCG
>CAJDTX010000021.1_pt1 | contig 41529 bp, 46 predicted proteins | sample 7390491 | NCBI WGS metagenome assembly CAJDTX01 (sample SAMEA7055669, study PRJEB34461) | soil metagenome | biome: terrestrial ecosystem; feature: Peninsula; material: soil | place: Antarctica | collected 2016
CAGACCACCGCGACCGTCGCATCGCCGCCGCCGAAGCACGACACCGCGTCGCCGCCTGATGACATTACGAGTCCAACCAAACTTCAAGGGCCACTAGCACCTGCTCGGCCGCGATCGCGACGAACACGTCCCGGGGCAGCGGCACGTGGCGTGAGAGAAACGAGCCGGACGCCCAGGCGGCCGATGCGGCCACCAGCGTCAGCAGGCTCCAGAGCGCGATCCCACCCGGGCGTCCGCCGGGGGCGACGAGAAATGCGACCCCCGCGAACCCCGCTCCCACTCCGGCCAGCGTCACTGCCGGGACACGCTCTCTCCACAGCAGCCGGAGCACGATCACCCACAACGGAACGGCGGCGATGATCAGAGCGGAGAGGCCGGAGGGTGCCTCCTGCTCTGCGAGGGTGACGAGCCCGTTGCCGCCGAGCAGGAGCAGAGCGCCGATCACGAGCGAGGCGACGAGCTCCCGCCGCCGGATCCGAAGCCGAGCCCGTCCGCCTCGAAGGTAGAGCCAGCCGCAGAGGATGCCGCCGGCGAACAGGAAGCGGAACCCGGCGGCGAGCAGCGGCGGCATCGTCTCGACCATCACCTTGATCGCGAGGTAGGTCGATCCCCAGACGACGTAGATCGTGGCCAGCCCTCCCCACAGGAGGACCCGCTGGCGCCGAAGGGACTCCACGTTCGAGCCAACGACGATACTGGCAGCATTAGTCCCGGACGGCGTATAACTGTCGCATGTCCATGACCGCCGGAGAGCGGCGGATCGTGTCGGTGCTCGTCGCCGACGTGGCAGGCTCGACCGGGATCGGCGAGAGCCTGGGGCCCGAGCGCTCGAAGTTCCTATTCGACGAAGTCGTGCGGCTGATGCGCGACGAGGTCGAGCGCCTGGGAGGCACGGTCGCGCAGCTCACCGGCGACGGGGTGCTCGCTCTCTTCGGTGCTCCGACCGCGCACGAGAACGACGCCGAGCGGGCGGTCAGGGCTGCGCTTGCCATCCACGAAGCCCTCGCCGGCTATGCGAAGGGGGTCGAGGAGGCCTACGGCGTCGCGCTCGCCGCCCGCGTCGCCGTCAACACAGGGCCAGTCGTGCTCCAGCCAGAGGAAGGACTTGACCACGAGCGCTACAACGCCCTCGGTGACACGGTCAACGTCGCCGCGCGGCTGCAGGAAGCTGCCGGCCGAGGGGGCGTCGCGCTGGGACCTGCGACTGCGCGCCAGGTCGAGCGCGCCTTCGAGCTAGAGGCGCTCGGCGACCTGGAGCTGAAGGGGAAGAGCGCTCCCGTAGCCGCCTTTCGGGTCGCCGCGGTGCGGAAGACGGCTTTGGCGCCCGTCGAGCGCCCACTCGTGGGCAGGGAACGCGACATCACCGAGCTCGCCGAGGCCTTCGAGCTTCTGGCCGACGGCCGAGGCGTGATCGTCTCGATCTCGGGCGAGCCCGGCATCGGGAAGTCGAGGCTCGTCGCCGAGGCCAGGAGGGAGTACGAAGGCCGCGTTCTCTTCCTCGAGGGGAACGCGGTCCTCCACACAGCAACCATCCCCTATTGGCCGGTGCGGGATCTCCTACGCTCATGGCTCGGCCTCGGCGGCTCGGACCCCGAGGCGCGCGTGCGGCTGGAGTTGAAGGCGGGCCTCTCCGCGCTCGGCGAGGACGCGAATGAGTCCTACCCCTTCCTGGCGACCCTGCTCGGCCTGCCGCTCGACAGCGACGATGCCCAGCGTGTAGGCGAGCTCAGTCGAGACAGCGTCCAGCGCCAGACTCTCGATGCCGTCGCCGACCTCGTGCGGACGCTCAGCCGCGAGCGGCCTGTGTGCCTCGTTCTCGAGGACCTCCACTGGGCCGACCAGTCGACGCTCGAGTTGCTGGAGGAGCTGCTCGCGCTCACCGACGAGGAAGCGACCGGGCTCGTCCTCCTCTACCGGAGCGACCCCGATCAGCCGTCATGGGCGCTCGCAGACCGAGCTCACCGCCGGTTCCGGCACAGACACACGGCGCTCGAGCTCGAGCCGCTCGACGACGACGCCAGCCGCGCGCTGGCCGCCGGCGTTGCGGGCGGTGAGCTGCCCGAGCCGGTGGCGGCACTCCTGGCAGAGCGCTCGGGCGGAAATCCGTTCTTCCTCGAGGAGGCGCTGCGCGATCTTGTCGACCGCGGGGCGCTCAGAAGGGAGAACGGCCGGTTCGAGCTCGCCGTCGCGATCGAGGAGGTGCGCGTCCCAGCGCTCGTTCAGGAGGCCCTGCAGGCGCGGCTCGACCGGCTCGGCCCCGAGACGCGAGAGGTGCTCAGCACAGCTTCTGTGGTTGGCCGCTCGTTCGGGATGCCGCTGCTGGAGCGCCTCCTGCCCCGAGAGCAGCTGCTCCCCGCCCTCTCCGAGCTACAGCGGTTCGAGCTCGTCGTCGAGGAACGGAGGCGGCCTGCGCCGGAGTACCGCTTTCGCCATGGGCTGCTCCAGGAAGCAGCGTACGAGAGCCTCGTGGAGCAGGGCCGGCGCGATCTCCATCTCCGTGTCGGCCAAGCGCTCGAGGAACTGCACCGCGAATCCCTCGAGGAGGTGTACGGGCTGCTCGCGCTCCACTTTTCGGAAGCAGACGACGCCGAGCGAGCCGTCGACTACCTGCTGAAGGCCGGAGACGGCGCCAGAGCTCTCTTCTCCGACGAGGAGGCGCTGAACCACTACAGTCGCGCGCTCGACTTTCTCGACCGCCTCGGCGATCACGCCCGCGCGCGCGAGACGCTCTTCAAGGTCGCCCTCGCTCACCACCTCGCCTTCGATTTCGAGGCGGCCAACCGCGCCTACCAGGACGCATTCTCACGTCCGGCCGAAGAGCCGGAACCGGTCGAGCTGAACACAGAGATCGAGATCGCGGGACCTGCCATCGAGGTGGTCGTCCCCGGCTACGCCTACACCTCGCAAGACATAGAAGCCGGCGGACCTCCTGTTCCGCGGCCTCCTTCGCCTCGCCCCTGGTCAGAACGTCGTCCCCGAGCTGGCAGAAACCTTCTCGGTCTCGAACGACGGCCGGACCTATCGGTTCCGTCTGCGCGAGGACGCCCGCTGGAGCGACGGCGAGCCCGTCACCGCCCACGACTTCGTCTTCGCGTGGGACCGAATGCGAGCAGAGCGGGTGCCCGCAACGATCGCGATCGACGATCTCGAGACCTACGAGGCGGAGGACGATCGCACGCTGCGAGTCACCCTCCGCGAGCCCCGGAGCTACTTCCCCTATCTGGCGTCATTCACCGCGCTGTGCCCGTGGCCGCGGCACAAGGTGGAGGAGCTGGGCGACGACTGGCGGGATCCCGGGAATCTGATCGGAAACGGGCCCTTCGTCCTGGGGGAGCTCGCCGAGAGCCACCTCCGCGTCGTCGCCGACCCTCGCTGGCCCAGACCCCGCGGCAACGTGCGCGAGATCCGCTTTTCGTACCGCGTGGGGGGCCGCTCGGGCACTCGACTCGAGGAGTGGCGCGCGGGGCGATACGACGTCACGACAGTCGAGCAGGCGAGCGCACTCGAAGACACGGGCGGGAGGCAAGAGCTTGGCCTGACGACGTACTTTCTCGCGTTCAACGCTCGCGTAGAGCCGTTCGCGGACGAACGGGTGAGGAGAGCCTTCGCGCACGCGGTCGACCGCGAGCGGCTCGTGGCCGCCACCCCGAACGTCGACCAGCCGGCAGTCCGCAGCGGAATCCTGCCACCGGGAATGCCGGGTCATTCGCACCAGGTTGCCCTCGGGTACGAGCCCGACCGGGCGCGCGAGCTGCTCGCAGAGGCCGGCTTCCCCGGCGGCGAGGGTCTCCCGGAGCTCGATGTACCCATCCCGCTCTTTTGGACACACCGCGAGGGGCGCGCAGCCGAGCTGGTCGCTCAGTTTGGGGCGATCGGTGCCCGAGTGCGAGTGATGCCTCTCCCCGGGAGGGAGAGCCGGGCGGCGCTCGACGCAGGCGCCCCGATGTGGATCGGGGGCTGGACCGCTGACTATCCGGACCCGGACGGCTTCGTGAGAGCGTTGGTCGAGCACCACCCGGAGCTGTACAGCGACGAGGAGGTCCTGGACCTGCTCGCGGGTGCCCGTTCCTCCAGGGACCAGGCCGAACGGATCCGGCTCTACCGGCAGCTCGAGCGGCTGTGGATTCACGATCGGGCTGCGATTGTGCCGATCCTGTATCCGCGCTGGATCCTGCTCACGCGTCCCTGGGTCGAGGGCCTCTGGCTCAGCCCGCTCCGCCGCGGGCCCTTCGACGAGGTCACCGTCAGGCGTTGAGCTCCCAGACGATGCGGAGGCCTTCGAGCGTCAGAAACGGATCGATCTGCTCGATCGTGCGCGCGTGCGGAACGATCAGCTCGGCGAGCCCGCCGGTGGCGATCGCGGGTGCCTCGGCGCCGAGCTCGTCGCGGATGCGCTGGACGATCGCGTCCACCTGACCCGCGAACCCGTAGACGAGGCCCGACTGGAGCGCCGCTGCGGTCGTCTTGCCGATCACGGACGGCGGCTCGACGAAATCCACCTTGAACAGGCGTGCGGCCCGGGCGAACAGGGCGTCCATCGACGTCTCGATCCCCGGAGCGAGAACGCCGCCGACGAACTCGCCCTCAGCAGAGACGATGTCGAAGTTCGTCGACGTGCCGAAGTCGACGACGATGCTTGGCGTCCCGTAGCGCTCCTTCGCGGACACCGCGTTCGCGATCCGGTCGGGGGCGACCTCGCGCGGATCGTCGTAGCCGATCTGCATGCCGGTCCTGACCCCGGGCCCGATGACGAGGAGCTGCGCTCCGCTGATCCGTCCGACGAGCTGCTCGTACGCGGGCACCAGCTGCGGCACGCTCGAGCCCAGACAGACTCCGTCGAGCGCATCGACGTCGAGCAGGCTGCGCCAGAGAACGCCGAGCTCGTCCCCGGTCCGCGCCGGGTCGGTCGCGAGCCGCCAGTGCTCGGCGAGCGCCTGTCCCTCGAACAGTCCCAGCACGGTCTGCGTGTTCCCGACGTCTACGGCGAGCAGCGCCACGGGCCGAGCGTACTTGTATCGCGGCGGGCACAGGAGTAGAGTTGGTTGCCGTGCTGAAATCGAAGAAACGCAAGCTTGCCTTCGTCCTCGCGGCGGTCGCCGGATTCGTGTTCGTGAGGAAACGGAAGCGCCCGGCGAGCGAGCAGCCATGGCCGCTTACCCCGAAGGAGATCGCCCGGCGCGTGATCGAGGAACCGTGGACGGGGAACATGGACGCGATCGACGAGCTGGTGGCACCGGAGTTCGTCGGACACAACCCACCCCTCCGCGAGCCGAACCTCGGACCGGACGGCTTCAAGGACTTCGTCGAAACGTATCGCTCCGCGTATCCCGACGGGCTAATCACCGTCGATGCTCAGGTGGCCGAAGGCGATCGGGTCGTGAGCCGCTGGACGGCCCACGGGACGCACCGAGGCGAGCTGATGGGGATCGAGCCGACGGGCCGCGAGATCACGGTCCACGGGATCACGATCTCCCGCATCTCCGCGGGCAAGGTCGTCGAGAGCTGGTCGAACTGGGACGCGCTCGGCATGCTCGTCCAGCTCGGCGTCGTGCCCGAGCCGGCACGCGCCTGAAGCCGGATTCGCCGGGCCAGGATGTTAGGCGTCCGACGCTGACGGCACCCTTAAAGGCGAGGAAATGCCCATGTTTGCGTTCTTCGCCCATTCGCGATACATGCCGTGCCCTAACTGCGGGGCCTCGCTGGCAGGCGAAGACAGGGACGAGCACACGTGCGACCGCGAGCGCCGGCTCGACTACCAGATGTTCCAGCTCAGAGGCGAGATCGGGCGCTTCGAGACCGATCTGGCCGCGTACCTCGACTCGCCCGCCGGCAAGTTCGAGCTCTGGTACGCCGAGAACCGACGCGCCGCCTAGAGCTCTTCCGCTCAGAGCTCCTCGTCAGACGAAAGCGACTCGCCGATCTTCTCGGCGAGCGCCTCGGCGGTCAGCTGCGGCTCGTCGCCCGCTCCGCGCAGCTCCTCCACTGTGACGTCGCTCGAGGTGTACACCTCGGCGCGCGGGATGATGCGGGTCGGCCGGTTCTTGTCCCAAACCCAGACGTCCTCCATCTTCAGGTGGTAGAACGGATAGCTGGCCTGCGGCGAGTAGTTCAGGTCGAGCTTGTTGCAGAGGTAGGTCGCGTCCTGGGTGAGAACGCAGAAGCGGAAGAGCGCGAAAACCGCCGTGTATTCCTTCTTGAGGCCGAGCTCGAGCTCGGCCTCGTACTCGTCAAGCTCGTCCAGATGGGACATGAGCAGTCATTCTAGCTCTGCGAGCAGGGCCGACACCGGGCCGGCGCCGGGGACGATCAGGGCCGGATCGAGCTCCAGCAGCGGCTCGAGCGCGAAGGCTCGCTCGGCCAGACGGGGGTGCGGGACGCGCAGGCCCGGCTCGTCCACGGTCTCGTCACCGTAGAGCAGGAGGTCGAGGTCGATCGCCCGCGGTCCGTAGCGGGGGCCCGTTCGCGTACGGCCGAGCCGCCGCTCGATCGAGAGCATCGTGTCGAGGAGGGCCCGGGGCGGAAGCTCTGTCTCGACGCAGGCGGCGGCGTTCAGGAACCGGGGCTGGTCATCGTAGCCGACCGGGTCGGTCTCGCGGAACGACGAAGCAGCCACGAGCTCGACGGCGGGCTCGGCCCCCAGCAGCTCGAGCGCGCTACGCAGCGCAGCCTCGCGATCACCGAGATTCGCGCCCAGGCCAATGTACGCGCGCGGCATCAGCGGCGGCGCTCGGCCGTCGCGGCCGTGAACTCGACCGGGAGACCCACGTTCGGCTTGCGCACGCGCACTCGCACGGCCTCGACCGCGTAGCGGGAAAGGATGGCGTCGGCCGTTGCCGCAGCGAGCGCCTCGAGCAGGTTGAACGCCTGAGCGTCGGAGACCTCGCGAACCGTCTCGGCGACGAGCCTGTAGTCGACGGCGTCCTCGATCCGATCCGAGAGCGCGTCGTCCGGGACGTCGAGCCGAATGTCGAAGAGGAACGTCTGTCCGGCGCGCCGCTCCTCCTCCTCCACCCCGTGGTAGCCGAAGACTTCGAGTCCCGAGAGCTCCACCTCGATCACCCGGCAAGCACCGCCTGCACGGCCGTGAGCGCCTCGACGTGCTCGCGGACGTCGTGGGCGCGGATGATCGTCGCTCCACGCTCGTAGGCGGCGACCGCGACGGCAAGGCTCGCCGACAGCGGACCGGTCTTCGCCACCGGGTCGCCGAGGATCCGGCCGAGCGAGCTCTTGCGCGAGAAGCCGACGAGCACCGGCCGGCCAAGCGCGACGAGCTCGTCCAGCCGCCGGACCAGCTCGAAGTTCTGCTCGACGGTCTTCCCGAAGCCGATCCCCGGGTCGAAGCAGATCCGCCCTTCCGCGATCCCCTCGGAGACCGCGAAAGCGAGGCGCTCCTCGAGGAATGCGGCGATGTCGGAGACGACGTCGTCGTACGCCGGGTTGAGCTGCATCGTCCGCGGCTCTCCCTGCATGTGCATGAGACACAGGTAGGAGCCCGCGTCCGCGACGACGCCGGCCAGCTCCGGATCGCCCCGAAGCGCGGTCACGTCGTTGACCATCTCGGCGCCGAGGGCGAGCGCGCGCCGCGCCACCTCGGCCTTGGCAGTGTCGATCGAGACGGGCATCTCGCCCCCGACCGCTTCGAGCACCGGGACGACGCGGCGGAGCTCCTCGTCCGCCGACACCCCTTCCGAGCCCGGCCGGGTCGACTCGCCGCCGACGTCCACGATCGCGGCTCCCTCCTCGGCCATTCGTCGCGCGGATGCGATCGCGGTTTCCGCATCGAGGTTGACGCCGCCGTCGAAGAAGCTGTCGGGGGTGACGTTGACGACACCCATGACCGAGGGGCGCGGGAAGCGGCTCTCGATCGGCTCGCGCGCCACGAGCCGAAGACTAGAGGGTTGATGGAGCCGGCTACCGGCTCTCTTCCTCCGCCTCCTGCTCGATCCGAGGCCGGATCGTTATCCACCTCTCCGCAGTCGTCAAGCGCTCCTTGCATTCGTCCGGGCGACGTGTTGTACTCGTGCCGTCCTGCTTTCCAAGGAGGTGTAGCACTGCTATGAACACAACTCGCCCAAGCGGCCCGCTCGGCAAGCCACGCGGAGTCGGCTTCGGGATCCTGATCTTCATCCTCACGTTCGGGATCTACGGCTACTACTGGTCGTACATGACCTTCGAGGAGATGAAGAACCACCGGAACGGACAGGGCATCGGCGGCGTGCTCGCGCTCGTGCTGATGTTCGTGGGCGGTTCGATCGCGATCCCGTTCCTCGCCGGGTCCGAGCTCGGAAACATGTACGCCGAGGACGGGCGGGAGAAGCCCGTGACCGGCAAGACCGGATTCTGGATCCTGCTTCCGATCGCCGGCGCGATCGTCTGGTTCGTGAAGGTGCAAGGCGCTCTCAACCGCTACTGGGAGAGCACGGGCCAGTCCGAGGTCATGCCGGCGGCCCCGGCTACCCAGGAACCAGGAGGCGCCGTATGAGCACAATGGACACGAGCCGGCCGATCGGCCAGCAACGCGGCCCCGGCTTCGCGATCGTGATGTCGATCGTCACGCTCGGCATCTACGCGATCTACTGGTTCTACAAGTCGTTCCAGGAGGTGAGGGACTGCCGCGGGCAAGGCGTCGGCGGCCTCGGCGGAGCCTTGCTCGGCTTCATCATCGTGTCCTGGTTCCTCCTGCCCGCTTACATCGGGCGGATGTACAAGGAGGACGGCAAGCCGAATCCGGTCAGCGGCCAGACTGGCTTCTGGGTCCTGCTGCCGTATGCCGGGCCCTACATCCTCATGTACAAGTGCCAGGAGGCCCTGAACTCGTTCTGGGGCTCCAAGGGCTCGCCTCCGCCCGGCTCACCCGCCCCGGCTCCGACCGCCTAGGAAATTCTCCGAAAGCCCGAGGCCCCGCTCCTCCACGAGAAGAGCGGGGCCTCGAAAGGCGAGCGCCCTAAGCCGCGGGAGGAGCCGCGGTGGCAGGCGCGGGAACGTCGGCGCGCACCATCTGCCGCATCGCAAGGACGCCGACCATGAGCACGATCCCGCCGATGCCGGCGAGCCAGGCGCCCGTGCGCAGATGGCCGAGGTTGTCGAAGGCGGCCAGGACGGGCAGGAAGACCGTGATGCCGAGCGTGACGCCCGCAAGCGCGAACGCAGCGTCCTGGCCGGCACGAGCCGTATGCGCCGCCGCGACCGCGATCGCCGAAAGCGCCACGAGAATGATCATCAGGATTCCGAGGGAATGCCCGGCGCCCGGGATACTCCAGTAGGTCCCGGGATCGTCGGTGGTCTTGGTCCAGATGCCTCCGAGGATGAGGCCGAGGCCCACAAGTGCAAGCAGCGTTCCGATAGAAGCCGGCTGAGCGCCGGCGGCCATCGACGGACCCAAAGCGATGACAGCGCCGATCACGATCAGCGCCGAGCAGACGCCGAGCCAGGCACCCGCATCGAGGACGTCCAACTGGTCGAACGCGAACACCGCCGGATACCAGAGATAGAGGCCGAGCAGTGTCCCACCGATCGCACCCGCGGAGACGTCGAAGACGGAGCGGTTCGTCGCGAGCGCCCCGACCAGCATCAATGCCGCGAGGATCGCCAGGATCAAGAGCAGAGCGCCCAGGGTTCCGTCGTTCCAGTAGGTCCTGTCCCCCGCGAACTTCACCCAGATCGCCACCAATGCGCAAACGAGGCCGACGGCCGCGAGGGCCCTCCCGAGCATGGCTCTTCCTGTCATGTCATCCCCCTCCGTTGGTTCCAGTGTGCGCATGGTCACGCACGCCGGAGGTTGAGTCAACCCGTCGTATGGACGAGTTCTCCGCGCGCGGGACTAACCCTTCGAGGGCTCTGGGGGAGGCGGCTTCATGGCCGCGCCCGGAAGCGGGAACGGCTTCGGCTTCGGCGACGGCTTGCGCTCCGGCTCGGGGGTCGGAGGGGGCGGAATGACGGTTTCCTCCTCGACGAAGATGTCCTCCTCGGGCTCGCCCGCGAGCAGCCGTTCGAACTGGTCCTTGTCGATCGTCTCGCGCTCGATCAGGATCCCCGACAGCTTGTGCAGCTCGTCCATGTGCTGCTCGAGCACGGCGCGGGCCTGCGAATGCGCGTCCTCGATGACGCGGCGGATCTCGTCGTCGATCTCCCGGGCGATCTCCTCGGAGTAATCGGGCTCGGCGCCCATCTCGCGACCGAGGAACGGCATGTCGTGGTTTCGGCCGAGGACGCGGGGGCCGAGCTTCTCGCTCATGCCGTAGCGCATCACCATCTGCTTCGCAGTCGACGTGACCTTCTCGAGGTCGTCGGCGGCGCCGGTCGTCACCTCGTGGAAGACGAGCTCCTCGGCGGTGCGGCCGCCGAGCGTCATTGCCAGCCTGTCCATCAGGTTCGATTTCGTCGTCAGGTACCGGTCCTCGCGCGGCAGCGAGATCGTGTAACCGAGCGCCTGGCCGCGGGAGATGATCGAGATCTTGTGCACCTCGGCGTCCTGATCGAGGTAGTGGCCGACGAGAGCGTGGCCGAGCTCGTGGTAGGCGGTGATCTTGCGCTCGTGCTCGGAGAGGAGCCGGGTCTTCTTCTCGGGCCCGGCGATCACGCGCATGATCCCCTCCTCGAGCTCCTCCTGCTCGATCTGCTTCTTGCCGCGGCGCGCTGCGAGCAGCGCGGCCTCGTTGACGAGGTTGGCGAGGTCGGCGCCGGTGAAGCCCGGAGTGCCGGCGGCGAGGGCGTCGAGCTCGATCTCGGAGGCGAGCGGCTTGCCCTTCGCGTGCACTTCGAGGATCTTGCGGCGGCCGTTCCGGTCGGGCCGGTCGACGACGATCTGCCGGTCGAAGCGTCCCGGGCGGAGCAGCGCCGGGTCGAGGATGTCAGGCCGGTTCGTGGCGGCGATCAGGATGATGTTGTCCTTCAGCTCGAACCCGTCCATCTCGACGAGGAGCTGGTTGAGGGTCTGCTCGCGCTCGTCGTGCCCGCCGCCGAGACCCGCACCGCGGTGGCGGCCGACCGCGTCGATCTCGTCCATGAAGATGATGCAGGGAGAGGCCTGCTTCGCCTGCTCGAACAGGTCACGGACGCGGCTCGCACCGACACCGACGAACATCTCGACGAAGTCGGAGCCCGAGATCGAGAAGAACGGGACTCCCGCCTCGCCCGCAACCGCGCGCGCGAGCAGCGTCTTCCCCGTGCCGGGCGGGCCGTACAGGAGCACGCCCTTGGGGATGCGCGCGCCGAGCGCCTGGAACTTCTTCGGGTTCTCGAGGAACTCCTTGATCTCCTGGAGCTCCTCCACCGCCTCGTCCACGCCGGCGACGTCCTTGAAGCCGATCTTCGGCGAATCGGGCGTCATCCGTTTCGCGCGGCTCTTGCCGAAGCTCATCACCTTCGAGCCGCCGCCCTGGACCTGGTTCATCAGGAAGATCCAGAAGCCGAACAGGAGCACGAACGGCAGCAGCGACGTGAGGATCGACCACCAGGGCGAGGAGCCGACGCCCTTCGAGTCGAACTGCACGCCCTGCTGCTGGAGCAGCCTCTGGAAGTCGAACTGGGCCTGCGGCGTCGCATAGTGGACGGAGCCCTTGGCTCCCCCCTGAAGCGTGAAGTTGATCTTCTGCTTGTTCGGGTCGAACGTGACGTCTTGGACCGTGCCGTCCTTGACGTCTTGCCGCAGCTGCGAGTACGTGACCTTCGCCTCCTTCCCGCCTCCGCGCATGAGCATCTGGCTCGCCAGGTAGACGAGCAGGACGATCACGATCAGCGGAAAGAGCGCGCTACGGAAGAAGCGATTCACAAGATCTCCAACGCCAGGGTACCAGGGTTGATTCCCAGGAACCCTTCCGTTCACCGCCTCCTGGCAAACTCCCCCCAGGGGTTATCGAGATGATCGATACAAACGTGAAGTTCCTCCGCTCGGCCGGGCTCGTCGCCGCTCACGGCGCGACCGTATTCGCAGCCTAAGACCCTTCGGACAGGAGCTCCTTGCTGAGAACCGCGACGTGCGGCAGGTTGCGATACCGCTCGCCGAAATCAAGGCCGTAGCCGATCACGTAGCGGTTCGGGATCTCGAAGCCGACGTACTTGACCGGAACGTCCGTCTCCCGGCGCCCGTGCTTGACGAGTAGCGCGCAGACCTCGAGCGAGGCCGGCTCGCGCGCGCCGAGGTTCCGCATCAGATAGGAAAGCGTCAGGCCCGAGTCGATGATGTCCTCGAGGATCAGCACGTGGCGTTCCTTGATGTTGATGTCGAGGTCCTTGAGGATCCGGACAACGCCGGAGGAGTCGCTCGCCGCCCCGTAGCTCGAGATCGCCATGAAGTCGATCTCGCACGAGACCGAGAGCTGGCGCATGAGGTCGGCCATGAAGAAGACGGCTCCCTTGAGCACGCCCACGAGTAAGACGTCGCGCCCTTCGTAGTCGCCGGAGATCTCCTCGCCGAGCTCCTCGACCCTTCGCCGCAGGGTTGCCTCGTCGATCAGGACCTCTTCGACGACCCGTTTCATCTCGATCTCGGCCTGGCTCATTCGTCTCTCCACGCTCGCACGCCCGGGGCTTCGACGATTCCGGGCACTGCGACCACCTCGTCGCCGCGGACGACCAGCGGCCACGCCTCACGCTCAGACCGGGGTACCTTCGCGTCGACGAACACGTCCTGGACCTTCTTGCTCCGGCCTGCGAGCCGGTCGCCCGCGCGCCAGCCGCGCACCTTGAGCCCGCTCACGTCGGCCTCGATCGTCCATGGGCCCCAGCGGACGCGGCCCTCCAGAGACACCGGGGCTTGCTCGAGCCAGAGGCGGTCGTACTCTCGTACCGCCTGGAGGCCGGAGCCGAGGTCGATCCGCTTCGACCCTTCACGAGATGCGAGCAACGATAACAGGGCTCTTTCGGCCCGTCGGGGCAGCGGCGGAGCATCTTCGGCGAGCCTGAGCAGGTTGCGCTCCGCACCGGGGTGCAGGCGCCGGAGCAGCGGCAGGATCTCGTCGCGGATCAGCCCGCGTTTCGTGCCGGGGTTCGACGAGTCGGTTCGAAACGCGAGCCCCTCCGCGCGGCAGTACGCCTCAGTCTCCTGGCGCCAGACGTCGAGCAGCGGACGGACGACGCCGTCCTCGCGCTTCGCCTTGATCCCCCTGGCGACGCCGCTCGCAGCCGCGCGGTAGATCAGGGTCTCGACCTGGTCGGAGGCGGTGTGACCTGTAGCGCGCAGGCGGTCGCGCGCGAACGAGTACCGGATCTCGCGCAGCTCCTCCTCGGTGGCTCGTAACACAGTGTTACTTGCATCGACGACTTCGGCGCCGAGCACCTCTCGGCAGAACCGGGCGTCCTCTTCGGACTCCTCATCGCGCAATCCGTGGTTGACGTGGAGCGCGCTGACGCGGTAGCCGAGCTCCCCGAGCGAGTGCCAGAGGCAGGTCGAATCCGCACCGCCGGAGACGAGACAGGTCACCTCGCCGCCGGCGGAGATCAGATCGTGCCGCCGGACGAAATCCTCGATGCGCTCGCGCAGCGCCGCGGTGTCCATCTCCTCATTGTGCAAGTAACACTGTGTTACTTGCCGCGGAAGAGGCGCGCGGAATGAGAGGCGAGCTCCATCGCGAGCCAGCGCGCGAGCCAAAGCCCGAGGGCGAGGCAGAGCAGCCGACGGAACGTCACAGCAGCACGCTCCGGTAACTCCCCTGCCTCCGCATCCCGATCCGCTCGTAAACGTGGATCGCCGGCGCGTTCTCCGGGCGGACGAACAGGCAGACGGCCGGAACCTCCTCGAGCAGCCGGCGGCAGAGCTCGCGCAGAGCGCGCTGCGCATAGCCCTGGTTGCGCGCCTCCGGATCGACCCAGACCTGCTGGAGCTGGACGGCATTCGGCGTCCAGGCGGAGGCTTCCGCCTTGAACAGGATCGTCCCCGCCTGCTCCCAGATCCACGACCGGCGCTCCTCGATCTGGGCGCGGGTGCGCCAGCGAAATCCCTCGGGATCGCGCTGCATCGGATCGGTGCCGAGCTCCTCGGCCTGGGCGGCGGCGCAGGCCGGGACGAGGAGCTCGAGATCGTCAGGCGTCGCTTCGCGCAGTCCCGTGCCACCCGGCTCGGGCGAGTCGTCGAGGACGAACACCGGCTGGCCCGGACGGTCCTCGCGCGGCTTCGGAAGGCGTCTCCGGGCCGCCTCCCACAGCTCCCCGACAGCCCGCTCCTCGCCGATGATCATCCGCGAGCGCTCTCCTTCGACGAGCTCGGCGAAGGCTCCGCAACCGCGGCCAGAGGGAACGACGTTCACCCCCACGTGGGCGACCGCTGCCAGGCGGTGACCTTCCCTCACTGCGCTGAACCGCCCTAGCCCGCGCCGCACCATGTCTTCGAGGAACACACGCTCGATCGGATCCTCGGCGCAGAAACCCAGCACCTCGCTTCGGGCGGGAGAGAACACGGTCGCCATCGGCTGAACTCTAGGCTTCCCGCGTGCCGATTCACGTAGACGCCCAGCGGGGGGACTATGCGGAAGCCTGCCTGCTTCCCGGCGACCCAAACCGCGCCCGGCTGATCGCCGAGCAGTTCCTCGAGGGCGCGGTCGAGCGGAACTCGGTCCGCGGCCTGCTCGGCTACACAGGCAGCTTCGAAGGCCGGCCCCTATCCGTCCAGACGACAGGGATGGGCGCCCCGTCGACGGCGATCGTGCTCGAGGAGCTGGTCGAGCTCGGGGTGCGGCGGTTCCTGCGCGTGGGCACGTGCGGCTCTCTCCAGCGAGACCTCCGCCACGGCGATCTCGTCCTCGCGCTGTCCGCCGTCCCGGCCGACGGCACCGCGCTCCGCTACGTCGGGGGCGAGCCACACGCGCCGACGGCCGACTGGGACCTCCTCCACGGAGTCGTGCACGCGGCGAAGGAGCTCGGCGAGAAGGTGCGCGTCGGGCCGATCGTGTCGACCGACCTCTTCTACGATCCCGATCCGCACAGCCACCGCCGCTGGTCGGAGCGCGGCCTGCTGGCGGTGGAGATGGAGGCTGCGACGCTGTTCACGATCGCGGCCGTTCGGGGCGTCCAGGCCGGTTGCCTGCTCGCCGTCAGCGACACCGTCGTCGAGGACACGCGCGCCCGGATCAGCGACGAGGACCTCCGCGACGCAGTCGAGCGGATGACGAGAGTCGCGCTCGCCGCCTTGCGATGAGCACCGCCTTCCTCGTCAACCCGGCGTCCGACAACGGGGCGACCGGCAGGCGCTGGCCCGAGATCGCACACGCAGCTGCGGCGGCCGGCCTCGAGGGAGATGCTCTGATCTCGGAGCGCCCCGGCCAGCTCGCCGAGCTGGCGCGGCAGGCGGCCTCAGGCGGCGCTCGGCTGCTTGTCGTCGTCGGCGGCGACGGCTCGGTCAACGAGGTGGTGAACGGGATCGCCGGGCTCGAGGTGGAGATGGCGGTCGTCCCGCGCGGGACGGGCTGGGATTTCACGCGCACGCACGGGATTCCGCATCGGCTGCAGGACGCGATCGCGGTAGCGCGGGACGGAAAGCCGCGCACGGTCGACCTCGGCCGCGTTTCGTACCGCAGCTGGGCCGGCGACTCCGCAGAGCGCTACTTCGCGAACATCGCGAGCGCCGGGATGAGCGGCGCGATCGCCCGCCGCGCGAACGAGACGACCAAGGCGCTCGGCGGGAAGGTCTCGTACCTGATCGCGACGCTCGCGGTCTTCAGCCGCTGGCGGGCCGGCGAGCTGCACGTCACGGTCGAACACGAGGCCCGGCGTGGGCCGATGCACGACGTCGTCGTCGCGATCGGCCGCTACTTCGGCGGCGGGATGATGATCTGCCCGGAGGCGAGCCCGGACGACGGCCTGTTCGACGTCCTCCTCATCGGCGACCTGACCAAGCGCGACCTCATGTTCACGCTCCCCAAGACCTACCGCGGCCGTCACCTCCCGCACCCGAAAGCCGAGCTGCTCCGGGGAGCGGGGGCGACGATCGAGGCACCCGGCCCCGAGGTTCCGATCGAGCTCGACGGCGAGCAGCCCGGCACGACCCCGGCGCGATTCGAGATCGTGCCGGCCGCGCTGCGAGTTCGCGTCCCGGCTTAGGTGGAGGTGGTCTTGCGGCTCGTGGTCGTGCGCCGGCGCGTTGTCGTCTTCTTCTCGGCGAGCTTTCGCTCGAGCGCGTCGACGCGCTTCTCGAGCTCGTCGACCCGCTTGACTCGGCTCTGAAGCTCGTCGACCCGGTCGCGCATCCCCGTCACGGCATCCAGAACCTTGCGGCCGCCCGGAACGTCCCCGAGCTTCTGAATGGCGTCCTCGCCCGCGTCGGCCAGCCGCGTCAACAGGTCCTTGCTCTCCCGCCGTTGCTGGGCCATCAGTCCCCCTTCGTCGGTTGACCGGAGATTAGCGAGACCCTGTAGGTGAGCTGGTAGCAGCCCTGCTTGTTCGAGGGCGGACACGTGGAGCCCGCGAGCTCGGAATTGGTGTGATGGACGCCCAACGAGGCGAGCGGCGAGCGGAAATCCGCGGCCAGGATCCCCGGCTCGTCGTCGCCGACCGCGTTGCCGATCTCGTTCGCGCGCGGGCAGGGCGTGACCAGCTGATCCGGGGAGTACGCATTGCCCACGGAGCCGAAGTCACATTCCCGCGTCTGGACAAACAGCCGCCACGGCTTCCCGCGCGGGACGTAGAGGTCGATCGTCTGCTTCGTGCGGATCCGCTGACCGTCCCGGGCGTGGATCAGGAGTGGCCGCCACGGAGCCCAGACGCCTCCTGCGTTGAGGTAGACGTTCCACTCGCCCGGAGCGGTCGTGACCTGGCCGAGCAGGGTAGACTCGACCTTGGCGGGACAGTCAGGCGCAAACGGTGGACAGCCCGGATCCATGGCGCGTCGGACGAGCAGCTCGAGCCCACTTATCCGCAGATGGACGGGGTGTGTTCGGGCGGATACCGGTCGCCAGCCGAGGAAGACCTGCTTCGCGATCGTGATCGGCGTGTTCGCTCGAAAGGAATCCGTTCCGATCGAGATCCCGCTCGGAACCCGCTTCACAGGAACCGCCTGCGTGCTGCCGTGGTCGACGACGCGGTAGACGAGACGGGCCGAGCGCAACGGCCTCGGCGGGGCGCGAAGAACGAAGTGGAACGGCTGCAGCGGGAGGCGACCGGCCGGGCTGGCCACGCAGCGCTTGAAGGCCTCCCGATCGCCCCTCGTATCGTGCGCACAGATCGCGGAGGTGTCCGCGGGCGTCGCAGCGTTCGTCATGAAGAGGTCCGCCTCTCGGTCGCCGACGGGGCTCCGGGGGGAAGAGTTGCCCGGGTTGCGCTCGACCCAGAGCAGGCGGAAGGGGTGGATCTCGGTGTGCTCGCCCGCGGGAGCGAAATGGTCGCAATCCCAGACCCAGGAGCCTACGAGCGACACCCGGTCGCCGCGGTAGGGCCAGGCGAACTGCGGGAATGTTCCGGACTCCCGTTCGGTGTGCAGCCTCCCGGTTTCCTGGCCGTGGCCCTCGAGGTTCGCAGTGCCCAGCAAGGAGGAGAACTCCGGGTCGACCTTGAGGTTGAAGACGACGTCGTACGAGGTGTGCGTGAACGGGTCGTCGGTGCCCGTCGGATGGGCGGCGAGGTCGGGCTCATATTGCGAGTCGACGACACCGGTCACTCTCTGCAGCTGTGCCGTGGCGGGGTCCCCGCCGACGTAGACCCAGTTCGGAACCTCGCGCGTGAAGATCGCGCCGCGGTCTCTCGCGCAGCCGTCGAGCGGCGGCTGAGTGGCCGAGTCGGGACCGGCCGGGAGCGGGAGCCGGCCACCCGAATCGGACCCGCGCGCGGCGAGCGCGGCGCCGAGCACGCCGGCCGCGCAGAGCACGATCAGGATCCCCCTTCGGAGCTTCACCAGAGCGACCAGGATCTTCACAGGATCTTTACGCCCTCGTAGCACTAACCTCCGGGGCCGGGTCTAGTCTGACTAGACGTGAGCGATTCACAGACGACAAGCGAGCCTCACGAGCACACCGCGGTCACGACCGTCGTGCTGCTGCAGAGAAACGGCGTCCCCTACGAAGTCGAGCGGACGTTCTGCTTCTCCTGTCGCAAGGTGCTCGAGGAGCGCCCCCTGAAGCGCACGGCGGCCTAGAGCTCTTCCACCAGCGCGGACAGGATCTCGCCCGCGCTCCCGTCCAGCTTGACCGCCGCCCGGTCGTCCAGCGGGGTCGGCCCTCGATTCACGATCACGACCTGACCGCCCGAGCGCAGCGTTTCCTGCGGAAGCCCGGCCACAGGGAAGACCTCGAGCGACGAGCCGACGACGAGCATGAGGCCGGCTGACCGCGCGAGCGCGTAGGCGCGATCGATCTCCCGCTCCGGGAGCAGCTCGCCGAAGAAGACGACGTCGGGCTTCAGGACGGCCGCGCACGAAATGCAGCGGGGAGGCTCGCCGGGGTGCTCCTCGATCCACTTGACCACGCTCCCGAGGCCGGAGGCCGTGCCGCAGTGCGGACAGGTGGAGGCGCGGATCGAACCGTGCACCTCCACGATCTCCCGGCTTCCCGCCCGCTCGTGCAGAAAATCGATGTTCTGGGTGATCACGGCGCGCACGAGCCCGCGGCGCTCGAGCTCCGCCAGGGCGAAGTGGGCCGGGTTCGGCTCTGCGTCGACGAGCATCGAAATGCGCGGCGCATAGAAGCGCCAGACCTTCTCCGGGTCGGCGCGAAAGGCCTCGATCGTCGCGTACTCGTGCGGGTCGAACTCGGCCCACAGGCCCGTCGGAGAGCGAAAGTCGGGTATGCCGCTCTCGGTCGAGACGCCGGCGCCCGTCAGGGCCACGCAGGGCTGCCGACGCCGGATCAGGTGGGCGAGCTCCGAAATCAGGTTGCCATCCATAAGCCAATCGTGCCGAACCACCACCCAGGGAGGGGGTCCCAAGGGGGGAACCGTAGGTTCCCCCCTTGGATGAAGGGACGGGCCGGCTTGCCGGACCGTCCCGTTATCGTTGGCGCTCAGTGAGACGTCTGACCGTATCCGCGGCGCTCCTGTGCGGGGCGCTCGCGCTGAGCCTACCCGGAGCCCTCGCCGGCGGCAGCTCGACGCCGGGCGTCACCTCGACGTCGATCCTGCTCGGCGGAACGGCGCCCCTCACCGGCCCGGAGAGCGCCTATGCGCCGGTGGCGCGCGGGGCGCAGGCGTACTTCGCCTACGTGAACGCCCACGGCGGGGTGAACAAGCGCAAGATCACCTACAAGGTCCTCGACGACGCGTACGACCCTTCGAAGACGATCCAGGCAACCCGGCAGCTCGTCCAGCAGGACAAGGTGTTCGCGATCTTCAACAGCATCGGCACCGAGCACGTGATCGCCGTGCGGCCGTACCTCAACCAGCTCGGCGTGCCACAGCTGTTCGTGGGAAGCGGAGCGACGGCGATCGGCGATCAGCACTCCCGCTACCGCTGGACGATGGGCTACCTGCCGAGCTTCGTCGGCGAAGGCGCTGTGTACGGCCGCTACATCGCACAGCACCTCCGCGGCACCAAGATCGGCGTGCTGGCCGAGAACTCGGAGTACGGCAACGAGCTCGTGCGCGGGCTCAAGGCCGGCCTCGCAGGGAAGGCCCGCATCGTCTCTACGCAGACCTACGAGGTCACCGACGTGGACGTCCAGGCCCAGGTGGCGCGGCTCAAGGCCTCGGGAGCGAAGACGTTCATGATCTTCGCGCTGCCGAAACAGGCGCTGCAATCGTTCATCTACGCGGACAAGCTCGGCTGGCGCCCGCACATCTTCGTCACCTCGGTCTCGATCGACCCGTTCGTGATGACTGTCGCCCGGCTGAACACCGGCGGGAGGACGACGAACGGCGCGATCAGCATGGCCTTCCTCAAGGATCCGACCGACCCGAAGCTCGCTAAGGATCCCGGCGTCAAGCTCTACAACACGATCCTGAAGAAGTACGGGAACGGCGCCAACCCGAAGGCGGTGGCGAACTTCTACGGGATGGCCGCGGCCTTCACGATGGTGGACGCCCTGCGCCAAGCGGGCAAAAACCCGACCCGCGCCGGCCTGCTGAAGGCGGCCACCCACCTGAACGAGCACGACAATCCCTTCCTCCGCAAGGGAGTCTTCGTTCAGACGACGCCGAGCGATTACTACCCGATCGACCGCGTGCAGCTGCAGCGCTACCGCAAGACGCAGTGGGCGCCGATCGGGCGCGTCATCTCCATGCGTGGCTGAGTACCGCTTCTCCACCGAGCTCAAAGTCCGCTTCTCCGAGACGGACGCCCAGGGGGTGGCCCATCACGCGGCCTACTTCGACTGGCTGGAGATCGCACGGATCGAGTACCTGGCCCGCTTCGAAGGTGGATACCCGGCACTCCGCGCGCAGGGCATCGACGCGACCACGCTGGAGGCCTACGTCCGCTACCTGGCTCCAGCCCGCTTCGACGACCTCCTCGTGGTGCAGGCGCGCTGCGGAGATCTTCGGGGAGCCCGCTTCCGCTTCGACTACGCGATCGAGTGCGACGCGGAGCGGGTGGCCGAGGGGTGGACGACGCATGCCTGTGTGGACTCGCGCACGCTCCGGCCGACGCGCCTGCCTGCCTGGCTGAAAAAAGCGATGGCTACGGCTGAGTCGTAGTCGGCGTCGACGTGGTCGGCGTCGTCTGCGTCTGGGTCGGCGTCGTCTGCGTCTGGGTCGAGGTCGTCTTCGTGGGCGGGGGCGGCGGAGGAGGCTTCGTCCCGACCTTGATCACGCGCCTCTCGCCCACGTAGTACGACGACCAGACGTCGTCGTGCAAGAGCTTCCCGCTCGGGGAGTAGACCCGGCGATGGACGCTCGTCCGAAGCGGTGCCGAGCCGGTCGTCTCGACGACCGTCTGGCCCCTGGGCAGCGACGGATCGTCAACCCGCTTGACCGGCACCGCACCCGCGGTCGTCAGCGGATCGGTCTCGCTCACAACCTTGCGGTGGACGGGCGTTCCGTACAGGTTCACCGTCAGCGAATCGGAGCCGACGAACGTGCGCAGGAGCAACCAGTGCGGCGTGTCGTTGACGAACTCGAGGTCGGTGTCGGGGTAGTTGACGGTGGCGTCCCGGCCGGTCGGGTAGTGGCTGATGTAGAGGGCGTGGTTCGTCCGCGCGGTGATGCCCAGGCCGGCCTCGTACGCCGCGTTGAACACGGTTGTCGAGACCTGGCAGACACCGCCCCCGAGCCCGGTTCCGACCTCGCCGTTGATGATCACCGGCGCCTCGAGGAATCCCTTCGACGCGTTGCGCTCGCCGGTCGTCCCGTTGAAGGAGAAGGTCGCGCCGGGTGCGATCAGCGTCCGGTCGATCAGGTGGGCGACGAGCTGGACGTTGTGGATCCGGTTCGGATCGCCTCCGTAGAAGGTCTCGTAGCCGCCGACGAGCCCGGTGATGCCCATCGACCGCGCCTGCTCGGTCGAGCGGGAGGGAGCGACCGTCTCGACGGTGATCTTCGCGGCCCGCTCGGTCGGCGAGAGGAGCGCCGCCAGCAGCGCATCCCTGGTCGGCTCGAGCTTTATAAGCAGCCCGTCGCGGGCAGGGACGACACGGATGCCCTTCGTCGTCACGCCCCAGGTCGCCTCCCGCGGAGGCCGCCCGACCGTATGCGCGAGATGCGAGAAGTAGCGGCGGGCACGAGGACCGCCGAGGGCGAGCTCGCGCGAGCCGTCGCCGGGGAGTTGAAGCAGAGGCGCGATCTTCCAGCGGGGAAGCCGCCAGCGGGTCGGCCCCAGCACGAGACGGACGGGAGCGGAAAGTGCCGTGCTCGTCTGCTCGGCAGCCTGGGACAGGTCGTCCGCGGTCACGGTCTGCGAATCCACGCGGACGGGCAGCTCGACGGGCCCACCACGGGAAAGGGCGCCGAGCGCGTGCACGACGACGGACGCCGCCTCGTGCCGGTCGAGCACGTTCCCGTCCTGTCCCGGGACGACGGCGACCTTGAGCCCGTGGAGGCGGAGCGCGGCGTCGCGGTGCGGCCGGTCGATCTCCTTGGCAAAGAGGGAAAGCTGGTACGTCAGGGCCGGGTTCCAGGCCTGGATTGGCGGCGAGACGTGGGCGCCGAAGACGCGGACCTCGAGCCGGCGCAGCCCGCGGATCGGGCCGAAGCCGTCACCCCGGTGTTGCGCCGCCTGGACTGCGGCTGCCCAGTCCACCTTCACCCCGAGCCGTGCCGGCGTGATCTCCCAGCGATGGGCTCCGGAGACGAAGACGACCGGGACGTGCTGGAGGTGCGCCGCTCGGCGCTGGAGCAGCGTCCGCGCCTGGTCGACCGTGAGGCCGCTGACGTCCACCCCCGCGACCCTCACCCCCGTGGCGATCCGGTCGGAGGAGCCCGCATAGATGAGCCCGACGAGCGAGCTCAGCAGGGCGATGAGGACGATGCCCAGCATCGTCCATCGCCAGACAAGCTTGCGCGCAGCCGCCTTGCGGCGGCGTACACGGACCGCGTGAGATCCTGCTCCGGCACTCAAAGCCGTTTGATTCTATCCGTCGAGCAGGCTGGCTCTCAGGCGCGAGGCCGCTCGCTCATGCCCCGTTTGAGGTAGGCGGCGACGATCAGGCGCTGAATCTCCGACGTGCCTTCCACGATCTGGAACACCTTCGCGTCGCGGGGCCACTTCTCTACCGGATGCTCGCGCATGATCCCGGCCCCCCCGAGAATCTGGACGGCGTCGGTCGCGGCCCGCATGGCCGCGTCGGCCGCAAACGCCTTCGCGTACGAGCCGAGCAGGCCGGCGTCGCGGCCGCCGTCGACCGCCTCACACGCACGCCAGACGAGGAGCCGGGCGGCCTCGATCTCCATCGCCATGTCCGCCAGCTTGAAGGAGATCCCCTGCTTGTCCATGATCGGCTTCCCGAAGGCTTCGCGGCCGCGCGCGTACTCGGCCGCGTACTCGAAGGCCGCGCGGGCGACGCCGACTGCTCCGGAGGCCACCTGCGGCCGCGAGGCCTCGAAGAAGTCCATCGCGATCGCGAACCCCTGACCCTCCTCGCCCAGCAGCCGGTCGGCCGGAATGCGCGCGTCCTCGAGGACGATCGAGCCCGTGTACGAGGCTCGGAGGCCGAGCTTGTCCTCCTTCCGGGCCCGGACGACTCCGGGGTCTCCGCGCTCGAGCAGGAAGGCGGTGATCGAGCCGTCGAGCTTCGCGAACACGACAGTTGTCGGCGATTCCGCCGTTCGTGACGTAGCACTTCTCGCCGGAGAGGACGTACTCGTCGCGGTCGCGCTGCGCGGTCGCGCGGATGGCGGAGAGATCGGAGCCGGCGTGCGGTTCCGTGAATGCGATCGCGGCGAGCGTGCCTTGCTCGGAAGCGAGCATCGGCAGGTAGCGATCGCGCTGCTCCTGCGTACCGGCGAAGAGGAGCGGCCGGAGCGGGAACATCGTGGCCTGGATCGTCCCGGCGAGCCCCGCACATCCCCACGACAGCTCCTCGGCGATCAGCGAAGCGGTCAGCGCGCTCACCCCGCCGCCGCCGTACTCCTTCGGGATCGCATACGAGGTGAGGCCGGCCCGCGCCGCCCGTTCGAGCAGGCCCTCGGGGAACTCGTTCCGCGCGTCGCACTCGCCTGCGATCGGGCGCAGCTCCCGCTCGGCGAACTCGTGCGCGAGCGCCTGAAGCTCGCGCTGCTCGTCGGTGAGCTGGAACGAGATGCCGGTCACGGTCGGCTCGGTGGTCGTCACGGTGCCCGCGGAGGATCGCACGGCGCGACGGTTTCACGCTTTCGGCACAGATCCGTTGCATATCGTCCTTCGGCCAGCTCGATCACTTCACCGGCGGGTCCGGAGACGCTTGGGTCTTGCTCGGCGATGGTCTTAGCAAGCTCCCTCACCGCCTCCGGAGAAGCAGACGGCGGTGGCACCAAACCGACTCGGACATAGCCTCGTTCGAGAAGATCCGCCGCGAGCTCTGGCTCTCCGCGTGCCAGCGCCTTCACTGTTGCCGCCTCGTCGGCGAAGAAGATTCCGACATCGAGATCGCTGTACTCGTCGGCGACACCGCGCGCGACGCTCCCGACACGTAACCGCCGACCGCGCCGGGATAGTCGCGGAAGAACTCGACGACGCGATCGGAACCCGGCGGTGCTCAGAAGGTAAAGAGCTCGATTCCACCGCTGACGTTCAGCTCGGTCCCGGTGATGTAGCCCGCGAGGTCGGAGCACAGGAACGCGATCGCGTTTGCAACGTCCTCCGGCTCGCCCGCACGGCGCAGCGCGGTACGGCGGATCATGCGCTCGTTCATGTCCGGATTGCCGAAGTTGAAGGCCTCGGTGCCGATCACCCCGGGGACGATCGCATTGACCGTGATCCCGTGTCGCGCTCCTTCGAGCGCGAGTGTCCGGGTGAGGCCGAGCAGCCCCGCCTTCGTGGTCGAGTAGCTCGCCTGGCCGAAACCACCGAGCGTTCCTGCGACCGACGCCATGTTCACAATCCTCCCCCACGCCCGCTCCTTCATGTGCGGCCAAGCCGCCTGCGCGCAGTTGAACGCGCCGGTCAGGTTGACGCGCAGGTCGCGCTCCCACAGCTCCGGGGACTGGTCGAGGAGCTGGCCGAGATGGTCGAGCGTCCCGGCGTTGTTGACGAGGATGTCGACCGACCCGAGCTCCTCGACGACGCGCCCGACCGTTTCCTGGACCTGCTCGCGCTCGGTCACGTCGCAGCGCAGCGCGAGCGAGCCCCGACCGAGCTCCTCGATCTCGCGGGCGGTCGACTCCGTGTAGACGATCCCCTGCGCCCGTGCGGCCTGGGCGAGCGGCCCGTAGCGGTCGACCTCCTCCCCCTCCTCCGACTCGAGCTGGATGTCGGCGATCGCGACATCGGCGCCGGCGCGCGCGAGCGTCAGCGCGTCCGCACGACCCAGCCCTCTCGATCCCCCGGTGACGAGCGCAACCCGTCCCGAGAGGTCGATCTCAATCGCCACGCGGCAAGAATATTTCGCGGGCGATCACGAGCCGCTGGATCTGCGAGGTGCCCTCGTAGATCTGGAACAGCTTCGCATCCCGCATCAGCTTCTCGACCGGGTATTCCTTCATGTAGCCGTAGCCGCCGAAGATCTGGACGGCGTCGGTCGTGACCTTCATCGCCGTGTCGGCCGCGAACCGCTTGGCGAACGACGACTGCAGCGTCGCCCGCTTGCCCTGCTCGAGCAGCCAGGCGGCCTGCCAGCAGAGCAACCGCGCCGCCTCGATCTCGGTGGCCATGTCCGCGATGATGAAGTTGACGCCCTGGTTGACCGCGATCGGCTGGCCGAACTGGACTCGCTCCTTCGCGTACTCGACGGCGTAGTCGTAGGCCGCCTGCGCGACGCCGACCGCTGCGGCCGCCGTCCCGGGACGGGTGTGGTCGAGCGTCTTCATCGCGATCTTGAAGCCCTCGCCCTCCTCGCCCAGGCGGCTCTCGACGGGCACCTTGACGTCCTGAAAGGCGATCGCCGACGTGTCGGTGGCCCTCTGGCCCATCTTGTCCAGATGCTTCTCGAGGATCACGCCCTCGCCGTCCGTCGGAACGACGAACGCAGTCAGTCCCCGGTGCCCCTTGCTCTTGTCGGTGGAGGCGAAGACGACCAGCCACGCCGCGTGTCCCGCGTTGGTGATGAACATCTTCGAGCCGTTGATGACGTACTCGTCGCCGTGCTGCACGGCCGTGGTCTGGATCCCGGAGACGTCGGAGCCCGCATTCGGCTCGGTCAGGCCGAAGGAGCACAGGAGCGGCTCCTCGATCAGCGGCGGCAGCAGCTCGCGCTTCTGCTCCTCGGTGCCGGCGATGATCACCGGCGCGGCGCCGAGCGAGTTGGCGACGATCGAAACCGCGATTCCGGAGCAACCCCACGAGAGCTCCTCGCCGATCAGCACCCCGTCCAGGTTCGAGAGGCCGAGCCCCCCGTACTCCTCCGGCACGTGCGGGTTCATCAGACCGAGCTCGTGCGCCTTCGCGACCACGTCAGCGGGGTGCGTCGAGTTCTCGTCGTACTCGGCCGCCTTCGGGCGGATCTCCTTCTCGGCGAACTCGTGCGCGAGCTCGCGCAGGGCCTTCTGCTCGTCCGTGAGGTTGAAGGAGATTCCTGCGCTCACGCCTTGCTCGATTACCGCCACCGGAGTCCGCTCCTGGTTTGATTGACCGGTCAGTCAAGGGTACCGATTCCCCTGCTTCCCTTCCGTAGACTCCACCCGTGGACTTCTCCCTCACCGACGAGCAGAAGCTGATCGAGGACACCGTGCGCGCGTTCGTGGACGAGCGCGTCCTGCCGAACGCGATCGAGAACGACATCAACCACCACCTCGACATGGAGGCGATCGAGGGCATGGCCGAGCTGGGCCTGCTCGGGATCGTCATCCCCGAGGAGTACGGCGGCGCCGGGCTGGACTTCGTGTCGGAGGCGATCGCCTGCGAGGAGATCGAGCGCGGTGAGTCGGCATTCCGAACTCTGATCTCGGTTCACGTCGGCCTCAACTCGCTCGCGCTGCTCCGCTACGCGACCGAGGAGCAGAAGCAGCGCTATCTCGTCCCGCAGGCCAAGGGCGAGAAGCTCGCCTGCTTCGGCCTCACCGAGCCCGGCGCAGGATCCGACGTCGCCTCGATGCGCTCCACGGCACGCCGCGAGGGGGACGTGTACGTCCTCAACGGACAGAAGAACTGGATTTCCTACGCGGCGGTCGCCGACCACCAGCTCGTCTTCGCCAAGACGGATCCGGAGGCGAGGCACAAGGGCATCTCCGCCTTCATCGTCGAACGAGACTGGCCGGGCGTCTCGACCGCCGAGATGGAGCACAAGCTCGGGATCTGGGCCGGCTCGACGGGAGAGCTCTTCTTCGAGAACGTCGAGGTGCCGGCAGAGAATCTCGTCGGTGAGGAGGGGCAGGGCTTCGGGATCGCCATGTACGGCCTCGATCAGGGCCGGTTCACGGTTGCCGCAGGTGCCTGCGGCGTGGTGCGTGCGTGTCTGGAGCGATCGGTGGAGTACGCACGGGAGCGGGAGACCTTCGGGCAAGCGATCGGCCGCTACCAGTTCGTTCAGGACATGATCGCGGAGATGGTGCTCGGCTACGAGACTTCGAAGCTACTCGTGATGCAGGCGGCGTGGATGAAGGACGAGGGGCGCCGCAACACTCGTGAGACGTCACTCGCGAAGTGGCACGCGACCGAGTCGGCGTTCCGCGCCGCGCATCTCGCGATCCAGGTGCACGGTGCGTACGGGTATTCGGCGGAGTACGGGATCGAGCGCTACTTCCGGAACGCGCGCGCGCCGATCATCTACGAGGGAACGACCCAGATCCACAAGCTCATGCAGGCGGAGAACGCGCTCGGGTACCGGCACTTGAACGGGCGCGACGGCGGTATCTCCCCCCTCGCCGCCTGGGGGCCGGCGCTGCTGGCGCGAGAGCCGGCACCGCGCTGACCCCGCCGCAGATCGAGTCCTTCAAGCGGCCGGTCAGCTGCCTCGAGGGCCGCGTGATGTGCGAGCGGCCCGCAGCAGGCAAAGCCGCTCTCGGCAGTTAGCTCCGTTCGACGCGGATCAGGGAGAAGACGAGCGGCGCCACCGCGAGGATCGGCAGGCCGCAGATCGGCCACAGGATCTGATAGCCGTGGGTCGCGCTCAGATAGGGGGCGACCAGATCGATTGCCGCTCCGGCGATCAGCGGGCCGAACAGGAGGCCGATCCCCTTCGTCGTCACGGCGATCCCCGAAACGGCACCGCGATGCTGGGCCGGCATCAGCTTGAACAGGAGCCCCCAGGCCAGCGTCATCACGGTCCCCCCGGCGACCGCAACTGGGAAGATCGCGGCGTAGTACCAGTCGTGCCAGGTCTGGGCGAGCCCGGCTACCACGTAGCCACCGCCGTAGACGAGAGAGGCGACGAAGATCACCTTCGAGAGCCCGATCCGGTCGCCGAGCGGCCCCGAGCCGATCGCGGCGACGACGTAACCGACGCTGATCACCCCGAGCACCGCCGACGAGGTCGAGAGCGGCTGTCCGAGCCCCTTGACGAAGTACAGGACGACGAAGGTGCGCGCGGCGGCGAATGCGGTCTCCCAGGCGGTATTCGCGATCAGAAATCGCCGGACGTAAGGCTCGCCGCGAACGATCTCGAGGCTTCGAGCGACGTACGTGCGAATACCCTCGAACACCCGGCGGTGGCCCCCCTGCTCCTGGACGAAGACGATCGAGGCGCCGCAGGCCGCCGCCGTCACCACTGCTGCGAGCAGGAACGGCGAGGGCCGCCAGACATGCAAGAGGAACCCGCCGCCTACGAGCGCCGAGCCGAGCGCAGCTCCGCGCATGAGGTGCTGGACGCTCTGCGCCCGCCCGTAGATACGCTCCGGCAGCAGATCGGGATAGAGCCCGCGGTACGGAGGCTCGTAGACGTAGTAGGCGAAGTAGAACGCGAACACGATCAGGGCGGTCGTCCAGAAGCTCGGCATGAAGGCGACGAGCATCAGGCAGAACGACATCGGCGCAATCGCCGCCAGCATGAAGGGGCGACGACGGCCGAGCGGCGTGTGGAAGGTGTCGCTCCACGGGCCGACGACGAGCGGTAGCGTGATCGCGAACAGGCCTTCCGCCGCGATCACCGCGGCGATCAGGACCGGAGAGCTGGTGAAGCGGCCGAGCAGCGGCGGCAGATATGCGGCGACGATCGTGATCGAGAACGCGAGCCCGAAGGCACCGAGGCCGAGAGCCCAGACGAGCCCTCGCCGGCCCGTCGGCATCCGTACGACCTCTTCGATCGCCGCGAGCCGTTGCGTCAAGGCGCGCTCGAGTGTAGATCATTGCGTCCGTGAAGCCGCTTTCCGGGACGCTCGTCGTCGACCTGACCCGGTACCTGCCTGGCCCGTTCGCGAGCCGCGAACTGCTGCGCTACGGCGCCCGCGTCGTCCGGCTCGAGAGCCCGGACGGAGATCCGCTCCGGGCGATCGCGCCCGTGTGGGATGCAGCCCTGAATGCCGGAAAGGAGTCCGTCGCCTGTAACCTGAACCAGGAGCCCGAGCTTGGACGGAGGCTCTGCTCCCGCGCCGACGTCGTGCTCGAGGGTTTCCGGCCGGGAGTTGCCGAACGCCTGGGAATCGGACCGGACGACCTGCCGGAGAGCGTCGTCTACTGCTCGCTGACCGGCTTCGGCGCAGGGGGGGCGCACGCGGCCCGCGCCGGTCACGATCTCAACTACCTCGGCTACGCGGGCGTTCTAGCTGACACCGCCCCGGCTCTCCCGCCGGTTCAGATCGCCGACCTCGGCGCGGGCGCGCTCGCCGCCGTGAGTGAGATCCTCGCGGCGCTGCTCGAGCGCGAGCGGACGGGCCGCGGCACCCGGCTCGAGATCTCGATGACACACGGCACGCACCGTTTCGCCGCCCACCGCCTCTCCGGCGAGCCCGTGCCGCGACTGCTCACGGGCGGCCTCGCCTGCTACCGGATCTACGACACCTCCGACGGCCGCCACCTGACCGTGGCGGCCCTCGAGCCGAAGTTCTTCCGCCGGCTGTGCGAGCTGCTCGAACGGCCCGAGCTCGTCGACCTGCACCTCGACCCCGCAGCGCAGGACCGGCTCGGAACCGAGCTGGCGGAGATCTTCGCCGCCAGGCCGCTCGCCGCCTGGCTGCAGCTGTTCGAAGGGGAGGACGTCGCGGCCGGCCCCGTCGCGACGCTCGAGGAGGCGGCGCGCGAGTTCGGCTTCGATCCGCCGCATGGCGAACCACCGGGACTTGGCGAGCACACTGAGCGCTGGCGGAAGGAGCTGGGGCTCTAGCCCACGCGGGCGAGCCCGAGCGCCGCCGGCAAGGCGTACAGGTTCGGGAGCCTGCCTTCGATCTCGGGGAAACGATCCTCGCGGTCGAGCAGAAAGGCGCGGATGCCGACCGCCCGCGCCCCGGCGACGTCGTCCTCGGGCTGGTCTCCAACCATCGCGGTCTCGGAAGCGCTGACGCCCAGGCGATCGAGTGCGGCCTGAAAGATCGTCGGGTCCGGCTTCACCTTGCCGTGCGACCGCGAGGCGACGGCGGCGTCGACGTCGAGCCGGTGATGCAGGACAAAGGCGTCGAGATCGCGGGCGCCGTTCGAGACGAGGCCTAGCTTGAGCCCGCAGCGCCGCAGCTCCTCGAGCACCGGCACGACGTCCTCGTACAGGTCGAAGTTCTCCGACCGCTCCCAGGCCTGCTCGATCTCGAAGGCGCATTCACGCGCCCGCCCGCGGTCTCCCCCCATCCCGATCACGATCCGCTCCGTGAACAGGATCCAGACCTCCTCGTCGTGCTCGAGCTCCGGGTGGCGCTGGACGGCGTTGTATGCCCGGTTGCGCGCCTCCTCGTACCGCGCGACGTCGAGGTCGAGCCCATAGCGGCGCCCGACCCGGACGTAGCCGTCGGGGCCGAGCTCGGGCCCCGGCCGGGCCAGGGTGAAATCCACGTCGAAGAGACAAGCTTTCACAGGCTCCACGGCCCTCAAACCCGATCTGTTCGAAGGGGATCCCATCGGTCGCGTGCCAGACTTCAGTCTGGCATGCACGTGGTAGCGGCTTTCAGGTCGCTGCGGGCCACCGGTACGCCTCTGGACGCCGGCTCGCGAGCGAGGGCAGGTTCGTCCGCACCTGCTCGAGCCGCGACCGCTCGAGCTCCGCGGAGATCACGCACTCCTCGTCCGGCGCCTGCGCAAGCACGAGCCCCCACGGGTCGGCGATCAGCGAGCGCCCGTAGCTCGGCCTCCCGGGACGGGTTTCACCGATCTGCGCGGCCGCCGCGACGTAGCAGTGGTTCTCGATCGCCCGGGCCCGCAGCAAGACCTCCCAGTGATCTCGCCCGGTGTGGAGCGTGAAGTGCGACGGGACGGTCAGCAGTTCCGCACCCTCGAGCGCCAGGATCCGGTACAGCTCGGGGAAACGAACGTCGTAGCAGATGGACAGCCCCACCTGCCAGCCCTCGGCGCGAACGATCGCCGGCTCATCGCCGGGCTCCTCGGCCTCGGACTCGCGGTACACGTGGCCGCCGACCTCGACGTCGAAGAGGTGGATCTTCCGGTAGACCGCGGCGAGCGTTCCCTGCGGGTCGAACACCAAGCACGTATTCGAGAGCTTCTCGCGCCCTTCCCGCCGCTCCGTAATCGAGCCGCCGACGAGGGTGATCCCGTGCCGCCTCGCCCACTCGGCCATCGCCTCGACCGACTCCCCGCCCTCGATCGCCTCCGCAGCCGCTTGGAGCCCTTCCGCGTCACCGATGAAGTTCCACTTCTCCGGGAGCAGGACGATGTCCGCCCCCGTCGCCGCCGCTCGCGCGACGAGACGCTCCGCCTTGTCGAGATTGACCGCCTTGTCGTCCCGGCTCGTGAGCTGGACGCACGCGACGCGGATGCTCTCGGCCATGCCGCCAGGATAGAGAAGGGAAACGTGGCCTCTTCCACGTCCGGATAGGTTTGGGCGTCGTGAGGGCCGGCCGCGTCCGAATCTTCCACGCGCTTCGCTACCGCGACTTCCGCCTCCTGTTCGCAGGGCAGACGGTCTCTCTGATCGGAGACGCGGCCTTCCTGACGGCGCTCGGCTGGCGCACGTTCACGCTCGTCGGCTCCGGGCGGTTCGGCATCGTCCTCTTCTGCCAGGCGACCGGGCTCCTGGCCACCCTCCTGATCGGCGGGGCGCTCGCCGACCGGACGTCCCGGCGGCGGATGATGATCCTCTCCGACCTCGCCCGATTCGTCGCCGTGGGGGCACTCGCCGCGGTGGACGCGTCCGGCCACCTGGGCTTCACGACGATCATCGTCCTGGCGACGCTGATGGGCCTCGGCGACGGGTTCTTCTATCCCGCGTTCGGGGGGATGGTCCCGCTCGTCGTCGAGCCTGGTGCGATCCCCTCGGCGAACAGCCTGATCGGAGTCGCGCGCTGGGGGAGCCTCCTGGTCGGGCCCGGCCTCGCAGCCGGGATCTACGGCTTCACCGGCTCGGCCACGGTCTTCGCGCTGGATGCCGCCTCGTTCGTCCTGTCGGCGAGCCTGCTCTGGGTGACGCGCCCCCGGGCCGTCGAAGCCGCGGCGAGCCAGGGAACGCTCCGCGAGATCTGGGCCGGCGCGCGATACGTCGCTGGCGTCCCGTGGCTGTGGGTCACGATCGTGCTGTACTCGGTCGTCCTGATGGTGCAGTTCGCGCCACAGCAGGTGCTGCTCCCGAAGCTCGTCCACCAGCACTTTCATCACGGCGTCGGTGCCTACGGGCTGCTGAGCTCGTTGCTCGGAGTGGGCACCGTCGCGGGGACGCTCGCCTTCGGCCAGCTGCAGCCGCGACGACGGCGAGGGGTGATCTCCTACTTCGTCTGGCTTCTGAACAGCCTTGCGATCGCTGGAGTGGCGCTGTCTCCGTGGTTCGGCCTCGCCTGCGGGTTCGCGGTCTTTCGCGGCTTCTGCATCGGGTTCAGCATCGCGATCTGGGAGACGATGATGATGGAGCTCGTCCCCTCACACCTGCTCTCGCGCGTCGTCAGTCTCGATTTCTTCGGCTCGTTCGGGCTGATGCCCGTGGGGCTGGCCCTGGCCGCCGCAATCTCCGGCCTCGCCGCGCCCGGGACGATCATCGCCGCCGGAGCATTCGTCTCGGCCGCGCTGTTCGCGCTGATGCTGACCCGCCCATGGCTGCACGCCGTGGACTGAACTTCGAGCCGCTAACCTTTCCCGCTCGGGGTGTGGCGCAGCCTGGTAGCGCGCTCCGTTCGGGTCGGAGAGGTCCCCAGTTCAAATCTGGGCACCCCGATCAGCGCGGGGGAACCCAGGGTTCCCCCGCGGGCCCCTTCCTTAACGCTTCCCGCTGTGCGGGCGCGGACCTGGGCTCCCGCCGGGCAAAGCCCGGCTTCGCCCACCGGCGACGGCTCTGCGGTCGAGCCGGACGTCGCCTAACGCCGCAACTGAGCCGGCCGTCAAGGGATGGGAGTCCAATCACCCGATCACCGGCGGCCTGCATCCCGTTGATCACGAACGACATCGACTGCGTCGGGGGATTCCAGCTCAAGGACGGGGATATCGAGGCCGAGAACATTGAACAGCCGTCTCCGCAGCAGACGAGCGCCGAGGGTTCGATTCTCGGAGGCACCGGCGCCTACGAGGGTGCTCACGGCTCATTCACGGTCAACTGGCAGACGGACACCTACACGCTCCACCTCTTGATACCCAAAGTCGCCGACGGCAACCCAGCGGCCGCTGCCATAGGTAATGCCGCGGATGGAGGACCGCGTCGGGACCGGCCGCTGGGTCCAGCTCGCCCCGTCGGGGGAGGTGGCGAGGAAGGCCCAGTCCGCTCGTCACCCACAGCCCCGGGCCGTGGGCGATCGCGTCGAGGTTCTCGACCGTGTCGATCGGCGCGGGTGTCCACTGGTCGCCGTCGGTCGAGCTGACGATGCCGCCCGCATGGCCCACCACGACGAACAGGCCGTGGCCGAACGCGACGCCGGTCTTGAAGCGGTAATCGCCGGCAGGGTTGAGGGCCCATGGGCCGGCCCCAGGACGAGTGGCGATGATTCCGGCACCCGCGGCCACCTGCAAGCCGTTGCCTTCCGCGAGCTGGCGAACCGAGAACGGGGCGAGTTTGGCCTCGGGCCGCCACTTGATTCCGTCCGCAGACGACAGGACGACGCCGCCGTCGCCGGCCGCGTACCAGCGCCCACCGAGAACAGTCACAGTTCGGAGGTTCTGGTGCGTTGCACGGCTCCATCGCAGCCAGCGCCGGCCGTTGGGCGAGATGAGTAGGACGCCTTTGGCGCCTACCGCGACGATGCCACCGGGCCCCGCTCGACACGCCGTACAGGTGCCGCCGGGTCGGGGAGACGACGGCCGTCCAGCGTTCCCCGTCCGGCGAGCGGAGGATCCTTCCTCCGGCGCCGACGGCCACAAACTGCCCTGCTCGTACGTCACCGAGGCGAGCCCTCGCTTCGACCCGTCCAGGACGACCTTCCAGTGCACGCCGTCGCGCGAACGAAGCGCGGTCCCGAAGTCGCCGACCGCGATGAAAGCGTCGCGGGTGAAGGTGACGCCGCGGAGGATCTCGTCGGTCGGCACCTGCTTCACGATCGTCCAGCGGCGACCGTTGCGAGAGCTGCCGATCTGACCGTCCTCTCCGACCGTCACGTAACGCCCGCGGCCGTAGGCAACGCCCCGCAGCGTCTGCGTCAGCGGCGAGTGCGGCGCCGACCACTGCTCGCCGTCCCGCGAGAACGCGGTTGCTCCGCGCGCCCCAACGGCGACGAAGCCGGGTGAGCCGTGGACGACCTGCCACAGGAACGCCCGGCTGTCACGGATCGGCTCGAAGGGAACCGGTGCCTGGACGAGCGTCCAGCTCGCGCCGCCGCGTGAGGTGAGGATCTCCCCGTTGTCGAGTCAGGACGCTGAGCCCGCCCCACGACGTCGCGCCCCAGAAGGGAAGCTGGGTGCCGACCGAGGCGGGGGCCCAGCTCTGGGCTCCGTCGGTCAAGATCAGGACCGTCGATGATCCGGCCGTCGGAGCCGGTCGCGACGACCGTCTCGCCGTGGGCCCTGACGTTCGTGAGCGTCAGCTCGGAGCCGAACGAGTGCGGTCCGACCCGGGGCAGGCCCTGGTCGGCCGCGTGTGCCGAGCCCAGTAGGAGTGGCAGCGCCGCGATGACGGCACATTTGCGGAGCCGTTCGGGCACAGTTGTTCCGCTAAGTTGCCTCAGTCGGCAACGGAGGAGGAGATGTGAACGTCGTGACATTGATCGGAAACCTTGCCACCGACGTCGAGGTTCGGGATCTCGGCGAAGACCGGAAGGTGGCGAGCTTCCTGCTCGCCGTCGACCGGCCCGGCCCCGATGCACAGGCCGACTTCGTCCGGATCTCGGCCTGGAACAAGCAGGCCGAGGTGTGCGGCCGGTTTCTCGCCAAGGGCAAGCGAGTCGGCGTCGACGGGCGGCTTCGGAGCCGCTCGTGGGAGGACGCCGACGGCAATCGCCGCAGTGCAATCGAGGTCGTCGCCAAGTCGGTTCAGTTTCTGTCGCCGCCGGACAAGGCGGCCGAAGCGGCCGACGTCCCGTTCGAGGCAGCCGCGTCGTCATAGCCGTTGCAGACACGCCTCCCGGGGGAGTATGCTTCGGGCAGATGCTTAGGGGAGGTCAGCGGGGCCTTTGATTCCCGCAGCGACACGAAAGCCGGCACACGTGCCCGTTTGCGCCACGCGCAGGCGGGCTTTTTCATGCCCAGACCCGAAGGGAGACGACCGTGCCAAACCATCTAACGCCTGATGAGCTGTCCAAGGAGCTTGGAATCGACCGGCAGGAAGTAATCCGCGTCTGCGTCGAAGAAGGCGTGCCGATCTACCAGGGCAAGATCGACAAGACCCTGTTCCAGGCTCAGCTTCAGGCAACGAACGGCGTTTCCCTGCACGAGCACTAGAGGACGACCGGCCGCGCGGGTGGCAGCGACGGCCTAGGCGGTCTTCCGCGCGGGCACGCGCCGTCGCTTCGGCTTGGAGGACGGGGCCGCCGTCCGCGCCGGCTGCTTCTTCGTCTCGGCGACGCTTCTCTTGAGCGCCTCCATCAGATCCACGACGGGAGTCTCCGGAACAGGCGCGGGCCGCGCAATCTCCTGGCCGGAGAGCTTGGCCTCGAGCATCTGGCGCAGATCCTCGCGGTACTCGTTACGAAACTCCTCGGGATCGAAGTCGCCGGCGATGCTCTCGATCACCTGGCGGGCGAGGTCGAGCTCCGGCTTCTTGACCTCCGTCTCCTCCACGGCTTCTTCGATCTCGCTGCGGGACCGCACGTCCTCGGCGAAGAAGAGCGTCTCGAGCGCGATGGAGTCCCCGTGGGGCCGGATCAGGCACAGGTTCTCCTTGCCCCAGAGCACGAACTTGCCGATCGCAGCCATCCCCGTCTCCTCCATCGCGCGCAGGAGCAACACGTACGGCCGCCTTTGCGCCGTGGCGCTCGCAGGAGCCAGGTAGTAGGTGCGGTCGAAGTAGACGGGATCGACCTCCGCCAGCTGCACGAACCGAAGGATCTCGATCGAGTTCGAGCGCTGGAGGGCGACAGCCTCGAGGTCTTCCTCCTCGACGACGACGAACTCGCCCTTGGTGACCTCCCATCCCTTCACGAGCTCGTCTGCCTCGACGTCACGCTCGTGGAACGGGCAGTACCGCTTCTGCTTGATCGGCGTCTTGCACTCCCGGTGCAACGTGCGGAACGCCACATCCGAGCGCTGAGTCGCGACGGCGAGCCCGATCGGGATGTTGACGAGCCCGAAGCTGATCGATCCGTTCCAAATAGTCCGCATCTGAGTCCAATTCTAGTGGGAAGAAGACGTTTCTCTGCCCGAGCGCCCTTCCCTTCCCAGGCGTAAGCTTGCCCTCGATGGCGACGGTGGCTACTCAGCAGGCTGCGGACGAGAAGCAGGCACCGACCAAGCGCACGATCGGAGCGATCTGGGAAAGGGCGGTCGCCCGTCCGCGAGAGGTTCCCGCCTACCTGATCGAGACCCCGGACGGCTGGAAAGAGGTCTCATGGGACGAGGCGGCGCGGCGAGTGGAGGAGATCGCGCTCGGGCTGCTCGCCCTCGGCATCCGGAAGGGCGACGCGTTCGGGATCCTGTCCGCGACGAGGCTCGAGTGGGCGCTCGTCGACTTCGCGCTCGCCCGGATCGGCGCCGTCACCGCTCCGATCTACGCCAACAGCTCGCCGGCCGACTGCGCCTACATGCTCGGGCTGGTCCAGTCGGTGGGCGTTTTCGTCGAGGACGAGTCACTCGAGCTCGCGCCGCGGCTGCAGCACGTGATCTCGTTCCGCGAGCTCGAGGCGCTCGAGGCCCGCGGCCGCGCGTACCGGGAGGAGCACCCGGACGCGCTCGCACAGGCCGAAGCCGCAATCGGCGAAGAGGATCTCTTCACCTTCATCTACACGTCGGGCACGACCGGCCCGCCGAAGGCCTGCATGATCCGCCACCGCAACTACTACGCGATGGCGGCGACGATCGACCTGATCGACGAGTTCACGATACGGACCGACCTGATGCTGCTCTACCTTCCGCTCGCGCACAACTTCGGCCGGCTGCTCCATCTCCTCGGCGCGTACGAGGGCTACACGATCGCCTTCCTCCCGGATCCGCTCCGCACGGCCGAGGCGCTTCCAGAGGTGCGGCCCACCGTCCTACCGAGCGTCCCGCGCCTCTACGAGAAGGTGCACACGCGGATCCAGGCTCAATTCGATTCCGCCACCGGTTTCCGCCGCCGGCTGATCGACTGGGCGCTCCGCGTCGGGCACGAAGCGAGCCCGTACAAGCGGCGCGGCGAGCCGCTCCCGCCCGGGCTCGCGCTGCGCCACCGCCTCGCCGACCGGCTCGTTTACTCGAAAGTGAAGGAGCGGCTCGGGGGGCGGCTCCGGCTCGCGATCTCGGGAGGCGCCCCGCTCGCGGCGGAGATCGCCGAGTTCTTCCACGCGCTCGACATCCTGATCCTCGAGGGCTATGGCCTCTCGGAGTGCACCACCGGGTGCTCCGTGAACCGGCCCGGGCACATCAAGTTCGGGACCGTCGGCCCCCCACTCCCGGGCTTCGAGGTCGAGATCGCCGATGACGGCGAGATCCTGATCCGCAGCGAGACGGTCTTCGCCGGCTACTACCGCGACGAGGAGGCAACCCGCGCCGCGCTCGACCCGGACGGCTGGCTTCATTCCGGGGACGTGGGAGAGCTGGACGAGGAGGGGTTCCTCTGCATCACCGACCGCAAGAAGGATATCCTCGTCACGGCGGGCGGCAAGAACGTCGCACCCCAGAATCTCGAGAACGCGCTCAAGTCGGCGAGGCTCGTCTCACAGGCGCTCGTGATCGGCGACCGCCGCCCCTATCTCGCCGCCCTCATCTCGCTCGACGAGGAGGAAGCGGCAAAGCAGACGGGGACCGACCTCCAAGCGGCCGTGCAGGAGATCGTCGACTCGGTCAACCGCGACCGCTCGCGCTTCGAGCAGATCAAGCGATTCGCGATCCTGCCCCGCGACTTCTCGATGGAGCACGGTGAGGTGACGCCGACGCTCAAGCTGAAGCGGCGGGTGGCCGAGCAGAACTTCGCGGACGAGATCGCAGCCCTTTTCGGACAGCCGCGCTGAACCAACGTGGAGACGGTGACACGGGAATCTGCTCGCGTGGCGGTCGTCGACGGCGAAGGACGCGTTGCTACTCCTGCACGCCGTCCTTCCGGACGAGGACTGGTGGGAGCTGCCTGGTGGAGGCGTCGAGCCGGACGAGACGCATCAGCAGGCCGCGGTCCGGGAGCTCCGCGAGGAGACCGGGATCGAGGTCGAGCATCCCGATCACCTGGGGACGGTCGATACCGAGTTCCACTTCGACGGACGCTGGTACCTGCAGCGAGAGGCCGTGTTCTTCGCCGTTCGATCCGGCGCGCGGCTCGACCTCGGCGAGCCGGATCCTCCGCGGTTCCCGCGTCACGTCGAGTACCGCTGGTGGCACCCCTCCGAGCTCGTCGCGACCGGGGCGCAAATCCATCCGCCTCAGCTTGCGGAGCTGCTACAGAAGAGGGACTAGAGGCGGCGAGCGCCGACGAAAACGGAGGAGTAGTAGCCGCCGAGCGGCGAGATCTTGACCACGTCGCCGGTGTGTGGCGCGTGGATGAAGCTGCCACCGCCGATGTAGATGCCCATGTGGCCGAGGCCGTAGAAGAAGACGAGGTCGCCCGGCTCGAGCTGGCTCATCGAGACCGGACTGCCGTAGCCGTACTGCATCGCCGCATTGTGCGGGAGCGAGACCCCGACCTGCGCGTACACGTACATGACGAAGCCGGAGCAGTCGAAGCCCGATGGGCTCTCTCCACCCCACACGTACGGAACGCCAAGGTACCGCATCGCGATCGCGACTACCCCGCTGTAGTTGCCGGGAGGCGGGGCGACAGGATTCGAGCTGGTCGTCGAGGAATCGGTCGGCGACGAGAGGATCTGCTGCGGCGCGGAAGCCGCCGCGAGCGCGCGCTGCTGGGCCTGGCGGGCGAGCTCTCGCTGGCGGGCGGCCTCCTCGGCCTTCATGCGCTCGATCTCGCTTCGGATCGACGCGACCAGCTGATGGCGTTCGGCGAGCTGCGAGTGGATCGACGCCTTCGCATCGGCGCGCTGCTGCACGACCTGCCGCTGCTGGTCCTGTTCGTTCTTCAGCTCGATCCGCCGCGCTCGAACCTCCGCGCGGAAATGAATCACCTGCTTGTTGATCTCGACGTCCTGGCTGGAGACGCGGTTGACGGTCTCGAGCTGGTTCAGCATCTCGTCGATGCTGCCGGCGCCGAGCAGGATTCCGGCTCCCGTCGAGCTGCTGGATCTGATCGAGGACGCTCTGAACCTCCGCCTGTTTGGCGGCGATGCCAGAGGGGTCTGCGAGAGCGGGCGCGGCGCTAAGGAGAGCTGCCGCCAAGACAATCAGCAGGACTGCCGCGCGCCTTGCTTTCGACTTATGACGACCTCCGGTCGCCCAACTTTTCGGGCGCCCGAGGAGGGCTCGGTACGTCACAAGGGCAGCACCCTAGCAGGGTTCCCGGACGAGCGCAAACCGCATCAAAAGGCCAAAACCGCACAAAACCTCCGCAAACCGCGTCCGCACAAAGTCCTTGGAGTTGGTACGGTCCTCCGCCGGTGCTCCGTTCAATCCAGCTCCGCGCGGTCGGTCTCGCAGCACTCCTCGGCTCGCTTCTCATCCTCCTCTCACCCGGACCGGGAGGAGCAGACTCGTCCGGGCTGCGGCAGAGCCAGGCTCTGCGGCAGCAGAACGGCGCCCTTGCTGTGCGATCGCACTCCGCGGTCGTGGGCCTGTATGCGCTCGACAGCCGGCTGAGCGCGGCGCGAGCGAGAGTGGAATCGCTGCTCTCGCAGGTGTCGGCCGTTCAGCGCGAACGGGCCTCCGTCCGCCATCGCCTCGCGATCGTGCGCAACGTTCTTGTGGTCTCGCAGCGCAATCTCGGCCGGCGGCTCGTCACGATCTACGAGGAAGGCGAGCCCGATGCCCTGGCGATCGTGCTCGGCGCGCAGTCGCTCGACGACGCGGTGACCGATCTCGATCACCTCCGCACCGTGGCAGGCCAGGATCGCAACATGCTCGAGCAGGCACGCTCTGCCCGTGTGTCTCTCGGCGAGCTGACCCGGTCGCTGGCCCACAGGGAGGGGCTGCTTCAGAGCCTGGAGCAGCAGGCCGCCTCTGCAGCCAATGCTCTGGACGGGGCCCGGGCCGAGCGAGTGCGCTACCTCGCCGATCTCGCTTCGCAGCGGCAGTTGAACGACCGCCAGATCAGCTCGCTCGAGAGCCGGGCTCAGGCCGCCGAGGCCCGCTCGCAGAAGATTGCCGCCCAGCAGGCCATCGCTCCGGCACCCGCCGCTTCGGCCCCGGTCACGACACCCGCGACGCCCACGCCCGCACCTTCGGGCGGGCGGTCGCTGACGGTGGTGGCGACCGCCTATGCGCTTCCGGGCAGCACGGCCACGGGCCTTCCGGTCGGCCCGGGCATCGTCGCCGTCGATCCGACGGTGATTCCGTTCGGAACGCACATGACGATTCCGGGCTACGGCGAGGGAGTCGCGGCCGATACCGGGTCGGCGATCAAGGGCGCGCGGATCGACGTCTGGGTCCCCACGGAAGCGCAGGCACAGCAGTGGGGCGTGCAGACGATCACGATTTACCTGCATAGTTAGACCTCCCAGCTACACTTTTCGGTGGGTCGCGACCGGGAGAAACCACGTTGGGAGAGATGGCTGTGGCGAACACCGATGCAAGCGCGGAGGGCGTCCGCGTCCTGCTCGTGGACGACCACGACCTGTTCAGGACCGGTCTCCGGACGCTGCTCGAGGAGCAGGGGGTCAACATCGTCGGCGAGGCCTCGGCCGGGGAAGAGGCGGTCGAGCTCGTCAAGCAGGAGGCTCCCGACGTCGTCCTGATGGATCTCGAGATGCCCGGGAAGGGTGGAGTCGAGGCCACGCGGGAGATCGCGGCCGCGGCGCCGCTGACCCGCGTCGTCGTGCTGACCATCTCCGATCAGGACTCCGACGTGATGGACGCGGTCGTCGCCGGCGCCTGCGGCTATCTCCTCAAGGACGCCACGATCCAGGAGCTGCTCCGCGGGGTCCGAGCGGCGAGCGTCGGCGAATCGCTGATCTCGCCCTCGATCGCGGCCAAGGTCCTTCAGCGGCTGCGCGCGGCCAGCCCGGATGCTCAGGCTGCCGAGACGCTGCTGGCCGAGCTGTCCGACCGCGAGGTCCAGGTGCTGAAGCTGATCGCGAACGGCAAGGACAACTCCGAGATCGCCCGCGAGCTGTTCATCAGCGCCAAGACGGTCAAGAACCACATCTCGAACATCCTGCTCAAGCTCAGCATCCAGAACCGCATCCAGGCGGCTGTGTACGCGGTCAGGAGCGGGATCGCCTAAACCGTCCGGTTCGGCGGTCCAGCAGGAACGAAGCTCCACGCGATCGCGTGCCAGGCTTCAGCCTGGCACGCACAGGCGCCATGTAGCAAAAGCGAAAGGTCCCTAGAGACGACCAGGCGAGCTAGTGGTTTGACCGGCAACGTTTGCCGGTTTCGATAGAGGGTCCTCGCCGCTGCCGTCGAAGTGCGATTCCCGACCGGTTGTCGGACGGGAGGGGACA